>Ga0137410_10000600_pt1 | contig 25229 bp, 17 predicted proteins | sample CZODoug1_16funga_FD_108878 | JGI IMG/M metagenome (GOLD analysis project Ga0137410, IMG submission 108878) | Vadose zone soil fungal communities from Angelo Coast Range Reserve, California, USA - CZODoug1_16fungal (Illumina Assembly) | ecosystem: Environmental > Terrestrial > Soil > Vadose zone... | reverse complement strand
GCTCACGTCGAAGGGTGCGAGCTCCGCGTCGATCTTGTTGATCATGGTCTTGCGCGCGAGGCCGATGAGCGACCCGATGGCTTCGCGCGGCTTGAAGGTCTTCTTGTCGTAGATGGGCTCCATCCGCGAGATGATAACTGCCTAGGCAAGTATTGTCAATGCCAATATTTGCCTGTGTGAAGAAAAGGACTGAAATTCCCAGCTACAGCAGAGCGTTACTTGTCAGGCAGGGGTACGAATTCGGTCTCGCCCAGGATACGCGGGAAGCGCTGCTCGCGCCAGAGTCGCTTGGCCTCCTCGATGCGCTCGCGCGAGCTGGCGACGAAGTTCCACCAGATGAAGCGCTCGCCGTCGGGTTTCGCGCCGCCGAGCAGCATCGCCCGGGAGCGCGTCGCCGCGCGCACTTCGACGCTTTCGCCGTGCTCGAGGACCGCGAGATGCTGGGGCGGAACTCCGCTGCCCGCGACGCTGATCGCGCCCTCGACCGCGTACACGCCGCGCTGCTCGTGCTCGGGCGGGAGCTCGAAGGCGCTCCCCGCGTCCATCTCCGCCGCGACGTAGAGCGTTGGCGAGAACACCTGCACGGGCGAGCGCTCGCCGAAAGCCGTGCCCGCGATCACGCGCAGCTCGACGCCCGGGATGGTCACGCGCGGCAGGGTCGCCTTCGGATGATGGTGGAAAGCGGGCTCGGCGAGCTCGCTCGCGCGGGGCAGCGCAACCCAAGTCTGGATGCCGTGCATGCGGTTGCCGGCGCGGCGCAGCTCGGGCGCGGTGCGCTCAGAGTGCACGATGCCGCGCCCCGCGGTCATCCAGTTGACGTCGCCCGGCGCGATCGCCTGCACCGATCCCAGGCTGTCGCGGTGGACGATCTCCCCTTCGAAAAGGTATGTAACCGTTGCCAGGCCGATGTGCGGATGAGGCCGCACGTCGATGCCCTTGCCTACCGGGAAGTCCACCGGGCCCATGTGATCGAGAAAGATGAACGGACCCACGGTGCGGTGGGGAAAGCCCGGCAGCACGCGCCGCACTTCCAGGCCGCCGATGTCGCGCGTGTGAGGCTTGAGCAGGGAGACGCTCGCGTTCATCGCTCCAGCGATTTCAGTTGAGGCGCCGGTTCTCCCTCATCATCGTGGCGCATTCCTCGGGCGTGGTCGGCACCGAGAAACGGTAGCCCTGGATCTCGTCGCAGCCGTTCGCCGCGAGCAGCTCGAGCTGCTCTTGCGTCTCGACGCCCTCGGCCACGACCTTGAGCTTGAGGCTGTGGGCGAGGCCGATGATCGCCAGCGTGATCATCGCGTCTTCCGGGTCGGTGGTGATGTCGCGCACGAACGAGTGGTCGATCTTGAGCGCGTCGATGGGGAAGCGCTTGAGGTACGCAAGGCTCGAATACCCCGTGCCGAAGTCGTCCACGGAGATCTTCACGCCCGAGGCCTTGAGCCCGCGCAGCGTGCGTGCCGCACCCTCGGGATCGCTCATCAGGAGCGACTCGGTGAGTTCGAACTCGACCAGCACGGGATCGACGCCCGCTCCGCGCAGCGCCTGTCGCACCGTCGCCTCGAAGTCTTTCTGCTGGAACTGGCGCGCCGACAGGTTGACCGTGACGGGCCTGATGGGCAGCCCGTCGCGCTGCCACGCCCGGATCTGCGCGCACACTTGCTGGAGGACCCACTCGCCCACCTGCACGATCAGCCCGGTGTCCTCGAGCACCGAGACGAACTCTCCCGGCAGGATCAGGCCCTTGTCGCGGTGCTGCCAGCGCAGCAGCGCCTCGAAGCCGCAGATGAGCCGCGTCTTCAGATCCACCTTGGGCTGGTAGTGGAGCAGGAACTCCTTGTGCTCGATGGCCCGGCGCAGCGCCGCCTCCATCTGCACTCGCGCGAGCGCGCGCTCGTTCATCTCGCGCGTGAAATACTGGTAGGTGTTGCGGCCCTGCTCCTTGGCGCGGTACATCGCCGTGTCGGCGTTCATCACCAGTGCCTCGGGGTTGTCCCCGTCCGCGGGGAACAGCGTGATACCTATGCTCGCGCTCACGTAGATGTCGTGCGCGTCGAGCTTGAACGGCTGGGCGAGCGCGTCCAGGACCTTCTGCGCAACGACCCCTGCGTCCCCCGGTTTGGCGAGATCGGAGACGATCGCGCCGAACTCGTCGCCGCCGAAGCGGCCGACCGTGTCGCCGCTGCGCACGCACTGCAGCAGCCGCGTTGCCGCCTCCTGGAGCAGCTTGTCCCCGGCGCTGTGTCCCTGGGTGTCGTTGACCAGCTTGAAGCGGTCCAGGTCGATGAACAGCACGGCCATGGGCTGCCCCGAGCGCCGCGCGTGCGCCATCGTCTTCAGCAGCCGGTCGTGGAACAGGTGCCGGTTGGGCAGACCGGTGAGCGAGTCGAACTGGGCGAGGCGCTCGAGACGGTCCTGGGCGTTCTTGCGCTCGATCGCCACCGCGAGGATGTTCGCGACGCTCTGCAGGAAGCTCGCGTCGTCCGGCCCGAAATGCCGGACCGCGCGCGCGTGCGCCGAGAGGATCCCGAAGGTTCCCGCGGTTCCGAATATCGGGACCTGGATGCCGCTGCGCACGCCCAGCTTGCGCAGCGGAGGCGATTCGGGGAAGCGCGTGTCCGTGCTCAAGTCGTCGATGATCAGGGGCTCGCGGCGGGAGAGCACGTATTCCAGGCGCCCGCCCGGGCGGATCGATACCGACGGGCGCGACTGCAGCTCCTCGGGCCAGCCCGATGCGGCCTTCGGCAGCAGCTGCTTGCCCTCGCGGTCCAGCTCGAGCACGGAGCAGTGGTCCGCAGCCAGGGACACCGACACCAGCTCGACTGCGCGCTTGACCACATCGTCGACATCGGTACTTGCGAACGCCTGCTGCCCGAATTCCGCGATGAGGCGCTGGCGCATCGCCTGGTTGTGGATCCTCTCCTCGGCCTGCTTGCGCGAGCTGATGTCGGCCATCGCGCCGATCATTCGCACCGCGCGGCCCGAGTCGTCACGGATCACCTGGCCGCGGTCGAGCACGTGGACCCAGCCGCCGTCCTGCCTGCGGAAGCGGTACTCGTCGCTCCAGTTTTCGCCGCCGCCCCCGATCACCCGGTGCACGCCGGCGATCACCCGTCCCTGATCGTCCGGATGGATGCCCTGGTACCACGACTGGATGCTCCGCTCCACGCTCTCGCGGGGAATCCCGAACACATTGGTGTAGTTCTCGTTCCACCAGATCTCGTCCGTCTCTAGGTTCCAGTCCCAGATGACGTCGTTCGTCGCGCGCACCGCCATGTCGAAGCGCTCGTTGCTCATGCGCAGCGCTTCCTCCTGCGCGATGCGCTCGCGGATATCGCGCGCTGTGGCCACGATGATCCAGTCGTCCCCGGAGGGCATCACGCGCCGGCGCGATTCGAACGGCAGGGTTTGCCCGTCCTTGCAGCGGTAGGCGCTGCGCATCGCCTGCGTCGCCCCGGTCGCGATCATCTCGTCGTACGCGGCTTCCAGCTGCGCCAGCGACATGGGCAGGATCTGGTCCGGGGTCATGCTCAGGAGCTCTGCTCGCGTGTAGCCGAGGTTCCGGGTGACGGCCTCGTTGATGTCGATGAAGCGCATCGTCTTGCGGTCGACCAGCAGGATCATGTCGTCGGACATGTCCATCGACGCGCGGAAGCGGCGCAGGTCCTCCTCTCTGCGCTTGCTGTCGGTGATGTCCCGGCCGATGCCGCGGTAGCCGCGGAAGCGCCCATGGGCATCCAGGATCGGCGTGCCGCTGATGCTCGCGATCTTCAGGTTGCCGTGCTCGTCGACGCGCTGCCACTGCCAGTCGCGGAACGGCTGGTGCGCGTCGAGCACGGCGCGGTGCGCCGCCCATTCGGCGTCGCTCGTGCTCGGATCGGGCAGCTCCCAGCGGGTCTTGCCGAGGAGCGACTCCGCGGCGGAGCCGAGGCTGCGGTGGAGGTTGTCGGAGAACATGGTGAAGCGGAAGTTCTCGTCCTGCTCCCAGTACCAGTCCGAGGACAGCTCGGTGAGGTTGCGGAAGCGCTCCTCGCTCTCGCGCAGGACTTCCTCGGCCTGCTTGCGCTGCACGAACTGCCCGATCGAGGCGCCGATGACGTTGATGGCCTGCAGCAGGCCTTCGTCGGGCTCGCGGATCTCGCGGCTGTTGAAGGCGAGCACGCCGATCATCTTGCCTTCCGAGTTGACCGGGAAGACAAAGGCGCCGTGCATTCCGGCCTCGACCGCGATCGAGCGCTGCGACACGCGCGAGTCCTGGGTCACGTCGGCGACCCAGACCGGGTCTCCGGTCTGCCACACCTTGCCCGCGATCCCCACGCCGGGCTTGTAGGTGACGGTGTGCGAGCGCTCGATGTACAGGTCGAGCTGCGGGCCGGGCATGGCCCAGGCCTCGGCGAAGCGCAGCATTCCGGCGTCCTCGTCGACGCGGAAAAAGCGTCCGCATTCCCAGTCCTGCGCCTCGCAGACGGCGCGGATCGCCGCTTTGAGGGCCGCGGAAGCGCTGTCGGCTTCCGTGATGACGCGCGCGACGGTGTGCTCGAGCCGCAGCAGCTGCTCGGCGCGCTTCGGCGCGATCGCGCGGCGCGAGACCCCGGGTCTGAGTCGGGCAGGCTCTCTCATGCTTTCCCTTGTCGCTACCGCATCACCCGGTTCCGCCCCGCGCGCTTGGCGCGATAGAGCGCCTCGTCCGCGGCCCGGATCACCAGCATCGGTCGGATGAGCGTGTCGTCGCGCTCCGCGGCGCCGATGCTCACGGTGACGGACAGCGTCTTCTCGGGGGGGCGGGCCGCGCGCAGACGCGATCCGGCTTCCCTCGCCTTCGGCCGGTCTCCCCCTCGCATGGCTATTCTATAGTCCTCGATGTCCTTGCGCAGTTTCTCGAGATGGGGCATGGCCTCCTCGAGCGCGCGATCGGGAAAGAGCACGCAGAACTCCTCCCCGCCGTAGCGGTACGACTGGCCGCCTCCTTCGGTCCGGGCAAGGCGCGCGGCGACCAGCTTGAGCACCTGGTCCCCCACGTGGTGACCGTGGGCGTCGTTGAACTGCTTGAAATGGTCGACGTCGATCATCGCGATCGCGTAGGTCGGTCCCAGCTCGGCGAGACGCTCCTCGAGGGCGCGCCGGCTCGGGAGGTTGGTGAGCTCGTCGCGGAACGCGAGGCGGTGCGATTCCTGGAGCACCGCGATGAGGAGCATCACGCCGGCGGCCGCGATGAAGGCACTGAACACTGCGGCCGACTCCATCCACCAGCACGCCACGAAGAACGCGACCAGCGCCGAGGCGATCCCGACGTCGATCGGGCGGGGCTCCTTGCGCAGCTCCTTGGGCCCGCGGCGCGGCCAGGCCCTCAGCAGGGCCGCCGCCAGCGCCGCTGCGATCATGACGCGCGCAGCGAGCGGCGTAGGCGGCGAGCGCAGCAACGGATGGTCGAGCACGTCGCGCCACGCTGTTCCGGAGAGGCTGGAGCGCCCGGCGTACGCGATCCACAGCACGATCAGGATCTCGGCGAGCCCGAGGAGCAGCCAGCGATAGTTGCGGTGCTGGCGCACGCCGCCGTCGGGAAACCAGCTGGCGAGCAGCACGTTGAACGGAACGATGACGGCAAACGCCGTGGCCACCGCGCGCACGGCAAAACTCGCCGCCCCTTGGTCCATCGCCAGGCTGTACCCCGCAAACGCCGCCAGGAGCGACACCAGCATGATGAGCGCGCGACCCCGGTTGAACCAGGCGCTGATCGCCACGCCGAGCAGCAGGACGATGTAGGGCCCGACGGTGGTCAGGCCCGACAGGGAGTGGGGGAGGCCGGGACCCGCCTGGGCGAGCGCGGCGGCCAGCAGAATCACGGCGGGCACGGCGACCGGGCGCAGGATGCGGGGCACGCTCTCCGCTGCGCCCGGGATGGTTCGAATAATCCCCTGATTAGCCTTGGCTATTGTCGCGTCCCGACTGGTTTTCCGGGATTATCCCCCGAGAGGCGCCAGAATTGCAGATTCCGCCAGCGAGCACAATGGACGAGTGTGCAAACGGCGATGGGTAAGCTAGACAGGGGCTTCCACCCGCCGGTCCTTCAGGAAGCTCCGCAGCGCAATCGCGGTGTGCCCCGCCTCGCGGGGTGCGACCATCTCCGCAGGCGGCCCCTGCGCGACCACGCGGCCGCCTGCTTCCCCGCCCTCAGGACCGAGGTCGACGATCCAGTCGGCCTCGGCGATGACGTCCAGGTTGTGCTCGATCACCACCAGGGTATTGCCCGCGTCGACCAGGCGGTGCAGCACGTGGATCAACTTCTCGACGTCTGCCATGTGCAGACCCACGGTGGGCTCGTCGAGCACGTACAGGGTGTGCTTGTCGCCGTTCGCGCGCACTTTCGCGAGCTCGGTCACCAGCTTGATCCGCTGCGCCTCCCCGCCCGAGAGCGTGGGGCTCTGCTGGCCGAGCGTGAGGTACCCCAGGCCGATGTCCTGCAGCAGCCGCAGCGCGTGGTGGGTCGAGGGATGTGCGGCGAAGAACTCGACCGCCTCGTCGACGCTCATCGCGAGCACCTCGCCTATCGTCCTGCCCTTCCAGCGCACGCCCAGGGTCTCGGCGTTGAAGCGCGCGCTTCCGCAGGCCTCGCACGCCACGCGCACGTCCGGGAGGAAGCTCATCTCGATCTTGCGGATGCCCTGGCCCTCGCATTCCTCGCAGCGCCCGCCCTTGGCGTTGAACGAGAAGCGCGACGCGCTCCAGCCCCGCATGCGCGCATCGCTGGTATCGGCGAACAGGCGCCGGATGGCGTCCCAGAAGCCGACGTAGGTGGCCGGGCAGGATCGCGGCGTCTTGCCGATGGGCGTCTGGTCGACCTCGAGCACGCGGCCGACGTGCTCCGCTCCGCGCATCGCGGTGCAGCCCGAGAGCGACGCGCCCTTTCCGTTGCCGCGCGCGCTCAGGACGCGCGCCAGGTTCTCGTACAGCACGTCGCGCGCCAGCGTCGACTTGCCCGACCCGGAGACCCCCGTGATCGCGCACAGGCGTCCCAGGGGTATGCGCAGGTCGAGGTCCTTCAGGTTGTGCAGCGACGCACCCCCGATCTCGAGCGCCGGCAGGTACCGGGTCACCGGGCGCGCGGCGTGCAGCGGGTGCCTCAGGGGATGCGCGAGAAATTTCCCGGTGAGCGAATCGGGCCGGCGCATCAGGTCCGCGGCCGAGCCTTCCGCGATCACGCGGCCCCCTTGCCTGCCGGCGCCCGGCCCCAGGTCCACCAGGTGCCCGGCGCGGCGGATCGTATCCTCGTCGTGCTCGACCACGATCAGGGTGTTGCCCTTCTCCTTCAGCTTCTCCAGGGTGTCGAGCAGGACGCGGTTGTCGCGGGGATGCAGGCCGATGGTCGGCTCGTCCAGGATGTAGCACACGCCGCGTAGGTTCGAGCCGAGCTGAGAAGCCAGGCGGATGCGCTGCGCTTCGCCTCCTGAAAGCGTGGGCGCGGACCGATCCAGCGACAGATAGGACAGGCCGACCTCGCCGAGGAACGCGAGGCGCGAGCGCAGCTCGGCGACGATGTCGCGCGCGATCTCGGCTTCGCGTCCCGAGAGCTCGAGCCTGCGAAAGACCTCGGCGAGCGCGGCGACCGGAAACGCCGCGAGCTCGGAGATCGAGCGGCCCTGCCACAGCACCGCGAGCGCCTCGCGGTTGAGCCGCGCGCCCTCGCACGCGGCGCAGGTCTCGTCGACCTCGAGCCACTCGATCCAGGAATCGAGGATATGGTCCTCGGTGCCCGTGCGTTCGCGCTCCTCGTCCCATTCGACGCCCGCGAGCTTGAGGCCCGTGCCGTAGCACTCGGGGCACCAGCCGTGCTTGGAGTTGAAGGAGAACAACCTCGGGTCGGGCTCGGCGAAGCTGCGCCCGCAGCTCGGGCAGGCGCGCTTGGTCGAGAAGACGCGCATTGGCAGCGCAAGCTCGACGCGGGCAGCGCTCGCTTTCTGCGCGGCCGCCTGGAGGCGGTCGAGCCCCGAGAGCACGTGCACCACCCCCTTGCCGTGCTCCAGCGCCCGCGCGAGCGCTTCGCGCAGCTCGGCCTCGTTCTCCGGCGACACGCGCAGGTCCGCGACGGGCAGCTCGATAGTGTGCTCCTGGAAACGCGACAGGCGCGGCCACTTGTCGGTCGGCAGGAACTCGCCGTCGACGCGCAGGTGCGTGTAGCCCTTGCCCCGCGCCCATTTCGCGAGGTCCGTGTAGTAGCCCTTGCGGTTCGAGACGAGCGGGGCGAGCAGGCCGATGCGCTCGCCCTTCTGCTCGCGCAGGATCCTTGCGGCGATCGCGCTTTCGCTTTGCGGCTCGATGGGCACTTTGCAGTCGGGGCAGTGCTGGGTCCCGAGCTTCACGTAGAGCAGCCGCAGAAAGTGGTAGATCTCGGTGAGCGTCGCCACCGTGCTCTTTCTGCCGCCGCGGCTCGTCCGCTGCTCGATCGCGACCGTGGGCGGGATGCCGAAAATCGCATCGACGTCCGGGCGCGACGCGCCCTGCACGAACTGGCGCGCGTAGGCGTTGAGCGACTCCAGGTATCTCCGCTGGCCCTCGGCGAACAGGATGTCGAAGGCGAGCGTGGACTTGCCCGAGCCCGAGACGCCGGTGACCACGGTGAACTCGTTGCGCGGGATCGCGACATCGATGCTCTTCAGGTTGTGCTCGCGGGCGTTGTGGACGCGGATCGCGTTGTTGATCCTCGACTGCAGCGGGACGCCGGGCTCGCGCGCGAGGGGGACCGGGGTTCTTCCCGGGGCCGATTCGTAGTCGCGCAGCGCGCGCCCGGTGTGCGAGCCAGGATGCTTCGCCACCTCGGAGGGCGTGCCCGTGCAGACGATGCCGCCGCCCGCGTCCCCGCCCTCGGGGCCAAGGTCGACGATCCAGTCCGAAGCGCGGATGACGTCGAGGTTGTGCTCGATCACGACGAGTGAATGCCCCGCGGCGATGAGCTGCCGAAATGCGGCGAGGAGTTTGGCAACGTCGTCGAAGTGCAGGCCGGTAGTCGGCTCGTCGAAGAGGAAGAGCGATCCGATTTCGCCTTTGGGTCTGGCCGCGGCTTCGGCGAGGTGTCCGGCGAGCTTCAGCCGCTGCGCCTCGCCGCCCGAGAGCGTCGGCACCGGCTGCCCCAGGCGCAGGTACTCTAGGCCGACGTCGGCGAGGGGCTTGAGCGCGCGCGCGACCTCGGGCCGGGCGCCGAAAAATGCGATCGCCTCGGAGACGGTGAGCTCGAGGACTTCGGCGATCGACTTGCCGCCGACCGCGACTTCGAGCACCTCGTCGCGGAAACGCTTGCCGTTGCAGTCGGGGCAGCGCAGGTACACGTCGGAGAGGAACTGCATCTCCACGTGCTCGAAACCGTTGCCGCGGCAGCTGGGGCAGCGGCCGTTCCCGGAGTTGAAGCTGAAGGTGCCCGCGGTGTACTTGCGCGCTTTCGCGAGCGGCTCCTTTGCGTAGATGTCGCGGATTGCGTTCCAGGCGCCGACGTAGCTCGCGGGATTCGAGCGCGTGGTGCGCCCGATCGGGGTCTGGTCGACCATGACCGCGTCCTCGACGCGCTCGGCGCCCTTGAGCGCGCCGAGCTTACCCGGGGCCTCGGTCGGCCTGCCTTTCGCCTTGCGCAGGGCCGGGTAGAGCACGTCCTGGATGAGCGTCGACTTTCCCGAGCCCGACACGCCGGTGATGCACACCAGGCACCCCAGGGGAAAGGCAACGTCGATGCCTTTCAGGTTGTGCTCGGCCGCGCCCAGCACTTCCAGTCGCGGCGCTTTCCCCGTGACCGCGCGCGTTCCGGCGTCGGCACGTTTTCTTCCCGAGAGATACTCGGCGGTGAGGGTGCGCGCTTCCTTCAGCTCCGCAGGCGAGCCGAAGAACACGATCTCGCCGCCGCGCTCTCCCGGGCCCGGACCCATGTCCATGATGCGGTCGGCCGCGTGCATGATCTGCGGTTCGTGTTCGACGACGACCAGCGAGTTGCCCGCGTCGCGCAGCCGTTGCATCACGCCGATCACTCGGCCCATGTCGCGCGGGTGCAGGCCGATCGAGGGCTCGTCGAGCACGAACAGGGCGTTGACCAGCGAGGTGCCGAGCGCCGTGGTCAGGTTGATGCGCTGCACCTCGCCGCCGGAGAGCGTGCGCGACTGCCGGTCGAGCGTGAGGTAACCCAGGCCGACCTCGCACACGTAGCGCAGCCGCGCGCGGATCTCGGTGAGCAGCAGATCGGTCGCCTCGTCGAGCGGCGCGGACAGCCTGAGGGCGCCGAAGAACGCATGCAGGCGCTCGATCGGCATGAGCACCATGTCGTGCACGTTGACTCCCTCGATGCGCCACAGCAGCGCCTCGGGCTTCAAGCGCGCGCCGCCGCAGGCCGCGCACGGCGTGTAGGCGCGGTAGCGCGACAGCAGCACGCGCACGTGCATCTTGTAGGCCTTGGTCTCGAGCCAGCGGAAGAAGCGCGCCACCCCGTACCAGGTGCCGGGCCAGGATTTCCTCCAGCTCACCCACTCGGGCTCGCCCTCGAGCACCCAGGCGCGGTCCTTTTGCGAGAGCTCGCGGAACGGAACGTCGAGCGACACGCCGCGCTTCTTCGCGTACTTCTCGAGGTCGTCCTGGCATTCGTGCCAGGCGGGCGACTGCCAGGGCCGCACGGCGCCTTCGCGCAGCGTCTTCTTCTCGTCGGGGACGATCAGGCCGTAGTCGATGCCGATCACGCGGCCGAAGCCACGGCAGGTGTCGCAGGCGCCCAGCGGCGAGTTGAACGAGAAGCGCGCCGGCGTCGGCTCCGAGTAGTGGATGTCGCAGTCGGCGCAGTGCAGGTCGGAGGAGAAGCGCCACGGAGCGCCGGCCTTGCCGTCCTCGTCCAGAGGGTGGAGGTTGACGCGGCCCTGGCCGATCTTAATCGCGGCCTCGATGCCTTCGATCACGCGCTGCTTGTCCGCCGAGGCCAGCTTCACGCGGTCCTGCACGACCTCGAGCAGCGCGCCCGAGCGCGAGTGGATGCGGTCGTAGCCCTGCGCCCTGAGCAGCGCCTGGACTTCCTCTTCCTTGAAGTTCTTGGGCACGGTCACCGGAAAGGCGACGACGATGCGCGGGTCGCCCGCGGCCTTCGCTCGCGCCAGAGCCTCCTCGTATACAGAGCCCGGGGCGTCGCGCCGCACGGGCTTGCCGCAGCCGCGGCACAAGAGCTGTGCGGCGCGGGCGAACAGGAGCTTCAGGTGGTCGTTCAGCTCGGTCATCGTGCCGACGGTCGAGCGCGAGGTGCGCACCGGGTTGGTCTGGTCGATGGCGATCGCAGGGGGAATGCCCTCGATCGCGTCGACCTGCGGCTTGTCCATGCGGTCGAGGAACTGGCGCGCATAGGGGCTGAAGGTCTCGACGTAGCGCCGCTGCCCCTCGGCGTAGAGCGTGTCGAAGACGAGCGACGACTTCCCCGAGCCCGAGACGCCGGTGACGACGAGCAGCTCGTTCGTCGGGATCTCGAGCGACAGGTTCTTGAGGTTGTTCTGGCGGGCGCCGCGGATGACGATCGCGGCGCCGTTGCTGCGGTGCTGCATGTTGCTATTGTACGGGGGGTGTCAACCCTCGCTGGGAACGCCGTCAAACCCCGTCGCGCGCCCGTCGGCGTAGCGGCTAAGCCCTAGTTCTTGAGCGAGACGGCTCTGCGCAGCGCGAACCGTCCTGCCTCGACCGCCTCCGCGATGTCCTTCTCCACCGGGCGCGGATCGCCTTCCATCCGCGACGCGAGCAGCTCCGCGCATAGCGGCGCCCACAGCAATCCGTTCGCGCCCAGGCCCAGCGCCGCGTGCACGCCGGGATGGCCCGGCAGCTTGCAGTAGATCGGCAGGCGATCGGGCGTGGTGGCGCGGAAGGCGACGCGGCCTTGGAGACGCGCGGGGTCGAGGCCGGCGGTAAAGCCGGGCAGGAGCGATTCCGCGCGTGCGAGGTTGGCCTCGTGGTCCGCGACGCGCGGCGCGCTCTCGGCGTCGTCCAGCTGGAAGGTCGCGCCGAGGGCGAAGCCGCCGCCTTCTAGCGGGGCGACGAAGCCGTCGCCGCTCACAGGGACGTCGAGCCGGGCCCCTCGCGGCCCGAAGCTAACCTGACCGCGCACGGGGGTGAGCAGAAGCTTGGCCTCAGGCAGGAGCGCATTTGCTTCCACAGCGTTGGCGAGGATGACTTGCCGCGCCTCGGCGAGCGTGCCGTTCGCGCCTTCTATGCGCCAGGTTTCACCGGTTTTCGCGAGACGCACGACGTCGACCGAGAAGACGCGGCGGATGCGCTCCGACCGGAGCTGAGCGGAGCACAGCGCGGGGGGCGAGACCCAGGCCGCAGCGGGTATCCACCAGCCGGGTCCGCGCACGGCGCGGCCGGCGAGGCGCACGGCCTCCGCTACGTCGACGCAGCGCGCGTAGTCGGGCGGCAACGCGTTTGCCTCGGCGATGGCCTCGAAACGGTTCATCTGCTCCGCGTCGCGCGCGAGGCGCAGTACGCCGCTCTGGCGCCACGGCAGCAGGTGATCCTCCGCGAGCGCAGCGAGGTGCCGCAGCGCGTAGCCGAGCGCCGCGCGCGAAAGCCGGGCGAGGGTCGTGTCCTCGCGATGAAGCGAAGGCCGGACGAGGCCGACCGGGTTGCCCGATGCTTCCCGCGCGGGCGCGGCTTGGCGATCGATCAGCGTCACCTCCCAGCCGCGCGCGGCGAGCCGCTCGGCGCAGCTCGTCCCCGCGATGCCGGCGCCGATGATGGTGGCGCGCCGGTCCGGTGCGGCAGCGTCCTGCGCGCGCCCGGGAAACGAGCCGGCGAGTATTTCGCGCTTCCGGCCGAAGCCGGCGCGCTTTTCGACCGCGAAGCCTGCTTCCGTGAGCGCCGCGCGCACGGAGCCGGCGACGGTCCAGGTGGCAAGCGTCGCGCCGGGCGCGGCGAGCCGGGCGAGCTCGGTTGCGATCGCGGGCGACCACATCTCCGGGTTCTTCTCCGGCGCGAAGCCGTCGAGATAAAAGCAGTCGGCGCGCGCCTCGAGTTGCGGCAGGAGTGTTTGCGCATCGCCGAGGAGCAGCGTCAGGGTCACGCGACCGCGCGCGAGGTGCAGGCGGTGGAAACCGGGCAGGTGCAGCGGCCAGACGGCGAGTAGCCCGGCCGCCTCGCGCGACAGCTCCGGGTAGCGCGAGAGCGCCGCGGCGAGGTCGTCCTTCGCGAACGGGTGCTTCTCGACCGCAACGTAATGCAGCCGGGAGGGCGCGCGCGCGTCTTCGAGGAGTGCGGCGCACGTGACCAGGAAATTCAGGCCCAGGCCGAAGCCGGTCTCGACGACGGTGAACGAGGTGCGACCGCGCCACGCTTGCGGCAGCGCGTTGCCCGCGAGAAAGACGGCGCGCGACTGCTCGAGTCCCCCGGCCGAGGAGTGATAGACGTCGCCGTACTCCTCGGAATAGGGCACGCCCCCCGGGTCGAAGGCGAGGCGTCCGGGGACCAGCGGAATCACCGCTAGTAGCCGATAAACTCGTCGGTGTGAATCGCGTCCTCGGCGACGGTCTCGCTAGCCGTGAGCGTGGTTGCGAACTTGGGCATGGCTCTCTTCCTTTACGGGCCGGTTCCGGGCCCAGGCGACCTGGCGATAGTCGAAGCCGGACACGATCATGGGCTTCACCACCTCGAAGTACGGCGAGATGTCGAAGTCGCGCGGCGTGAACAGGCTGTAGTGGCGGATGTGCATGACCTCGTGGTAGCAGTCGTTGCATCCGGGCGTGCCGTCGTGCACGTAAGTGACCTCGGGCAGGATCGGGTAGTTCACCGACTGGAACGCCTCGGCGATCAGGGTCGAGCAGATCGCGCGCGTCGGGTCGCCGCTGCCGAAGGCGATCATGCGGCGCCGCCAGCGCGTCGGCACCGGCGGCGTCGGGATGAGGTAGCGCGCGAGATCGAAGACGTTCTTGAGGTCGTAGCGGCCGCCGATATGCGAGACCGCGAACTGGATCACCTTCTGCAGGTCCTCGTTGGAGAGTCCGACCGGCCGGCAGATGCGCGTGTTCATGCCCGCGACCTCCGAAAGCGGCACGGCGCGGATCCCGTAGAGCATGTCGGCCTCGACCAGCACGCGCGGCTGCTCGCCGGGAGCAGGCGGGCCTAGCGCGTCGCCGACGTAGAACATCGCGTGCGACCAGGTCGATTGGGTGAGGTACTTGATGGCGACGCTGACGCGCGTGTCGCCTTCGATGAGCACGACGTCCCCCGGCCTGAGCGCCGCGCCGAGCTGCTCGAGGGAGGACGTCGCCGTCTTCGCGGCCCGGATCGGCTGCGCCAGATACCTCGCCAGCCTTCCGCCCATCCATCTTAGTACCGGGTTCATGTGTAGTTGCGCGTCTGTCCTGTGTGTGCGATTCGACGAGGTCTCGTCCTGCCGCGTTCCCGGCTTCCCGAGGTTTTCATTCTACGAGTTCTTTAGAGCATTTCCCTTCCCGGCGCGGGGTCATTCGACGGGAACGCCGCAAGCTGGTGGTGAAGTAGGGCGGGCTACTCCAGCTCGTCGATCGAGCGCGGCCAGCTCGCCTTGAGCAGCCGCGACAGGGCGCGGTCGGCGAGGATCTTGCCGCCGGTCTGGCAGCGCGCGCAGTAGTTGGTCTCGTTCTCCGCGTACACGATGCGCTGCACCGGCGAGCCGCACACCGGGCAGGGCTTGCGGTAGCGCCCGTGCACGGCCATCTCCTCGTGGAACGCCGTGACTTTCTCGGGCAGATCCGCGCCCGCTGCTTTTCGCAGGCGCTCGGTCCAATCGAGCAGCGTCGAGCGCGTCGCGTCGAAGAGCCGCTTCAGCTCCTCCTGCGACAGCGACGAGGTCTGCGCGAATGGCGACAGCTTGGCGCGGTGCAGGATCTCGTCGGAGTAGGCGTTGCCGATGCCGCTGAAAAGGTGCGGGTCGGTGAGGGCGCGCTTGACGGTGCGGTTGTCCTGCCTGAGACGCTCGGAGAACTCCTCCAGTCTCGCGCCCAGCACCTCCAGGCCGCCGGGATCGATCGCGGCGAGCGCCGCCTCGCCCTGGACGAGGTTGATCGAAGCGCGCCGTTTCGTCCCCGCCTCGGTGAGGAGCAGGCTCGCGTCCTCGAACTCGAGCACGGCGAGCGAGATTCGCCCGGGAGGCTTCTTGTCCTTCGCCAGCCAGCGCAGCCGCCCGGCGATCATGAGATGAAGCACCAGGAAGAGGCCGCCTTCGAGCTCGAACACGATGCGCTTGCCGATCCTGCGCAGGCGAAGCACCTTCCTGCCTTCGACCGACGCGATCGGGGGGCTGACGCTGCGCAACACGAACGGATTGAGCAGGCGGATGCGCTGCAGGGCGCGTCCGGCGAGGCGGCGCTCCAGATGCTCGATATAGACGACGACGTCGGGTAGCTCGGGCATCGGGGGAGCTTTACATAACTTTACCTGCCGGACAAACCCTCCTTACTTCCCGGGACGAGACTCCTCCTCCATGGGGAGACGTTCCCCTAAACGAGGAAAGGACGCATCATGGAAGAGCAGGAGCGCAACTCCGACAAGCGCCGCAGGTTCTTCAAGCGCGCTGCCATCGCGACTCTCATCGGCGGCATCGCCGCCGGCATCGGCTTCAAGGCCTACGCTCAAGGCGGCGGCTGCGGCTGGCACCGCGCGGGTTTTGCCGCCGGGCCGATCGACCCCGCGGCGATGGAAGAGCACCTCGACCGCATGCTGAAGCACCTCTACGTCGAGATCGACGCCAGCGACGCGCAGAAGCAGAAGCTCGAACCGATCGTGAAGCAGGCGGCGAAAGACCTGCTGCCCCTGCGCGACAAGGCGCGCGACGCGCGCAAGCGCGCGGTCGAGCTGCTCACCGCGGATGCGATAGACCGAAACGCTTTCGAGGCTCTGCGCGCGGAGCAGCTCCAGCTCGCCGAGCAGGCGTCGCGGCGCTTCACCCAGGCGCTCGCCGATATCGCCGAGGTGTTGACGCCGGCCCAGCGCAAGCAGATCGCAGAGCGCGTGGCGAGGCGCGGCGGATGGCACCACGGCTGAGCTTGCGGCGCCATCGGCCGGCGCATACAGTGCCGGAGGCATGGCCGAGCGCATTCTCCTGATCGAAGACGATCCCCGGCTTGCCGAGATGGTTTCGGAGTATCTCGGTGAGTCGGGCTTTCGCGTCTCGATCGCGTCCGGCGGGCGGGCGGGGCTCGAGCGCGCGGCGCGCGAGCCCTTCGACGCGCTGGTGCTCGACCTGATGCTGCCCGACATCGACGGGCTCGAGGTGTGCCGTGAGCTGCGCGCAAAATCGGATACGCCCGTCCTCATGCTGACCGCGCGCGGCGACGCGGCCGACCGCATCGTCGGACTCGAGCTCGGAGCGGACGACTATCTGCCCAAGCCGTTCCAGCCGCGCGAGCTGCTCGCGAGGCTGCGAGCGATCCTGCGGCGCGGGAGGTCGAAAGGGCGAACGCAGCAGCTGCGCTTCGGGAGCCTGGAGATCGACCTGGAGTCGCGCGCGGTGCTGGTGCATGGCGAGGAGCGCCCGGTCACCGCGTACCAGTTCGCGCTGCTCGTCGCGCTCGCGCAGAACGCGGGGCGCGTGCTCTCTCGCGAGACGCTGATGGATCTGGTGAAGGGCGAGCCGCTCGAGGCTTTCGACCGCTCGATCGACGTCCACGTGTCGCGGATCCGCGCTGCGATCGAGAGCGATCCGAAGAAGCCGCGCCGCATCGTTACCGTGCGAGGAGCCGGCTACGTGTTCGCGAAGGCGCAGGACTGATGCGGCGGCTCTACCTGCGTATCTACCTCGCGGTGCTGGCGAGCCTCGCGGTATTCGCCCTGGCCACCGCACTGATCTGGCACGAGTTCGCCGACCAAGGTCCCGCGGGGCGCGCCCGTGAGATCGCCGCGACCCTCGCGCGGAACACGCTCCCGCCCGCCGAGGCAACCCGGGCCGAGCAGCAGGCCGCGCTCGACAGGCTCGCCGCCGGACTCGACGCCGACGTCGCGCTGTTCGGAGCCGACCGCTCGCAGCTCGCCTCGGTGGGCAAGCCCTTGCCCGCGCCAAGGGAAGGTCGCGAAGGCTGGTCTCATCGCTGGGGCGGCCCCCCGGTGTGGGAACTGCGCCTGCCCGACGGCCGGTGGCTGTCGGCGCGCCTGCCTCGAGGATGGGGATTTCCCGGCTACCGGATATTCGCGATGCTCGCTCTGCTGGCGCTGGCGGTCGGGGTCGGCGCGTACCCCGTGGCGCGCCGGCTGACCCGGCGTCTGGAGCGCCTGCAGGCCGGAGTCGAGTCGCTGGGCGCGGGCGATCTTTCGGCTCGCGTGAAGACCGAAGGCCGCGACGAGGTCGCCCGGCTCGCCGAGAGCTTCAACCAGGCCGCCGCCCGCATCGAGGAGCTGGTCGGCGCGCACAGGGCGCTGCTCGCCAACGCCTCGCACGAGCTGCGCACGCCTCTCTCGCGTATTCGCATGGCGGTCGAGTTGATGAAGGAGAGCGCCGACCCGGCACGCAAGGCCGGGCTCGAGCAGGACATCGCGGAACTCGACGCGCTGATCGACGAGATCCTGCTCGCCAGCCGCCTCGACACCCTGAAGCGGCTGGAAGCGGACGAAAACGTGGACCTGCTCGCGCTCGCCGCGGAAGAAGGCGCGCGCTACGACGACGTGCGCGTCGACGGTGAGGCGGTCACGGTGCGCGGCGACCCGCGGCTATTGCGCCGGATGATCCGCAATCTTCTGGAGAACGCAAAACGCCACGGCGCTCCGCCTATCGAAGCCCGGGTCTCCCGCGCCGGCAAGCTCGTGGATATCGCCGTTTGCGACCACGGTGCCGGCGTCCCCGAGAGCGAGCGCGAGCGCGTATTCGAGCCTTTCTATCGCGCGGGGACAGGGCAGGGCTCGGGGCTCGGGCTCGCGCTGGTGCGCCAGATCGCCCGGCGGCACGGGGGCGAAGCGCGCTGCGCACCGCAGAGCCCGCGAGGGAGTTGTTTTGTCGTGGTCTTACCTCAGCCTAGCTAGGGGAATGCCGATGCGTATCAATAGAGTCGCTGCAGCGTACCTGATGATAGTTGCGATCCTCGCGGGGTTCGCGGTGGTTCTGGTTGCGGTCATGAGCGTGAAAGCGACCGCGGGCGCGCCCCCGGATCTGATCCGACCCGTCATCGCGCTCGTCGCCCTTACCGCGATCGTGGCTCTCATGATGGGCGTGTACCGCAACGTCGCGGTCATCCGCGGGGCTGTGCCCGCGCGCTATTTCCAGAGTTTCACGGCGGACCCGCCGGCCGAATGGGTCGAACGTCCTGCCCGCGCGTACATGAATTTACTGGAGCTTCCGGTTCTGTTCTATGTAGTGTGCCTGCTCATGCTTGCGACAGGCAGATTCGACTCCGTCCAGGTTTCGCTGGCATGGGTTTTCGTCGTCGCCCGCTGTGCGCATGCCTTCATCCATATCGCCTTCAACTACGTACCGTTGCGATTCGCTGCGTTCCTGGCGGGTGTCGTCACGCTGGTTGTCATGTGGACGAGGTTTGCGGCGCAAAACCTGAGCTAGCGCCGGGTCGGCATGCCACCGGTTCACAAGGGATACGGAACCAGCGGGGCGACGGACTCGTCCGCCGTCGGCGGCGAATGGGCGACGTTCATGACCATCGATACCGTCGTGAAGTACCCTGCGACGCCGATCATGTCGATCACCCCGTTTTCGCCGAACCTCGCGACCGCGCGGCGATAGGTGGCTTCGGAGACGCCTTTGTTGCGCAGCAGCTCTGCGCAGAAATCGTAGGCGACCTCCTCGTCTTCTCTCATGCCGGCAGGCCGCCGACCGTCGGCGAGCGCGGCAATCGTGTCCCCGGAGATGCCGGCCTTGCGGCCGAGAGGCACGTGGACAAACCATTCGAAGTGCTGCGTCCATTGCCTCGATACGACGAGCATGATGAGCTCGCTGATCCGCTGTTCGAGCGAGCTCTGGAACCGCAGGTACTCACCCACCTTCTGCAGCCGATCCATGAGCTCCGGACTGCGCAGAAGGGGCACGAAGGGACCTTTCACGCCTTTGCGCGGGCCGGCGATCATCTCTTCGGAGGCCTTGCGCTGCGCCTCGGTCATCTTGTCCGCGGGCAGCGGCGGCATCCGGTCCTGGAAAGCGAGCTGTCCTGCGACCCATTTCGTTTCACTCACGTACGGCCTCCCTTCAGCAATGAAAAGGCGCTCAGGGCGAGCACCGAGGCGGCGAGGATCAATGCCGGCGCAAACCCGCCCGTCGACTGAACCAGAAGACTGACGATCACCGGGCCCAGGATCTGGCCGAGCGCAAACGCCGACGTCATTGCCGCCATGAGCGCGCGGGCACGGGGCCCCGCGAGCCTTCGCGCTTCCTCCATGCCCGCCATGGTGACCACCACGAACGTGCCGCCCACGAGAAGCGCCGCGATCATAATTCCCGGGAGCCCTGGCACGACGAGCGGAACCGCGACGCCGAGCGCCATGACGAGATGGCTCCCGATCCAGGCGGCCCGGTGAGACAGGAACCGCTTCAGCTGCGCCGCGAAGACGGTCGATGCGGCCCCCGCTGCACCGAACACCGGCCAGGCCCACCCGAAGAGCAGAGGATCTTCGACGATCTGCTTCGCCATCACGGGGAGGAATGTAGCGGGGATGATGTAGCCGAAGCCATAAGCGCCGTAGCACAACACGAGACGCCGGAATTCGGCGCTCCGCAGGCCCGACGGTGCAGCTGCGGGCGCCGGGGACGCATCGGACGAGGGGCTGGTTTCTACCAAACGCCAGATCGCGGCCGTGACGGCGATCGCTATGACCCCCAGCGAAAGCCACGCGTCGGTGGACCCCGCATGCAAGCTCGTGACGACGAGGCACACGCCGCCCGCGGCCATCACTCCGGCGCCGACACCGGAGTAGACGGTGCCGCTCAGGTCGGAGCGGCCAAGAAGTGCCAGGCGTTCGAGCGCCCAGGCGGACACGAATATCAATACCCAGGCGCTCGCAACCCCCGCCGCCGCCCGAAGGGCGATCCAAAAAACGAACCGGTGTTCCAGGCCCATCGCCGCAGTCGAGAGGCCGATGACGAGAAGCCCGGCCCGGATTGCGACGGTGGGGCGAATCCGCATGCGGATCGCAGAAAGGGCGCCGACGAGGTATCCCGCATAGTTCGCCGTGGCGAGCCAACCGCCCTCGGAGACGGACAAGCCGAAGTCCTCCTGCATCATCGGCAGGATCGGCGTGAATGCGAAGCGCCCGATGCCCATGGCAACGGCGAGCGCGGCCGTGCCCACAAGGGCGCTCGCCCAAGCCGGATCGCGAGCGGGATCGTCGGCAAAGGTCTTGTTCACCAATCGCTCAGCTGCGGCCGGCGACGTAGCCGCCGTCGACATTGAGAATCTGTCCGGTCACGAAGCTCGCTTCGGCCAGGTACCGGACCGCCGAAGCGATGTCCTGGACTTCGCCGACGCGCCCCAGAAGCGCGGATCGCGAGAGCGCCTTCTCATCGCCGCCTTCCATCAGCGGGGTCCGGGTGAAGCCGGGCGCAACGCAATTCACCCGAATGCCTTCGGGGGCGAGCTCCGAAGCGAGTGCGACCGTAAGGGCGTGAATGCCCCCTTTGGAGGCTAGCGGCGCTGTCCCGTGTACCCAGCTCGCTCCGTGCTCGACCAGGACCGTCCCGATATTGACGATGCTGCCGCCGCGACCCTGCGCGGTCATCGCGCGCACGGCAGCCTGCGTCACCAGGTAGGTCCCCTTGAGATTGACGGTGTAGTAGTGATCGAGATCGCGCTCGGTGACTTCCAGAAAGGGCTTGCCCCCGAACTCACCCGCGTTGTTGACCAGCATGTCGACACCGCCGAAGCGGTCACGGGCGACAGTCACCATGGCCTCACCCGTCGCTCGATCTGCCGTACTTCCGCCGACTGAAGCCAGGCGATCGGGCTGCCCGAGGAGGTCGGCCGCCTTTTGCAGTCGCCCGGCGTGCCGTCCGTTCAGGACTACGTTCCACCCGCCCTCGAGGAAAGATCTGGCCACCTCGAAACCGATGCCGCTGGATGACCCCGTGACCAGAACTGTCTTGCTCATGGCGTTCATGCGAGCAGTCTAGGTTGACTTCGCTCCGAAGAAAAGTGAATAATTATGAACACTCTATTCTCTTATTGAGAACATGGATCTCGCCGCGCTGAGAATCTTCAAATCGGTGGTCGAACACGGGGGCGTCAACAAGGCGGCGGCAAGGCTGCACCGCGTGCCGTCGAACGTGACCACCCGGATCAAGCAGCTCGAAGAGCAGCTCGGAGCCCAGCTCTTCCTGAGGATCGGCCGCCGGCTCGCCTTGTCCGCCGAGGGCAAGCTGCTGCTTCCTCTCGCCGATCAGTTGTTGCGGCTTTCGTCGGAAGCCGAAGCCGCGCTGCGCAACAAGAGGCCGCGAGGAACCTTGCGAATCGGGGCATTGGAAAGTACCGCGGCGAGTCGGTTGCCGCCGGTTCTGTCCCGCTACCACGAGCTCTATCCCGACGTCCAGATCGAGCTGGTCACGGGCACTTCGGGCGCGCTGGTTTCCCGGGTGCACAAGCAGGACGTCGAAGCCGCTTTCGTCGCGGAGCCGTTCAACGCCGAGGGTCTCGAAACCCAAACGACGTTCGTGGAGGAGCTGGTTCTCATCACACCGAAGAGCTTCGGCCCGGTGCGTTCCGCGAAGGACATCGGAAATCGAACCGTCATCGCATTTTCCGCCGGCTGCTCGTACCGCCAGAGGCTCGAGGCCTGGCTAGGCGCGAGCAAAGTCCTGCCGGATCGCGTCATGGAATTCCAGTCCTATCACGCAATCATTGCGTGCGTGGCCGCCGGGTCCGGCCTCGCGGTCGTACCGCGCGCCGTCCTCGACTTGGCCCGGGCGAACCACAATGTAACGATGACTGTACTGCCGGCCAAGATTTCCAAGGCACGGACGCAGCTGGTCTGGCGTCGCGAACACCATTCTTCCGCTCTGGAGGCGATGAAGAATTTGTTCGGAAGGAGGAAGCAGCACTTGCTGTAGACTTCGCGCCCTATGGCTCAATACGTCTACACCCTGCGCCGGGTCGGCAAGCTCGTTCCGCCGAAGCGCCAGATCCTCAAGAACATCTCGCTCAATTTCTTTCCCGGCGCCAAGATCGGCGTGCTCGGCCTGAACGGCTCGGGGAAGTCCACGCTGCTGAAAATCATGGCCGGGGTGGACACGAATTTCGAGGGCGAGGTGATCCCGCTCGCGAACATGAAGATCGGCTTTCTGCCGCAGGAGCCGCAGCTCGATCCTGAAAAGACCGTGCGCGAAGCCGTCGAGGAGGGCATGGGCGAGACCTCGGACGCGAAGAAGCGCCTGGAGGAGGTCTACGCCGCCTACGCCGAGCCCGACGCCGATTTCGACAAGCTCGCCGCGGAGCAGGCCAGGCTCGAGGCGATCGTCAACGCGGCGCACGCCGACAGCGCCGACCTGCAGCTCGAGGTCGCTGCCGACGCGCTGCGGCTGCCGCCCTGGGAGCAGAAGATCGCACCGCTCTCGGGCGGCGAGAAACGCCGCGTCGCGTTGTGCCGGCTGCTGCTTTCCAAGCCCGACGTGCTGCTGCTCGACGAGCCCACCAACCACCTCGACGCGGAAAGCGTCGAGTGGCTGGAGCAGTTCCTGCAGCGCTTTCCCGGCACCGTGGTCGCGGTAACGCACGACCGCTACTTCCTCGACAACGCCGCCAAGTGGATCCTCGAGCTCGATCGCGGCTACGGCATACCTTGGGAAGGGAACTATTCCTCGTGGCTCGAGCAGAAAGAAAAGCGCCTCGAGATCGAGGAAAAGCAGGAGCAGGCGCGCATCAAGGCGATGCAGAAGGAGCTGGAGTGGGTGCGCCAGAACCCGAAAGGGCGGCAGGCGAAGTCGAAGGCGCGCCTGGCGCGCTTCGAGGAGCTGTCCTCCTACGAATACCAGAAGCGCAACGAGACCCAGGAGATCTTCATTCCGGTGGCTGACCGGCTGGGGGACTCTGTGATCGAGCTGACCGGTGTGTCCAAGGGATACGGGGACAAACTGCTGTTCGACGACCTGTCCTTCAAGGTGCCGCCCGGGGCCATCGTCGGGGTAATCGGGCCGAACGGCGCCGGCAAGTCGACCCTGTTCCGCATGATCACCGGCAAGGAAAAAGCCGACAAGGGCAAGATCGCGATCGGCCCGACCGTGAAGATGGCCCACGTCGACCAGTCGCGCGACGCGCTCGAAAGCGAGAAGACCGTGTGGCAATACATCTCCGACGGCGCCGACATCCTTACCGTGGGCAAGTTCGAGATGCCCTCGCGCGCCTACCTCGGGCGCTTCAACATCCGGGGCGCCGACCAGCAGAAGAAGGTCGGCACGCTCTCCGGCGGCGAGCGCGGCCGGGTGCACCTCGCCAAGACCATGCTCGCGGGCGCCAACGTGCTGATCCTCGATGAGCCGTCGAACGACCTCGACGTGGAGACCCTGCGCGCGCTCGAGGACGCGCTGCTCGAATTCGCCGGCTGCGTGCTGGTCACGAGTCACGATCGCTGGTTCCTCGACCGCATTTCCACCCACATCCTCGCCTTCGAGGGCGAGTCGAAGGTGACCTTCTTCCCGGGCAACTACCAGGAATACGAGGCCGACAAGGTGAAGCGCGTGGGCCAAGAGGCCGCGAGACCCAAGCGCATCCGCTACAAGCCCCTGAAGAGGTAGGCACCATGCCTGTCCGGGTCGCCATCCCCGACATGGTGTCGCCGTCGTATTTCCCCGCGATCGCCGCGGTCGAGCTCGGCTTTTTCGCGAAGGAAGGCCTGGACGCCACCGTCGAGCTGATCTTTCCGGTGACGCGGACCTACGAAGAGCTGCGCGAAGGACGCATCGCTTTCGTCGGCGGCGCGGCACACGCCGCGCTCTACGCCTTCCCCGGCTGGCACGGCTGCAGACTGCTGTGCGCGCTGTCGCAGAACATGTACTGGTTTCTGGTGGTGCGCAGTGACCTGCGCGCGGCGCGCGGCGACCTTCGCGCGCTCAAGGGCCTGCGCATCGGGGCCGCACCCGGCCCCGTCGACGGCCTGAGGCGCATGCTTGTCGAGTCGGGCGTAGACCCCGATCGCGAGGTGAGGATCGGGCCGGTGGCGGGAGCCTCGGGCAGCGGGGTGTCCTTCGGCATGGCCGCCGCGAAGGCGCTCGAGGACGGGGCGATCGACGGATTCTGGGCGAACGGCATGGCAGCCGACATCGCCTTGCGCGGCGGGTTCGGGTCGCTGGTGATCGACTCGCGCCGCGGCGACGGGCCGCGCGGCTCGCAGCACTACACCTTTCCGGCGCTGGTCGCCGCGCAGGAGCGCATCGACCGCGAGCCTGGATCGGTCGAGGCGGCGGTGCGCGCGGTCGCCGCCGCTCAAGCGGCGCTCAAGGCGGACCCTTCGCTCGCGACGCGCGCGGCGCGGAAGCTGTTCCCCCCGGCAGAACTCGCGCTCATCCCCGAGCTCGTGCGCCGCGATTCGCCGTATTACGACCCGCTAATATCGCAGACGAGCGTGCGCGCCATGAACGGATTCGCGAGGGCGATGGGCTTGCTCACGCGAGAGCCGTCGTACGAGGACATCGTCGCGACCCCGGGACGGTGAAATTTTTCAGGACGACCATTTACATCCCGGGGGCATTTGGTTGATACTTGCCGGGCGAAAAAAAGAGCAAAGAAGTCGCATGCTCAAAGGGAGGAGCGGAACTCGTGCCCGGTCGGCAATGGGATCCCGCATCGAAGGCCAAAGTCGTGCTCGAGGGCCTCAAGGGGAGGTCCGAGTCAGCCATCTGTAAGCGCCACCGCATCAAACCCGCCGAATACCGGCGCTGGCGCAAGCAATTCCTAGCCAACATCGCGCAGCCGCTCGAGCCGCGCCGCTCCCATTCTCCCGGTCGCCTGCCTATCGGAATGTCGCAAAAGGTCTGGGAGGAGAGCGCCAAGGCGCTGCGCGTTGCCCAGGAGCTGATCGAGGCCCTGCCCATCCCCGTGTTCTTCAAGGCACGCGACGGCAAGCACCTCGGCGCCAACCGCGCCTGGGAAGCCTACTTCGGCGTCGACCGCGAGGTCTTCATCGGCAAGACGGTGAAGGAGCTGTTCGACGGCTCGCCTGAGATCGCGGCGAAGCACCTGGCCGCGGACGAGGATCTGTGGAACAACCCGGGCACGCGCAGCTACGAGCTCGAGGTGCCGGTCCACGACGGGACGTTGCGCCACACGCTCAACTACAAGGCCACGTTC
>Ga0137410_10000599_pt1 | contig 25264 bp, 27 predicted proteins | sample CZODoug1_16funga_FD_108878 | JGI IMG/M metagenome (GOLD analysis project Ga0137410, IMG submission 108878) | Vadose zone soil fungal communities from Angelo Coast Range Reserve, California, USA - CZODoug1_16fungal (Illumina Assembly) | ecosystem: Environmental > Terrestrial > Soil > Vadose zone... | reverse complement strand
TGATGTACGGGTCAGGTTTACGGTTGATGGAGTGTCTGCGGCTTAGAGTCAAGGACCTCGACTTTAGCTACGACCAAGTCATCGTTCGCAGCGGCAAAGGAGGGAAAGACCGCGTCACGCCGATGCCCGGTAAACTGAAAGAAGCACTGCGAAAACAACTCTTGAAAGCAAGACTCTTGCATCAACAAGACCTACAGGAGGGATTTGGTGAGGTTGAATTGCCCTACGCGCTCGCGCGCAAGCTCCCTGGCGTGCCGCGGGATTGGGCCTGGCAATATGTCTTTCCCGCGTTGAAGAGATCGCGCGACCCTCGCACGGGAAGCGAGCGTCGTCATCATTTGCATGAAAGCGTGTTGCAAAAAGCCGTGATTGCAGCTATGAGGAAGTCGACTACAAAACGCGGGACGTGTCATTCGCTGCGACATAGTTTCGCTACCCACCTGCTCGAGGATGGTCATGACATACGGACCATACAAGAGCTGTTAGGTCATAAAGACGTTCGTACCACCATGATCTATACGCATGTCTTGAATCGCGGCGGCAGAGGGGTCAGAAGTCCGCTGGACGTCTCGCCTGGCCCGGAAGGCTATCAGACTGTAGTGGTCACTTGAGCTTAATAGGTAGGTCAGAATGCGAATTACTTCGGCTGCGGAACTTTGTCAGGCACTTCTTCCGGCATCTTCACTACTTCCTGCCAGCCGGAATTGTCTGCGAGCATTTGCGCCGTGAGATCGTCGCGGAGTTGGCGCAGCTTGTCGCTTAGCGAAGTCGGGTAGTTGTTGATGTCAGGAAAACGCCGGCGCTGGTCGGCGACGAACGATTTTTGTTTTTCGATGGAAGGGATCGCCGAGTGCTGGCCATTTTCCCAGAAGGGAACCAGCAAACGTTCGACACGCGCCGCGCCGGGAATTTCCAGCTCCTCTTCATCGAGACCGGTAACGTCGCCGACGTAGTTGCCGCTCGCGTCGATGCCGCGGAAGAGTTGCAGCCGACCGGGCAGCGTTGTCTTGTCCTCCGAGTTCGACGCTTTCAAAGTCGGCAGACCATCGATCAGACATTGCTTGAAGATAACTCCGGCAACGGCGGGCACTTCGCTCGAGAGCTTGGTGCCGATGCCAAAGCCCGCGGCGCGCGGAAACTCCCTGACAATGCGCCGCACCTTCTCGACGTCGAGATCGCCGGTGAGGTTTGGCCGCAGACCGTAAATTCCGTTGGCTTCGAAGAAACGCAAGCACCACTCGCCCAGCTCGGCGAGATCGCCGGAGTCAACGCGGAAGCCCTTAAACGCGCGGCGCCGCGCCTCTGTCGAGGTGGCCGCCATGGCCGCATGGACCGCGCCCATGTAAACGTCGATCGTGTCGAGCAGCAGCGTGGTGCCGTTAGGATTCGCATCGAGCCAGCGCTTAAACGCGACTTGTTCGAAATGTTTTGGTTTGCCGGTGCGTGGTTCAATCTCCGGCTGCGTCATGAACTCGATGTACGACTGTTGCCAGTAGTGCGCTTCAGTGCCGACGGCCGGTATGTCGAGACGAAACGCGGCTTCCATGTTCGAAGTGTCGTTGAAGCCGCCGATGAAAGCGTAGGTAGCTATGTCAACGGCACGCTCGATGTCGCCGTTTCGTCGCAGTGAAAAGTCAGACAACCAGCGTTCATTGCCCGCGGCCATGCGAAACTGCATCGCCGTGCTGGCAGTGGTCATGGGCAGGTCAAACGCATGCTCAAACTTAATCTCCTGCGCCTGTGTTAGACCAAACGCGCCGGTGATGTCGGCGAAAGGCTGTTGCGCGAAGACGATGGTGCCGGTGCGCACCGCGCGAATAGCGCCGACGAAGAGGATGTCTTCAATGGCCTTCGCAAAGCGCTGCAAGCCGCCGCGATCCTGTTCCAGAAATCGCAAACGCGGTCGATCAATCTGGCTATCGACCAGGAGCCGGACCAGGCGCTCATGGCCCAGGCAGGGAGCAAACGGCAACTTCCTTTGCGTCACATAAAATGTGGCCTGGGCGTCGCTGAGCGGACGCTCATGGAGGCGCGTCACGTCTTTGTAAGACGCGTCGCCCATCGCGGCGTGATAACGATCAATGTTTAGAGTGCCCATCTAAATCAGTTTTGAGTTTTGAGTTCTTAGTTTTGAATTCCCGAAATTCCACGCGCTAACTGTCCTTGTTCGCTGGTGGTTTTAGCAAATTGAAAGCTTTTCTGCTGGACTACGCTCGGCATGGTATATCCACTCAAAACTAAGAACTCAAAATTATTCTTGCGCCGGCTGCTCGCATCTCAGTCAACGCGCGCTCGCCGTCTCCCGGTTTCAGCTCAACAGCACGCATCGCATTCTCCAATGCTTTAACCCGGAAGCCCTCTTTCAAAGCGTCAAGCACGGTGTTCTTGACGCAGTAGTCGGTCGCCAAACCGCCGACCCAAACCTCTTGAACACCGAGCCGGCGAAGTTGCAGGGCCAGATCGGTGCCGTCAAAGGCCGAATAAGAATCCTCGTCCCCGAGCCCTTTCGAGATCACGCGAATGTGCATATCGTCAATCAATTCCGGATGAAACTCCGCGCCTTTCGTGTTCTGTACACAATGCACCGGCCAGGTGCCGCCGTAGGCTGCAAAGTGTTTTGTTTTTTCCGGATGCCAGTCGCGGCTTTTGAAGACCGGCTCGCCGCGTTCGAGAAATTCCTCGATGAGTTTGTTTAGCGGCGCCACAACCTCATCGCCTTGCGCGACCGCCAGTGCGCCGCCCGGACAAAAATCATTCTGCACGTCTACAACAATCAGTGCGCGTTTGTTAGAGTTCGCCATAATCCTTGTTCCCAACCCCTTATCAATTCTGAATCCGCCTTCATGATGACGCCAATGGAATCTACAGACAAGTCAACCGACATGAGATAGCGACTATCTGGGAGTTTTCTCTGCACAGAGATTAATTCAAATCAGTACAACTGCCCGATCACGGCCAGTGCTTGGCCGTGGTCCACTTCTCCGGATCGAAAAGATTGTCGTCCAGGTTCACGTCGGCCCGCATCTCCGAGTAAGACTCGGTTGTAGTCGTCTTGCCGTCTAGCATGAAGACGACTTCCGGAGAAATCCACCCGCCGCCGTGCCGCTGGTAATTATTAAACTGAATTTCCGAAGTAAGCGCGCCTTCCTTACCCGCCGGGCGAAACATGCGAACGAAGTAGAGTCGCTGCTTATCAATCCAAAACTGCGGCGAATGCAAATCGCCCGCTTTCGCGCCCACCACGTATACCGGCCGCCCCTGCCACAGATCTTCACGCAGGACGGAAAGATCGAACTTCAGTTGTTTAAGCTTGGCCACTGTCTGGTCCACCGGAAGAAAATAAACATCGAAGGCCAACAAGACCAGCGGATGAATCAGAGGGCGCGAATTTTCCAGCTTGCCTGCTTTGAAAGTGTAGATAGTGTCATTAGCGAAGAGTATTCCGTTGCCATCCTTGATCGGATCAAAGTCTATGCGCAGTCGCCCCGGCATCGAGATCGCTTCATACCAAACTGCAACTTTTTTCGTGCCGTCCTTTTCAAAGTCGGTGGTGACCTGCTTGATAGTTGTGGTCTTGTACCACGTCTTCGCATACTTCTTCCGCATCGCCGCGATCAAGTCTTCACCGGTTTTGATCTTTGCCTGGGCCATTGGGGCCAGTAACAGCAGTCCGCAGAGAATTAACCACCATCGCCTCGCCAGCGTCATAATCGTCTCCTGGTTCGCTTGCCCCTCGCAGAAGCCCGACTGTGAAGGAGGGTTCGCTTTGAAGTCGAGCCTCTCTAACGGTCGGGCTTCTGCCAGTCGTGCTAAACTGTCGCCGTTCCCCCAAAATTGCAGCGCGCTGATTTTGTCCTGTGTCGAGGATGATTATGAAGGATGCTGGAATTGAAGCCAAGCGAGAGGCTGAACCAGACAGGCCAAACTTCATGACGGCTAACTACCTGGCTGCGTCGCTGGGGAGCTATGAAGGGCGCGTGCGTGTGACGCTCGCAGACGCAGCCCGCGCCAACGTTGTGGAGCGCATCTGGAATAGAGACGTAAGTCTCTGGAAACAGGAAGAGTCTCACCACAAGATCATCAAAAACTCGCTCGGCTGGCTGACAGTAGCAACTGAAATGCTCGCGGCCGCGAATGAGCTGAGAAGCTTCGCCGATAGTGTTCGTGCATCAGGCGAATTTCGGCACCTGATGGTTTGCGGAATGGGTGGCTCCTCGCTGTGCCCGGAAGTGCTGCGGCAAACATTCGGCCGCCAGGATGCATACCCTGCGTTGCTGGTGCTCGATTCAACTGATCCCGACGCGGTCAATAACTTTAGAAATCAGATCGACATCGGCCGCTGTTTGTTTATTATCGCGTCGAAGTCAGGAACCACCACCGAACCCATCGTCTTTCACCGGTACTGGTATAACGAAGTCGCGCAACAAAGTGCGGAGCCGGGAAAGTCGTTCATCACAATTACCGATCCACGCTCACAAATGGCGGACACTGCCGCCGCTGAAGGCTTCAGGCGCATCTTCCTCAACCAGCCGGACATCGGTGGACGCTATTCGGCACTTTCATACTTCGGCATGGTGCCGGCGGCGTTGATGGGTTTGGAATTTGAGAAGCTGCTGCGCGGAGCTGAGACGATGGCGCGGGCTTGTGGCGAGCGCGTGCAGGCAAACGAAAACCCGGGCGCGGTCCTTGGTGCAGTGCTGTCTGAATGCGCGCTTGCCGGTCGAGACAAATTAACCATCATTACGGATCAGAAGCTCGCGGCGCTGGGTCTGTGGATTGAGCAACTGATCGCGGAGAGCACCGGCAAGGAGGGGAAAGGAATCGTACCCGTGGTTGGCGAGCCGCTGGGACCAGTGTCCGCATATGGCAACGATCGCGTTTTCGTTTCAATTAGTGTTGGCGCGCCGGGCGACGAGACAAAGGAGACGAAGTCGAAACTGGAAGCCCTCAAGGCCGCCGGGCATCCGGTGGTCTATCGCAGCCTTGGCGAGACTTACGATCTGGGCGCGGAGTTTTTCCTGTGGGAGATGGCGACGGCGTTTGCCGGCTGGCGGCTCGGTATCAATCCGTTTGACCAACCGAATGTGCAGGAGTCGAAGGACAAGACGAAGGCGTTGCTGGATGAGTATGCGCGCGAAGGAAAACTACCCGAACAGACCCCGCTGGCAAGCGACAGTCAACTAAGCGTGTACGCCGGCAGTGAAGCCGGCGCCTCAGGTTCAGTTCGTGAGGCATTGCAAAAGCACTGCGCGAAGATAAAGGCGGGCGACTACGTGGCGCTGCTTGCATACGTCGAGGAAACTCCGGAGATAGAAGCGGCCATGCAGTCGATACGAACCGAGGTGCGCGCCGCGACTCGCTGTGCCACGACAACCGGATACGGCCCGCGGTTTTTGCATTCAACGGGACAGTTGCATAAAGGTGGCCCTGACTCGGGCGTCTTTATTCAACTGACCGCGCCGGACAAAGTTGACCTGGACGTTCCGGGCGCGCCGTACACATTCGGCATCCTGAAACAGGCGCAGGCGCTCGGCGATTTTCAGTCGTTGCTAGCGCACGGCCGCCGCGCGATCCGCGTTGATTTGGGCGCGGACTCCGTTGCTGGATTAGCGAGGCTTCGTAACTTACTGACGGACGTTTTGGCTGCAGAGTGATTATCTAAAGTTCTCTTCCTGGCTCTGCCGCCTGATGTGCGGTGGTGGCTTAGCCCCACCGTTGTCATGTCGTTCATATCTTCCGGGCTACGCCCGCATAAGGGCGCAGCCCAGACAAAATATGGGGCGTCGGAAGGTCATAGACCTTCCGCACATCAGATGGCATAGCCACTTTCTGGTAAGTGGGACTAGCCTTCGAGGTTAATATTCCAGGGCTGTTCGAACAATGATGAGTTCTTCTGAAAATGCCTTGCGCAGTAGTCCTGCAAAGATCGGACTGATTGGCCTTGGCGTGATGGGTCAGAACCTGGCGCTCAATATCGAGCGTAACGGGTTTCCAATTGCGGTCTACGATCGCGAGTCGCCGGTGCTTGATGCGTTTATCGCGCGCGCCGCTGGTAAGCAAATTTTTGGAGCGCACACTCCGGAGGAGTTTGTGCACGCGCTCGAGCGGCCGCGCAAAATAATTCTTCTGGTCAAGGCCGGCCCGCCGGTGGACTGGACGATTGATTTGGTCAAACCCTTTCTCGACGAAGGTGACATCATCATCGACGGTGGCAACTCCCACTTCAAAGAAACCGAGCGCCGGCAAGACGAGTTGAAAAAGGTCGGCCTATTCCTGATCGGATCGGGAACGTCCGGCGGCGAGAAGGGCGCGTTGCTTGGTCCAAGCCTGATGCCCGGCGGCGACCGGAATGGCTACGAACAAATTCGTCCGATCTGGGAAGCAATCGCCGCGAAAGTTCCCGATGGACCATGCGTGACCTACATCGGTCCGGGCGGCTCAGGGCATTTCGTCAAGATGGTTCACAACGGCATCGAGTATGGCGACATGCAACTGATTGCCGAGGTCTACGGTCTGCTGCGCGATGGCTTTGGATTATCCGCGGAAGAGATGGCTGAGATCTTCGACGAATGGAACCAGGGCGATCTGGAGTCGTATCTCATTGAAATAACGGCGAAGATTCTGCGCGTTAAAGATCCGGAAATTGGTAAGCCGCTGGTGGATTTGGTTCTCGACAAAGCCGGGCAAAAGGGAACCGGCAAGTGGACCAGCCAGATCGCATTGGACCTCGGCGTGCCGATTCCGACGATCGATGCCGCCATCGTGGCGCGAATACTTTCGTCTCAGAAAGAAACGCGGGTCGAGGCGAGCAAGCAGATCAACGCCAGGACCACCGGCAAATTCGATCAGCTAAGCGAGGCACTGAAGAATTACGTTCACGATGCGCTTTACGCATCGAAGATCTGTTCGTATGCGCAGGGAATGAATCTGATCAAGGCCGGCTCAGACGAGTTTGGCTGGAACATCAATCTTAGCGAGGTCGCGCGCATTTGGCAGGGCGGCTGCATCATTCGCGCCAAGTTCCTGGGCAAGATTAAAGAAGCTTATCTGCGCGACCCAAAGCTCGCTAATCTGCTGCTTGACGGTGAGTTCAAATCGAAAATCGAGCAGTCGCAACCGGGCTGGCGCGGCGTGGTGAGCACGGCGATGCAGCAGGGCTTGCCGGTACTCGCGATGTCGTCGAGCCTGGGATATTTTGACATGTATCGTACGGCGAACTTGCCGCTGAATTTGACTCAGGCGCAACGCGACTTCTTCGGTTCGCACACTTATGAACGTGTTGATAAGCCGGAGCTGGGTTTTGTTCATACTGAGTGGGAAGAGTTGTTAGAGGAACAGAGATAGCTAGAGGTCAGAGGTCAGAGTTCAGCAACTACAACTTCTGCCCTTGCTGACGTCTGACCTCTGATCTCCGACCTCTGTCTTCTATTATGGAAATCCCTTCCAATGTTTTTATTTTCGATACTCCTGAACAGCTTGCGGTAGCCGCGGCTGAACGGTTTGTCGACTACGAATATGCATTTCATGGCGAGCCCGAACGGTTTAGTGTGGCTCTGGCCGGCGGCAAGACGCCCCGGCGAGTTTATGAATTGCTGGCGACTGAACGGTTCATGCATCGCGTCGAGTGGGACCACGTTGATCTGTTTTTCGGCGATGAGCGTTGCGTGCCGCCGGATCATCCCGACAGCAATTACGCGATGGCCTACGAGTCGTTGATTTCAAAGGTGCCAATTCCCGCTAAGAACGTGCACCGCATTATTGGCGAAAGCGATCCGGAAGAGAGCGCCAAACTTTATGAAAATCAGTTGAAGACATTTTTCGCCGGCGTCTCCTGGCCGCGCTTTGATTTGGTCCTGCTTGGGATGGGCGAGGACGGACACACCGCCTCGCTCTTTCCCGGCAGCGACGCGCTCGCGGAAAAAACAAAATGGGTGGTGGCAACAAAGCCGGAAGGATCGATGCGGTATCGCATTACGCTTACGGTCCCTGTCTTCAATCAGGCGGCGCGCATCATGTTTCTGGTTACCGGAGCAGGAAAAGCTGGGCGCCTGGCCCAAGTGTTGTACCCCCGACCCGATGCCGGGCCGGTGCCGGCCCAGGCAATCAAGCCCGTCGACGGATCGCTGGAATGGTTAGTCGATAGCGCCGCCACGCCGCTGCTGTAGCATCTGGCGGCACACTGCTTAGCAGTGCACATATCCGAGCAGCCAAAAGACGATAATAAAAATCAGTATCGTTGAGATGCAGCCGCCGCCCCACTTCCACGCCGCGCGGGTGAAGTGGAAACGGAACACGGTCGCTACAGCTCCCGGTTCTGACAAAACTATGCGCTGCGTTTCATGAAAGCGAGCAGCGACTTTTCCGCGGCGTGCAGCTTTCGGCCGCGGTAAGAAGTCAATTCATCAGGTGAATCAAAGCAGCGGCTGATGATCTTTCCCTTCTCGAAGCCGTTGATAATCTCAGGACAGATATAGGAGCTGCGGCAAACTGCCGGAGTGTTACCGAGCAGCTCGGCCGTCTCCTTGATCGCTTTGACGACCTTCCGCCTCCGGGACGTCCTGCCTTCAACCACTTCCTTGTTCATTCTCGCCAGCGCGCAGGCACAAACGAGCGTGCCTGCCCAGGTGCGAAAATCTTTAGCGCTGAAGTGCTCGCCCATCACTTCACGAATGTAGTCGTTGATGTGATGACTCGTTACATTTACGAACCCACCATCGCCGTTTTGATACTTGAAGACTTCGCGTGACGGTTGCTGCAGCAGTCTTCTGACAATTCTGGAGACCTGACGGTCTTTCAGTTGCCGCTGCTGCTGCACCCCGGACTTGCCGGCGAAATCGAAATCAATCACGTCTCCTTTGACCTTGACGTGCCTCGGCCGCAGAGTCGCCAGACCAAAACTTCCATGCTCACTCGCGTAAACCTGGCTTCCTGGTCGCAGGAAACAAGTCGAGAGAATTCTCAGCATCGCGGCCATCACGGGCTCTTTTCCCAGGCCGGGCTGTCTGATATCGGAAGCAACGGTCGCGCGCAATCTCGGCAGCGCTTCGGCAAACTTGATCAGTCGCTTGAACTTCCTGGCCTCCTGCCGGCGGACGTGATTTGCGTGATAGAGATATTGCAAACGGCCGGCGGCATCTCGCCCGATTGCCTGAACATCTCCGCCCGCGCCGGCGTTGATCCAAACGTCAACCCAGGCAGGCGGGATTTTTAGCTCATCGATTCGCTTGCGATCCGCGGCGCTCACTTTAGCGCCGTCGGCACTCTTGTATTTGAAGCCTCGCGCCGGTGTTCCTACGCGACGTATCCCCGTCTTCTGGAGTTGTTCGAGTCGTGTCATTGAAAATGCTGACTAGCAAAACCGCTCGCCGGCACAGGCTGGCATCTGTCGCCTTGATGCTGTGTAAGCTTCCTGTACATCTCGCTGACCGACTTGTTTAGTAACAGACCACCTTTTCTATTTTTGCAATCAATCCGAAGAGGTCGGCGGCAATCGTAATGCCAGCAGTTTTCTGCGGAATCCTTGCAGACAAACCGAGTTGGCCCAGACGCGGGCGCGCTGGGAATTCGCTTCGACGCATTCGAGGATCAGTATTTGCAAAGTCGCGGCTCGAAATTCATAAAACAGATCTTAGTTGTCGAGGTAGCCAACGATGCCACGAGGTGATAAGGGCTCGTTTACCGACAAGCAGAAACGAAAAGCAGAACACATCGGGGAGGGCTACGAGGATCGCGGCGTTTCGAGCAAGAAAGCGAAGGGGCGCGCCTGGGCCACCGTGAACAAAGAATCGCGCGGCGGCAAGAAGAGCGGCTCAGGCCGCGGCAAGAAGGAAAATCGCAGTGCCTCCAAAAAAGGCGGCAAAAAGGGCGGTAAAGCTGCAAAGAAACGGTAATCGTTTATGTCGACCAGACCCAGGAAGTCAGCCGGTGCCAGCGAACGCGCGCTTGGCGGCAAGACGACGGCAGGTTAATTCTAAACTTTCACAGGGAGGAAAATCATGGGAGAAAATGGTGGTGGAGGCAGTGCAGGCGTGGTAGCAGTATTGGTCATATTTGTGATCATCATCGTGGCTGCGCTCTTTGTTTTTGGCGGCCGGTTTTTTGGCAACAACAAGAAGGTTGATGTCAACATAAGCACGCCGTCCAAGTGATGAAAGGAGTTGGCGTCAGGAGCTGAGATCGCAGATTTGAGAATCTCAGTAGCTCAGATTTCAGATTTGAGATTTCAGATCTCAGATCTCAAGATGTCAGATCCTCCGAAGTTAACATGTTTCGCAAGTTTTCGATTGCCGCGGCAAATGCACTAGGCTCATCCTGGATGTTTTTCGCAAACGTCCTGTTGATTCTGGTATGGCTAGGCGCTGGTCCGTTTTTCCATTATTCAGATACGTGGCAGTTGGTCGTTAACACCGCGACGACCGTGATCACGTATCTCGCCGTCTTTGTAATTCAAAACACGCAGAACCGCGACGCCAAGGCGATCCATCTGAAGCTTGATGAATTAATCAAGGGGGTCGGGGGAGCGCGCACACATCTCGTGAATCTGGAAGAGCTGTCTGACGCAGAGCTAACGGCGCTGCAGGAAGAATTCACGCGGCTGCGAACTAAACACGAAAAAGCGCTCGGTAAGGAAGATGCTCCGGCGGCGACCAGTTGAATTGCGGAGCGCGACTCGCGGATGTACGAGCGCTTATCGCGTGCCAGGAACTGGAAGTTGCGGTCGATTAGGAGTTGTTTAGATGTTGTACCGAAGGAATTATGAAACAGTTTGCCACGAAATCCGGCCCGCTCTCGCTCGTTCCGTCAGCGACGGAGCGAACCGACTCGTCTACAGAAGCTCGCTCTGCCACAGAAGCTCGCGCCAACGTTTTGAAAGAATCGTTCGATGACTGGCGTAGTTCGGTTGCCCCAACGCTACTTCAACCAAAACATTTTGAGGACGAACCAAAGCACGCTTGTCGTAGTCAACGACGTCTCAGCTCCACGGAGATTATGCACGTGAACCGCGCGACTATTCGAGAAAGCCACGAACCTCGCGCCTGGCCGCCCGAAGTTGTTCTCAGGTTTCTCGCCGCCGAAGTTATCAAGCGAAATCAATGATCAGAGCAGTCCGAGGACTGCGAGAGTTTGACGCGCGATTGGGATCCTTTCGGGTTCGGGTCGACCCTGTAGATCTGAAATCTGAGATCTGAAATCTCAAAAACTCAAGGCTTCTTATTCTGCTCGTCGAGCCAGGTCTTCAGCGGCGCGAAGTAATCGATGATGGCCGTCGCATCCATCTTGTCTTCGCCGGTCATCGCCTTCAGTGCTTCCGGCCACGGCTTGCTCAGGCCCATCGCCAACATTTGCTGCAGCTTGGCGCCGGCTTTCTTGTTGCCGTAGATCGAACACTGATACAAAGGCCCATTGAATCCAGCCTCGCGGCACAAGGCACGATGAAATTGAAACTGGAGAATAGCGGCCAGGAAGTAGCGCGCATAAGGGGTGTTGGCGGGCACGTGGTATTTCGCGCCGGCGTCGAAGTCCTGCTCGCTGCGCGGCGCGGGCGGCGCCACACCCTGATACTTCAGACGCAAATCCCACCACGCCTTGTTGTAGTCACCGGGCGTAACTGCCCCTGAGAAAACTTGCCAGCGCCACTGATCGACCAGATAACCAAAGGGCAGAAAGGCGACTTTATCGAGCGCGCGTTGCAACAGAAACCCGATGTCCGCGCTCTGGTCCGGCACCTTTTCAATCAAGCCAATCTGTTTCAGGTAGGGCGGCGTCACCGACAATGCCATGGTGTCGCCGATGGCTTCGTGGAAACCGTCGTTAGCGCTATCGCGATATAGAAAAGGCTGTCCCGAATAGGCCATCTGATAATAGTTATGGCCCAGTTCGTGATGCACGGTGGTGAAGTCTTCCTCGTTGACCTGAATACACATTTTCAGCCGCACATCTTTTTCGAAGTCGATGTCCCAGGCGCTGGCATGACAGACTGCTTCGTGATCCACCGGCTTAACTAACATCGAGCGCTCCCAGAAAGTTTGCGGCAGCGGATCGAAACCAAGCGAAGTGAAAAACGATTCTCCGTAATGAACTAACTGCTTTGGCTCGGTGTTACGCGCTTTCAGAATTTGGGTCAGGTCGTAACCGCGATCGCCTTCACCCTCGGGTTTCAGTAGCGGATAAATATTTCCCCACTGCTGCGCCCACATGTTGCCGAGCAGGTGCGCCGGAATTGGCCCATCCGGCGGCACCACGTCTTTGCCATACTTCTCGGAGAGTTTGCGACGCGTGTAGGTGTAAAGCGAATCGTAGAGCGGCTTCACTTGCTGCCACAGTCGTTCCATCTCGGCTGCGAAAGCGTCCGGCTCCATGTCGTACTTCGAACGCCACATCGCACCGGTGTCCTTGAAGCCCATCTCTTTCGCGCCCTTGTTGCTGAGCTCGACGAAGCGCACGTAATCCTTTCGATAGGGCACGGAAATCTGGTGCCAGCCAAGCCAGATGCGTTTCAATTCCTCCGGATCGCGGCTGTTTCCCATGATCTCTTCCATGTCGCCGATGCTGAGACATTTTCCTTTGTCGCCCTCTAGACAATATTTACCTTTGCCGTAATCGCCCTCGAGTGATGCCGCCAGCTTCGTCAGTTCATCGCGTTCGGCCGGGTCTTTCGGCGCCGGGAGCGTCAGCGACAATTTCAAAAGCTTTATTTTGCGCGCGACGTCGTAAGGCAGATTGAGTCCATCGAAGCGCCGCGAGTCGTCGGCGAGTTCCGTAGTCGTCGCGATCAGATTCTTGTTTGCCTCGGCGGATAGATTTTCCGTGTCGTCGGTGATGAAGGTGCTCTTCACCCAATCTGCGCGGCTGGCCTTCACGTTGAGATCGAACAATCGTTTCTCAGCGTCGCCAATAAACTTCTCCGCCTCCGCGGGCGTGCCCTTCGCATTTGAAACCGAAGCGGAGTCTGGCCCCTTCGCGCACGACGACATGACCGCAATACCCAAACTGGCGAGTAGAAACGCGCCGGTCCACACGTGGCCGGTACGACAAATAAAATTCATACTGCCTCCATTGGCCAATGAAACTATTAAACTCACTTGGGGATGCGAGGGATTGTAACCATAGGCAGGAAAATTTGAAAAGGCGAACGGCCGAGCGTAATGATACGATTCGGCGGCAAGCTCATTTGTGTTCGCTCGGATTCCAAACTCGAATCCTAAAAGCGCGACCCGAAATCTTGACTCTGCTTCGCACCCTGGCACTATCTCTTGCAAACGTGTACTAGCTAAGAAAGCAACCAGTGATGAGTAACGAGGGGAGAAACGAAGGCGAGCAGATAGAGATTAGACTGGCAGTGCCGAACGATGCCGAGGCGATTGCGGTGGTGCTGCTCGAATCGTTTGTTGAGTTCAAGGCTATCTACACCGATGAAGGTATTGCTGCGACCACAGTGACGAGCCAAAACGTCCTGGATCGTTTCCGGGAAGGGCCGCTGTGGGTGGCCGTTTCCGAAGGCGCGATTATTGGCACTGCGTCAGCCGTCCTTAAAGACGAGAAAGGCGACTCTTTGTATGTTCGCGGTATGGCGGTGTTGCCATCGGCGCGAGGCCGCGGAGTTGGGAGATCACTACTGAACGAACTCGATCGTTACGCCGTCGCCCACAACTGCAATCGTATGTTTCTCAGCACGACACCGTTTCTGGATCGCGCGATTCGGCTTTACGAGCGGTTTGGTTTTCGGCGCACGGACGAGGGTCCGCATGATCTGTTTGGAACGCCACTGTTTACGATGGAGAAAGTAGTGAGCGGTAAGCATTGAGAGAAGGCAGTAAGCAGAAGAGAACCTAAAGCACGGAGGGAGGAAGTTGATGACGGGGACGGCTATAGAAACGTTTGCATGCCCGCAAGCCATCAGGCTTGCGAGCATGCGTCGAGGCAAAAGTCTGCATGGCTGAGGCCGGATGAATCAGTGGGAGTTGGGCTTTCCGGTCGAGTTGGTTCTAAAGGGCGTTCGGGAGGGATAGCTCTTCAAGTTGTTGATTGGTCTGTCTAAGGTTCGACTAAACCTTTCTTAACGTTTCGCTGCCAGGCCTCGTAATTACGCACGCGTCGCTTTGCTTGTTTGCGCGTGAGCCTTAACTCATGGGCTACTGAGTCGATCCGCGACGTCCGATCCTTCTTCTTATCGTAGCGATCGCCTGGAGCTCTCAGGTAGATCTGGTAAGCACGGGTCCACTCCTGCTTAACATCAGGAGTTGCCTGTTTACCACGTTGTTCTGGCATATGTTGTCCTTCCGAGCGAGTTTTGCTGAATTCTAACAGTGATGTCGTTGGAGCGGTAGCAGAAATTTCGCGCGCATTCCGCCTGGCTTTGCCGGGACCACGAGAATCCGCCGCGGGTTAACGCGGATTGCGCGAATCTGAAAAGGCTTTAATATTTACTAAGCTTCACTCTTGCCGTGATCCAGATCATCCACGCGAAGCTGGGGCTAAAAACCCTTTAGCGACAGGCGTTGTCGCTTACGTGAAATAGAATTGCGGAACGGCAGCAGTCTGGTCCAGAGCTTTCTGGATCTCGCTGTCCTGTTTGAGTTGTTCTACCTTTTCCTCAGTTGTGACAGAACCTTGCATGGTCTCCATCTACCACCTCGCGTTGGTAGACCGAAGAGATGCGAGGGATCCTATCTTGATCGATCCACCCTGGACCTTGAATCCCCAGCACCTCTTCGTACTCTTGCCTCCAACGAGGTGGGAGGCTAATCCACATCTTTCAGAAAAGAAGACGGACGCTAAACCGTTCTGCGGCCGGATACGAGGTTGATCACTAAAACGATCAGCGCAATGACGAGCAATAGGTGAATCAACATGCCGCCAATATGGCCAATGAGCCCCAGCAACCAAAGCACGAGCAGAATTACAATAATCGTCCACAACATTGGGCTGTTCTCCTTCGTTGGTAACTTAAAAATCTTCAGGACTTTTGGAACAGCCGCTGTGGGAGCAATGAGCATGCCATTTTTGGACTAAAGGTTAGCCATCCGCCAATAATGCTTGAAAACTCCCGATTCGGGGAACTTCAATTTAGCGATAAGCCCTTAGGTTGGGTGGGGAGATCGGGAAGGCCTGCATGAGAACCATCCGCTTCCAGTTTCGCCGCATCTAAACAGTTGTGCTAATTTGGTTCAAGGGAGTTGGGACGCTGGTTGGGCGAATTTCGGGAGGTTTTAGCTTCGACAGCGCTTGAATAATCTGTCAATTCGACCTGTACCGTTACATAGCTATCCCTGCGGTCGTCTTAAGAAGTGGATCAGGCCAGGAAGAGTGACCTCCGGGGTTTGGGTATTGACAAAAAGGACAACTGTAACTATATTAGTTACAGACGATTGACCGATTTCGAGTTCCGATTCTTATGTCGAGCAGCAGCAGGTTTGCAGTGGCGGTTCACGTTCTCACCCTGATGGCGTGGGCGGATGACGAGCCGCTCAAGTCGGAGCAGGTTGCCGAGAGCGTCAACACCAACCCGGTTGTGATCCGGCGAATGTTGTGCGAACTGGCCGAGTCGAAGCTTGTGGTTTCGCAGACGGGTGCTATGGGCGGCTCAAAATTGGCGCGTCTGCCGGAGCAAATTACGCTGTTGGACATCTACCAGGCTGTCGAAAGCCGGGGCGTATTTTCGTTGCATCGTCATCCGCCTAATCGACATTGCCCGGTGGGCGTAAATATCGGAACTGTGCTTAACCAGGTGCTGGACGAGGTGGATTCGGCAGTCGAGCGTGTGCTTGCCAACATAACGATCAAGGACGTTGTGTCGCGCTTGCGGCCGTGCGTCAGTGCACCGGTGAGCAAGCGGAAGCACGTTGGCAGGGAGCAGGTTTTGTCGGCAAGAAACTAGTAAACAGTTGAATTCGTATTACCCAGGCGTCGCAGGTTGAAATGAGTTTACTAGAGAGTCACGTTTGCGAGATGGCTCTCTATGGCGAAGTTAGTCTCGCATGAAAGGACGGTCTTCAATTGAGTAGGCTTCAGAAAGATCAGGATGGGGTTGAGCCAATGGATTCGGTTAAGCCGAATTTTTCGGGGGCTCATGAAGAACTCCTGGAGGATGCGGTTTCGATAGAAGATATCGACGAGGTGCTGGAGAAGCTCGCGACCGCCGGCATCGCTGGAACTGAATCCGACGAGCCGGTAATCGGCGAGGCTTCATCCTCCGCAGTACAGGCCGAAGACGATGATTCAGCCCCGGAAGAGATGGAACTAGACCTCTCGGCGGGTGAACTGGATAAGACTTCGGATCCCGTCAGGGTTTACATGCGGGAGATGGGCGTAGTGCCTCTGCTCAAGCGCGAACAGGAAGTGTCTATTGCCAAACGGATCGAATGGGGACAGAAGCGCGCGCAAAAAGGAATCACTCGTTCGCCGATGGCGGTGGCGGAACTGTTGAAGATTGGCGCGGAACTCGAAGCCGGCACGATCGGTATTCGCGACGTAGTTAATTTTTCCGATCAGATGGAAACCGAGGAGCACGAGGACAAGACGGAAGAGTATCTGCAGTGGACGATTGAGGGTATTGGCAACATTCGCAAGCTCTACAAGCGCGGACTGAAGGAGTTGGCCCAACTCAACGCCGAGCAAAAGCTCAGACGCGGCAAGGGGTCGAAAAAGTTAACCCGACTGCGGCGTAAGGTGGCGCGCACTCGGCTCGAGATCGTTCAGGAGATCGGACAGCTTCACTTGAAAGAGGCGATCCGGCAGCGTTTGATTAGCGCTATTGCCACGCTTCATCGAGAAACGCGCACACTCGAGCGTGACATTGAAAGCAACACGGCAAAGCTTGGCAAGAAACGGATCAAGGCGGAAGAAACCAAAGAACTGAAGCGACAGATTTCGGCGGCCAAGCGTCGTCTGAAAGAGATTGAAGCCGAGCATCACGTTTCGCCACTGGAAATCAAACGTTCGCACCAGATGATCGTGACCGGGGAAGCCCAGGCTGCACAGGCAAAGCACGAACTGACTGAAGCGAACCTGCGTCTGGTGGTTTCCATCGCGAAGAAGTATCAAAATCGTGGTCTACAGTTTCTCGACCTCATCCAGGAGGGCAACCTCGGGCTGATGAAAGGCGTGGACAAGTTTGAGTGGCGCCGCGGTTATAAGTTTTCAACTTATGCGACCTGGTGGATTCGCCAGGCCATCACGCGCGCGATTGCGGATCAGGCACGTACGATTCGCATTCCGGTGCACATGATTGAAGTGATCAATAAGTTACGAAACACTTCGCGGGAGCTGGTGCGCGAGCTGGGACGAGAGCCAACTACTGAAGAGATAGCGAAGAAGATGGGCATGTCGGTCGAGAAAGTGAGCAAGGCGCGCAAGCTGGTGCAGCAGCCCGTCTCGCTGGAGACTCCGATCGGCGAAAGTGGAGATTCGCAACTCGGCGACCTGATCGAAGACAAGTCGAGCACCAGCCCGGCCGAACGCGTGATAACTTCAAACCTGCGCGAGATCACCGGCGACGTGCTGCAAACCTTGAGCCCGCGCGAAGAGCGTGTGATTCGCATGCGCTTTGGTCTGGACCGCGAAGGGCATGAGCGCACGCTGGAAGAGGTGGGCCAGGACTTCAATGTCACGCGCGAACGCATTCGCCAGATCGAAGCGAAAGCGCTCAGGAAACTGCGCCACCCTTCGCGCGCACGCGTGCTGAAGAGCTTTATCGAAGGTCAGCGACAGTAAAATTTAGCAGGACAGACTTCCCAGTCTGTCCTTTGTTTTAGGGATGAACGGTATTCAATGAATGACAGGCAGGAATGCCTGTCCTACACAATCAAGAAAAAAGGAAAGCTAACAATGAGTGAGAGAGTAGCGAGCGTAACGGACAGTTCTTTTGAGAAGGAAGTGCTGCAATCAAGCAAACCTATGCTGGTGGATTTTTGGGCCGAGTGGTGTGCTCCCTGTCGGATGCTGGGGCCAACCATTGACGCCATCGCCGAGCAGTTTGGCGAAAGCGCCGGCGTCGTAAAAGTGAACGTGGACGACAACACCTCGACCGCGCAGCGCTATGGCATTAAGGGAATTCCGACGCTGATTCTCTTCAGCGCGGGTAAAGAAGTTGAGCGCGTCGTGGGAGCGACCAGCAAAGAATCCATCTCGCGCATGATCGAGAAGCACGTTGTGGTTGCAAGTGCGTAAAAAAAGCCAGGCAGCTTAATCAAATGAAGAGGGGAATCAATCGACTGGTTCCCCTTTTTGGTGCGCGGTTCGGCTCCGGCAGTGATGATAACGCGCGCGGCAACGTAAAGCGTTGGTGGGAGACGTAGCGATGATCAAGTTCTTCGGCAGCTTCCTGTGGCGGCTCCTGCCAAATCGATTCCGGCGATACTTCTCGACTCTCTACCTCGCCTATTTGCAACGCTCGATCGAGAAAGACACCCAGTGGGTTGTGTTCGAACATAACGGCCCGCAGTTGTGGGCAAACCTGCTTCGGACTATCGAAGATTTTCTATTCAACGAATGGAACAGCGGAGCGTTGCGAGGCAACAAGCCGGAGCAGGCCTACTTCGTGCGCTGTGATCGGACTACGATGACTCAAAACGATCTTGACAACGGGCGTTTGATTTGCCTGGTCGGCGTTGCGCCACTCAAACCCGCCGAGTTCGTTATCATCCGCATTGGACATTGGACCGCGGACAGAAAACCCGACTAGAAACGCCGTCTCATAACGGCGCAACGAAGGCGATCTTCATTATTCTCAGTGCCCGTCTGGAAAACGATCCGCTATTAGGTTCAAGTTGATGTTGTGCTCAAGAAACGCCTTCGCTCCGGCAAGCACCAGGTTAAATCCGCCCGTTGAATCGAGCGCTTGCTTTACGATCTCGTCACCGTCTCCGCTAAAGCCACTGTTCGTGACACTGACGAGAGTAGTGCCATCTGGTCGAGACGTGAAAACCCACTCCACCGTCGTGCGGGCGCCATAAGCTCCCCACTCGATGAGTATTCGCTGGTTCTCTTCAATCGCTTTCACCTCAACCTCTACGGAATGATTGTACATTTCCCACTCCCAGCGGATTTGTTTACCCGCTTCGAGCCGACCACTGGCCTTGGTGAACCAGAAGTTGGAAGTGATGGTCGGGTTTACAAAAGCCTCAAATACCTCCGAGACAGGTCTGCGAATAAGCATCTCTGTCTTTGCAACCGGTACGTGTCGAATCTCCATGAAGATCTCCATCAAAAAGTCGTGGTTCTCACCTGTGCTAACGTTGTGGTTAACGTCCGAGTTGACCGTGCGCGTTTTCCGTCAACGTAATTATTGCGCTAGCTGCGCTCTTCAAAGCGGCTGATGCGCTGCCGGATTTCGTTAACGATTTGCTTGACTTGGGTATTATCGCTTTCGCTCAAGTAGAGAGAAAGTTCGTCCAGCAGCGGCTCGATTGGCGGGTTATGTGCTTGCAGCAAAGTGGCCACGTCGTTTTCATAGAGACCCACGCGTGTAAAGTCCCCTTGGCGATAAAGAGACGGAAGCGCGTAGAGTTTCAGCAGAATCAAGCCCTCGACGCTGGCGCACGGAATTTCCTGCTCCACAAAACGCTGCATCGTTGTGTAGCGCTTGCGTGCCTCAGCGAAGAGCGGGTTGGTGGTAAGGAGCACGTCAACTTTCAGATCGTTGAACCTGCCGCGAGCAAAATCAGCGTCACGGGTCTCGACTTGCAGCTCAGGCAATCGCTCCAGCGCAGATGCGGCCATAATCAGATCGATGTCTTCCGTGTTGCGCCCTTCCACGTATTGGAGCAGAGCTATGCCGCCGACCAGGACGTATTCGATTTCACGGTCGCGCAGCAGTGTGAAGAAACGCGCGACCGTTTCGATAAGGGAATCTGGATTCATTGAACGTTCGTGATGATTTCCTGGCTTGAACAGAACGGCATTGCGAACGACTTCGCCGATGTGCACTCCAGGTGAAATGTTTGCTGAACTCATGCGGTATTTCGTTTCCAAGTTTAACTTAGAAACGACCTAATGACCATTAGAATGGCCGTACCACCTACGCCGGCATTAGCTCTCTGATTTTAGGCGGCTCCTCGCCGAGCCACTGAGGGTTCTCGGCGGTGCCATCAAAAATTGACGACGTCTTAAACGGCTCAAAGTGTCCGTTGGCTGCGGCCACGCGGGTTTTCGCAAGCAAGGCATCGCGTTCGTCGTTGCTGAGCGGATGAAACGATTCGACTGCTGCGAACGCCTGGTCCAGGATTTCCATGCTGTCGATGCCGGTGATAACGACGGACGTTGGGAGACTGAGCGCGTAGTGAAGACACTCAATCGGCGTTACGGTCTTTGACTTCAACAGAATGCCATTGGCCATGCTCTTCATTCCGAGTACGCCGATTTGAAGCCTCACCAATTCGGGCACCACCAGTTTCTCAAAGCTGCGATAATGCGCGTCCATAACATTCAAGGGCATTTGCACGGTATCAAACTTGAAGCCGTTCTCCTCGGCTATCTCGAGCATGTAGAGGTGGATGCGCGGATCTTTGTGGCCGGTGAATCCGATGTAGCGAATTTTGCCGGCGGCGCGGGCTTCAACTAAGGCCGCGTTCGCTCCCTCTGCATCAAAGACACGATGCGGATCTTCAAACCGGATGATTTCATGGTGCTGGACCAGATCGATGTAGTCCACCCGCAAACGCCGCAATGATTCGTCGAGTTGTTTTGCAGCCTCCTTCTTTGATCGTCCATCAATCTTGGTCATCACGAACGAACGGTCCCGATAACCGTCGCGCAGCGCTTTGCCCATACGAAATTCACTCGCGCCTTCGTTGTAGTCCCAACAGTTGTCGAGAAAGTTGATGCCTCGATCGACGGCCGAACGAACAATGCGAATTGCCAACTGCTCGTCAACCTGCTTCAGACCGAGATGCCAACCGCCAACTCCGATGGCCGACACCTTTTCCCCGGTGCTGCCCAGTGTTCGATAAATCATTTGGTCACCTCGTAGATTTGGACTTTGCGGAATTCGACCAGATGAACGTTGCATCATTATCACGAAGTTCGTAAGAAACCAGCGTCATGAGAGCTTATTGTCGGCAGGCGAAGGGAATCGATAAGTCAAAGTTTTAAGGAGGGACCTGGTGTAGTCCCTCCTTAGTTAACTGGCCCTCAGCTTCCAACACTTGTGGTTGCTGGCCCTACTTGATTCTGCCTGTAGACTTCAGCTGTTCGATCACCTTGCTGGCGATCTGCTCGATGAGGTCCCTGTCAAAGACCTTCTCAGGTTTCGACAATTCCTTCTCAGGCTTGAGGGCCTCTTTTTCGGGCTTGAAGTGTTCTTTCTCTTTCTCGGGCTTGAAATGTTCTTTCTCTTTCTCGCCCTTTACGATCTCTTTCTCAGGCTTGAAATACTCCTTTTCTTTTTCAGGCTTGAGATACTCCTTTTCTTTCTCCGGCTTGAAATGCTCTTTCTCGGGCTTCGCGACCTCCTTCTCCACCTTGATGACCTCCGGATGCGACTGAATCACCGCATACAGATCACGCAGCTTGAGATTGGCAATCGGCATGTCATAGTCAATGGCGGTCGGCCGATTTTCTTGACCGATCATTGGTTCCTTTTTGTCTGCCATGAGGCTTTCTCCTGTTTCATTGGTTAGGATCACGCAAACACATTGGTTTCCGTGACGTGGTGTTGAATGAGATATTCTACGACGGACCGTGTTATGCGTTGTCCGCTGCGGCCCTCGTAAAAAGTGAATTGCGGGAATGGATTTAGTTCAAGTGCTACCAACCGTCCATTTGCGCTTTCCTTAAAGTCAATCCCTCCGACGATTAATCCCAATGCTCGTGTAAAATGAATCGCCCGCTGAACTACATCGGACGGTAACTCCGCCGGCTCGGCCAAAATCTCTTCCTGATCCGCCAGCGCCGAGCGACGATAATCCTCATTCGCGGCCGCTAGCCTGGTTACAAATGCTTTCTCTCCGATCACATGGACACGATAGTCGACTCCTTCAACGAATTCCTGAAACTGCGTCGGACTATCGCGCAGGAATCTGAGCCGCTCAAAATGTTGCGGCTTCCACACTTGGGCGAACGACATTACGTTACTGACCCCCTTGAAGATCACCGATCCGTCGCACTCGTCGTAGAAGCGGCGCGCTTCTGCCGCTATGTTGGTAACCAACGTCCGGGGTACGTCAAAGCCGGCGCGTGCCAGCAAGCCGAGCTGATAAGGCTTTGAGTAGTTGGAGAAAGCTCGAGAAGGCTTGTTGATCACCGGACAGCGTGTGTCTAATAAGACGCGATTCAAGGTCACCTGCAGTTGGCTCATCGGCCCTACGACTTCCGGCTCGAGCGTGCGCGCGACAGAATGCCGGACGAAGATTGAACCCACCGGCCGGCGGCCTTCGCAGCCACCGCCGGAAATTCTCCAGGTTTTTGCTTCTTTCGTGACCGCGTATTTTGGCGCCTGATCCTCATCGACCAGCGCAAACGGATGGCCGCTGTTTTCTAACTCCCCCATCAAACGGGGAAATACTCGGTCCCTGCTTGAACCCAGGTATAGGATCATGCTGCCACCTCTGAGTTCAATGTCATTCTGCGCAAAGCGGCTGCGACACTCTCACTCAACAGTTCCTTCGGCTCGTACGAAAAACTTGCTTGCACGTCAACCCATTTGAGCCGTAAGCCGTCCGATGTTTCGAAATCCATCCGGTACAGCGTGATTCCTGTGTCAGACTCCCATTGCGATAGAGCCGCCTCGCGCGCCTTTAAATGCGCCAGCAGATCCGGCGAACATTCTTGCCGGGGAATCGTCACACCAGCCGAGCGATAAACGCTCATGACTCCGCTTCTTTCATTCTCATCTCCTGGCTGTGCCGGCCAACGACGGATACTCTCCAGGCTGGCACCCGCCAGTTCGACTGTCTCTGCGCCCAGGGCGAGGGCTAAAGTGTCACGCAACTCCAACGGATAACTAAGGTCCTGCAACCACCACCCAAGGCCGAAGCGGTTTACCACCGGACAAGTAAGGCTATCGATTAATGCAAACCAGGACGCTGTGACTTCGTGATAAACGAACATCTGATCTTGTAGATCAAACTCGACGGATGGCCACCAGAGACGTGGCAGTCTTAGGACCACGCCCTGCAACTCGGTTAACGAGACCCTAAGTTGAGGTAAGTCCAGAAAACCCTGCGTGCTCGAGCCTTGACGTTCGAGAGCGAAAGGGCAGGAACCAAAGAGTTCCGTCTCTTCGATCAACTCGGTCTTAAGCTCAGCACCGGTGCTCAGACTCAAAAACTCCGACACCAGTCGGTCATCACGACTTCCGCAAATAAGAAGCATTGAAACTCCTCCGGTTTTGCAGTCATCTTAAATGCGTTTCTCTTGACACGAACGCTTGTGCGGGATCGCTTTCAGAGAACGCAGAATCTCGGCTACTTACTGATGTGGCTATCTAAGGCTGGATTAGCGAGACGCAAGGATTAGCAGAGGCTCGGGGGGAATTCAGCCTGTGAACATTTTGAACGGAAGGACAATATTCCTCTATGAATTGAAAGTCAATAGTTCGATCCCGGGGTCGATCCAAAGTTCAAACAAAAGGCGGACAATAAGTGGGCCGATGCGATCGTGCATCCAAGTTGTAGAATTAGCGCAGCCAATCCCATTTATGGCTCCATTGAGGTTACTGGCCGTGCTTACTGCGACTGACGTTCATTATTTGGCTGGTTTTCTTACGATGATTTCTACTCCGGACGACGTCGAGAGCGATTATTCCGCGAGCGGCTATTACAAACCGGCGGTGAAGAAGGCGGCGGCTCACGTGTTGAACTATACAGTCTTGCGGATTGGACTAACACAATGGTTGGCTTCGAGCATGTAAAATTCGCACCGTGGATGACCGCGCAGCAACATATCTACTCCTTTGCGGCTGCTCCCCATTGTAATATTTAACCCAACCGACATGGTCCGGAATGAAGTTAGAAATTTAATTACTGCCGACTCGGAAATTTTTGATAATTCAGGAAATGTGCATGTCCTGGACAGTCGATAACACAAATTAACAATTTGCGCCACAGGGGAACTTAAGCTACCAACTTCTTTTTCGGCCACATGACGTAATTCTTAAAGACATAAACCCAGGGCACGATGATAGTAATCAGCGGGGCCCAAATGAAAATGTGGGCCATCTCTTCGGCGGGTGAGCCTGCAAGGGTGCCGGCTCGCCACAATGGATAAGCCACCACGACAACCCAGAGCGTCTTGTAAAAGATCATGAAGATCACGATCGGCAGCCACCGCAGCGGCCGCAACAGTCCAAAGATAGACAACGTCGGGTACGCCGCCCAGACGCACCATGCCACGGCCCTGGTGTGGTCCCACGGGCCCTCGTGCGTGATGATCGTCTTCCACGCCTCGAAAGCCACGCCAACGAACATAAGAAAATAGAGCACCCTCAGCAAGTAAATGTTTATCGGGCGAACGCCCTCGTATTTTTCGAAGTTCGGCGTGAAGATGTATTTGATAATTCTCATACGCGTGGATTACGCGCGGAATGAGGAAGATGTTCCAAATAATCAGTAAGCAGTGAGCAGTAAGCAGTGAGCAGTAAGCAGTGAGCAGTGAGCAGTCAGCACGGCGTGTTGTTCGTGTGAGTTGCGGGTACCGATTTGTTTGAAACCACGAAATAACACGAACCCTATTTCGTGTACGTTTGTGGTTATGGTTCTTCTAAACCACGAAGTAACACGAACGAGCGATTTGGAAGCGGCGTGATCTCTTCGAGGATTCGCTGAGCGGTCAAGTCTCTATCATTGCTTCTTCCTGGCCTTCGACTTTTTCTTCATCACCCTGGCTGCGCGTTTGGGACGCTTGAAGACACACTGAAACAGCTTTGCTCGTTCGAAGTGCACAAAAGATATGAGCTCCCAGCCAAGCGCTCCCATACGATTCAAAAGCTCCTCCACATCAGGCGCTGGCGGAGTCGCAATCTCCGGAAAGTTGGCCATCGTGTATTCCCACTTTTTCATAATGAGGGCTCGGCCGCCAGATTCGTGCTGTCGCTAACTATTGATTGGAGGCGGCGATCGGAATCGAACCGATGAATAAAGGTTTTGCAGACCTCTGCCTTACCACTTGGCTACGCCGCCTTGAAGGGATGAGGGCGGAGGGCTGAGGGATGAATTCGGAAGGCTCCCTTTCATCCCTCATCCCTCCGCCCTCATTCTTTGATTCGTGGAGCGGGAGACGAGACTTGAACTCGCGACCCTCGCCTTGGCAAGGCGATGCTCTACCACTG
>Ga0137410_10000596_pt1 | contig 25426 bp, 23 predicted proteins | sample CZODoug1_16funga_FD_108878 | JGI IMG/M metagenome (GOLD analysis project Ga0137410, IMG submission 108878) | Vadose zone soil fungal communities from Angelo Coast Range Reserve, California, USA - CZODoug1_16fungal (Illumina Assembly) | ecosystem: Environmental > Terrestrial > Soil > Vadose zone... | reverse complement strand
GTATTAAAGCAGAATCCGGAATCCGGAATCAAGAATCACGGGGTCGGGAGGAGGCCTACTCGTCGTCGTCCGCGGGCTCCGGCGGCAGAGGGGCGTGGAGGAGGCGTTTCAGGAGGATCGTGGCATAGGAGCCCTTCGGGAGCTCGAACGTCAGGGTCATCCGCCGGCGGCCTTTGTTGAGGTCGTCGTCGCCGGTCGACGCCTTGAGCCCCGCGGGGGCGACGATCGCGTCGCGCAACCCCTTGCCGAAGAACGTCTTCGCCAGCTTCTTCAGCCGGAACTGTCGCTGCTCGATCCCCTCCTCCTGGAGGATGCCGGCGACGATCGGGGCGACCTCGCCCTCGAACTTCTGCGAGGGCGTGATCAGAGGGATCGCGAGCTCGGCGAGGCGGTCGTGTTCCGCGGGCGGCAGCGAGCGGTAGAAGACGTGCTTCCCGGCGGCGTAGGCGACTTCGTAGAGGTCGGGGAGGCGTTTCAGGAGCGTTGCGAGGGTGCGGTTCCACAGCCAGCTCTGGTAGGCCGACAGGACCAGGATGCGCAGATTCTGCTCGAGGAGCTCGAACGCGAAGCCGAAGGCGTCCGGACGGTCGGCGAGGAAGAGGGCGACGCTGCGCTCGGGCGATGGCGCCAGCTCCCGGCCGAGAGCGGCCCAGTCGCCCCAGCGGTCGCGCAGCAGGACGCGGCGCTCGCGTTCCTGCTTCCGATCCTGGCCCGACGGCGACGCGATCGCGAGCTTCAGGGCCTTCTCATATTCGCCGCGGGCGAGGGCGCGGCCGATGAACTCGCCCTCCGTGCCCCGAAGCGAGCCGAAGCGCTGGTCATCGAAATAGTTGGGGACGCCGAAACGCCGGATCGGGTCGAGGTCGGGGATCTCCGCCAAGTCGCGGACGGTGATCACGAAGCGGTTCCCCTGGAAGCTGGCGCGCGAGATCGGGTCGCGGGAGCGGCCGAGGTATTCGACCCGGAATACGGACCCCTCGAAGGATCGCTCGGGCCCGCCGCGGACGGCGATGATCTGTTCGGTGCGGGCATGCCGGTCCTTCAGGCCGCCAAAGGAGATCTGGGAGGGGGAGAGCTTCCAGTTCTTCCCGAGGTTGTGGAGGGCCTCGAGGGTCCCGATGTCCCACTTGACGAGCTTATAGAGGGCGAAGGGGCCGGTCTTCAGGAGCTCGTAGCGGTCGAGTTCAACGACGACGAAGTCCTCGGGCTTCTGCTTGATTTTCATGAGAAGTGACGATGATTCTGCGCCGCAGCGTTGTCCGCAGTCTAGCCGAAGCCGAGTTCATCGAGCTGGCGGTCGTCCAGACCGAAATAGTGGCCGACCTCGTGAAGGACGGTTTCCTGGATGCACTTCACCATGGCCGCGCGGGAGCGGTGGTCCCGCTCGATGGCGCGCTTGAAGATCGTGATCCGGTCCGGTTCGCGGAAGCTGTCGTCCAGTCCCCGCTCGGTGCGGGGCACGCCCTCATACAGGCCGTACAGAGAGGGCTCGCGGGCGGGCGTGTCCTGCGAGCGCGACTGCCGGCGGTTGGGCGATTCGGCCACCCGGAACACCACGTTCTCGATCTTCGAGCGGAACGTCTCCGGAAGCGTCTTCACCGCCTCTTCCACGATCCGTTCGAACTCTCTCCGGGTCATGTTGGTTGATAACCCCTCAGCGCTATGATACGGTAGGTTTTGAGGCTCCTGAGGGGAAATTTCGGATGAAAAAGTTCCGCGGAGTCGATCTCTACGACATCGACCCGCTGCTCAGCGACGAAGAGAAGATGGTTCGCCAGACCGTCCGTGAATTCGTCGACGCCGAGCTGCTTCCCGTCATCCGGGAGGCCTGGGAAATCGGCAAACTCCCCCAGTCCCTGGTCCCGAAGATCGCCGAAATGGGCCTGCTGGGGGGCACGATCCAGGGCTACGGCTGCGCGGGGATGAACAGCGTCGCCTACGGCCTCTGCATGCAGGAACTGGAGCGCGGCGACTCCGGCGTCCGGAGCTTCACCTCGGTGCAGAGCGCCCTCGTGATGTATCCCATCCACGCGTTCGGCAGCGACCGCCAGAAGGACAAGTTCCTGCCGAAGCTGCAGAAGGCCGAGATGATCGGCTGCTTCGGGCTCACCGAGCCGGACTTCGGATCGAATCCGGGCGGGATGAAGACGCGCGCCGAGAAAAAGGGCGACCGCTGGGTCCTCAACGGCACCAAGATGTGGATCACGAACTCGCCGCTGGCCCACGTCGCCGTCGTCTGGGCCAAGGTCGACGACGTCGTCAACGGCTTCCTGGTCGAGCGCGGAATGAAGGGCTTCGAGACGCCGGAGATCAAGGGCAAGCTCTCGCTGCGGGCGAGCGATACGGGCGAGATCGTTCTCCGCGACTGCGAGGTCCCCGAGGAGAGCCGCCTGCCGGGCGTGCAGGGGCTCAAGAGCGCCCTGTCCTGCCTCAACCAGGCGCGCTACGGCATCGCCTGGGGCGCGGTCGGCGCCGCGATGGGCTGCTACGAGGAGGCGCTCGACTACGCCAAGCAGCGTGTCCAGTTCACCAAGCCGATCGCCGGATACCAGCTGGTGCAGGCGAAGCTGGTGGAGATGGTGTCCGAGATCACGAAGGCCCAGCTGCTCTGCCTCCAGCTGGGCCGACTGAAAGATCAGGGGAAGTCGACCTTCGTGCAGGTCTCCGTCGCCAAACGCAACAACGTCCACCAGGCGCTGGAGATCGCCCGGACCGCCCGGGACATTCTGGGGGGCAACGGCATCCTGAACGAATATTCCGCGATGCGGCACGCTTGCAATCTGGAGTCCGTCTATACCTATGAGGGGACTCACGATATCCATACGCTGATCATTGGGGAGCACATTACGGGGTTGCCCGCGTATTACTGAATGATGCCGATCCGCCTGGCCGTGCTGCTCTTCCCGACGCTGGTCTTCTTCCTGGGCCAGGATGCCGCCAAGCCCCAGGAGGCGCCCGACGCGAAGTGGAAGATCGACGTCGCCCTCACCCTCGTCCAGAAGGACGGGAAGTGGGTGTTCCACATCGACGGCGTGACGAACATCCCGGCGGACGTGAAGCTTCGCGGGCGGATCTACGCGATGGAGACCTTCGCCGATTTCAAGGAGGGCGAGCGCGACGACGAGGAACCCCTGGTCTGGGAGGACGACTCCGGCCAGCCGGCCTTTCACCTCTTCAACCCGGAGGGGGGAGGCCAGATCCACGAGGACGTCTATGCGTTCGTGCGCCCGCCGTACTCGATCAAGTACCGGGCCAGGGTTCACTACAACCCCAGGGATCAGACCCCCGCCGTGACCCTCAAGATGGGGGACGAGGAGTTCTCCCGAAAGGCCGACCTCAGGCTCGGAACCGACGCCGACTATGCCCGGGAGCTCCAGGACCGGGTGAAGGAGGTCGCGGACGACCTGGTCCAGATCGAGAAGCTCTACGGCGACTTCGTCGAGGTCTATCCGAAGTTTCTCGTGAAGTTCGACGTCGCCGCCTGGAACAAGTGGAAGGATCTCTGGCTCGAGAAGATCGAGGCGATCGAAAAGCGGAACGACACGCGCTACAGCCTCTGGGCCGTGTGGATGGAGCGGCAGGCGAAGATGCGGGTCGGCGGAATGTGCGAGCTCATGGCGCGCCGCATGATCGGCGCCGCCGAAGGGCACTTCCTGCAGGGTCTCGAGACGAAGCCGCGGGTCCAGGAACTGATCAAGGGCTTCCACGACTACTTCGAGGAGGCCATCGAGGTCATCGGCGTCAGCGCCCCGCTCGACATCCGGACCGTGGGACCGCTGGTCGCCCAGTATGAGCAGGCCCTGAAGCCGCTGCGGGACTGGGTCGCGTCCCGCAAGGGAGAGGCCGTCGAGATCGCCGCGGGGAGCGACGCCGCCGCGACCGTCCGCGCGGCCCGCCGCGACGGCATCGGCGCCCTGCTCCAGCTGGCCCCCCTGCTGCAGAACCGCAAGCGGGGGTATCTCTACGTCAACACCATCAGCGTCCGATTTACGCACTTCCTGGAGATCCTCGACGGCCGGCCCGCTCCGGACGCCCTGAAAAAGGGCATGGCGGAGCTCGACGCGGCGCTCGTGGACTTCAAGACCTTCGCGGGCCTCAAGTAGGCCGGCGGCCTCAGCTTCCAATTGCACTTTAGGTCCCCCCAAGCTCTAATCTGAGGACTTTTATGATCATCGTTCTCAAGCAGGGGCTCAGCGACGACGAGCTCCACGGCATCGAAGACCACGTGAAGCGGGCGGGCGCCAGCCCCGTCCTGGTTGAAGGCAAGGAGCGCTCGGTGGTCGCTGTCATCGGCGCCGCCAAGCTCGAAACCGCCCTCTTCGAGCAGCTGCCCGGCGTCGTCCAGGTCATGCGCGTCAGCAAGCCCTATAAGCTCGCCAGCCGCGAGGTGAAGCGCGAGGATACCATCGTCCGGATCGGCGACGTGGCCATCGGCGGCGACCAGGTGGTCGTCATGGCCGGCCCCTGCTCGGTCGAGAACCGCAAGATGCTGCTGGAGTCGGCTCAGAAGCTTTCCGCGATGGGCGTGACCATCCTCCGCGGCGGGGCCTACAAGCCCCGGACTTCGCCGTACGCCTTCCAGGGTATGGGCGAGGACGGCCTCAAGCTGCTCGAGGAGGCGCGCGAGCTCACCGGGATGAAGATCGTCACCGAGGTGATGGCGCCCGACAAGGTCGAGATCGTCGCCAAGTACGCCGACATCCTCCAGATCGGCGCGCGGAACATGCAGAACTTCGACCTCCTCAAGGAGTGCGCCGAGATCCGCAAGCCGGTGCTGCTCAAGCGCGGCCTTTCGGCGACCATCGAGGAATGGCTGCAGTCGGCGGAGTATATCCTGTCGACCGGCAAAAACCGCGACGTGATCCTCTGCGAGCGCGGCATCCGCACGTTCGAGACGTCGACGCGCAATACGATGGATCTGAACTGCGTTCCGGTGCTGCACGAGAAAACGCATCTGCCCGTGATCGTGGATCCGAGCCACGGGACCGGGGTCCGCGCTTATGTCGCGCCGCTGGCGATGGCGGCGATCGCGGCCGGGGCGGACGGCGTCATGCTGGAATGCCATCCGGAGCCCGAGAAGGCGCTTTCCGACGGACCCCAGAGCCTGACGTTCGACCTGGTCGAGCGCCTGCTTCGCGACCTCGAGGCGATCGCACCCGTGGTCGGGAAGCGGCTGGGCCTGACCCACCGGCTGCCGCCGATATCCAAGGGGAAGAAGGGCCACCACCCCGCGCACCCCGACGCGATCGCGTTCCAGGGCGAGCACGGGGCCTTCAGCGAGAAGGCCGTGCGCCAGTTCTTCGGCGACCGGGCGAAGACGTCGCCGTCAGGCTCCTTCCGCGACGTGTTCGAGAAGGTGGTGTCCGGCGACTCGGCCTACGGCGTCGTCCCGGTGGAGAATACCCTGGGCGGCTCCATCCATCAGAACTACGACCTGCTCCAGGAGTTCGACCTGCAGATCGTCGGCGAGACGAAGCTGCGAGTCGTGCACAACCTGATCGCGAACAAGGGCACGAAGTTCTCCGACATCAAGCGCATCTACGCGCATCCGCAGGCGGCGGCGCAGTGCGAAAAGCTGCTGCGGCAGCATCCGCAGTGGTCCGTCCTCCAGGTCTACGACACGGCCGGCAGCGTGAAGATGATCAAGGAGGAGAAGGCGATGGACGCGGCCGCGATCGCGTCGAGCGCCGCGGCGAAGCACTTCGACATGGAGATCCTGAAGGAAGGGATCGAAAGCGACCCCCAGAACTACACGCGCTTCATCGTCCTCTCGCGCGAGCCGCTCGATTCCTCGAAGAACGGGTCGCGCATCGACAAGGTCTCGCTCGTCTACGGCACGGAGAACACCCCGGGCGCGCTGTTCCGCACGCTGGAGGTCTTCGCGCGCCGGGGCGTCAACCTGTCGCGCCTCGAGTCGCGGCCGATCCCGGGGAAGCCGTTCGAGTACCTGTTCTACGTCGACCTCACGGGCGACTTGCACGACAAGGCCGTGGCCGCCGCGCTCAAGGAGCTGAAGGAGCACATCACGTTCGTGAAGGTGCTCGGCTGCTATCCGTCGGCGTGATGGAGAAGCCGTCGCTCCGGGCAACGGACGACCCCGGCCGCAGCTCGATCAACGACTTCGTCCGCCGCGCCGCGGCGCTCGCCGCCCCGGGGGCGAGGGTCCTCGATGCCGGCGCGGGCGAATGCATCTACCGCCCGCTCTTCGACGGCCGGCGCTACGTCTCCACGGACCGCGGCGTCGGCGATGCCGGCTGGGACTATACGGCGCTGGACGCGCTGGCCGACCTGGAACGCGTCCCGTTCGGCGCGGGTTCGTTCGACTTCGTCCTCTGCACCGAGACGCTGGAGCACGTCGCGCGGCCGGGTCGGGTGCTCGCGGAACTCGGCCGCGTGCTGAAGCCCGGCGGGACCCTGGCGCTGTCGGTGCCGTTCCTCCACCCGGTCCACCAGGCGCCGCACGACTACTACCGGTATACGCCCTATGGTCTGCGTCATCTGCTGGCGGAGGCGGGCTTCGACCGCGTGGAGGTGACTTCCTCCGGCGGCTACTTTACATACCTTCGGGACCAGCTGGCGGACTTCGCGGCGCATCTGCCGCTGGCCCTGTCGGGGAGGCCGCGTTCCTGGCTGAGCTGGCCGTACCGGCTGCTGGCGAGGATTTCGGCGGCCGAGCTTCGGGCCCTGGTCGGCGTTCTGCGCCGTCTGGACACTCCGGACTCGAGGCCGCTCCAGTACTTCGTGATCGCCCGGCGCCCGGACGCTATCATTCCCCCACCATGAACCCGCGCCCGGCCGTGCGTCTCCGCGTCCCTGGCAGCCGGCAGCATCTCTTCTTCTTCCGGAAGATGGTCGTCAAGCCCGAGGTGTTCATCGAGGCGGGGACGATCGTCGACGTCGTCGACCGCACCGGGGCGACGATCGGCTGCGCGTTCTACAACCCGAAGTCCGAGATCGCGATCCGGATGCTGGGGACGGCCGAGGACGACCTGATCGGCAATCGGCTGCGGTCGGCGCTGGCGTTCCGCGAGTCGCTGAAGATCGAGTCGGACGCCTACCGCGTCTGCCATTCCGAGGGCGACGGGTTGTCGGGGCTGATCGTCGACCGCTACGCGGGCGTGCATTCGATCGAGATCTTTTCGCTGGGGATGCTGAAGCAGCTGGAGCCGGTGCGGGCGGTGTTCCCGGGGGCGTTCGTGCAGGCGGACGCGCGGACGCAGGAGCTCGAAGGTTTCACGCTGCCGCCGGAGAGGCCGCCCGAGGGCGTCCTGATCCAGGAGCACGGGGTGCAGTTCCACGTGGATTTCGCCAAAGGCCACAAGACCGGGTTTTTCTGCGACCAGCGGGAGAACCGGAAGGCGGTGGCGGAACTGGCGCGCGGGAAGGATCTGCTCGACCTCTGCTGCTATACCGGGGGCTTCGCCGTCTCGGCGGCCAAGGGCGGCGCGAAGCGGGTGGTCGGGGTCGATATGGACGGAGACGCGCTGGAGACGGCGAGGCAGAACGCGCGGCTGAACCGGGTCAAGGTCGACTTCTTCCACCAGGACGTTTTCAACTATCTGAAGCAGTGCAAGGAGAAGTTCGACGTGGTCGTGCTGGATCCGCCGAAGATGGCGCGGGAGGCGGAGGATCTGCCGAAGGCGCGGCGGGGATATCACGACATGAACGCGCTGGCGTCGCGGGTGGTGAAGCCGGGGGGAATCCTGGTGACCTGCTCGTGCACAGGGTTGGTGGGATCGGAGGAGTTCCTCCAGATCGTCCAGCGGGCGTCCGAGCGGGAGCTGCGGACCTTTCGCATCACCGGGGCGGGGCCGGACCATCCGGTCAGCAACCGCTATCCCGAAGGCCGCTATCTCAAGGTCCTCTACAGCGTCGTCGTCTGAACTCCCCAAACATGACGGTCTTGATTGGGGTTCTCATGTGAACCACAAACAAGACCGTCATGTTTGGGAGAGGCCGGGGCCGGCCCTTTGGAGGGGCCGACCCCGGGGCGACTCTAAGGTGCCGCCAGGGTACTGCCGGGTTACTGCTTGGGCTCGGTGTACTTGACCGCCACCTTCCGAGGCTTCGCGACCTCCGCCTTCGGCAGCGTCACAGTCAGGACCCCGTCCTTCATCTCGGCCGAGATCTTGTCGGCCACGATCTCCCAGGGGAGCGTGAGGGTCCGGGAAAAGGCCCCATAGCCCCGCTCCTGGCGGTGCACCGGCGTGTTCTCCTTCGCCTCAAACTTCTTCTCGCCCTTCAGGGTGAGCTCGCCCTGGTCGAAGGTCACTTCGACGTCCCCGGTCTTGAGACCCGGGACCTCCATCGCGACGACGATCGTCTCGCCGTCCTCGTGGACGCTCAGGGGAGGCGTGAAGGCGGGCTCCAGCTCCTCGCGCAGCCACTGCATCCGATTGCTCAGTTCACTCAACGGTCCGAACATGGTTACCTCCTTATGCTTCGAACTGGTTTGCATATTGCAAACGTCGTGCCAGCCGGTCCGATTCCTGGCATTCCTAAATGACTCGCTTCCAGAACTTTGGGCCTGTGTCTTCTCTATAAGGCGGAGATTCTGTCAGGATGGCAGGCGGCAAGGCGGCGCGAGAATTACAGCGCTCTCCTGCGCGTTACGCTGAAAGAGGAGGGCGACCACCCCCATGGAACGAGACTACTATGCGGATCTGGGAGTCTCCCGGACCGCGACTCTCGAGGAGATCAACGCCGCGTTCCGAAAGCTCGCCGCCCGATACCACCCCGACCGGAACCCGGGCGACAAGACCGCGGAGCAGAAGTTCACCCGCATCGCCGAGGCCTATAACGTCCTCAAGGACCCCAAAACCCGCGAGGCTTATGACCGCGGCGGCTCCGAGCAGGTCGAGGCCGACACGGGCTTCCGCGGTTTCGATTCGAGCGAGGAGGTCTTCAGCCACTTCGGAGACTTGTTCGGGGATCTCTTCGGCAACCGACGCTTCCGCGCCCGCGCCTTCCGGCGCTGGCCCGAGGAGTACGAGACGGAGATCGAGGTCTACCCCGAACCCGCCGAGTCCCTCGACTTGAAACGCGAGATCCACGTCGACGTCTTCACCGCCCTGCTGGGCGGAAAGATCGACGTCCCCCTTTTCGAGGGGACGGCCGAGATGACCGTTCCCCCCGGCACCCAGCCGAACCAGCAGTTCCGGCTGGCGGGCCAGGGATACCGCGACCGCCGCGGGCGGCGCGGCGATGTCCTTGTGACGGTCCGCGTGGAGATCCCGCGGCGGCTCACGGCGGACCAGCGCCGCCTGCTGGAGCAGGCCCGCGCGGCCCGATAAGGAGAACAAATGATGAGATACAAAGGAGCAGTCTCCGGATTCCTGTTCGCGGTCATGACGGTCGCGATCTATTCCAGCGGCCTGCTGACCGGCCGCGCAACCGCGGTCAACCATCCGGTGATCGCGAAGGTCGACGACGCCGTCTTCGACAAGCTGGAAAACGTGTCGAAGTCCTTCGTGGCCACGGCGAAAGCCGTGGAGCCCGCCGTCGCGCACCTCATCGTCACCCGGGTCGTCCGCTACGGCGATCCCAACGACGAGTTCTTCATGGACGAGTTCGCGCAGCGATACTACCGCCGCCGGACCCCGCAGCAGCGCATGGGCAAGGAGATGTCGATGGGCTCCGGCGTGATCGTGAGCGCGGACGGGACGATCCTGACCAACGCCCACGTCGTCAAGGGCGCCAGCGAGATCGTGGCGAAACTCCCGGACGGCCGAAGCTTCAAGGCCGTCAGCTTCGCGGCCGACGAGGACGTCGACCTGGCGGTGGTCCGGATCGAGGGGACGGACTTGCCGGTCGCCCAGCTGGGCGACAGCGACGCCCTCGAGGTGGGTCAGTGGGTTGTGGCGATCGGAAACCCCTTCGGCCTCGAGCATACGGTGACGGCCGGCGTGGTGTCGGCGATCCGGAGGAACTCCGGCGAGAACCAGGAGGACTTCATCCAGACCGACGCCGCGATCAACCCCGGAAACTCCGGCGGACCGCTGGTCGACCTGCACGGAAGGGTGATCGGCATCAACACGTCGATCTACTCGAAGAGCGGCGGGTACCAGGGGATCGGCTTCGCCCTGCCGGTGAACAAGGCAAAGCAGGTCATGCAGGGGCTGCGCGGGAAGCCTATCTGATCGCCAGCTTCCCCTCGACGCTGAAGGTCAGCTTCACTTCCTGCTTCGCGCCGGTGTCGGCGGAATTCCGGAAGTAGCTGACCACGGCGCCCTTGCCCTCGGAGGCCAGGACGCGACCCGAGTCGACCTCGATCACGGTCTTCGTCTTCCCCTCGCACTTCGTCCAGGCCTCCTCGGCCGCCGGATCCTTGGGTGCGGACATCTTTCCGGTCAGGACGCTGGACAGGGTGGCGACCTTCCTGCCGTCCCGGACCTCGACCTTCTCGACGGTCACCTTCTGCACGAACTCGAACCGGCCGGGCTTGTTCTTCTCGCTGCGCTGGCCCTTCCACTTCTTCTCGTAGACGGCGCCTTCCTTGACGTCGTCGTCGGGCATCCGCGTGATGCCGAGCGCGAAGAGGTCCATCGCCTCCCCGTTGTGGTCCTGGTTGGGATCGTCGCTGGTGTACTCGCCCGCCGGGGTGAGCGTATAGCTGCGGCCCCCGGCCGCCAGGAACCACATCATCTGCCGGAGCTTGTCCTTGTCGTCCTCGGGCGCCTGTCCCTTCTGGAAGTCGAAGTCGTGGTCGGCGTCGTCGTAGCGCACCTCGACGCGGGCCTCGTCGTATTCTACCTTGCGCTTGTTCTTCGAGACGACCTGGGCGCCGCCCTCGGCGCGGATCGCCAGCTTCTCCATGCTCAGGAACGGATGCATGGAGCGGACGAAGTTCGCGAGCTGGTCGGTCCCTTCGATCTTGATGCTCAGCTTCATCTCGAAGTAGACCTTGTCGCGCTCGCCTTGCTCGGCGGCGTAGCGGGGCTTGACCCCGTCCTGGGCGAGCAGCAGCGTCAGGGCGATGGCGAGGCGCGTCATGAGAGGAGCTCCTTAAGGGGGTCACCGCCTTCCAGGATCTTGATCGGGCGCCCGGACGGCGTCATGTATTTCTTCGCCGGGTCGACGCCCAGCTGGCCGTAGATCGTCGCGAAGAGGTCCTGCACGGAGACGGGGCGGTCCTGGGCCTCGGTACCGAGCGGATTCGTGCGGCCGAGCAGCCGGCCGCCGGCCACGCCCCCGCCGGCCAGCGCCGCGCAGAAGGAGCGCGTCCAGTGGTCTCGTCCGTTGCCGCCGTTGATGCGCGGGGTGCGGCCGAACTCGCCCATCCAGACGACCAGGGTTTCGTCGAGCAGGCCGCGCTGGGCGAGGTCCTGCAGCAGCCCCGACATGCCGGGGTCCAGCTGCTCCATCAGCCCCTTCGTGCGGTTGAAGTTGTCCGCGTGCGTATCCCAGTCGGCGAGGGTGACTTCGACGAATCGGACCCCGACCTCGACCAGGCGCCGCGCCATCAGGCACGCGCGGCCGAAGGGCGAATTTCCATAGAGCTTCTTCGTCTCGTCCTTCTCGGAGGAGATGTCGAAGGCCTTCAGGTGCGGCGAGCGCATGAGCGAGAAGGCGCGCTCGTAGGCCTTGCGCTGCGAATCGACGCTCGTCTCGGCGTGCTCCGCGGCAAAGCCCTCGTTCTGCGACCAGAGCAGCTTCTCGCGGTCCGCCAGGCGGAACGACGTCACGCCGTTCGCCAGCTTGAGGTCCTCGAGGGGATTCTCGATCTTCTCGATGAGCAGGGGGGACAGCTCGGGCGGGAGGTAGCCGGATCCTGCGCCGGGTTCCTTGCCCAGCGTGATGCAGCCGGGCAGCCCCTCGGCCCGGGTCCCCAGCTCGGCCGCCAGCAGGCTGCCCAGGTGGGGATGATCGACCGTCGGATCGGTGCGATACCCCGTGTGCAGGAGGTAGCGCGCCGTGTCGTGGTTGGGATCCTTGGAGAACAGCGTGCGGATGACGGAGAAGCTGTCGGAGGTCTGCGCGATCCGGGGAAGGTGTTCCGAGACGAGCAGTCCCTTCGTTTTCGTTTCGATCGCCTTATGGGGTCCGCCGGTCTCGGCGCCCGGCTTGGGATCGAACGTGTCCAGCTGGCTCGGCCCGCCCTGCATCCAGAGGAGGATGACGGCCTTCGCCTTCGCGGGCTTCGACGCCGCGAAGGACGGCAGCTGGAATCTGCCGGAGAGGGCCGCCGCGGCGCCGGCGCCGAAGGCGATCTTGATGAAATCGCGCCGGCCGCTCGCACAGTGTCCGCAGGTCGTCGTCATCGCCGTCCTCTAGTGATTGAAGATGAGTTCGGTCGAGTTGATCAGCACCCAGTAGATGTCTTCGTAGGCGTTCTTGCCGCCCTTCTTGCGCTCGATGTAGGCGAGGTAGCGCTCCTTCTCGGCGGCCTTCGGGGGCCGCGAGAGCAGGGTGAGGAAGATCTCCTCCAGCCGGACTTCCGGCGACGGGTCCTTCTTGAGGATGTCCGCCAGGCGTCCCCACTCGGCCTTCACGAGCCCCTGCAGGTCGTTCGAGTTCATCAGCTTGAGCGCCAGGCGGACGCTGCCCGTATACCGCGTCTCCTCGGGCGCGATGCCCGTCGGCGCCAGCAGCCCCGACGTGAACTGATGCAGGTACATCTTGAAGACCTCGGGGTTCCGGTAGGTCTCCGGCAGATCCTTGCTCTCGAGGAACTTCCGGTAGAACTCCTTCAGGAACACCTCGAGGTTCAGCGTGGTGGAGAGGAAGTTCAGGACCTGCACGGGGTTGAGGGGCTTGAGCGACATCGACGCGCACGAGTCCACCGGCGCGTCCTTGACCGCGACGCAGGACGACTGGTAGGCCCGGGACGTCAGGATCGTCCGCATCAGGGGGCGCAGCCGCGTGTCGTTCCGTTCAAACTGCTCGCAGAGGGTCTCGAGCAGCTCGGGGTGCGCCGGCTTCGACTTCTCGGTGAACCGGTCGACGGGCTCGACGAAGCCGCGCCCCATGAAGTGCGCCCAGACGCGGTTGACGATGGCCCGGGAGAACTGCTGGTGGTGCGTGAAGTAGGCGGCGAGCTCCTTCAGGGGCGGCTGGGAGGGGTCGGGCGTCCTGCCGTCGAGGAAGCGCGCGCGGACCTCGGTCTTCGAATCGGGAATCCTCATCGCCGAGCCCGGCGGCTCCATCATCAGCTTCACGCCGAAGCCGTCGAAGGTGCGGCGCGCCTTGGGCTTGATCCCGTTGAAGAACGCCGTCAGCCCCCAGAAATCCTCCTGCGTGAATTTGTCGAACGGATGGTCGTGGCAGCGCGCGCACTGCATCTGAAGGCCGAGGAAGATGCGCGTGATGCGGTTCGTGATCTCGTACGGGGGCTCGACGGGGTCGATGGCCGCGAGCAGGAAGTTCGCCGCAGGGTTCTGCTTGTAGTCGCCCGTGTCCGAGAGGAGCTGGGTGACGAACTCGCGGTAGGGAAGGTCCTTCGCGGCGGAATCCTTGAGCCAGGCGCGGAAGGCGGGGAAGTTGATCTTGAGGGGCAGCGTCTCCTCGAACTTGTAGGAGAGGAGCAGGCGGAGCCAGGTGTCGGCGAAGAACTCGGCGGCTTCGTCGGAGGCGAGCAGCTCGTCGATCTTCCGGTCGCGGTCGGGCTCGCGGACGAAGGCGCGGATCTCGTCGGGTTTGGGAAGGCGGCCGACGACGTCGAGGGAGGCCCGGCGCAGGAACTCGTAGTCGTCGGCGGCGCGCCGGAAGGAAATGCCGGCGTTCTTCCAGACGGCCTCGAAATAGCGGTCGACGGGATTGAAGTCGTCGGGCGCGGCGGCGGTGCCCGAGAGCAGGAACAGGGCCAGCATCGTCTGCCGCATGATTCTTCCTCCGACCTGAGTGTACCGGAGGAATACGGATCGGGTTTCGGGTTGTCCCCGGAATTTCGCGGGAAGAATGAAGAACAAGGAATCGCAGGCGATCCCCGTTCGATCGGGGTGTTCAGGGGGCCGATCGCGATTCCTTGTTCTTCATTCTTCCTAGAGCGTGACTTCCTGGCCCAGTCCAGGGACCAGGGTGCGTGCCAGGGTGGTGTCGCGGACCCACGTCGCCAGCTCCTCGGCCGGCGCCGGCTCGCCGTGGACGATGAAGGCGTTCTTCAGGGTGCGCGCGTGCGCCTGGACGAAGGCCTGCAGCCCGGGCCGGTCGGCGTGCGCGGACAGGCCGTTCATCTTGAAGACCTCGGCGCGGAACGTCATGTCCCGGCCGTGGACACGGATCTGCTGGGTCTTGTCCTGCTTCGAGCGCTCCAGGATGCGACGGCCCAGGGTGTGTTCGGCCTGGAACCCGACGAAGAGGAGGGCGTTCCGCTCGTCGGCGCCGTGGTGGTACAGGTGGTGCAGGATGCGGCCGTGTTCGCACATCCCGCTTGCCGCGATGATGATCGCCGGGCCCTTCAGGTCGTTGAGCTTCCGGGACTCCTCCGGCGAGCGCACCGTGTGGAGCATTGCGAAGCCGAAGGGGTCGCCTTCCGTCCACGTCCCCGGCTCGTGGCATTCGGGGTGGCGGCGGTAGACCTCGGTGACATCGGCCGCGAGAGGGCTGTCGACGTAGACCGGGATCGGCGGGATCTTCCCCTTCAGGCGTTTGAGCCGGTAGGTGAGGTGCTGGGTGCGGCCGACCGCGAAGGCGGGCACCAGGATCTTTCCGCCGCGGGCGCACACCTTTTGAATGATCGCGGCGAGGTCGCGCTCCTCGTCCTCCTCGGGCGGATGGACGCGGTTCGCGTAGGTGCTCTCCATGAGGATCGTGTCGGCGCCCGAGAGCAGCTCGGGGCTGCGAAGGATCGGCAGCGACGCGCGGCCGAGGTCGCCGCTGAAGACGATGCGCTTTCCTTCGGCCTCGATCCGGACCAGCGAGGAACCGAGCATATGGCCCGCGTCGTGGAACGAGCAGGTGACGTTCGCCGAGGCGTGGAAGGGCTGATGGTAGGGCATGGCCTTCAGCAGGGCCGAGGCAGCGCGCGCGTCGTCCGAGGTGTAGAGGGGTTCCTTCGAGGTGCCCTCGCGCTTGTTGATGAACTCGACGTCGCGTTCCTGGATCGAGGCGGAGTCGAGCAGCATGAGGGACGCAAAGTCGGCCGTCGCCGGGGTCGCGTAGATCGGCCCCTTCCAGCCGGCGCGGACAAGGGTGGGCAGGGCGCCCGAATGGTCGATGTGGGCGTGCGAGAGCACCACGGACTGCACGGAGCGGAGGTCGAAGCCGAACGCGCGGTTCCGCTTGAAGGCCTCGTCGCGGGGGCCCTGGTAGAGGCCGCAGTCGAGGAGGACGCCGCCCTCGCGGGTCTCCAGCAGGTGGCGGCTGCCGGTGACGCTGCGGGCGGCGCCGTGGAAGTGGAGCTTCATTGTGGAGATTATAGGGTTGAGGGTATACTTGGGGCCCGGAATTGACGGCGTGTCCACGATGCAGCCGACGGTGTCCCGAATCACCGAGCTGGACCCGACGAGACGTCGGATCCACGTGAGGGGGGAAGTCCATCCCGGGGAGCTGGCCGAGCGCGGCTACGCGCGAAGCGGGGAGGAATGGGTGCTGGAGATCCGGCGCCCCTCCGCCGACCGCGTCGGGCGCGGCAGGCCGGCCGGGGACGGACGGGACGACGTCGATCCCTTCGTCGACGAGTTCCGGGCCCTGCAGCGGCTGGGATACGCGTTCGCGGAGGGGGGCGAGTGGTCGCCCGGCGAGCTCTATCGGAAATTCGCGGAACTCGGACTATTGAGCGGAGACTTCTGATGGGCGCGATCAAGATTCAGGTGGCCATGGGCGGGCTGCTCGCGAAGGTGTCCCTCAGCCGCCCCGAGAAATACAACGCCTTCGACCGCGAGATGCTGCGCGAGCTGGCCGACATCGTCCGCGGCGTGACGGAGTCCGCGAAGTGCCGCGTGGTGGTGATCACCGGCGACGGCAAGGGCTTCTGCGCGGGCGCGGATCTGCAGGCCGCGAAGGCGAGCGACTCGCTCACGACCTACGTCGGCGACCTGGCGAAATCGTTCCATTACGTGCTGACGACGCTGGCGCAGTCGCCGGCGCTGGTGGTGACGCTGGTGAACGGCCCCGCGGCCGGGGGCGGGTTGTCGCTCGCGCTCGCCGGGGACCTGCGCTGGGCGATGCCCGAGGCGAAGTTCCGCGCGGGCTACGGCCGCATCGGCCTGACGATGGACGGCGGCCTGTCGTGGCGGCTGCCCCGGATCGTGGGGATGGCCCAGGCGCAGCGCATCGTGTACGAGGATCCGGACATCGACGCCGACGAGGCGCACGCCCTCGGCATCGTCCACCAGGTGATCCCGCAGTCGGAGCTGGTGAAGTCGTTCGAAACGCTGGTGGAGCGGACGAAGCTGCAGAGCCGGTCGATCTTCCACAAGCAGCGGCAGCTGCTGATGGACGGCCAGGCGCGGACGCTGGCGGAGACGTACGAGGCCGAGGCGCTGGCGATCAAGATCGCCGCCGGGACCCCGGACGGCCGCGAGGGCATCGAGGCGTTTGTCGCGAAGAGGCCGCCGAAATTCTCTTCATGAAAACCGAGCCCCTGAAGGAACTCGTCGCGGGGCTGGACCTGCAGACGGACCTGTGGTGGCTGGCGATGATCCTGACCGGGTTCCTCGCCACGTTTCTCGCCGCCTTCGGCTTCCCCGGCGCAGGCAGCTTCTTCGCCTGGCTCGCGGTGTTCGTCCGCCTGGGGATCGCGGCGGGCGTGTCGCAGCAGCCCTACGGCGGGATCTTCGCCCGCCTGCTCCCGTTCGGCCTGGTCACCGGGCTCTTCGCGATCTTTGGGGACCATATGCTCGTCAACTGGACCGAGCGCGGCCAGCGGGTCTATCCCGAGCACTCGGGCGTCCTGCTCTCGTCGCCGCTCTATATGCCCCTGCTCTGGACCTGCCTGGTGGTCGAGTTCGGCTACACGATCATCCGCCTCTACGGCCTGGTGGCGAAGCACGTGACGGGCGACGTCCCGTTCTACCTCGCGATGCTGCTCGGCGGCCTGATCGCGGGACTCTGGACGGCGTGCATGGATTTCTGGGCGGTGAAGGCGAAGTGGTGGAGCTACCAGGAAGGGGAGGTCATCCTCGGCGGGGCCTGCGCGCTGTATGTCGTCATCGCGACCTTCTTCATCTTCAGCGCGTTCCTGCCCGTCTTCCTGGGCTACCTCTCGACCGCCGGCAGCCGGCTCTTCGCGTCGATCAAGTACGGCCTGATCTACGGCGTCATCATTTTCGTCGCCTACGTCATCTCCCACCTGCTCGTGGAACATAAGATCTAGAGAGCAGGACGAAAGGACTCCCCATGGCGCTGACTCCGTCGACCATGCTGCCGCTGGGCACGCCGGCCCCGTATTTCTCGCTGACCGACACCGTGAGCGGGAAGCCGGTGAGCCTTGCGGACCTGAAGGACCGGAAGGCGCTGCTGGTGATGTTCCTCTGCAACCACTGCCCGTACGTGAAGCACCTGAAGTCCGCGCTCGCGCAGCTGGGGAAGGACTACGCGGGGAAGGACGTGGCCATCGTCGCGATCAGCGCGAACGACCCGGTCACGCACCCGGACGACGCGCCCGACAAGCTCGCGGCGGACGCGAAGGCCAACGGCTACACCTTTCCGTTTCTCTTCGACGACACGCAGAAGGTGGCGCAGGCCTATAAGGCGGCGTGCACGCCGGACTTCTTCGTGTTCGACGCGTCGCGCACGCTGGCCTACCGCGGCCAGTTCGACGACAGCCGGCCGGGGAACGGGAAGCCGGTGACGGGGTCGGATTTGCGGGCCGCCTTGGACGCGGTCGTGGCAGAGCAGGCGGCGTCGTCGAAACAGCAGCCAAGCCTTGGCTGCAACATCAAATGGCGGTCGGGGAACGAGCCGAAGCACTGAGGCCGGGCTTTTCTATTGATTTCCGTCCGGGCGCGCCTAGAATGGCTCCTCGTTCCACTGCCAGAACGCCCCTTCAGTGGGGTGTAGTGTAACGGTAGCACCGCAGCCTCTGAATCTGCTTGTCTAGGTTCGAATCCTAGCACCCCAGCCATTGGAGGGCGGGGGCGTTTTGGCAGTGGAACACGTCCTGGAGGGTCCAGGACGAGGATTGAAACCTCAGGACCAGCCCGAAGCCTAGCACCACTGGCTGGACCGCTGTCACAGCGGGGCATCTCCTAAGGAGGAGATGTCTGTGTCCAGAATCAGACAGTGGGTCCAACTCTCTCCCGGTCTGGCCATTTACCGGGAATGGCGCACGTGGATTGCTTGCGTGCGCATTGGAGCTAGGAGGTTTCGGATGTCCACCCGGAAGAAAGAGACGCTCCCTGCGGCCATTGTGGCCCAGGCGATCTACAACGGCGTCGACCCCAAGGCCGCCCAGGCCCTGAACCCCGAGCTGGCGATGTTCGCCCGCCACCCCATCATGGATCTCGACCGCCTCCGGAACCGGGCGACCCTCGCGGAGGCGAGCCTGGCGTCGGCCCAGAATCGGCTGGGCGATGAGGATCGCCGGCTCGAGCTGATGGCCGAGAAGGCCGTCAAAGCGTACGGGATTGGGAAGCGCATCCAGCCGATCACCCCGGAGGCCGCGATCAAGAGCCTTCTGAAAAGGATTCGCGGGGACGGCTCCAGTTGCGATGGCTACCAGACCAACGTGCGTAAGTCCCTCCTCTCATTTGTGAAGCGCACCAGGGAACATCACCCGGTCGAATACCTCAGCGACATCACGCTCGAGGACGTCGAGACGGAAATCGACTATCTCCGGGCTCCGAAGGTAAAGGACCAGAAGACGGGCGACTTCCTGGGCGAGGGCAAGAAGCCCAAGACCATCAAGCATCGCTTTACGATGATCCGGGAGTTGATGGCGCATGCCGAGGCCCGTCGTTGGATCGAAGAGGATCCGACCGCCAATAAGCGGGTCCCCAAAGTCCCCAAGGGAAGGATCCGCTTCTACTCAGCGGAGGAGGTGGCAGCCGTCTTCCGCGAGGCCGAAAGGAACGCCTTCCTGTCCGCCGTCTTTGCGATCGAGATCTATACGGGATTGAGGCTCGACGAGGTTTTCAAGCTCCGCTGGGATGAAGTCTTCATCGAACGGAGGCAGATCAGGCTGCCCGCACCGAAGCTCGACAACAAGTTCAAGAGCATCCCCATCTTCGATCAGCTTGTCCCCTACCTTGAAGCGCTTCCCCGGGTGGGCAAGACTCTGTTCGGCGAAGGCCGGAAAAAGAAGGCGTTGGGCAGGGCGGTGCTGCGCTTGGTCAAACGCGCACTGCCTGAACGCGCAAAGGAGACTGAGGAAGAGGGTGCGCGTCGCGATGGGAGCCAGACTGCCAGAAGGACTCTCGCGACGCATCTGAGAGCGCTGAACGTGAGCGCCAAGCGGATCGCTTCTTGGCTGGGGCACAGCGTGACCGTTCTGGAGGAGGACTACTGCGGCCTTCTACCCGACGGGGATCGCCCTCTGAAGATCACGTTCTTGGGGGGGCAACTCGTTACTGATGGGCTGCCGCATCCCTACCCTAATCCTGGTATCAACTAGGTGGGACAGGTACACCTATATTAAGACTATCGAGACTCGAAGACGCTGATTTGCTGGCCGAAGCGGTATTCCCTTTTGAAGATGGGCGTGCTCGTAGTGCTACAAGCTTTACTCTAACCGACAACCCATATACATTCCTCGGCGGGGCTGTACAATGCCCCCAACTGGCCAGATGTACGACGGCGGGTGGCAATGGAGGCCTTCGAGTACCATGGCGCGGTCGGACCTCTTGATTTCGCTGATTAAGGCGGGCAAACACACGCCCGATCCTCGCTTTCGCATAACCGTAGAAGCAATCATCGCTGAGGAGCGGTCGAAGCATCATATGGTGCTCGCTGATCAACTCACGGCCGCGCTCGTGAATGGTAACGGTACAAGTGCACCCCCAGCACAACAAGGAACAACGCTCAACGTTGTGGGAGACCTACTGTTTGAGCTAGCTCCTGAGCGGTCCTTGGGTGATTTAGTCCTTCCTCAGCTTGTGAGGGAAGAAGTTCGCCGGCTGATTGAAGAGCACCATCGGGCTGAGTTGCTTCAATCGTATGGGATGTCACCGAGACATCGTGTGCTTTTGGTTGGCCCGCCAGGGAATGGCAAGACTAGCGTGGCTCACGCCCTCGCGCATGACCTGATGGTTCCACTTCTGGCGGTCAGGTACGAAGGCTTAATTGGGAGCTTCCTCGGCGAGACTGCCTCCAGGCTTCGCAAGATCTTTGATTTTGCCCGTCAGCGTGCTTGCGTTCTGTTCCTCGACGAGTTCGATACGGTGGGGAAGGAACGTGGTGATATTTACGAGACGGGTGAAATCAAGCGAGTCGTGAGCACACTCCTTCTCCAGATGGATAACCTTCCTCCACATGTTGTCATCGTTACCGCTACTAATCACGCGGAGCTCCTCGATCGGGCCGTGTGGCGGCGATTTGAATTGCGTCTTCAGCTTCCTCCCCCCAATCCCGAGGAGACCAAAGAGTTCCTGATCAAACTCTTCAGAGAGTTCAAGCTTACCTCTGAGTATAAGTCCGATCTTCTCGCTCGACAGCTTGCTGGCGCATCATATTCGGAGATTGAGGGCCTCTTCTTGGACATAGCACGGAGAGCCGTCCTCGAAAGTCCGGAGCCTGATCTCCCGAGGATTGTTCGGGATCGGGTATCTGCGTGGAAGCTGAGGGTAACGGCGAACACACCAGTTCGCCGGAGATGACCAGGCTAAAGAATGCCAGACCGACCAATCCTGATCTTTCCTGCTGCGACGGTTGCGGCACGACAGAAGGCTGGGGGTGGTTTCCCCGGAGGACCAGGGCCGAGGCCCACGAGGGAGGAGCAAGCTCGTAGGCTCGCCGCCCGGTTTGCCGCATTGGAACCGGTTTTTGGCGTCGCTCAGCCGGGACTAGAGGGCGTCGATCCGGAACAGGTGCTTGTTCTGGAGACGATAGGTTCAGTTGAGGAGTTCCAAAACGTCGTTAAGCGAATCCAGGGACTGGAGTGGCTAGGGGACTTTGACGCTGAAGTGGCGGCGGGTGATCCTGGCTTCCTCGCTGACGGGGCAGGGCCTGAGGACCTGCCGGCCCGAATCTTCGTCTTGGCCGGCAACAGGACTGCTTACAACGAGGTTCTGGCCCTCTGGCGTCAGTGGACTACTGCTGCGAACGAGAAGCTTCCCTATGGTTATGGCAAGCTGGCAGAAGCCTTTAAGTACCTGAATGACGTACGACCTTGGGGGCCGAAGGATAGAGTTTTTGCAACCGGAGTAGTTGCGTACTGGGAACGGCAATTAGCCACCAATGACCCAACGATCCGATTCGAGATCGAGCTTTGGTGTCGCGGGCTGGCGGAGAAGCGAGAAGCTGCTTATGCCCGGCTTCAAGCGGTCGTAACCGAAGCGGGCGGGCAATGCGTAAAGCAAGCTGCTATTCCCGAGGTGGACTATCATGGAGTCCTGGTCGATGTCCCAGCTCCCCGAGTGCGGGAAGCTGTTCAAGCGATAAACGCTGGGGCGGATACGAGGCTCCTGCGCCTGAGCGACATCAAGTACTTTGCTCCCATCGGCCATGCATCACTGGCCTTGGTTGGCGAAGCTGCTGAATCAGCACATCAGGATCTTCCGCGCCCTGTGGGCGATCCCATCGTGGCAATTCTTGATGGACTTCCGTTGGCGAACCACGCTGCTCTGGACGGACGCCTGGTAATTGATGATCCCGACGATCTTGCTCGGGTCTATCAAGCTGGTGAACACCGGCACGGAACTGCCATGGCATCTTTGGTGATCCGGGATGAGTACGAGAGTTCCGAAGCGTCGCTATCAAATCCAGTGTACGTTCGTCCGGTAATGGCGCCTGGTCGACCGGACGTGAATGGGACGCGCTGGGAGACGTTTCCAGCGAGCGAACTTCCGGTGGACTTGGTCCATCGCGCGATCAGGCGGATGTTCGATGCCGATGGCGGGACCCCTGCGAAAGCGCCCCACGTTAAGGTTATCAACCTCAGTCTTGGGGATGCGGCCCAACCATTCGATCGCCATTTATCTCCTTGGGCTCGATTGTTGGATTGGCTCTCTTGGAAGTACCGGGTCCTCTTCGTGGTATCGGCGGGTAACCATCTCATCGACCTCACGATTCCAATTCCTCAGGCTGGCATACCTGGTCTTAGCGACGTGGAATTGCAAGCACACACTCTTCGGGCAATGAGTCTCCAGAAGGTGCGGCGGAGGCTGCTTGCCCCTGCTGAATCGATTAATGCGCTCACTGTTGGTGCTGGGCACGGGCAGACTGCTCCGAATGGTGCGGTTGGGACGTTCGTCGATTTGATGCGGGGCGGCGCATTGCCAAGCCCTGTTAGTCCCGTCGCGAGTGGATTCCGTAGGGCGATAAAGCCCGACATTCTGGTTCGTGGTGGGCGGCGTCACTATGCACCGAAGATCCTTCAAGGGACACCCGCCAGAACTGAGTTTGAGATCCGCAATGCGGTGGCGCAGCCCGGGCAACTTGTTGCTGCTTGCCACCCCGCAGGTACGTCAAATCGGTTCACGACACGTGTGTGTGGGTCAAGTAATTCGACGGCGCTCACGACTCGCGCGGCTGCTCTAATGCTGCAAAGGCTGAAGGATCTACGAACTGAGCTTGGCGGAGCCGTCGTAACAGATGCAATGCTTTCTGTAATCGTCAAAGCAATGCTTGCTCACGGAGCTTCCTGGGGAGATTGGTTTGCGTTCTTCAATCAGGTCTTCCAGGGCCCGGACAATGGCATGGAACGTTGGCGTCGGATCAAACGGGCCTGCTCACAGTTCTTGGGCTACGGTTTCGCCGACTTTGAGCGCGGAACTGTCTGCACGGATCAGAGAGTGGTTCTCCTCGGTTGTGGCAACCTGAAGGGAGAAGAGGGCCATATCTACAATGTCCCACTACCGTCGGCGCTAAGCGCGCAAACGGTCAAGCGCCGTTTGACGATCACCTTGGCGTGGTTTACCCCAATCAATCCACGGCATAGGAATTACAGAGTGGCAGATCTTTGGTTCGATCCGCCGACAGACTACCTGCGCGTAAAGCGTACTGATGCCGAACACGATGGCGTGACCCGTGGAACACTTCAGCATGAGGTACTGGAAGGCGTTGATGCTGTGCCGATCAGCGACGACACCCTAATGCCGATCCAAGTCAACTGTCGTCCGGATGCCGCCTCCAAGGTTCCCTTGGGTATTCCGTACGCCCTTATGGTGTCGTTGGAGACGGCGACACCGTTGGCGGTAAGTATCTACGCGCAGGTAAAGGTCAAGATCGACGCATTGCACGTGCCGGTAGGTGTCCGGGTTCCTGGGGTAATCCCTGGCCGATAGGGGGAAGAGTGTAACCGTCCGAACCTCCGCATCCCCCAGCAGTTCCAGTTTCGACCGACCGTGGCACGCCGTTTGATCGAGATCGCGTAACGCTGGCCGAGCGTAAGATTACGAGCGACCCCGCTGGCAGGAACCCCTACTCTTTACATTCCCGGAGAAAATTCTCCAGTTGAGCTCGCGGGCGCCAGTCCGGCGGCGCGAGCCGGAGTGCCTCGCGATAGTCCGCGAGGGCCGCCTTCCGGTCGCCGTTGGCCCTGAAGATATCGGCCCGCGCCGCGTAAGCACCGCCGTTGCGGGGATCCAATTCGATCGCCTTATCGAGCTCGGCGAGCGCGCCCTTCGGGTCCCTCATTGCAAACAAAACCGTGCCGAGGTTGATGCGCATTTGCACATTCTGGCCATCCAGCTTGACGGCAGCTAGGGCGTCGGTGAGCGCTCCCTCAAAGTTACGCTTCCGAAGGAGAGATAGCGCGCGATTGGTACGCGGCCGCGCGTCGGACGGGAGGATCTAGATTGCCCGGGTGTAGTCCGCAATCGCGCCGTCTTCGTCGCCTAAATCACTTCGGTTAAGGCCACGATCACTGTAGGCGAGGCCGTTTTGGGGCTGTAACTCGATCAGCTTGGTGAAGTCGGCCGCAGCCTTCCCCGGCTGCCCTTGTTCTCTCCGAACGCGGCCCCGCCCCTCGTAGGCGAGGGCAAACGTCCCGTCCACTTTGATGGCCTCCGAGAAATCCGCGGCAGCCCCCTCGAGATCGCCCTTCTTGCCACGGGTGAGCCCCCGGTTGTACAAGGCCTCCCGGTACTGTGGCTGAATCTCCAGTGCTTTGGTCCAGTCTTCGATGGCGGAGTCCCACTCCCCCCGTTGAACTCTCAGAACCCCCCGGTTGTAGAGCACCACGGGGTGCCTCGGCCGCAGGCGCAGGAATTCAGAGTAATCCTGGATCGCCCCCTCGAAATCTCCCGACACCGACCGAAATTGCCCGCGGGCATAGAAGGCCTCCTCGTTTTGGGGGTCGAGCCTGATTGCCTGATCGTAGTCGGCGGCCGCCCCCCGGGCATCCTTCTGGTTAAGCCTCAGGTTGCCGCGGTTAATGAACGTGGGTACGTGCTTTGGGTCGATCGCGAGGGCGCGGTCGTAGTCCGCGAGCGACGCCTCCGTGTCGCCCTTCGTCTGCCAGGCCAGGCCTCGAGTGTAGTAGGCGGCCACGTTGCGCGGATCGAGCTCGAGGCCGCGCGTGGTATCTGCGACGGCGCCCTCGACGTCGCGCCGACTCCACAACCGCGCGAAACCACGCTGAACCCAAGCGTAAGCCCAGCCGGGACTCAGCTCGATGGCCTTGTCGAAATCGGCGTAGGCCCAGTCGTATTTCTCCTGGCGGAGGTACAAATCGCCCCGAATGCCGTACGCCTCGAAGGAAGCGGGGGCCATCTCGATGGTCTTCGTCGCGTCCTCTAGGGCACCGTTCAGGTCCCTTTTTCCCCGGCGAGCTTGGGCACGCAGGCCGTACCCCTCGTGCGAACGAGGGTCGAGAGCTATTGCGCGGTCGGCCTCCGAAATCGCCAGGTCGAACTCTCCCTTCTCCAGCCAGGAGCGCGACCTCTGCCTGGCCGCCTGAGCGTCCGAAACGCCAGGGGAGTCAGCGCAGGATGCCAGGGTCATTACTGCCAGGATCATGGCAGGGAGGACCGCCGGGGCGAATACACCGAAGAAGCGGTTCATTGATGAGACCACGCTCCCCAGGACCATCTTGTTCAATTCACGTCGGACCACGCACCCACTCCATCTAAGCAACAGAATTATCCTACCGCGTAGATTGTCAGTTACGATCCAGAATTGATTCAACGGAGGCGCCTAAACAAGCATCCAGCGGACCAGGACATCGCCTTGGTGCTCGCGGAATGGCTGGGGCACCGATTGCAGGAATCGACCCTCGTCTACACCAAGGTCCTCTGCGCGGACTCACGCCGATACCGGGCTAGCGCCAATACCAGGAGGTTAGGGAGGCTTTAAAAAGAAAAGGACCCTCAACGATCCTGCCGATGAAAGAAGTGCTAGCCACTTTCACGGAGGAGAGGGTCCATGTCCCTTATCGGCAAGAGTCTTC
>Ga0137410_10000593_pt1 | contig 25472 bp, 27 predicted proteins | sample CZODoug1_16funga_FD_108878 | JGI IMG/M metagenome (GOLD analysis project Ga0137410, IMG submission 108878) | Vadose zone soil fungal communities from Angelo Coast Range Reserve, California, USA - CZODoug1_16fungal (Illumina Assembly) | ecosystem: Environmental > Terrestrial > Soil > Vadose zone... | reverse complement strand
GCTGAATTTCGCGTCCGGCGCCCCGCGTTCCGGCGTTCTGCCTGCCCTCTGTCCCTGCGCTGACCTGTCGTTCTGCTGACGAATTGGTCCAAGGGGATGACGAGGTAACCATGGAAACGCTGCCCGACAAGTCCAACGCCGCCCGCGCCCGCCGCACTCTCTCCGGCGCGCTGCTCGAGGAGTCCGTCATCAAGCTGACTGCCAAGGTCCAGAACGTGATCGACGCGCTGGCCGCGCTCAAGCCGGACGACCCGGGCGACACGGCGCTGATCGACAAGCTCGACCGGCTCGTCCGCATCCTGAGCGCCATGCGCGATCAGGTCGCCGCCCGCTTCTGGACCGAACGACTGGCCGCCGCGATCCTCCGCTCGCCGTCCCTTTTGGCCAACACGCCGGGAAGCCCGAGCCTGCGCAAGATCGGGGGCTGGGCGCAGAAGGTCTCGAAGGAGTCCAACATCGACGGCCGGACCGTGGCTGCTCGCAACGCCAAGGAAGCGGCCCGGGCCTTGGGCGCTCTGGCTGTCGAGAAGAGCGAGGAGGCGTGATGATCGACCCGAAGGAACTGGAAGGCAACATCGCCGACGCCGCCAAGGCGCTCCCCTCCATCTCAGCGGCCAAGGCCAAGGACGTGTGCTACTTCCTGACCACGCTCCTGGACCAGCTTGTCTTGCTGACGGGCGCCGAGTATGCCTCGTCGCTGGCCAAGAAGCTCGACGAGGCGCTGCGCTCCAATGCTCCGCTCCGGGATGCCTTGAAGGGCAGTCTGGCCCGGATGCGTCTCGAGGCGCTCGCCCGGGAGAAGTGGCGGGAGGGGTATCAGAAGCACATCACCCGCAAGATGTCCGACGATGAGAAGCAGAAGACCGCACACGTGATGATGCGGACGGTCGACCTCACGGTGGACATGTCCGACGACGAGGCCCCCCGCGAACCCCTCAAGGCCCCCTGGATCTGAAGGAGTACCCTATGTCCCTCGATACCGCTCTTGCCTGGACCTCCCGCGCTGCGGTGAAGTCCCACCTGAAGATTTCCGCCACCGACCTCGACGACGAGATCGACCTGAAAATCAACGCCGCCTCGAAGCTGCTGGAGACCTACATCGGCCACTCCATCAAGGCCGGGTCCTTCACGGAGTTCTACGACGGCGACGGCACGAACATGCTCCTGCTGGGCAACTACCCCGTCCTGAGCATCGCCGGGATCTGGGTGGACGGCGTCCGGGTATTCGGGGACGACAAGCTGGTGGACCCCGCCGCCTACGCCTTCGACGCCAACGAGTCGGAGAACGTCGGCACTGTCCGGCTCCTGTCGGGCTGCTTCGGCCGGGGCGTGCAGAACGTGAAGGTGCAGTACATGGCGGGCTTCTCCGAGGTCCCCTACGACGCGGAGCTGTCCTGCATCCAGCTCGTCGCGTGGCTGCTCAACCGGGCAGGCACCGAGGGGCAGACGTCGGCCAGCCTGGGCGGCAAGTCCGAGACCTACGAGCTGGACGCGATCCCCGCCTACATCAAGCGCGGCGTGGCCAAGTACCGAAAGGGTTGCGCATGAGCTTCCGTTCGCTCCACTTCATGAACCAGCGCGCCACGGTGCTGCGCCCCAACTTCGCGGTGGACGTCACCACGATCAGGGACAGGATTCTGACCGGCTACGGGACCGTCAAGGCGGACGTCCCGGTCTACCTCGAGCCGCAGGGCTCCGACGTGGTCTTCCACGAACAGCTCGGCCACACGGGGGTCGACACCTACGCCGCCTTCCTGCCGGGCGGTACCGGCGTGCAGGTCAACGACGTCCTCCTGGTGGAGGGCGTCTACTACGAGGTCCACGGGGTCCTCGACTTCCAGCGGCAGGGCTTTCATGTCCGCGCCGACGTCGTCCGCAAGAACTTCCAGAGGTCGTAAGCCATGGCTGACATCATCCACCTGCAGGAAATCTGGGACGAGCTGGCCCGCATCGCGGAGATGCAGAAGGCGGCGCTCGGCCTGAAGGGCATCTATCAGGGCGACTACGCCTTCCAGCCGACGGCGGGGATCGGCGACATGGTGAACGGGCTCTGGATTCATCCGACGCCGGAGATGACCAGCGAAGCGGCGGGCATGCCGCGCGGGTTGATCCAGCGCTACCAGTTCCGCTTCGTCTACGTCCGGCGCATCAGCCTGAACGAGAACCCGACGAAGCGCATCGTCGCCGACGTCAAGACGCTGGTGAACGCCTTCGCCGACAAGTTCGACCTGCCCGACATCACCGGCCTGCCATCACACGCGCAGGTGCTCTCGTGCAACGTCGCGTCCATCAACTTCCAGCCGCAGGAAGACGACTTCACGGCGGGCGTGGCTGCCGATCTCAAGGCCGTGGCGTTCCAGATGGACGTGCAGGTCCGGACGCGGCGCTGACCCTCCGGGCCGCCGAGTCTTCTCCCTGACGAAATTCGGCCGAGACGTCGAATAGGGGATTATTTCGGCGTAACGCAGCGTTTAAACCTCTGGATGGCTCTTAAGGAATGCTCTGCCCCGGAGGATGACGACGGAGAGTTTCTCCAGCTCGTCTCGGATTCTGCCCCCTTCTGGTACAACCCGAAGCTCGAACGCGAACTCCATGTCAGCGCGGTGGACGCCGCCAGCCCGAGCTTCGTCTTTCCCAATCCCTCCGGCGCCCTGGTCAGCCCCGACGGCAGCTTCACGATGCGGCCGAGCCCCGTCTTCAACACGTCCGGGATCCGCTTCGACTCGGCCGGTCACCTGAACCTCTTCAGCGGGAACCCCACGGTGTTCGCGGATCAGGGGTCCTCGCTCTTCATCAACCCGGCCACGGCCATCTTCAACAACCCGAATCCCTCGATCTTCATCAACCCGGCGCCGACGGTGTTCGCCGAGCAGCCCTCGACCTTCTACGCGAGCGGCAACCCGACCCTCCACACGGATCAGGTCTACAAGTTCGGGGTGGGGTCGGAGGTCGGCAGCTACGTCTTCAAGAACAACTACGAGCCCGGCGTAATCCGGCTGTCGGACTCCAGCGGCATCGTCGTCCACGGCGACGCGCTGAACTCCTACGCCGTACCGCAGAGCCTCCACGTCGGCACCTTCCAGCAGGACCTGTACGCCGGGTCCCGCGCGGCCAGCGTCACTTTCCACGACCCGGGCAACGTGGGCCGGTTCGTGCTGGGTCACGACGTCCACCACTTCAACTCCTTCGACGCCTACGACCCCGAGACCGGCATCATCCGGACCGGCATCATCAAGCTCCACGACTCCGACCGCGTCGTCTCCAGCACGTACTCCTTCGACCAGTACGCGCGCTCCTACAACGAGGTCCTCCACATCGGCAGGCGGGAGTGGGGCACCGAGCGGATGGAGATCAGCGAAGACGGCACCCTCATCATCAAGGGCCGGACCGAGGGGCTGCTCGCCAACCCGTATACCCTGACCCTCCCGGCCGCAGCCTGCGTCGAAACGACGATCCCGAACCTGATTGTCTGGGAGCGTCCCCGCCTTCCATGGATTCAGGTTTCCGACGAACTGCGGTTCCTCATCGCCTTCCTGTGCCTCGCGTGGGCCGCGCTGCGGGTCGCGCCGCGCGGAAGGGTCACGCAGAATCAGCCCCTCGAAAGTCACGACCGCGAAGCGTGGTCGCTCGCCGCCAGCCCCGCCCGTTCCAAGATCGCGTCCGTCCGCCTCGCTGCGTAAAGCGGTCGGACGCGTCAGCCCGTAGCCGACGTCTAGCACTCCGGCCGCTCCCAGTGAATCCCCATTGAATTCATCGAGGCGGCCATGAGAACTCATAAGATTTTTCCGTGCACGCGATGCGCGAGACCCTGCGAGACGTACCCCTACGCAAAGGACCGGACCGAAGACGAGGTCGTCGGATTCCCTGAGCTGGAATACCCGAGGAGCGGCTACTGTGTCCGCTGCACGTCCGGCTTCACGGTCGGCAGCCCCACGGCCATCCTGGACCTGCCCGAGGAGCCGGTGGACGAAGCCGCCGAACTGGAGATTGTCGTGGAGATCATCTGGCTCCCGAACATCCGACCGCCGGAAGACCTGAAGGGCACCGCGTAGCGCCCGGTTTGTTGCACAATGCTCGGCTGACTGTTATACAAGCATCGTGCAACGCGTCCTGACGAAGCGATGGGCGGCCCTCACCAGCCGGAAGACCGTCCACTGGAATACGCCCCGCCAGCTCTTCGACAGCTTGAACCGGGAGTTCGGGTTTCAGGTCGACGTCTGCGGCACCCTGGACCGGACGCTGTGCCCCGTGACCTTCACGCTCGACCGCAACGGCCTGGGCCAGAAGTGGGCTCCGAAGGCCTGCTGGTGCAATCCCCCGTACGGCCCCGATCTCGGCCACTGGATGCGGAAGGCGTTCGAGGAGTCCCGGCGAGGCGCAACGGTCGTCTGCCTCGTGCCTGCCCGCACCGATACGGCGTGGTGGCACGACTACGCGATGCGTGGAGAGGTCCGCTTCATCCGTGGCCGCCTGCAGTTCAGCGAGAGCAACCACGCCGCCCCGTTCCCGTCCGTGGTGATCGTCTTCAGGCCCCCAGCGAAGGATGGAAAGATGCGACTCGGCGAGAAGCCCAAGGGGGAGAGCCCGCTGCTTGCGTTCCGAATCTCGGACGAGACGAAGCAGACGCTCAAGGAAGTGGCGAAGCTGGAAGACATCACCCCGAGCGAGTACGCCCGGCGCGCGCTCGAGAACGCGCTGCGCAAGGACTCGGCGGCGAGGAGTCGGGAGGCCGCGAAGGCTCGCTGATTCCTTGCCCTGTGCCGTCACTCGAGCGATAGTCTCGAGGATGGCACTCGGCACCTGTCCCCGCTGCGGCAAGGAGTTCGACAAGAACACCACCTGGCAGCGCTACTGCTCCGACACCTGCCGGACCTACGTCAACGTCAACGCGCTCCGCAGCAGGAAGAAGCCCAAGGCGAAGCGCAAGTAGCCCCTCCCCCAGCAGCTCCCACTTTCCGCTTGACTGTAACTGCATTGCAGTTACACTTCCTGCATGCGGTCGCACGCACGAAAGATTCTCCCCGGGCCAGTCCTGTCTTGCCGTTTCTCGCGTGCGACCGTGGGTAGGTGGCGAGCGGGGCTGGTTCCGGGGTTGTCTTTCGGAGGGGTGGACCATGGGACACGCGGATCTCTACCACGGCCGGTTGCGGGACCAGTCAAAGCGGATCAAGCGGCTCAGTGAGGAACACGCCGTCGCCTGCGGGCTCACGCCCGGGCAGGTCTTTCTCCACCTGAGCGTGGCCCTGTCGCGCGTCTCGAGGCGTTTCAAGGAAGGGGACGAAGGCTTCCTGAGCGCGTGGCTCGTCGAGAGCTTCAAGACGCTCCAGCAGCTCAAGAAGGGGCGCCTGACGCAGCCGACGCCGCCTGCGCCGCCCATCATCATCAAGGGGGACTTCAGGAGTACCGCCGACGTCGAGGCCGAGATCGCCCGGCGCCTCAACGAGGAGCGCAGGAAGCGCGAGACGACGCGGCGTACCTACGGCAAGGTCTTCGGCCTGACCGAGCAGGACCCGTTCGAGCGGTACGAGGCCAAGGCCCGCCTGCTCGGCGTTCGACTCTAGCCTCCCCACTTCTCCCGATAGACCCCCGGTTGCGCTCACCGCGTGGCCGGGGGTTTTCTTTTTGGCCTTCCGCCAGACGCGCGGCATGGCGCCCTTGCTCGCGCGCATGCGGCGCCATGAGGGCGGCGCGCTATGCGGCAACTGCTCGGACTTGGAGAGGTAGGACGCCACCGCGCGCTTGCTCTCGACCGCTTCCGCGTAGAAGACCTGCCCCAGCCCGCACTGTACCAGCGAGTCACGCAAGAAGGCGTGGAGGGAATCCCGCGAGATCGAGGGATGGCGCAGAACGAGGTTCAGGTGCGGGCGGCCCGGGGCGCTTTCCTCCCAGACGGCGATCATCCCGAACTTGCCGAACCTGCGAGAAGCGCGACGCAGGAGCCGGTTGCTGGCGTGCTGCGCTCGGCGCCATGCGCGCCACGGGTGGCCGCCGGTCGGCGGGAAGCTCAGGACGACGTACCAGAAGGTGCCGACCCGGCTGGACATGGCTTCCTTGATGCGGCGGAAGTCGACCGCCAAGCGCCGACGGCTACACCGGGGACAGCGCCAGCTCCTGCACCGGTAGACGGCGTGACCGGTGGCGCAGAGAGCGGCGGATTTAGAGAGTGGTGGTAGAGTTTTCACCCTCTTAGTCAAGGCGTTGGATTCGGTGGTCAACATGGCTGGGCCGGAGCGTCTTACGGACTAGAGGCACTACTCGCCCTGGAGCTGGAGCTTGCGCGGGCGGCCGGTCTTCAGCTTCATCCCGATCAGGTGGGAGACGAGCGACCGATTCCACATCCACGTGGCTCCAATTCTGCGAACGGGCGCGACGAGGTCGGGATAGAGGCGGGCGCGGGTCCAGAGCTGGTTGCGGGTGAGGTTGGCGGCGGCGCAGATTTCGGCGGTCGTCAGCAGGTCGTTCAGGTCATGCATGGCAATTCTCCTATCTACCTACATGGACAGCGGCCGGCAAAAACTCCTGCAAGTGCGCCCGCGGATTAGCCCACGAGGACCGGCCAAACCACCCGCACCTTGCACAGGTTTTTGGAAGTGGGGTCCAAGATCACATGCAGAGCGATGAAGTCGACGCCGCGTTCGGACGGGTGCAGGAACTCGCCGACCAGATGCGGAGCTTCGACGCGCTCGACTTGGGCGCGATTGACCGGCTCCGTCGGACGATCCTGACGCTACGCCGCCGGGTCGCGGACCTCGAATGGGACGGCCACACCTACATGCGCAAGCTCTCCATCGTGCCCCCTGCGGCGGTCGCCGAGGAGTGGGCGGCCTTGGTCGCCAGTTTGAAACAGCGTGGATTACAGATCGGATAGCAACATGCAATACCTCAAGAACCTCAAGGTCCGTGAAGTGAGTTTGGTTGATAAAGCGGCCAATCGCGAGAGCTGGGGCCGCGACGGCGTCATCAAGTGCATCGGATGTCTCCAGACCTTCGCCAAAGTCGACAAGGCACAGCAGATCGTGGCGGGCGCCGTCTATCGGGTCTCCCATTTAACCAGCGGCCAGCCGGACCTGGTGGACGCGCAGGGAGATTTCACACTGCCCGGCCAGCTCGAGAAGGCAGAGGAGAGCTGGAAGAAGGCGGGATGCCCCATCTTCCTCATGCACCAGACGCCGCTCGGCGAAAAGGTGCGAGTGCTCAAGTCTCTCACCGCGCCTCGCGACATGGAGATCGAAGGCCAGTCGCTTCGGGCGGGTGACTGGTGGGTCGAGTGCCGCATCGAGGACCCGGACCTCTGGCAGCAGGTCCTGAAGGGCGAGCTGACCGGCTACAGCATGGGCGGCAGCGCGGTCGGTGGGACGGTCGAAGACGCCGTCAACGAGTCGGTGCAAAAGGCCGTTGTGTCCCACTACGGCCCGGAAGACGTCGCCGAAGAGGCGCGCGAGGTTCACGAGCTGGCGCAGGAGATCGGTATGAGCAAGACGAAGTGCGGTTGTCACGGCAAGGAGACGGACGCCGAGGCCCACGAAGCCCATGAACTGGCCGAACTAATTGAGCTGCAGCGGCATCAGCTCGAACTACTCCAGCAGCTCGACACGATGGAACATCCCGACCCGCTGCGCAAGGAGTCTCAATTGCCCTGGGCACCGGGTCAGCCGCTGCCCGCGCGGCCGGAGATCCCGCAGGGGGAATTGGACGACTGGAACGAGGTCGCGGAAGGCGTCGCCGACTATCTGAAGAAGAACCTCGTGGCATTCAAAGTCAGCCACGGCGCAGCTTGCTCCACCGAGATCACGGCCGCCGTGGAAAAGATGTGGGCGCATGTCGTGCAGGTCGGCATCGTTGCGATGGAGACGGAAGAGCGGGTCAGGATCCTGACGGACGCGCTCGACACGGCCGACGCACTCTGGCTCATCGAAGCCCAGCCGCAGGACAACTCCCCGCGTCCGACCCAAGGCGGCCTGCCGACCAATGCGGGCTATACGACCGCGAACATGCGGCATCACCCGTCGCAGGTGCGCGGACCCCGGCAGTAGTAACCCCAAGAACACGAGGATTCTATGAAGTACACCGTCGTCAACGATCAGCATGTGAAGCGCGCGGGGCTGGATAGCTTGTTCCGGTCCACCGGTTCGGGAGCCCCGAGGGCGCCACGTCTCGGCGACATCGTGCTCGACGGCCAGCTCGCCGAGATTCAATTCGCCAACGCCGTCGTCATCGTTGCCCCGCTCGGGGTGGCCCATTACGGCATCGAAACTAAGCTCGACGCGGTCGCGCTGGCGAAGTTCGTTCGCTTCTACGGACTTCGACCCGAGCAGGTCTACGTCTTCGATCTCGGCAGCCAGTTCGAGTTCGACTGGAGCATCACGCCGTGGACTTCACGGGAGTACGAGGAGATGCACGGCGTCCGCTTGAGCGAAGTGCAGGTCGCGAAGCTGCACGCCGAAGCCGTCGCGGCGGACCTCGAGCTGGTCTCGCGGGTCACGCTCTGCCTGACGCTGCCTCGCCACTGCCACGCGCTCCCCCTCAAGACAATGATGATTCCCGACCTGGGCGGGGACTTGGGCACGGGCGAAGGCGAGTTCAAGTTCGACGTGGTCGCGCAGCTCGGCTCGGACCCGATGCAGCAGGAAGTCCTGAAGCGCCTGCGGATCCACGCCAAAGAAACCGCCCAGTTCGCGCCGGGCGCCTTCCGCGCAAGGGTCTTCGGCATCGAGCAGGGCGAATTCGTCAAGGTCGACGAGGCCGCCTTGAAGCTCATCGAGGAAACGGAACGTCAGGACGCACCCCGCCATTTCGCGGCCCGCGTCGAGGACCATCTGGACGGCGAAGCGATACGCTCGGCCAAGGCCGTGGTGATCGGAACGCGCTATCCCGAGCTGCCGACGGCCGTCTGGGAGGCATTCAGCGCCGGGCGGCCCGTCGTCCTGGTCGGACCCGAGCCGGTCCTGCCTTTCGCGGACCAGATCGACTACAACGGCCTGCTGTTCCGGCTCCGTCCGACGGAGCTGCCGAAGCTGGGCAAGCTGATCAAGGCTTGGATTCTTCAGCGCACGGACGACGAGTGGCGCGAGACCGGCAAGCGTGCGCGCATCGCGTACGAGAAGGCCGTGCAATGGCGCGCCCTCTTCGCGAACGCCACCACAAAATGAACTCCTTTTGGACCGTCGCGTCGGGTCTCACCGGCCCGCGCGGCGGGAATCTTCTCACCGGAGTACCCCATGGAATCCAAACGAGTCCGTGCTTGCGCCAAGTGCAAGACGCAGATCGACATCGGCATCGAGATCGTCAAGCGCAACGACGAGTACGTCCACAAGACGTGTCCGCCCCGTAGTGCGCTGACGAAGCTCCGCAAAGGCCAAGCCCAGATGCAAGCCGAAGCGGCTCAGGAATACTGGGAGGCCGAATATCGGCGGTGCGGACGCCGCAATTAAAACATTGCCTCATGGGGCCTGTCGCCCTATGGGCTAGACACCCGGGTTTTTAGTCATCCTCGGGTGGACTGTCTAAGAAAGCCTCGCTCGGCACTGTGTCTCCGAGCGAGGTTTTTCTTTAGGTGGGCTTCCTGAAGAGGCGCCACGAGATGTGGTTTCGGAAGATCACGCGCTTGGTCGGATAGGTCCATGTCTCGTACGACCCATGCCGCGCGATCTTCGACGGGCTCCCGAGCAGCGCCCGGACCTCGGCCGTCGTCATGTTGTGCTCGAGGCGGCGTTCGTCGGCCGTGAACTGGATCAGGAAGGACTCCCATCCCTCCCGCTTGAGGCGCGCGAGCAGGCGTTCCTCGTACTGGCGGTCGAGGACAAACGGCCGGAGGTACTTCACCATCGTGTCGGCGACGGCACCGGTCAGCAGCTCGTGGAACCGATTGTCCGATGCCCGGGCGTGGGCCTGGTGGAGCTGCACGAGCACGCCATTCAGCAGGGCTTCGATCTCGCTCTGGTCGTCCAGCAGGGGATGGCCGTATCGCTCGGCGACGGTCCGGAGGTAGGACCCGTACCGATGCTGCCGCGTCTCCAGCGTGCTCATGGTGGGTGAGACTGGCGGGGAGCGGATTTGTTTCCCAAAAGCTAGAAGCGCGAGCGTCCTACAAACTAAGGATGTAGTCCGGCCCTCCCCTCGGCACCACTCCTTTTCTCGAACCTGCTTGACTGTAACCGATATGCAGTTACACTTCTTCCATGACGCAAGTCATGGTAATGGCCCCGCGAAGCGGCGGAAACGTACCCCGCCGGTCCTGTCCGATCAGGATCGCCAGCAAGGCATCGTGCGCCTGCTGGCCGAAGCTGCGGAGCTGATCAAGCGAAGGGAGGATACCCATGCGGAAGTGCGGCCTGTACGTCCGGGTCTCGACCGACCTTCAGACTGACCCCGAGGGCTCCCTCAAGTCCCAGCAGCAGCGCCTGGAAGAGGAGCTGAAGATCCGCAGCCGCAACGGCGAGGACTGGAAGAACGTCGGCGTCTACATCGACGCCGGGCTCTCGGGCAAGGACACCCAGCGGCCCGAGCTGAAGCGACTGCTCGCCGATATCGCGGCCGGGACCATCGACACCATCGTCTGCAGCGAAAGCTCCCGCATCTCCCGCTCGCTGGAAGACTTCATCGCGATCCTGAAGCATCTCGAGACGTACGAGGGCAAGTTCGTCAGCTTGAAAGAGCCCCACTTCGACACGTCCGGCCCGGTCGGCAACCTCATCATCCGCATCATGGCGTCCGTGAACCAGTTCGAGCGCGAGAACACCGCCCAGCGCACGAGCGACGGCATGCAGGCCCGCGCCCGGCGCGGTCTCTGGAACGGCGGCCCCACCCCGCTCGGCTACGACATCATCCCGGAGAGGAAGGGCTTCCTGACGGTCAACGCCGACGAAGCGGAGATCGTCAAGCTGGCCTTCTCCACGTACCTCGAGACCGAGAGCATCCAGAAGACGGCCGACGAGCTGAACTCCCGGGGCTACTCCCCCAAGGTCTTCAAGTCGCGGCGCGGCCGGGTCCACGCCGCCCGCACCTTCCACAAGATGTCCGTGGGGAAGATGCTCTCCAACTGGGTGTACGTCGGGAAGAAGGAGCTGAACGCCGGGAACGAGCAGAAGGATCAGGCGAAGCTGAAGGAGTCGAAGCGCTACGGCATCGTCAAGACGGAGGCGTGGCAGCCCATCATCGACGAGAGCCTCTTCGAGCGCGTGCAGCGCATCATCCTCCAGAACGGCCAGTCCCGCCGGTCATCGCACAAGGTGACCGACTTCGTGTACCTGCTCTCCGGCATCCTCCGCTGCCCCACGTGCGACGTGCTACTCGAGGGGTCCTATGCGACCTCGAAGACTGGCGCCCGGAAGCTCTACTATCGGCACCCCTCCGGCTCCCGGAAGGATGGCTGCGAGCTGCCCAGCGTTCCGGCCGAGATGATCGAGGGCATCATCGTCGGGAAGCTGAAGGACTTGTCGCTGAAGGAAAACCTGCTCCAGCAGATCGTGGAGCGCGCGGGCAGGCAGGTCCGGAGCGAGCAGCCGGAGCTTCAGAAGCTACTCGACTCGCGCCGGAAGGAGCTGCGCGCCATCGACGACAAGGTCAACAAGCTGGTGTCCCTCTCCGACACGGACAGCATCCGGGACGTGCTCCGGCCGCAGCTCGACGAGATGGGCGCGCGCCGGAAGGTCCTCGAGAAGGAGATCACCAACCTCGAGAACGGGCTGCACGAGCTGAAGGGCAACCTGTGCTCGTCCATCGACCTGCGCAACGTCCTGTCATCGGTCAGGCACCTGTTCGACGTGCTGCCGCAGGTGAAGCAGAAGGAGCTGCTCGGCTACATGCTCGACGCGATCAACATCACGCCCAAGTCCATCGAGGTCCGGTTCTGGAACAAGTCCCCCATGCTGGACGCCGCCCGCAACGGGATCGACGTCGGCTCGGAGGCTTGGTTCGAGCAGTGTATCGAATGGCTCCCCGGGCAGGACTCGAACCTGCAGCCTTGCGGTTAACAGCCGCTCGCTCTACCATTGAGCTACCGGGGAAGGCGTGACGGCGCAACGATTATAGGGGGGTGTGGGGGGGGGTCAAGAAGTATCCCCCGGACCGGGCGCCGCCTACTGCCTTGCCGGCGCGCTCCGGCCTTCCACCTTCATCGACTGCACGCCCAGGCCGATCGGGAGGAGGTAGTTGTACAAGACCCCGATGCCGAGGTCGCTCAGCGTGTCCACGGTGGTGATGCGCACCTCGGTGAGCTGCTCGTTGCGGATGATGTCGGCGGGCATCGTGTTGTCCGCCGGCGCCAGGCCCCAGACGCCGAACCAGGTCCGCCATTCGCGCTTCGTCTCCGCCGGCTCCTTGCCGGAGATCAGCACGACCTCCTGATTCTTCGGCGCGTAGATGTCGATCGTGAAGCATCCCGTGCACGACGGCAGGGCGAGCAGCAGGGCGGCGATCCGGAGCCTCACGGGTCCCCCTTCTTCACCGGGTTGCCGTCGATGATGATCCGCCGGCGGCTGAACGAGAAGATCGCCGTGAACGTGTTGATCAGCGAGTCGGTGAACGTGTAGGTGTTGTGGAGCGTCACCTCGGCCAGGTCGTGCTCCTCGATCAGGCGCGCGGTGTGGTTGTCGTCGATCTCCACGGCTCCCCAAAGGGCATACCAGACGGTCTCCTCCACGTGGGCGCTCGTCGGCGCATCCTGCTCCAGCAGCTTGACCCGGCGGCCCTCGGGCACGTCGAAGGGGACCGTGCCGCAGCCGAGGAGGCGGATCGGGATGCACATCCGGGAGCGGAATTCACCATTTGAAGGTGAGCGTTGCCGAGACAAAAGTCTGGTCCTTCGTGTAGCCCGAGTCGCGGAGAAAGGGGCCCGACTTCGTGAAGGAAAGCACGGAGGACAGGATCGCGTGGCGGCCGAGATAGTAGTCGCCGGTGAGCGAGATCTCGTGCGCCACGAACTGCTCGTCGCTCGTGCCGCTCGGAGCATAGAGGCCCAGGTTGAGGGTATAGAGGCCGTCCTGCCGGCTCTCCCTCCAGTAGAAGGTGCAGCGCGCCGACAGAACCAGCACGTCCGTCGGCTGGACCGTCAGCTCGGGGGTGATCGCGATCAGGTTCGACGGGCCGAACGAGCCCGCCTCGCCCTGCAGGATGCCACGCGGGAAGAACGAATCGAAGGTTCCGAGCTTCCCGTCGCCGCGCTTCGGGTCGCCTGAAAGGGCGTCCGCGCGGCTTCCGAGACGCGGCGCCCCCGGCAGCGCGTCGAAGGTCCAGCCCGTGTCCGTATAGAGGCCCCACGCCGACAGGCGGCCGTCGCCGAAGCGGCCGACCTCGTAGATCGGCTCGACGTTCCAGTCGAGACCCGAGGCGCGCGGCCGATACCAGCGGGCGCCGATCGCCGTCCGCAGCGTGTCGTCCGTGCCTTCGTCGAAGGGGTGATTCTTCCGCTGGATCCCGAGGATATAGGGCTCGAGGCCGGACTGGTCGGCGATCGGGACGCGGCCATAGACTCCCCAGGCCCGCGTGTCATTGCGCGAGAAGTCGTCGAAGCCGAAGAAGTCGCTTTGCACGGGACGGCCGTAGAGACCGTCGATGCGGACATCGCCGACCTCGTAGATCACCCGGCCGAGGTCGTAGGTGAATTTCGAGTTCGGTCCCGCGCGGTCGTCGAAGAGCCGGCCGGAGCCGTACAGCAATTCCTGCCGGCCCGGGCGCAGGGTGATCGTCCCCGGGCCCAGGGGCAGGGCGACGTCGAAGAAGGCCTCGTGCAGGTCGATCGTGTTCTGCTGCGACGGAAACGGGTGGTTCTGGGTGTCGAATGCGAGGGCGTTCTTGATCATGACGAAGGCGCGGAAGACCGGGGCGACGTGGAAATCCACGAAGGGATAAATGCGATGGAGCTCGTAGGTGTCGCGCGACGGTCCCGTGCCGAAGTCCTGGTTGTCATAGAACTCCATCTGCTCCCGGAGGCTGCCGCCGAACGTCAGATAGACATCGCCCGGGGCATCGAGGGGAATGTACTTGAGCGGGTCAAAGAGATCCGGGCGGCAGTCGCCGCGGCGCATCACGCTCCAGTCCTCCTCGTAGCGGAGCGGCTTGTAGTCCGGCGGAGGACGGTCGGGGTTCGTCTGAAGCGCGGTCAGCAGGACGAACAGGGCGGTCACGGCCGGTCATTCTAGCGGCGGCGGGCTGACGCGGCATGGATAAGGAGATCCGAATAGCCTTGAACCCCGCGCGCGACGGGACTATCGTCAGCCCATGACGCAGACCGATCCGCCGCCCGAAGGTGCGTCGAGGGAGGACCTCTTCCGGGCGACGCTCTCCCAGCTGGTGGACGGCATCGTCGTGCTCGACCGCGACGGCCGGCTTCAGATGCTCAACGCCGCTGCGGAAGAGGTGCTCGGCGTCAACGTCCACGGCATCCCCCACGATCAGTGGCCGGCGCACTTCGGCATCTATCGTCCGGACGGGGTGACGTTATGCCCTGTCGAGGAACTGCCGCTGCTGCGCGCCCTGAAGGGCGAGGAGGTCCGCGACGCGGAATACGTGCTGCGCAACGCCGCCCGGCCGGAACCCCGCCGCTTCAGCGTCACCGGCAGCCCGCTGCGGGACGGTGCGGGCGCGATCGTCGGGAGCATCTGCCTGTTTCGCGACATCACCGCGCGGCGGCGCGACGAGAACGACCGCGCCCGGCGGCTGGCGGCGCTGCTCCTGTTGACCCGGCGCGAACCGGTCGGCCCCGAGGGACTGGACGCCGAGCTGGGGCACCTGGTGCGCGGCGCCGCGACGGCGCTCAGCGTGGGCCGCGTCGGGCTCTGGCGCTTCACGCCGGACCACTCGGCGATCCGCTGCGTGGCGGCCTACGACGGCGTCCGGGGCGCATCCGACGCGGAGGGGACGCTGCATGCGTCGCGGTATCCCCGCTACTTCGAGGCGCTGCACGAGAGCACGGTGGTGGCGGCGGGGGACGCGGCCGCGGACCCCCGGACGAAAGACCTGCTGGCCGACTATCTCGGGCCGAACCGGATCGGCGCGCTGCTGGACGCGCCGGTGTTCGTGCGCGGCGAGCTCGACGGCGTGCTCTGCCACGAGCACCGCGGCGGGGCGCGCACCTGGACCGCGGAGGAGGAGACGTTCGCGGTGGCGATCGCCAACCTGGCCGCGCGCGCGGTCGCGGAGGCGGAGCGGCTGCAGCTGAGGGACGCCCTGCGGGCGAGCGAGGAGGCGCGGCACCAGCTCGAGGAGCGGTCGGGGACGCGGACCCGCCTGGCCGGACTGATCGGGCGCAGCGGGGCCCTGCGCGAGGTGTTCCGCCGGCTCCGGCTCGCGGCGGACTCGACGGTGACGGTGCTGCTCACCGGCGAGTCGGGCACGGGGAAGGAACTTGCGGCCGCGGCGGTCCACAGCCTGAGCGCACGGAAAAACGGCCCCTTCATCGCGGTCAACTGCTCGGCGATCCCGGAACCGCTCCTCGAGAGCGAGCTCTTCGGCCACGTCAGAGGCGCATTCAGCGGGGCGGAGCGGGAGCGCACCGGGCTCTTCCAGGCCGCCCACGGGGGCACGCTCTTCCTGGACGAGGTCGGCGACCTCCCCGCGACGCTGCAGGTGAAGGTGCTCCGCGCGCTGCAGGAGCGGGAGATCCGCAAGGTGGGGGACAACCGCGCGTCGAAAATCGACGTCCGCGTCATCGCGGCGACGAACCGGGATCTCTCGGCGATGATCGCCGACGGCCGGCTGCGCGAGGATTTCTACTATCGGATCCGCGTCTTCGAGATCGCGCTGCCGCCCCTGCGGGAGCGGCGGGAGGACATCCCGCTGCTGGCGGCGAAGTTCGTCGGGGAATTCGCGCGGTCGACGGGGAAGCGCATCAAGACGGTGTCGCCCTCGGCCATGCGCCGCCTTCTGGAACATCCGTGGCCCGGAAACGTGCGGGAGCTCCGGAACGCCCTCGAGCACGCGTTCGTGCTGGCGAACGGCTCCGCGCTGAACCTCGGGGATCTTCCGCCCGACGTGGCCGCATCGCCCCGCGTCCTGAGCTCCGGGGCCGCGCCCGCCGGGGACAGCGTGGAGCGCGAGAGGATCCGGAAGGCGCTCCTGAAGTCGGGCGGGAACCGGACGCGGGCTTCCCAGTCGCTCGGGATCAGCCGGGTCACCCTCTGGCACAAGATGAAGCAGTACGGCATCGAGGCCTGACCGCCGTCAGGTTGTCTTAACGTTTAATCACTTCTGTGGTTCCTGCTTGGACCGTTCCAGATGGCATTCCTATCTGATTGCATGTCAGCATCTTGCGGTCACTTTACTCGGGTTCATTGGCATCCTGCTTGCACTGTCCTTTCCCCAGGAAGGAGCGCAGGCCATGAATGCCAGGAGACATAAAGTGCTGACCGTCGGGGAAAGCGAGTTGGAGAGGGCGCGGACCGCGGAGGTCCTGGAGCCCCTGGGCGTCGACCTCGTGCACGCCGACGACGGGTACCATGCGCTCGGGCTGCTCAGCGACCATTCGGACATCGATCTGATCATCAGCACGATGGGGATGGAGGAGATGAGCGGGATCGAGCTGGCCCGGATCGTCACGATGGATCCGGACTTCAGCGGGATCCCGATCCTGCTGCGCGCGCCGGAATGCTCGGCGGACGAATTGCGGGAGGCGCGGCAGTCCGGGGTCGCGGAGATCCTCTCGACGGAGGACGATCCCACGCTGATGCAGGCGTCGGTGGCCTCGCATCTGCGCGCCCGTCCCCCCAAGCGGCAGCGGTCGCTGCTCCTGAGCGCGTCCCCGGAGATCAAGGCGGCGCTGCGGACCGTGCTGCAGGACTCCGGGCTGCCGTTTTTCGAAGTGAGCGAACTCCACGACGCCACGGACGTCCTGGGCAGGCTCGGGAAGTGGAACATCGCCTTCGTGGATTTCCGGCTTTCGCCGGCGCAGGCGGCCGTCTTCCTGAAGTTCGTGAAAGACCAGAAGGAATATGAGCGGCTCCGGCTGGTCCTGCTCGTCAACGGTGCGCATGCGGGCGAGATCCTTCACACCGTGGGCGGCGGAGTGGACTACGACATCCTGGAACACGGCTCCCGCGAAAAAATCCTGGAGCGTCTCCGCTCCCACGGGCTCTGAGCTACGCGGTGTAGACGAAGACCGCGAGCGTCGAGATGAGCAGCGACGCGGTGACCACCGGCCAGTAGATGAGCTTCGCGATCAGGTGCTTCCGGAAGTGGATCATCGGCAGGTCCTTCAGGTGCGCCACCGCGAAGGCGTCGAGGACCACCAGCCCGACGATGACATAGAGCAGGATGTAGAGGTGCTCCAGGTAGGTGATGCTCACGGCGCCGACGTTCTCGCGCAGCGCGGTGTGAGACACCACGATGACGAAGAACAGCGCGGCGACGTAGCTCAGCCCGTTGAGCAGGTCCTCCGGATCGCCGATCTCGCGCCGAGTCATGAGAAAGGCGAACGTCAGTCCGGCCGCCACCAGGGCCGGGAGGAGATAAGCGATGAAGGGTCCCACGAAATGCCGCCGGGCCGTCAGGTTGAACGCCATGGTCGGGATCGCCGGCCGCCCCGTGCGGCTGACGATCCCGATGGTCGAGGCGGGCGCCATCAGCTGGTACGTGAAAAAACTCTCCTGCAGGCGCCAGTTGTTCACTTGAAAGTCCTTCGCCACCCCCGGCAGGGCGCGCGGGGTCATGACCGGGAACGCGGTCAGGTCGGGCGTGAGGACGATATTGGCGTCCAGCTCCAGCGGCTGCAGCAGAACGGACACGTTCCGCCGGTCGAAGGGGAAGAGGCGCGGATTGAAGGACTGCTGCAGGCTGAGGATGATGCGCCAGACGATGACCTCCTCCGTCCCCTGCTTGATGCGTTCGACTTCGTCCATGGTCTGCTGTTCGCCGAGCTCGTGCGGGAGGGTGAAGCCCTTCCGGAGTTCCTTCGGCATGTTATCGGGGTAGCGCTGCCAGACGTAGCCGCCGATCGTGACCGAGCCCGCGTCCGGGAACTTGAGCGCCGTGATCTGCATGCCGGTGGGAATCTCATAGGACGCCTCCGCCTTCGTCAGCGAGAGACGATAGCGCTCCAGATAGCGCTCGATCGTGACCCGGCTCGTGACCGGCGTTCCCGGCGGCCGGTCGACGTCCCAGGAAAGGATCCAGGTCAGCAGGATCAGGGCGGCGCAGAGCCCCGAGAATCCGCCGACCCAGATCCACAGGGACGAAGTCGTCCCGCGTTCGAGGCGGACGGCCAGGGCGAGCAGGCAGAGCAGCGACGCGCCTCCCGCGAACGCGATGTGGATCATGGAGCGGAGGATCATCCGGGGCGCGACGGCGTCCTCCTCCTGCTGGATGATCAGCGCCAGCCCCCAGCCGGTCGACGCGACCGGCTCGAACAGGATCCAGACGTCCTTTCCCGTGAGGGGATCGAAATGCTCCTCGACGGAGGAGCTGCCGGCCAGCACGCGGCGGATGCCCTCCTGGAGCCTCGGATCGCGGAACGTCTCGTCGCGGGAGGTCGACCCGTGCACGACCTCGCTGCGGTTCGGATGGGCGAGGAACGTTCCCTTGCCGGTGAAGACGACGCCATATCCCGTCGCCCCGAGATCCAGCCGGGTCATCAGCTCCTGGAGGCCCTCGAGCGAATAGTCGGCGGTGACCACGCCGCCGGTCTTCCCCGCATCGCCGGCCGCTTTGAACGTCGTTCCGTATTCGATCAGGACTTTGCGGGCGCCGGTGGCGAGGAAGGGCTCGTTCCAGGTCGGCCCCTTCGAGAGCGGCGTGTGATACCACGAGGTCTTCGGTCCGTTCGGATCGCTGGAGGGCGGCTGGGAATAATCGTACGACGCGCCCTTGAGGATGCCCAGCTGCCCGTCCAGCTGGCGGCTCACGTACTCCTGATACAGTTTCTGGCCGGGCTGGTAGGCGAAGGGCTGGAAGGTGATGGCGACCCCGTCGAGGTCCGCCCGCCGGCCGCACTCGTCGCGCATTCGCTTTTCGATCTCGCCATAAGGAAGAACGCCTTTGCCCAGGTCCTGGGCGATGGCCTCGGCCAGGTCGCGCGCCTCGTGGAACGATTTGTCGATGCTGCCGGCGGCCTGGGAGGCGAGGACGCGGGCGCGGGCGAGGGTTTCTTCGCGGATCTTCGACTGCGTCCAGCGCAGATCGGCGGAGAGGCCGACGGTCGCGGCGACGGAGAGGGCCAGGCCAATCCACCAGAAGCGCCGCCCCCGGTTCTGGCGGAGCGCGGTCGTCGGGCCGCCGGACGGATCGGGCGTTGATGGCATTGTTCCGCGGGCAGCGGGGCCGGCGGAGCGTGGATTCTCGCACGGGCGGCGGCTTCGTTCAAGAATTCTGAACGGGAACAGTGTCGACTTTGTCGTCCCGCCTATGTAGACTTTCACCCTGTAAACGGACGGAGACGGACTCAGAACAGGAGGGAAAGGCCCATGAAATCGAACGGAACCGGACGGATCCTGGCGCTCGTGCTGCTGGCGGGTTGCGGCGGTCCCGAGACGGGACAGGAACGCGCGGAACGGGCGGCCCAGTCGATCGAGCAATTCCGGACCGAGCTGAACGACGGGATGAAGCAGGTGGACGCCGGCCTGGCCGCTCTGAACGGACTCAGCGCCGCGACCGACAAGAAGGCGGCCTATGACAAGCTGACCAGCGAGATCGCGAACACGGAGTCGAAGGCGGCTGAGATCCGCGAGTCCGCCGACGCCATGAAGGCCGGCGGCCGGAACTTCTTCAAGAAGTGGGAAGAGCAGCTCGCGGAGATCAAGGATGAAACCCTCCGCGCCCGCGCCAAGGAACGGGCGAGCGAGCGGAGCAAGCAGTACGCGGACCTCGAGCTCAAGATGGGCACCGCGAAGGGCGCTTATCCTCCCTATCTCCAGGACCTCAAGGACGCCCATACGGCCCTGGCGAACGACCTCAATGCGAAGGGGATCGCGGCCGCCGACTCGCTCTTCAAGAAGGCCAATCTGGATGGCGTGGAACTGAAGAACCGGATCAACGACGTGGCCAAGGTTCTGGACGGCGTCGAGGCGGATCTCCGCCCCGCGAAGTAAGGCCGGTCGTCACGGTCCCTGGATGCAGCGGAACCCGACGTGGGACATCCCCGTGTCGGGTGCGCCTCCGTGCCGTGCGCTGGGCCGGTACCTCGAGCAGTATTCGTCGCAGCAGAGGAAGGAGCCTCCGCGCTCGGCCCGTCGGGCCGTATAGGCCGGGCCGGGCGCGGCGTCGGGACCCTTCGGATCGACGCTGACGCCCGACGTCTTCCCGTACAGTTCGGGATCGAACCAGTCGGAGCACCATTCCCACACGTTGCCCGACATGTCGTACAGTCCATATCCGTTCGGGGCGAACGACTTGACCGGCGCCGTGCCCTGGAATCCGTCGAGGGCCGTGTTGCGGAACGGGAATTCCCCCTGCCAGATATTGGCCTGCGGCTTGGTCTTCGACAGCGGCTCGTCGCCCCAGACATAGGGCTTGTCCACGAGGCCTCCCCGCGCGGCGAACTCCCACTCTGCCTCGGTGGGCAGCCGCTTCCCCGCCCAGACGGCATAGGCGACGGCGTCGTCCCACGCGACATGAACGACGGGATGAGTCTCGCGTCCCTCGATCGAGCTGCCGGGGCCTTCCGGGTTTTTCCAGGAGGCGGCCGGCGTCCACGTCCACCACTGGCTGTAGTCGCGCGTGTCGACCGGCCGGTCGGTCTTGTGGAAGACGAGGGCTCCTGCGACCAGGTCCTCCTTCCTCGGCGGCGGCGTCCCCGGCGGGACGTTCTTCAGGATGTCCTCGACGGAGGGGACCCGCTCGGCAATTGTCTTATAGCCGGTGGCGTCGACGAACTTCCCGAACTGCGCGTTCGTCACCTCGTGTTCGTCCATCCAGAAGCCTCTGACGCGGACCCGATGGGCGGGTTTCTCCTCAGGCCGCGCGGAGTCGTCGTTGGACCCCATCGTGAACTCGCCGCCGGGGATCCAGACCATTTCGGCGGGGGCCGGTCCCGACGGCCGTGGCGTCGGCGAGCCGGAATCCGCCAAGGCGAACCAGGCGACGACCCCCGCCACCGCGGCGAACCCGACGAGGAGCGGCAGATTCTTCTTCATGGGAGCGTGCAGTATATACGGAGCGTTCCTCGAAAATCTTGTTCTGCCGTCATCGCCGTTCTAAGGGAAGGCCGTTCGAGAGGGAGCTCCGATAACGTTCTCCTCGCCGTGCTCGCCCTGGGAATGGGCGATCCCGACGCCGCCGCCGAACTGCCCTGCACCCTCGATGAGCTGGAAGCCCCGCCGATGGCGGCCGAGGAGTCGGAGCGCGGCTGGTGGCTGGGCCCGCGCGTCGGCTACATCGAAGCCAAGGACGCCGATAACGGCACCTGGGTGCTGGGCAGTCAGGTGCGCTGGCACATCCTCTCGTTTCTTGCCGTCGAAGGGTCGATCGAGGTGCACCAGGATCGCTACGACGACGGCGACATCAAGGTGTTCACGGTCCCGATCCAGATTTCAGGTCTCGTGTATCTGCCGCTGCCCGGCAACTTCCGGCCCTATGCGGTAGCCGGCATCGGCTGGTACGTCACGCGGACCCATTTCAGCGGCGGCAACACGTCCGACGACGAGTCGACCCACCCGTTCGGGTTTCACCTGGGGATCGGCGCGGAGCTGGAGCTGACGCCGCGGCTGAGCATCAACGGCGACTTCCGCTACATCTTCATGGACGAACCGCCGCACGTGGGCAACGACGAGTTCGACGCCTGGGAAGTCACGATCGGACTCCACTTCAAGTTGAGCAAATGGAGCCTGCTTCAGCATCGGACGGGCGGCAGCAGGATCATCCGAAGAACTGGGCCAGGCCCGACTTGTTCCGCGCCCGGAACTTCGCGCGGGCGCGGATCCCCTCCAGCGTCTGCTTGATCTTCTCGCTGGCATAAGGCGCAGGGTGCTCCCGGAAGAAGCGCTCCACGTCCGCCGCGTGCTCCTCGGTCGGGATGCCCGACGCGGCCGAGGCGATGAAATGGCCGATCAGACCGGACTTCCCGTAGCGCTCGTCGAGCACGGGCCAGAACTCGCGGAGCAGCTTCCACGCGGTCGGCTTCATCTCCACGGGGACCGAGCCGAAGACGGCCACCGCGTCCTGGCGACGGACCTTGTCGGACAACGCGTACTCGATCGCGCGCCGGGTCAACGCCTCCTTGCGGAAGGCGCCGAGCGAGCGCAGCAGCTGGACCTTCACCTCGGGGAGGTCGGCCTTCTCGTACAGCTCGAGGATCGCGTCGAACGCCGGCGAGTCCCCGTGGCGCGCGGTTCCATAGAAGATCGTCGAGCGCAGGTTGGGCGGCAGCGTCGACAGATCGCGCCTTCCCAGCTCGAAGCGGCGGCGCACCTCGTCGATGGTTTCGGGATGGCCGAAGCGGACCGCCGACCCCAGGATCGTCGACCGCAGCAGGGTCCGTTCGCTGGTTTCCCCGGGCTGCTCCTCCCAGCCGATCTGCTCCGCCGTCGCCTTCAGCAGCGCGCGCGCCCAGTTCTCGAGGCGCTCCACGTGCGGATCGCCGAGGAAGATGTCGGCCAGCGCGGCGAGCCCGTCGAGCACGCCTCCCCAGACATAGGGATTCGTCTCCCGGCCGAACGCGCCCGCGAATTTCAGGTAGACCGGCACCGACAGATATCCCGCCCGCATCAGGGAGTACGCGTCCTCCTGCAGGCCGTAGCGGTCCATCGTGGGCAGCGCGAGCTTCTCGACGGCTTTCGTCAGCCCGGCCCAGCCCGCGTCGTCGTACTGCGCCAGGTAGAAGCCGGCCTGGCCGGCGTTGACCTTGATCCATTCCGACGGCGGGGCCTCGACCGTTCCCTCGCGCGTCGGGAGCCGGGCGGGGGAGGAACGACCCTGGTCGTCCGTCGTCGGCAGCGGGATATCCCAGAGCGTCGGATCTTCGACGGGCCGCTCGGGGTCGCGGTCGAGCAGGAAGCGTTCCTGGCGCAGCCGGAGGGCTCCGGCGTCCCGGCGGACGAGAACCACGGGCAGGCCGGTGACGCGCGTCCATCCGTTCATCATGGTGCGGACGTCGACGCCCGTCCCCTCGCCGAGCGCCTTCCAGAGGTCGTCGGTCGTCGCGCAGGCGAACGCGTTCTGCTCGAGGAAGCGCTGGATGCCCTTGCGGAAGGCCTCCTCGCCGATCGCGCGCTCCAGCATGCGGAGCACGGAGCCGCCCTTGTTGTAGGAGATCGCGTCGAAGATCTGGTCGACCTCGTTGGGATCGCGCACCACGACCTCGACCGGGTGCGAGCTGCGGAGGCTGTCGAGGGACTTGCCCCCGGACGTGATCGCGGCGAGATATTCCTCGAAGATGTTCCACTCGGGGAAGAGGGCGTTGGAGGCCTTATAGGCCATGAAGGTGGCGAAGCTCTCGTTCAGCCAGAGGAAGCTCCACCACTCGGGCGTGACCAGGTTGCCGAACCACTGGTGGGCCAACTCGTGGAGGACCACCTCCGCCACGCGGCGCCGCTGCGGGATCGACGAGCGCTTCGGGTCGACGAAGATGGCCGTCTCGCGGAACGTGACCGCGCCCCAGTTCTCCATGGCGCCGTACTCGAAGTCGGGGATCGCCAGGAGGTCGAGCTTGGGCAGCGCCCGCTGGTAGGGGATTCCGTAGTAGTCGCCGAAGAAGTGGAGGCCGCGGATCGCGGTCTCGAGCGCGAAGCGGCCCAGCTCCGCGCGGCCGGGCGTCGCGTACACCTTCACCGGCATGCCGTCCGCGGTCTTCCCCTCGATGGAGTCGAACTCGCCCACCGCGAACGCGAGCAGGTAGGTGGACATGATCGGCGACGGGGCGAAGCGCACGCGGCGGCGGCCGTCGGGCAGGGCGTCGTCGGCGACGACCGGCATGTTGGAGACGCAGAGGCGGTCCTTCGGCGTGACCATCGTCAGCTCGAAGACGGCCTTGAGCGCGGGCTCGTCGAAGCAGGGGAACGCCCGGCGGGCGCTGGTCGCCTCGAACTGGGTCGTCCCCATGTAGCGAGCGCTGCCGTCCGCCGCGGTGTAGCGGCTGCGGTAGAAGCCGCGCATCTCCTCCGCGATGGCGCCGGAGAACGAGAGCGTGATGGCGGCCGCGCCCGCCGGAAATGGCGTCGACGAGGAGAGCGTGATCCGCTCCTTCTTCTCGTCCGCCGCGACGGAGAGCAGCTCCGTCCCTGCGCGCGCCCCGGCGATCCGGAGGCCGACGGAGTGGAGCACGATCTCTCGCGTCGGCGTCTTCACGTCGACGTCGATCGTCACCTCGCCCTTGAAGGTGAGCGCCTCGAGGTCGGGCTCGAGGGCGAGGCGGTAGCGTCGCGGCGCGACGGCCGCGGGAAGCCGGAATTCGCCGGAGTCGGTCACGTGGTGTCCCCCCTGGTAGTCAGTCCGCGACTATCCTAGAAAAAAACCCCGCGCGGCGCATCAATCTCAATTCCCCTGCACGGTTTCCCGGGGCGGCGTGTCGACTCATCGGGGCCAGCAGTCCGGGTTGGGGGGTGTATCATGATCAGCAGCAGAACTCGCCGGCCGTTCCCTCCGGCGGCGGCCGATCCCTGAGGCCGGGGCCTTTCCGTCGACCTCCAAAACGCGTTGAAGGGACACTCTCTCTTCGCAGGGGGAGTCCGTCTGCATCCGGGACACTTTAGGAGGGAATCATCATGGGCAGCGGACATCGACGGCTGCGGTACTTCCTGCTCGCGGGCGCCGTGCTCGCGGTCGGGTCGTTCACCGCCTGGGCCATCATCACGGACCTGACCCTGGTCCGAAAGCTCCATACCGCCACGCTGCAGCATCTGGGTCAGTCGGACCTGACCAACCTGGTCAAGGCCGGCCAGGCCGACGAGGCTTTCGACCAGGCGTTCGAGCACGGCGACATCCTGTTCGAGACGAAGTTCAACGCGCTGGACGGCGGCGGCGCGAATGTCGGCAACGGCCTGCGCTTTACGCGCGTCCCGCGCGCCGATCTCAGCGGCCCCGGCCAGTGGGCGAACCATACGCCGAAACGCGAGACGGGACCCAACGCGCAGGCGTGCAACTCCTGCCACCGGCAGCCGAGCGACGACGGCTCGGGGACGCCCGCCGACATGGCCGTGCGCGATCCCCAGCACGCCGGGCGCCTGAATGCCCTCATCACGCGCGACACGCCGCACCTCTTCGGCCTCGGCGCGACCCAGCGCCTCGCCGAGGAGATGACGACGGTCCTGCAGGTGACGAAGGTGGCGGTGATCGCCGCCGCGAAGCTGCAAAAGAAGGATGTGACGCAGGACCTCGTCGCCAAGGGCGTGAGGTACGGGTCGATCACGGCGCATGCCGACGGGTCGCTCGACACGTCGAGGGTGCGCGGCATCAGCACCGACCTGATCGTCCGCCCCTTCCAGTGGAAGGGCTCGGTCGCCTTCATCCGGGACTTCGTCCGGGGTGCGGCCCATAACGAACTCGGGATGCAGGGCGTCGAGATGTGCGGCGACGGCGTGGACGGCGACGGGGACGGCGTCGTCGACGAGTTC
>Ga0137410_10000591_pt1 | contig 25484 bp, 25 predicted proteins | sample CZODoug1_16funga_FD_108878 | JGI IMG/M metagenome (GOLD analysis project Ga0137410, IMG submission 108878) | Vadose zone soil fungal communities from Angelo Coast Range Reserve, California, USA - CZODoug1_16fungal (Illumina Assembly) | ecosystem: Environmental > Terrestrial > Soil > Vadose zone... | reverse complement strand
GCTGCCTCGGAGTACGTCGCCTCTGAGATGCGCAAGCTCGGGCTTGATGTCCATCTCGAGCCGGCGACTGTTTCTCATTGGGTGCGAGGAGAGGAAAAGGCCGAGCTCGTGGAGTTTCCCGGCCAGCCTCCTCAGGTCACACAGAAGATCATTCTGACGGCCATCAGCGGGGGCACGGCGACTCCCGCCGAAGGCATCACTGCTGACGTTGTCGTCGTCCACAGCTTCGATGAACTCACAGCACTCGGCCGCGACAAAGTTGCCGGCAAGATCGTGCTCTTCAATGTTCGCTACGACACGCGCAAGGCGCAGGGCGGTTTTGCCTTTGACGCTTACGGAGAAGCAGTGATCTATCGCGGCAAAGGCGGCCAGGCCGTCGCAGCATTAGGCGGCGCCGCGGCACTCGTCCGTTCGGTGGGTGGCGCAGAGTATCGCCTGCCCCACACTGGATTCAGTTATCCCGCGCCAGTTCCGGCCGCTGCGCTTGCCGCCGAAGATGGGGATCTCGTCGAGCATCTCGCGGCGCAAGGGCGCGTGCGCATGCACCTTACACTCACACCGCAGCGCCTCCCCGATACCACGGGTTACAACGTGGTCGCCGACATCAAGGGCAGCGAGCACCCCGAACAGATTGTCGTCGTCTCGGGACATCTTGATTCGTGGGATCTGGGCCGCGGCGCGATCGACGATGGCGCCGGGGTCGTCATCTCGATGGCCACAGCCGAATTGGTCCAGCGTCTGCATCTCCATCCTCGACGTACTCTCCGCGTCATTGCCTGGATGGACGAAGAAAACGGTGGCGGCGGACATGATGCCTACGGTAAGACCCACGGCGCTGAGATGGCGAATCACATCGCTGCCATCGAAAGCGACGCCGGCGCCGGCCATCCGCTGGGCTTCTCCGCCAAAATGTCGCCGACCGCTGTGGCCGCGTTGCGCCCGATCATGGAAGTGCTGCAACCAGCTGGTTCCACCGTCTTGCGTCCCACGAATGTCAGCCCAGGATCCGACATCGAACCACTGGTTGATGCCGGTGTCCCGGGCCTCGGTATCATTCAGGACGGCCGCAAATATTTCGACTACCACCACACCGCCGCCGACACGCTCGACAAAGTCGATCCCCTGGAACTGCGCGAAAACGCCGCCGCCATGGCCGTCATGGGATACGCGCTCGCAGCCATGCCAGACCCGCTGCCGCGGTAGAACAGTTCTCGTTTCCCAGTTCTCGGTTCTCAGAAGAACCGGCTAGTCACTGAGACCGGGAACTGAGAGCTGGGTCTGACAGTTGACGGTTTCTTCCCCGCGCGCATACCATATTCGTTTGGTTTAATGCGAATCAAGGCTCTGAGAGCGGCCATCATGGATAAGAAGAAGTCGGAGTATTTTAGAAAGAAGCTGGAAACGCGGCAGAAAGAACTGCGCCACATGGTGACCCGCAACCAGCAGGACGGCCGCAGCGCGGACGACGAGGCTACCCAGGATGTAGCTGACCGCGCCGCCAGTTCCTACAACAAAGAATTTCTCTTCAGCCAGAGCAACAACGACCGTCAGCTACTTCTGATGGTGGACGGTGCGCTCGCGCGCTTGCGTGAAGGCACGTTCGGCGAATGTGTTTCCTGCGGAAAAGAAATCAACGCCAAACGCCTGGAAGCTGTGCCCTGGACCCGCCACTGCATCGAGTGCCAGGAAAAGGCGGAGCAGGGCCTGCTCGAAACCACGCATTAATCTTTCAAGGCCTTCCTCGGCAATTGAACAGAATCGCACTGCGGTTAGCAGTTGCGGTGGCTCGCTCAATCCTCCGATTACAAATATTTACATTTTTTAACTTCCAGTTAACACTGCAGTCACGTCTGCGACAAGTCTCCCGCCTACTCTTCTTCCAACTCGGGTGAACCGCCAGTAGGGGTGTGTTCCAGCCGATCTTCAATTCATGAATCAAGGAGCATTCAGAATGTCCAATTCACTCTCCGCCTCAACCCGCGTCCAGAAAGCGATCGCATCTTTGTTGACACTGATCGTCGCCTTGGGACCGAGCGTCACACCGGCGTTCGCCGCTGCCAAACCAGTCAAACAGGGCGCAATCGCGACTCCGATCCAGCACCTTGTTGTGATATTTCAAGAAAACGTCTCCTTCGACCACTATTTTGGAACTTACCCCTCGGCCACCAATCCTCCGGGCGAGCCTAAATTCAAAGCCGCGGCCAACACCCCGTCCGTCAACGGCTACACCAACGCGCTTCTGAATTTCAATCCAAACCTGAATCCAGCAAACGGAAGCGGCGCCTCCAATCCATTCCGACTGGATCGCTCCCAGGCTGTCACTGCCGATCAGGACCACGACTACACGGCGGAGCAGCAAGCCTTCGACGGCGGCGTGATGGACTTGTTTCCAGAATTCACCAGTTCCGGCGGCAATCTGGTCATGGGCTACTACGACGGCAACACCGTGACCGGCCTCTGGAACTACGCGCAGTTTTATGCGATGAGTGACAATTCCTACAGCACGACCTTTGGTCCATCCACACCGGGCGTGATCAATCTGGTTTCCGGCCAGACGAACGGCGTGACCGCGACCTTGAACGGCACGGGCGATGAAACCAGCGGCGGCAGCGACGGTTCGCTCACCGTGATCGGCGATCCCGATCCCATCGGAGACGTTTGCTCCAATCCCTCGCGCAATCAAGTCACCATGGGCAGCAAGAACATCGGAGACCTGCTGAGCGCGGCGGGCGTCAGCTGGGGCGGATTCATGGGCGGCTACGATCTCACGATCGTGAATCCGAACGGCACAACTGGATGCAAGAGGAGTTCCACTGGTCTAGCCGCAACCGTTGGCGACTACATTCCGCACCACGCGTTCTTCAACTACCACACGTCCACGGCTAATCCAGCGCACACGCGTCCGGCCAGTATCGCTGAAATCGGACACGCCGGCCCGGCCAACCACCAGTACGACACGAACGACTTCTTCGCTGCCGTCGCGGCGGGCAACTTCCCGGCCGTCAGTTTCATCAAGGCGCCCGCCTACCAGGACGGACACGCTGGATACTCCGATCCGCTCGACGAGCAGACCTTCCTCGTGAATACGGTCAACTTCCTGCAAGCACAGCCCACCTGGAGCAGCACCGCGGTCATCATCATGTATGACGACTCCGATGGCTGGTACGACCACCAGATCGCGCCCATCGTTAACACTTCCGCAGGCACCGCCGACGCTCTCACCGGCCCGGGCGCGTGCGGCAGCGGCATGACCGCGCTGCAAGGCCTGAATCCTGCCAACCAGCACGCGCTCGGTCGCTGCGGATCCGGCCCGCGTCAGCCTTTCATCGTCATCTCTCCCTGGGCGAGGCAGAATTTCGTCGACCACTCCGTGACCGATCAAACATCGATCATCCGTTTTGTTGAAGACAACTGGCTGGGTGGACAGCGAATCGGCCAGGGTTCTTTCGACGGCATCGCCAACTCGATTACTCAGATGTTCAACTTCAGCAAACTCCGCAACAACGGACATCTTTTCCTGAACCCGTCCAGCGGAGAAAAAGAGTAGCTACTCCAGCTTGGAAACAAAACGGGCATGCGGTTTCCCCCTCATGCCCGTTTTGTATTGGAGCGCGTTCCGGAACTTTTCCCTTCTCCGCGGGTTAAACTTAGGTGGCTGCCCGTTCGCTCACCGTGTGGATCGCAGGGGCATGATTTCCGAGGAGAAACAAGAGGAGAAAAAAGATGTTGAGATTTGCAAAATTACTGGCCGGTATATTGCTTGCCGGCTGCGCCGCGTTCGCGCAGGATTCCACGCAAACGACCCCCGCCGCACCCGCGGCCGGGCATGATCAAGTGCGCCATGACTCAGCCGAAAAAAGATTGAAGAGGATGAGCAAGAGGCTGAATCTGACGGACGATCAGAAAGAGAAAATCAGGCCCATCCTTCAGGATGAAGAGAAGCAAGTGGCCGCTCTGGAGGGGGACAGCACGCTGAGTCCGCAACAGAAACATAAAAAAATGCGAGAGATCCACATTGCCTCCCGATCGCAGATGGACGGCATCCTGACTCCGGACCAGAAAACGCAAATGCCGCCCGCCAAGACCGGCGGCGGCGGTCATCGCCACCGGCGTTCCGCCCCGGCGAGCACTCCCAGCACCGATTCGAACATACCGCAATAGGCGGCCAGCCTGTCTGCAATCGCGGTCCCGGGCGGCCGCAGTGGCCGCCCGCACTGTATACTTCTTCATGGAGTGTTCTCATCCCGCCTGCTTTTGACGCTCCCAAAACTGCCCTGCTAAACTAAAGGATTGTCACCCTACTCTTAGGCGAAGAAGGAAGCGTGTGCGCGCAGAAACCCGGCATCAACTGAAACAAGACCGCTTCAGCAAGGCAACTATCCACGCGGCCGAGCAGACCGTTCATTGGACCGTTGAACATCAGTCCAAACTCGTCATCGCCGGAATTGTTGTGGCTCTGGTGGCGTTGATTGGATTTGGCGGCTGGTACTACATAAACTCGCAGGACGAAAAAGCTAGCCTCGAACTCGGCAGCGCCGGACGAGTTCTCGAAGAACAAGTGCGTCCCGCCGGAGTGCCCGCACAACCCGGCTTCTCGAGCTTCGCCTCCACTCAGGAACGCGCGACGGAAGCGCGTAAACAATTTCAGGCCATCGTTGATAAGTATCCGCACACTCGCACTGCCGACATGGCGCGCTATTTCGTCGGGCTGACGTCTTCCCAACTGGGCGACAACGCCGCCGCGACTCGTAACCTCCAGAAAGTTGCGAACTCCTCCAACAAAGATCTGGCATCGTTGGGAAAGTTTGCCCTGGCATCTGTGTATCGGGCAAGCGAGAGCAAGGTTTCTGGATCTAATGACACGCAGGCAATCGATCTATACAAACAGCTGATCGACAAGCCCACCACCGCCGTCAGCAAGATCACCGCGCAATTGGAGTTGGCCAGTTTCTACGAAGGCCGTCAGAAGGCGGACGAGGCGAAACGGATTTACGACCAGATCCAGAAGGAAAACACCGGCACCGAAGCTGCGTCCCTGGCGCAACAGCGCGCCGCCAAACTGAAGTAGAGATTTTTCGGGAGGACACGACTTCAGTCGTGCCATATCCGCAAGATTGAGGCCGGCTTCAGCCGCCGGGGCACGCATTGATTGCGCGTTAGCCCTCTGCCATCTGCCGCAAGCACGAAATCAGCCGTTCCACATCCTTCGCCGAGTTGTAAACATGCGGCGTAACGCGCACGGAACTGCCGCGCACACTGACAAACACTTTCTGCCGCGCCAGAGTCTCGGACAGTCCTGCTGGAATACCGTCTTTCCTTCGCAGACACAGGTAGTGCGGAGCGCGCAGCTCTTCCGCTGGAGAGGAGAATCCCATCTCCTCCGCCTTTGCTGCCAGTTGGCGGTTCAACTCCCCGGCGGTTGCTGAAATTTCCGCGACGCCCCATTCCAGCAACTGCTGCATTGCGCGCATCGCGGCGGGCAGCAGCGCAAAATTCGAACGCTCACCCATATCGAAGCGTCGAGCGCCTTGGTCGTACTGATCGGTGTAAAGAATCAGGCTGGCGAAATCGCGGGCGTTGGCGCGCTGAATCCAGTTCTCTTCGATTGGACGCCCGCCGTGCCACTTCGGCGCAACATACAACAACCCAGTGGTGTAAGGCCCCATCAGCCACTTGTAATTAGCGGCGACCGCGAAGTCGGGCTGCATATCGCGCACACTGAAGGGCAACGCGCCCAGCGATTGGGTGAGATCGAGGAATAGCGCCGCGCCGATCTTGCGGCAGGCTTCTCCGATTCGCACCAGGTCTAGCCTGCCGCCGCTGGTCCACTGCACGTTAGGCAGAGCGGCGATGGCGACATCCTCCGTCAGCGCATCGAGTACCGCGGCAGTCCAGTCGTCACCTTCCGGCCACGCAACAGTTTTGAGCGCGGCACCTCGCTCTTCCGCCAGGCTCTGCCACGGATAATAGTTCGACGGAAACTGCTCATCGAGCACGAGAATCCGTTGGCCCTTGCTGACCGGTAAATTCAGCGCAGCGGTTGCGACTCCGTAACTCGCTGAAGAAACGATGGCCACACACTCAGGCGGCGCATCGATCAGCTGTGCTGCGGTCACCCGAAATTCTTCTGCGCCAGTGAAAAACTTGTCGGGCGTGATCTCCCACGGATGCTCCTTGCGGGCCAGGCTCGCATTCCCCACTTCGACGACTGCCCGCATCAGCGGGGACATGTAGGCACAATTCAGGTATGCGATGTCCTCGGGAATATCGAAAAGATGGCGCTGGCAGGCAAGCATAGTCTAGGCTGTGAATATCAGTGTATCAATCGACGGAGGACCGTTGACGATGACGATTCGGAAATTGCAGTGGACGTGGGTTTGCTGTGTGCTCGCTGTTATTGTTGTCGCGGGTCGCGAGGCTACCGCCCAGGCGGTCGCGGCGCCTGGATCGTCCGGATCTTCTGCGGCTTTCGCGCGCGCCCAGCATCTGCGCCACGGCATCAACCTCAGCGAGTGGTTCGCGCAGGTCTGGGACAAGCGTGGCTACACCCGCGAACACTTCGAAGCGTGGACTACGGACGAAGACATCGCGCTCATCAAGTCCATGGGCTTCGACCACGTGCGGTTGAGCGTGAATCCGCAACCGATGTTCACGATGAATCAGCCGCAGAAGCTGCCGCCGGAGTATCTCGGCTATCTCGACGCGGCGGTTAAGTCGATCCTCGACCATGGACTGGTAGTCGTCATCGACATGCATCCCGAAAGCGACTTCAAGCAGCGCCTGACCAAAGACGATACGTTCGTCGAACAATTCGCCGACTACTGGCGCGCCGTGGCGCAGCACTACTCAACCTGGGATGCCGACCGCGTCTTCTTCGAAATCCTGAATGAGCCAGAGTTTTCCGACCGCTACCGATGGCTGGGCGTGCAGGCGAAGATCGCGGCATCGATCCGCGAAGGCACGCCGCGGCACACCATCATCGCTGCGGGAGCGCGCTGGTCGGATGACGATGAACTGCTGTTTCAGGAACCGCTCCGCGATCCGAACGTCATCTACAACTTTCATTTCTACGAGCCGCACATTTTTACCCATCAGGGCGCAACCTGGGGCGCATATTACTGGCACTGGTTGAAGGGACTGCACTATCCCTCGACGCCGGCGTCGGCGGAACAGGTCGCCGCGCTTGTGCCGAACGAAGTGGACCGTCTGAGCGTCATCCGCTACGGCCGCGACCACTGGGACGCGGACCGCATCGCAGCCGAGATGAAACAAGCCGCCGAATGGGCGAACCGCCGTCGCGTGCCGCTGGTCTGCAACGAGTTTGGCGTTTTTCGAAACTTCGCCGATCCACAAGATCGCGCTGCCTGGATTCGCGACGTCCGCACAGCGCTCGAACGCAACGGCATTGGCTGGACGATGTGGGATTACTCGGGATCGTTTGGGGTGGTGACGAAGAAGGATGGCAAGGCAGTGGCGGATGAAGGTGTGCTGAAGGCGCTGGGGCTGAAATGATTCCTCTTCGCATATTTCCGCAACCCCGACTGGAATCTGCCGATGCAGCTTGCAGAGATCTCAATTCCCGCTCGGTCCCGTAGGGACTACCGACAATAGCCCGCTAGTTCACTGGCGGGATTACGCACGGTGAAGCGGCGCAAGTGCCGGAGGTACGACTGGGGACCGGCCCATGCTCTTGCGTATCAGTCGTCCCTCCGGGACTCGAATCCGATATCCATGCGATTTTTCCCGGCGTTGAAAACAACAGGCTATTTTCAGTTGTCCCTCCGGGACTCGAGGCGCTTTCACTTCGCTACCCCCCGCCTCAAGCTTTGCCACCTCTCAAACTCGGCCCCTTCAGATCTTCTGCGTCTTCCACTTCCCCCGCTTGAACAGCACCGCACTGGCCGCAGCGATGGAGCATTCCGCGACCACAATCGCATAAAACGCGCCACTGGATTGCCACTTCATCGGAATGGCCAGCCAGTAAGCCAGAGGAATCTCCAGCAACCAGAAGCCGAAGAAGTTCACGATGGTGGGAGTAACGGTGTCCCCAGCGCCGTTGAACGCTTGCAGCATCACCATGGCATAGGCGTATCCAATGTTGCCGTAGCTGACGATGCGGAGGCACTTTGCCGCCAGCGGAATCACCGCAGGATCGTGTGTAAATAGCCGCACGATCGGCTCGGCAAAGAACACAAAGAACACGCCAACCGATCCGAGAAAAAGCATGTTGTAGAAGCCGGTGCGCCACACGGCCTGCTCGGCGCGTTCCGGCTTCTTGGCTCCAAGATTTTGCCCCACCAGAGTGGCGGCTGCATTGCTTAGTCCCCAGGACGGCAGAATGACGAACACGACAATGCGAATGGCGATGGTGTATCCGGCGAGTGCGGCCGCTCCAAAGACGCTTACGATTCGCACCAGGCCAATCCAACTGGTGTGGGCGATGGCAAACTGTAGAATGCCCGTAATCGACACGCGCACCAGCCGCCAGAGCACGTTGAAATCGACACGCACTTGTCGCGCCAGTATTCGGATGCGTTCGCTTCCGCGCAGCAGGCGGTAGAACTGGTAGGCCACTCCGATGCTGCGTCCGGTGAAGGTGGCGAGCGCGGCGCCGGTTACGCCCATGCGTGGAAATGGTCCCCAGCCGAAGATTAGGCAGGGATCGAGAATCAGATTGATGATGTTCGATACCCACAGGAGTCGCATGGCAATAGACGCGTCGCCCGCGCCACGGAAGATTGCGTTGTTCAGAAATAGCATCAGGATGGCGCCGCTGCCGCCGAGCGCGATGCGAGCATAGCCGCCGCCCATTACGACAATGTCATTCGATGCCCCCATCAGACGAAGCAGATCGGGCGCATAAATGAAGCATGGAATACCGATCGCGACCGAGGTGATCAGTCCCAGCACAATCGCCTGCACTCCGGCCACGGCGCCGCCCTCCGGATCCTTTTCGCCGATGCGGCGCGCCACCATCGCGGTTGTGGACATGCTCAATCCGATACCGACCGCAAAGATCAGGCTCAAGAGCGACTCGGTCAGCCCGACGGTCGCAATCGCGTTCGCGCCGAGCCGTCCTACCCAGAACACGTCCACGACCGCAAACAGCGACTCCAGCACCATCTCCAGAACCATGGGCACGGCGAGCAGCAAAATCGCCCGGTTCAGGCTGCCGGTGGTGTAGTCCTGGTGGGACCCTCGAATCGCCTCCCACAATGACTCCCACAAAGTGCGTGGTGGTGCGGACGGTGCGGTATTGATTGTCGAAACGGCTTCCATAAGTACCTGGCAAACTTTCTACGCGTCGCTTCCGCTGAGGGAAGTCCATGAATGCGTGGCTAGACAGAGAGTAAACGAAGAGATATCCGCGCATGCGGATCAGCAGGCTGGCGAATTAGACGCGGTCAAACATCGTGAGTCCTTAGCGGATCGGCAGTCCCGTAATCCACGGCTGCCAAAGTGAAAAACATTGTACCCGGACGAAGAGGTCGTCGGCAATTCGAAAACTCAGTCTAAATTTCCTTGCTCAAGCACGACGTTTTCACGCACGATCAGCCGGTGCGTGGCCATCTCCTTCAAACGCGGCAGCACGCGGCTCACGTGCTCATCAGTATCCACGAAAGTGAGAACCACAGGTAGTTCGCCTCCGGCTTCGACCAGGTGAGCAGTGTGCACCCGGCTTCGTCCGAGAAAGCCCGCCACCGCATGAAAGGCCACAGCGCCGTAAACATTCTCTTCCCGCAGATATTTCAGGATCTCCAGATGCAACGGCCGATGATGCCAGGAGTCGCCCTCGGTCAGATAGATGGTGACTTGTACCGCCATAGCGCCTGCCATTCTACAATCCGCGAGCCAACGCGGCACCCGCCAATACGGCGGCTAGGCAAAGGGCGTTGCTCGCCAGAACGTTAAGACTCATCATCAGCCATTGCCCCTGCTCCATTAGCGCGAAATTCTCAAACGCATAGCTGGAGAAAGTGGTGTAGGACCCGCAGAAGCCGATCGCGATCAGCAATCGCCAGCGTGGATCGAGCAGCACGCGATCCGTCGAGTAGATCAAAAAGAAGCCCAGCACCAAACTTCCAGTGACGTTGATGAGCAGAGTGCCGTAGGGAAATGCCGCGGAAACATTACGGGCAATGAGATCGCTTAGAAGGTAGCGGGCGCTCGCTCCTGTAACTGCGCCCAAAGCGATCCAAAGATAGTTCACGAGGGAGTCCTCCCACAGAGTCTGGTCGACACTTCTGTAGGAGTTATCAGCCCGAGGGCGGTTAACGGCGAACCCCATCGCCTTTACTCAGTATAACGGAAGAAAGAGGCCCGGATGGCTCCGGGCCCCAGGCGGTGAGGCTGGCGGTATGTGGAGGGTTGCGGTGTTGAAGCTTAGAGTTTCAAACTCTAGGCCTAGATGATGTGGCTCTTCTTGAGTTTGTCGATTTCAGTCTGCACGCCGGCCAGTCCCTGCTCGCTGTAGATCATCAGGATGCGCTCGCCGGTCAGAAAGCTCAGCACCGGGTTGCGATAGCCATTGTTGTAAACCGAAACGTTCGACGGATCATAGCCGTAGCGCGGTGCCAGCGTTTGCAGGATGGTCTGCGCCGCTGCGACCGCTGGTCCGGAATAGGTAAAGTCGGCGTCGGAAAGATTGTGCAGAGTGTATTCGGCCAGCACGTTGGTCTGTCCGAGGTCTGCAAGATCGATGTCGCCCAGTTTGCGCAGGGCGGGCAAGCGCAGGTTGCCGTGAGCGTCGAGCGTCAGGTACCCTGCGGCCACTGGATCGATCTGCGCTATGATGGCAGCCGCGCGGATCCAATTCACGACCTTGTATTCGTTGCCCGAGGTCGGATTCGAATGCGCGCTCGCTTGCGTGATGACGAAAGCAGGGGAAAGACCGCGCGTCATCGCTTCGGCGACGCTGATGATGTGGTGTCCGCCCGTCTTGGAGTTGCCTGACGCTCCGTAGTTGTCCGTCAGTCCGTTGCCGCCGAAATTCAGCTCAGGAAATTCCGATCCATCGGCATTCCACTGAAAAACAATGCTCTTGCCCCAGTCATGCCAGATGGGAGCGCCGACGATGATGTCCTGGTCGATGAACACTTCACCTTTCTCACTGGGCTTCTTCTGCACAACTTTCGGATCGAGCGAAGGAAAACCATAGGCGGAGTGTCCATACACCGCACGGTACTGGCTGGCAAGAAAGACATCGGAAGTGTCGTTGTTGGATTCGTGAATCGGCAAGCCGCCCGGATAGGAATGGTGCCCGCCGTACACGCTGCCGGGAGCTGAGAAGAAAGCCTGCGGAAGCTGCGGGCAGGCGCTGCCGTCGTTGACGATAGCCGGGTAGATGCCAGCCAGCAGGCCGCCGGGAAATTTCGTATCGTCCGCGGGATCAGCCAGTCCAGCCGCCAGCAGTTGCTGCACGATCGCCTGCTGCATCGCTGGCGTCACATTGGCACGGTGTTTCACGCAAGTCGTGGGGTTGGAGATCGCGTCCAGAGTCTGGGTGCGCAGGTTGTCGTCCTGCAATTGCTGCGCCTGGGAAATCAGGAAGCTGAGAGCTGTCTCCACGGCGGGAGATTTCTTGGCCAAGGCGATCGCGTTGCCATTGCCGGCTCCGGTTTGGGCCATTGCCGATGTCATGGACAAGGCGGCGAGAGTCAAAGCGATTGCAGCGAAACGGGTCTTCATTTTCGTCCTCTTTAGGATTGAGTCAGTCTCGGACTACGCAGCGACCCTAGGGCATTTTTGTTAGGCGAATATGAATTGCAGGTGAAATCTCCGTTATGTTTTGTGTAGGGCGGTGGAAAAGGCTCCTGCATAGATTTTTACAGACCCTTGACGTGCACGTGACACCTGTCGGCGGTGGCCTGAATAGGCTGTTTCCAGGATGTAACCTGCGGGATTACCGCAACATCATTTTTGAAAGCGATTGGAGTGTAAAAATGGCACGCGAAATTCTTCCAGCCAATGAGCAGTCCACGACGACAGCCTCGTCACCCAGTGAAACTTCATCTCCATTGCAGAGCGCCGTCCGGCGGCGCTCTTTCCTTAAGGGTTTGGGCGTGGTTGGCGCAGCTTTGTCCACCGGCTCACTTCTGACAAACATCGCCGAAGCGCAGGGCCGCGATGGCATCATCACCGTAGGGGATGTCGCCATCCTGCGCTTCCTGGCTGCCGCGGAGATCCTCGAAACCGATCTCTGGCAGCAGTACAACGAACTCGGCGGCATCCCGGACAGCGAAGTCCCCGGCGGGAGCGGCAGCCCTCTCTATATCAAGGGCCTGGAAGTTCTTGACGGAGACATGCCCCAGTACATTCACGACAACACCGAAGACGAGTTGACTCACGAACTCTTCATCAATGCTTATTTGGTTTCGAAGGGCGCGGAGCCGGTGAGCCTTGATCAGTTTCGGAACCTGCCCAGCAGCCAAGCCACCGGGGCTCAGCAGATCGGTCGCCTCACGAACCTGATGCAGCTTTCCGTCGATACCACATGGTTTACGCGCTATCGCAGCCGCACAGGAAATCCCGATCTCGGCGACTCGTTCCCGCAAGCTATACCGAGTATCGCCATGGGACAGCATCCGGCGATTCCCAGAACCGATGACGATGTGCAGCCCGATCCCTCGAAGCCCCATCACATATCCGACCTTACCCAGGCGATCGCCAACACGGCGGGCTTTCACTTCGCGACCATCGAACAAGGTGGCAGCAGTCTTTATCCAATGCTGGCGCAAAGAGTGACGAGCCTGGAGGTTCTCCGCATCGTGCTCAGCATCGGCGGTACTGAGATTTGCCACTTCCAGACCTGGTCCGACAAAGCGGGCAACTCGCCGGCGTTGAGTGTCGTGGATCCCGTCACCGGCTTGACGGTGACTTTCCCGGACCTGAATTCTCCTCCGCTTGGCGGCGAAGACTTTCAGACCAACCTGATCATGCCCGAGCCCACCGCGTTTCTGAGCAGGAAGCTTCCCGCTTGCTCGATTATTCGTCCCACGGCGACCAAAGGCGCAGCCATGGGAGCGGTGAGAGCTCTGACCGCGGACGGACTCTTCATTGGCCAGTCGAAAGACTTCTTCAAATTCATGAAGACGCTGGCGACGGAAGCGGATTTGGCGCTGCGCCAGTAACCGGTGCGCCGATGAACATTTGAAACGCGACGTTCCTTGGGGGCGCCATTCCGGACGAAGTCTGGCGTGGCGCCAATTTTTCCTGGAACGTCAGAGTTACGCCACTCCTGGCTGCGCCCAGCGAAAGGACTACCAAATGTTGGAAGGACTGTTTCAGCCCATGCATCTGTTGATGATCTTTGGGATTGCTCTACTCGTTTTCGGACCCAAGAAGCTTCCGGAACTCGGCAAAGGGATCGGAGATGGTATTCGCGGATTAAAGTCTGCGATGAAAGCGCCCGAGGAGGCTTCAAAAGAGACCAGTACGGCTGAAAAAACAGACTGACTAACGAGAAGGTTGGCAGAGCTGCGCCCTCCCGATTTTCTCGCCACATCATTACGCCAACTCCAACTCGATTTTCTTCGTCTCTTTATCGAGCTTGGCGATCCGGAATTTGCGGATTTGCCCGCTGCGCGTGTTCTCCGGCTTGGATTCACTGGCGGGAGAGCCGCTCTTCCAGCGCGCCTGCAACATTGAGCCTAGAGAAGAGAGATCGGCCTTCGCGGGTGACGGTGATGAAGGAGCCGCCGCGGCCTTTGCAGCGCCACTTTGCGCCGCCATGCGGCAGGTTGCCGAAACGCCTTCTCCCAATTCCACTTGCGCCATTTCGTCCGAAACGTCGAGTATGCGGCCCGTCACCACATCGCCTTCGTGATGCTCAGCGATGTACTCATCAAGTCCGGATGGCACCAGTTGTTTCATGCTCAAACGCATATTCCGCTTTTCAAGGTCGACCGAGAGTACCTGCGCTTTGACGACCTGTCCCACCTTCAGAACCTCTTGCGGATGATTGATGCGCTTCTCAGCGCTGATTTCGCTGATGTGGATCATGCCCTCGACGCCTTCAGCCGTCTGCACGAACGCGCCGAATTTGGTGATGTTGGTGACCGGACCCTCGACCACCGAGCCGGGTGCAATTTTCCGGGCAACCTCCGCCCAGGGATCCGAGTGCCTGTTTCAGTCCGAGAGAGATGCGGCGCTCCCCCGGGTTCACTCCCAGGATCACAACGTCGACTGTCTCGCCGGGCTTTACGACGTCACTCGCTGTCCGCACGCGCTTGGCCCACGACATCTCCGAAATGTGAATCAGCCCTTCGATCCCGGGCTCCAGTTCCACGAAAGCCCCAAAGTCCATGACGCGGGTGACCGTGCCCCGTACGCGCTCGCCGGTCTTGTACTTTTCCGGGACCACCTCCCACGGATGCGTCTGAAGCTGTTTCATGCTGAGCGAAATACGGCGCTTGTCAGGATCGATTTTCAGGACTCGCGCCTCGATCTGGTCTCCCACTCCGAGCACGTCCGATGGCTTATTGACCCGCTGCCACGAAATCTCGCCGACATGCAGCAAACCGTCCACTCCGCCGATGTCGACGAACGCGCCGTAATCGGCCAGGCTGCGGACCGTGCCCCGCACTGCGTCCCCTTCCTTCAATTCCGAAAAGCGGCGGACCTTGGTAGCGACTTCTTCCTCTTCGGCAATGATGCGGCGGACGACGACGTCCTCCTCGGTGACGTCGAGTTTGGTGATCCGACAGCGGATCTCCTGGCCGACCAGCTTTTCCATTTCTGCGGCCTCGCGCGTGCCGGTGCGTGAAGCCGGCATAAATGCGCGGACTCCCACGTCGACACTCAAACCGCCCTTGACCACACCGGTCACCGTGCCCACAATCGTGGTCTTGTCGTTGAACGCCTTCTGCAGCGCGTCCCAGTCCGCCGGACGCTCGACCTTCCCGCGAGTGAGTTCGTAATAGCCTTCGAGATTGCGTCCTTTCACCGAGATCAGCAACTTGTCGCCAGGCTTAGGCGGCTCGCGATCGCTCTGAAATTCAGTCAGCGGGAAAATGCCTTCGCTCTTGTAGCCGATATCGACGAGCACCGAATCCGCCGTCACGGCAACTATGGTGCCCTCGCGGGCCTTGGAGGCGTCTTCAGGCTTGCGCGCATGACTCTTCTCGTACTGGGAAAATACGTCGGCGAACGACTCGGTCGCCTCCGGAGTGGGCAGTGGTTCGGGTGTGTTTGGATCGGACATGAGCGGTATCGGCTTATAGCTTGGTCCCCACTAAGATAGCACCTGGCTTCACACTTACCCCGTCGGTTTTCTATGGACAGAGGTGGCGGAGTTCCATAGATTGAAAATCGTCCGAAACTAAAAGCTGGGAGGAGTAAGGATGCCGATCGACTCCTAGGCTTCGCTCAAATTACAGCCGGAATTGCTCTCGGGAGAAAGTGTGCTCTGGGCCGGCAAGCCAAATCCCAGTGTGACTTTTCATTCGGATGATTGGAAGCTTGTTCCCTTTAGCCTTCTTTGGGGAGGCTTCGCGATTTTCTGGGAAGCGAGTGTCTTGGGACTCTGGGGCTCCTTTTCGAAGAATGGGCCATCCACGTTCATGGCACTTTTCGGTATTCCGTTAGTCCTCATAGGCCAATATCTGATCTGGGGCCGCTTTCTTTATGATGCCTGGTTGAAGAGGCGAACATGGTACGCGGTAACTGACCGACGCATCCTGGCACGTCAGGAAGGATGGAATAACAAGACAAGTTTTATCTATATCGACGTGATTCCGACGATCGTTCGTGAGGGATCACAAACGGGCACGCTATGGTTTGAATCCAGGAGCCCGGTACTCGCTGGGCGCGGTCAGAAGACCAGCAGCATGAGCCGCTTCAGTTTCGCAGACATTCCTGTGCTCGCTGACATCGATGACGCGGACTCGGTATACCGCACGATCGTCGAACTTCGTGAACGCAGCAGAAAACGAGCCGCGCTAGGGCTGGCTTGAAGATTTGCGCGCTGGTGTTGCCCCAGCCAGGGAATCACCCTCTACCCACCGCGCGCGCCAGGAATACCAGCAGGAAAAGGATCCCATCCCCGATAACGAGCATGGCAACAATCCAGATCACAGCCACCGTCCGCTCGTTGTCGGGCAGTGGTAGTGTGATCCCGATCGTTTTGTGCAAGACCGCAACCGCCCCACTGAACACCTTTGCCGGGAGCACCCTGCTCGCAATTCCAAGGGCGAGAAGCACGAGCACGACATTGGCTGTCACGATGCCGATCATCGTTTTACCCGGCTACTAGGCAAGACTAAATCGTAGCATCCCGCAACGGACCACGAGGGAAGGATGTTCAAGCTTCTAACCTACCACTCCAGTGCCGACACGGTTGACACCACCATCCTCCCTGAATAAACTCGCGGTTCGCAATATGGGGTGAAGGAAAATATGGCGAAGCGTCCTCGCATTGCCGTGGTGGGAAGCGCCAACGTCGACCTAACCACTTTTACAGCGCAGTTCCCCAAACCCGGCGAAACCATTTTCGGACAAAAGTTTGACATGGGATTCGGCGGCAAAGGCGCCAACCAGGCGGTGGCCGCCCGGCTCTGCGGATCGGATGTATTCATGGTGGCGCGCGTTGGAGACGACTTGTTCGGCCCCGCGACCATCCAAAATTTTGAGAAACTTGGCATCGACGCGTCCCAGGTGCGTCAAGTTGCGGGACTGTCTAGCGGAGTAGCCCCGATTTTCGTCGATCCCGCGGGGCAGAATCGGATTCTCGTCGTCAAGGGCGCTAACGATGCGCTGAAACCGGCCGACGTTGACGCTGCCGCGGACATTCTCAAGAGTGCCGATTGTATCGTCCTACAATTCGAGATACCGCTCGAAACGGTCTATTACACGATCAAGTTTGCGCGGAAGAACAACATTCGCTGCCTCCTAAATCCTGCTCCGGCCCAACCGATTGACATCAAGGCGCTTGCTGATCTCGACTACTTTGTGCCCAATGAAAGCGAGGCCGAGACGATTACCGGGATGCCGGTGCGAAATATCGACGACGCAAAGAAGTGCGCGGAAAAGCTTCTGACGAGCGGGATTCGGCGAGTGATTATCACCCTGGGCTCGAATGGCTCGCTGCTGACCGGTAGCGACAGCATGGTGCATGTGCCCGCATTCAGCATGAAGAGCGTAGACAGCACGGGAGCAGGCGACGCATTTATCGGCAGCTTCGTTACTTTCCTGGGAGAAGGACTGCCGGAGCCGGAAGCGGTCCGCCGCGCCAATCTTTACGCCGGACTCTCAACCACCGGTGTCGGCACGCAGAAATCGTTTTATGATCGGGCCCGCTTCGACGCGGAGTGGGCGGCAAGAGCAACGCCTTAGCCCATGCCTCGCGCTTTCCTGATCGACACCGATACAGCTTCCGATGACGCGGTCGCGATTATCATGGCGCTGCGCGCTCCGGATGTCCACGTGGTAGCGATCACGACCGTCGCCGGTAATGTGGATGTCCAACAATCCACTCGCAACGCACTCTACACTGTCGAACTCTGCGGAGCCGATGTCCCGGTCTACACGGGCGCGGAGAAGCCTCTGCTTCGACGATACGAAAACGCGACTTGGTTTCATGGCCGCGACGGGCTTGGCGATCACGGCTATCCGCCGCCGCGACAGGTTCCTGGTAAGTTGCACGCCGCCGATGCAATCATCGAAGCGATCGAGGCCAATCCCGGACTCGTAATTATCACGCTCGCACCACTCACCAATCTCGCTCTCGCGTTGGCGAAGAAGCCGGAGATTGCTTCCAAAGTCGGCCGCTGCGTCGTCATGGGAGGCGCTCCCTGCTGCGAAGGGAACGTCACGCCAGCCGCCGAATACAACATCTGGGTTGATCCTGAAGCGGCGCGTGTGGTCATGTTAAGCGGCCTTCCGGTGGAACTTGTTGGCTGGCATCTCTGCCGTGGAAGTGCCGTCGTCGGAGAACACGACATCGCGACGATTCAGAAATTCAACAACGATATCGCTCGCTTCGCTATCGAATGCAACAGCGATGCCCGCACCGCCTACAAGGTGCAGACGGGCGAAGACGGCATCGCGCTTCCCGATCCGGTCGCTATGTGTCTTGCGCTTGACCCGACAGTCGGCACCGAGTGGAGCGATCACTATGTGGACATCGAGACGCAGAGCGAACTCACACGAGGGATGACCGTGGTAGATCGCCTCGACAAAGCCGGCGACGATCGCAACCAAGCGGTGTGGGCCGACGTAGTGCGCACGGCACGCAAAGCTAGGATCTGCTGGACCATCGACACGAAATGCTGGAAAGACGCGCTGTTTTCGGCCCTGCGGTAGCGCTTAGGTCTGATATATTGGCCTCTCTCGGAGGTGCTTTCCATGTCTCGTATCGTGCGCTGTGGCCTGATTCAAGCGAGCAATGCGCTCGGCGGCAATCGTCCTCTGCCCGAAATCAAGAAGGCCATGATCGAGAAGCACCTCAAACTGATCGAGCAGGCTGCCAAGAAAAAAGTGCGCGTGCTTTGTCTGCAAGAACTTTTCTACGGACCTTATTTTTGCGCGGAGCAAAATATTCGCTGGTACGAACTGACTGAGCGCGTTCCGGACGGACCAACCACCAAACTCATGCAGCAGATTGCCGCCAAGCACGGCATGGCGATGGTCGTTCCGGTTTACGAAGAGCAGATGCCGGGCCTGTATTTCAATACCGCCGCGGTCATCGATGCGGACGGCAGTTACCTGGGCAAATATCGCAAGCACCACATCCCGCATGTGCATCCCGGATTCTGGGAGAAGTTTTACTTCACGCCGGGAGATAGCGGCTATCCAGTTTTCAACACCAAGTATGCTCGTGTCGGAGTTTACATCTGCTACGACCGTCACTTTCCGGAAGGCGCGCGCGTGTTGGGGATGAACGGCGCCGAAATTGTTTTCAATCCTTCGGCCACAGTTGCCGGACTTTCGGAACATCTGTGGGAACTGGAGCAACCGGCGCATGCGGTGGCGAACGGATATTTTGTCGGAGCCATCAATCGCGTGGGCAGGGAAAAGCCCTGGAACATCGGAGAGTTCTACGGCAAGAGTTACTTCTGCAATCCTCGTGGACAAATTTTTGCGCAAGCCAGCCGCACGAAAGATGAGGTGCTGGCCGCGGACCTGGATCTCGATATGATCGGCGAGGTCAGGAAGACCTGGCAGTTCTTCCGCGACCGGCGTCCAGACAGTTACGGTCCACTCACCGCGCAGAGTGGACAGGTGGCCGCGGACTGACGAACTCCCCCATGACCACGACATTGCCCTCGCGAATCGAATCGAGCCCGCTCTACAACCCAGACCTGGCGCCCGTTTCGGCGGAGCGCCGCACGTGGGGAACCTACAGCTTTGCTGCGTTGTGGGTCTCGATGTCGGTCAACATTCTCACCTACATGTTGGCCGCTAGCCTGATTCAGGGCGGGATGGACTGGAAGCAGGCGGTCGCGACCGTGTTTCTGGGGAACACCATCGTCCTCATTCCGATGCTGTTGAACTCGCATCCAGGTGCGCGTTATGGAATTCCATTCCCGGTTCTGGCGCGTGCTTCGTTCGGTGTCCTGGGAGCGAATGTAGCTGCCGTACTGCGCGCGTTCGTAGCGTGCGGATGGTTTGGGATTCAAACCTGGATTGGTGGCGAAGCCATCAACACGCTGATCGCAACGCTCTACCCCGCATGGAGCAGCGTCCCGCACGGGGCGGCGATCTGCTTTATGGCGTTCTGGCTGATCAATCTGGCTGTCATCCTGAAGGGCATTGAGTATATTCGATTTCTCCAGGGAATCAGTGCGCCAGTTCTTTTAGCGGTCGGGGTTTTGCTGCTGGTGTGGGCCTATCGCGCGGCGGGCGGATTTGGACCGATGGTATCGGCGTCGTCGCGCTTCGGAAGCTATTCCGATTTTTTGAAATTCCTGATACCTGCGTTGAATGGTACGGTCGGATTTTGGGCCACGGTGTCGCTCAACATTCCGGACTTCACACGCTTCGCACGCAGCCAGCGCCAGCAGATCATCGGCCAAGCCCTCGCTTTGCCGGCCACAATGACGCTCTACTCTCTGATCGGCATTCTAGTGACGTCGGCGACCGTTGTGATCTACGGGACTGCAATCTGGGACCCGGTCCAGTTGCTTAGCCGGTTTCATTCGCCCGTGGCCGTGGTTATCTCTTTGCTGGCGATTCTGCTTGCGACACTCAATGTGAATATCGGCGCTAACGTGGTCTCGCCCGCGAACGATTTTTCCAATCTCTGGCCGCGAAAGATCAGCTTCCGGATCGGCGGTGTGATGACCTGCTTCATGGGAATTGCTCTGATGCCATGGAAACTGCTGTCCGACTATCGGACTTTCATCCTCGGATGGCTCGGCGGCTATGCCGCATTTCTCGGACCAGTCGCGGGCATCATGATCTGCGATTATTTCGTGATCCGACGGCGCGTGTTGCAGGTCGAGGATCTCTACTTGCGCGACGGTGTGTACGAATATTCTGGCGGCTTCAACTGGTTCGCGGTGATCGCGCTGGCTTTGGGAGCTGGTACGGCGCTGGTTGGATTGGTTGTGCCCACGCTGCGGGTCTTGTATGACTATTCGTGGTTCGTGGGGTTTGCGGTTTCGTTCACCGCTTACTACGCACTCATGAAATTTCAGGGACAAACAGCCCCGGCAGTAGGTCGTCAGCTTTCCTGACGAATCGCCGCTAGTGCTTATTCCTGGAATGTCACGCACACCCCGTTCGGGTCAATCGCGCTGAACTCTTTTGTGCCCCAGGGCTTGGTCTGCAATGAGCCGTTGGGATGAACCTTGCCACCGCGTTGCTGATATTCGGCGTACAAGGCTTCTACACCTTTCACTGCAAAACGCACCATCGTCTGGTCGCCAATCTTCCGTGCGAAGGCCTTGTCATCCATGCCAGCGATGTGGAGATAGGCCTCATCACGGTTGATGCCTGCATAGGTTGGTGGCGTGTTATCGCGAAAAGTCTCTTTGAAGCCGCAGATCTCTGTCCACCACTTGAGCGACTCCGTGGTGTCGGCAGCGGGAAGAACGGGGATGGCGCCTTTGATGATGGGTTCCATTGACTAAGAATACCGAATCCAAACTCTTGTTAGCTATGCCCCAGCGCGAAACTCCGGCAGTACTTCCTTCTTGTACTTCTCCAAGGTATCTTCCTCATCCCCGCACATCAGATAAATATTAAACTGAGTAACTCCCGCCCGCGCGAGAGCGCGCAGCTTCTCGATGTGTGCGTCGGCGGGGCCGAGGAGACAGAAACGGTCCGTCACTTCGTCGGACACAAAGTCTGCGTTGCTGCTGTCCACCTCGCAATGGTGGAGGTAGTCGTACTGTTCCTTGGTGCGGATGTAGGATGTCAAAGCCGCGGGCAGCTCTTCCGGCTTATAGCGCGACACCAGGTCCAAAACATGGTTCGAGACTAATGCCGGGAACCAGCGGACATGATCCCGTCCCACTTTAAGATCATTCGAGACCCAGACCGGCGCGGCCGCCATGACTTCGATTTTGCGAAAATCTCGCCCGGCGGCTTCCGCTCCCTTCTTGACGAAACTCAAACACCACTCGATCAGGTCCGGATCAGCAAATTGCAGGATGACGCCGTCGGCGATTCTGCCGGCGAGGTCGAGCACCTTGGGGCCGTATCCGGCAACCCACACCGGAGGAACGCCGCCGCTCGCCCATGTAAACTGCGCAGTTCGACCTTCGTAGTCCGATTTGTCGCCACCAGTCAGCGCGCGAAAATCCTTTACTGCCTGTTCCAACTGCGCGGATGTTACCGGTTTCTTGCCCAGCACCCGTCGTGAACTGTCGCCGCGACCAATGCCGAGTTGCATGCGTCCGCCGGAAATCAGGTTGAGGGTCGCAAACAGGCTCGAGGTCACTGTTATGTCGCGCGTGGCAGGATTTGTGACACATGTGCCAAGCCGCATGGTCTTTGTGTTAGTGGCCATGAGCGTAAGGAGCGGATACGGCTCCAGCCACAGCACGTGCGAATCGAAGATCCAGCCATACTCAAAGCCCGCGGCTTCCGCTTGGCGCGTGAGCGCGACGATTCGCTCTACCGACATGTCGGGCTTGATCGTGAAGCCGAACCGCATGGGCCACTCCTTATCGCAATCGCAGCCGAAATCGACCGTCGAAGGTGGGCAGTTTAGCATAAAATCTCAGCTTTGCTGCCGCGGGAGAAAATATCAACATGGGCTTCGACACAATCATTGCGAATGGCCGTGTGGTCACGGCCACGGACACATACGCCAGCGACATCGCCATCAGCCAGGGCAAAATTACCGCTATCGGACAGAGTCTTCCGCGCGAAAACGCGGGGAAGGTTATCGACGCCGCAGGCAAGTATGTTTTCCCGGGTGGAATCGACGTACACACACACCTTGATATGCCCTTTGGCGGAACCACCAGCGCCGACGATTTCGAAACCGGTACTCGCGCCGCAGCCTTTGGCGGCACTACGACGCTGATTGATTTCGCCATCCAATACAAAGGCCAGACGCTAAGAACGGCATTCGATACCTGGATGCAGAAGGCCTCTGGCAAGGCGGTCTGCGACTACGCGTTCCATTGCATCATCACGGATCTGGGCAGCGCTCAGCTTGATGAGATGAATGCGCTGGTGCGGGAGGGCGTCACGAGTTTCAAGTTGTTTATGGCGTATCCCGGGGTGTTCATGCTCGACGATGCCAGCATCTTCAAGGCTCTGCGCGCTACGAGCAAGAATGGCGGCCTGGTTTGCATGCACGCTGAAAATGGGGGCGCGATTGACGTAATTGTGCAGCAGGCTCTCGCCGAAGGGAAAAAGGCGCCGAAATATCACGCCCTGACGCGGCCCACTACTGCGGAAGCGGAAGCCGTGTCGCGAGCCATTGCGCTCGCTGAGATGGCGGGGGCGCCGGTTTACATCGTTCATCTGAGTTGTAACGAGGCGCTGGAGAAAGTTCGCGAAGCGCGCGATCGCGGACTTCCCGTTTATGCAGAAACTTGTCCGCAATACCTGTATCTCTCACTCGACAACATGGACGCGCCCGGATTTGAAGGCGCGAAGTACGTGTTTACTCCACCCCTGCGGGAAAAGTGGAATCAGGAAAAACTTTGGAATGGGTTGAAAAGAGATCATCTGCAAGTTGTATCGACCGATCACTGTCCGTTTTGTTTCAAAGAGCAGAAGGAACTGGGAAAGGACGACTTCACCAAAATCCCGAACGGCGGCCCAGGAATTGAGCACCGCATGAGCTTGATCTATTCCGGCGGGGTTGCCCAGGGACGCTTCAGCGTGAACCGCTTTGTCCAACTGGTGGCAACGGCGCCGGCAAAGCTTTTCGGCTTGTATCCACGAAAGGGCACGATTGCGATCGGGAGTGATGCCGATTTAATCGTGTTCGACCCCGAGCGCAAGCACACCATCGGCGTCAAGACCCACCACATGCGGGTTGATTATTCGATGTTTGAGGGCATCGAGGTTACGGGAATGCCAGATGTCGTGCTCTCCCGCGGACGCGTGGTAGTGGAAGCAGACAAGTTTCTGGGGCGCGCTGGAACCGGGGAATTCCTCAAGAGAGCACTATATATCCAGCAGTAGCGGGCGCCAGCCTTACTTTTTCTTGGTTATTTCGACGTCAATCTGGAGCTTGACGTTGTCGCCGACGACGGCTTCGCCTGTTTTGAGCATTTCGTTCCAGACCAGGCCAAAGTCTTTGCGGTTTATGGTAGTGGTGGCGGAGAATCCGCGGCGCCAGTTTCCCCAAGGATCGGGGACTTCAGGAGTCGGTCCATCCACATCCAACGTGACCTCGCGGGTCGTTCCGTGCATGGTGAGGTCGCCAATCAGTTGCAATTTGCCGCCACCGTTAACGATCCGCTTGGATTTGAAATCAATGGTGGCGTACTTCTGCACATCGAAGAAATGATCGCTCCTAAGGTCGGCATCCCGCGGGGCCACACGCGTGTCGACCGAGCTGACATCGATGCTGGCGGAAACTTGCGACTGCGTGATGTCTTTTTCGTTGAACTCGACGGTCCCAGTCACTTTGGTGAAGCTTCCGGACACATTCGAGATGGCCATGTGACGCACCGTGAACTGCGCGGTCGAGTGGTTGGGATCGATATTCCAGGTCGCGGTCTGGGCGATGGCCGGTACGATTGCCAAGACACCCAAGACCAGGATTGCAACAACCGATTTGCTTGTTCTCAACATCCCTCTCCTATCCCACAGGATTGTATTGATTGGAGCCCCTACAGATTCTAAATGGAGATCGAAAGTCGCAAGAAATCGTCGGGACGCTAGACTTGGGAGGTCCACGTGGAATTGGTTGGCCAGTTTGCGGCCCGCCCCAGTGGAACGATATAGTTTCAGAAGACATGTTCACCGACTTCACGGCTACCGATCGTTGGACCCGGAAACAGGTCCATTGTCTCTATCAATGTTTGATCGTGGCCATCGCCACACGCCATGCCGATGCGGTGGACATCAAGTTCCTTGTCGATGGGCATCCGGTATGGGTGGCGCTGCCGCATCCGGCGTGGGTCGAGTACAAGAACCGGACCGGCACTTTGATCACCGACGCGCTGGCGAAAGAGATCGCCGGCCATTTCCTGAAGACAGGCTTGGAATCGGGCGAAGGAGTGGGCCGCGAGATGTACTCGCTTACCATCGAAGAAACCCTCAAGCACCTGGATGCTGTGGTGGCGGAATCAGGGGCGCAAGTGGCGGCGAAGTAGCCGAGCCGGAGGATTTTTCATCGGTCCAAAGTCCAAGACGTTCGTTCTTACCATCACACAAATCCCCTGTGATCTCAGACCGATCATCGCTGGGTCGACCGACCGCCGAGTCGGTGCGGGGACCTGAAGCGACTTGGAAAGAATCTCCCAATAAGGGACAATAATCTGTTTGCCCCACGCGCAAGGGTTTAACTTTCGCGACCAAGCGACGCAGGGTAATCGTAGTCTGCGGCCGCGTGCCGGGCGCGGTCTTGTGGTTTTGAAGGAGTTTCTTTATATGTCCAGTCTTACCTTGGATGTGGAAACCAGGGGCGCAACCAGACACACGCGGCTGGCGCAGTGGGTAGAAGAGTCCGCGCAATTGTGCAAGCCGGAACGGCTGCACTGGTGTGACGGCTCGCCCGACGAATACGCGGCCATGCTTCGGGCCATGGTGCTCTCCGGCACGGCGATCCCCCTGGCGGAGGAGAAGCGTCCGAACAGCGTTCTGGTGCGATCGAGTCCAGCCGACGTGGCTCGGGTAGAAGATCGGACATTCATCTGCGCGCGCACCCGTGACGAGGCTGGCCCCACCAACAACTGGGAAGACCCCGCGAAGATGAAAGACAAGCTCAAGGGACTCTACGCCGGTGCGATGGCGGGCCGCACGATGTATGTCATCCCGTACAGCATGGGCCCGATCGGGTCGCCGATTGCCAACATTGGAGTTGAGATTACCGATTCGCCCTACGTCGTCGCCAACATGCATATCATGGC
>Ga0137410_10000588_pt1 | contig 25629 bp, 33 predicted proteins | sample CZODoug1_16funga_FD_108878 | JGI IMG/M metagenome (GOLD analysis project Ga0137410, IMG submission 108878) | Vadose zone soil fungal communities from Angelo Coast Range Reserve, California, USA - CZODoug1_16fungal (Illumina Assembly) | ecosystem: Environmental > Terrestrial > Soil > Vadose zone... | reverse complement strand
TTCGGGCAGATATGCCGCGACGCGGCTTGCGGCGCAATGGGGTCGATACTCACCTTCGATATTCCTCATGCGACTTCAAGTGGATTGCGCCCGCGCCCGCGAACTTGCGGGTCGGCAACGGCTTCAAGATCAAGGGACCTCAAGACCTTGTGGCACAGCCCAAGGGCCCGTGACTTACTCCGGCGCTGGCCTCACGTTTATCCTAGCGAAGTGCTTCGAAGCCGGGATGCGCCCCCGCCTGTCGATCAAACGTGACGGTTTTGGAACACCCCGCATCAGATCCAAGTTCGACAATCACCGCGTCACTGAAATCCGCTTTCGATTCCCGGTACGCCTTGAGCGCTCGCCACAGGACATCGGCGCGCTCCATCATCAACTGGGGCGCCGTCAGCAGCCCTTCGACAATCTCGGCGACGGACGCTCGGCTCGCACCGTAGTTCGAAGACATCACCCACACGATTTCAGCGAGCGTAACGATCGAGATGAATCCACGCACATCCGCCGACAGAGATCCTTCGATCAACCGAGTCGCGATTGCAGCTTGGCGCGCATCGTCTTGGGCCAAATAGCGCACGACGACATTGGTATCGAGACCGATCACCGAATGCGGCCCATTCGGGAAATACTGCGATTCATATCTTCAATGCTCACGGCCCGCCGCGGCTTGGGTAAAATCCCCTTGAGAGATCGAATATCCCGGGTAGCCGGTTTGACGAGAAAGCCCGCATCCGTTTCGATAAACTCCACCCGATGGCCGGCCTCGAGCTTCAGTTTCGTTCGAACGGATTTCGGTATGGTGATTTGTCCCTTGCTGGTAATCATTGCGGTAGCCACATAGCCTCCATCAATTCAGTTACTACAAGCATGGAATCTTACATCAAGTAAGGAATTATCGCCAAAGTTTTAGGCGGAAGCAGGGCGATTCCGTGATTCCGTATGCTAGATTATTGATTTGTATGGAGATCCGTCATCGCCGACCGCTAATCCCGACTGCAGCCTCTTTGGTCGACTACCCGCTATGACCGAATATGCGCGAATCTTGCCGGCAGGCCGATATCGGTCAGCGCCTCGGACAATTGCTGAAGCGGGATGGCGGGCATACGTTTTGACATGGGAATCTCCTCGACCGCCAATGTACGATGCACTCTCCTGTCGGTCTACTAACCAGATGGGCAGGTCGCGTCACTCCGTCTCACCCCCCCCACCCCCGGAGGCCATCCCCATCTTGGCGCGATAGCGCCGAGCCGCGTGAGCGGCGTCCCTCTGTTTCCAAGAATCACGATACGCCGCCATCTTGCAGACATAATCTAAGCGGCGCCTCACCTCTGGTGTAATAGGGCACTTAATCCATTACAATGGACGTTACCGCATAACAAGGAAGTGTTCATGACCTACAGGAAGTATCTCTTGCTGGCGATCGTCAGCGTTGCCCTCACTGGTTGCGCCGCTCATCTAAAGAAGGGCGACAAGACGACTACGGTCAAGGTGGGCGACGATGCCACCAAAATGCTGGTGCTCAACATGATTGGCGGCAGGGACGCGACCGACTCCACTGACTGGGAGCCATTCAAAGGATTATGGCGGCAAGCACTCAAAGAGGACGCGACCGCGCTGGGTGCCCCGTTTGTTCCGCAAGAAGGCGAACCCCGGAGCACCGGTGAACCCGGCACATTACTGGTCGTCGACGTAGCGGACTTCAGGTTTCTGACCGCGAGTGCACGCTATGGATTGGGAATCATGATCGGCAATGCTTTCGTCCAGGCAAAAGTGTCATTCCGCGACCTGAAGACCGGAGAAGTATGGGGAGAACAGAGCTACGACACCTCATCCACCGCCTGGGAAGGCATCTTCTCCGCGATGACTGATAAGCAAGTCCGCGCCATTTGTAAGGAGATTACTGCCGAATTGTCCAAGCACTAACCGACCGCGAGGCACCTCACCCGAGCGGGCGCGACCGAGCCATGGGGTTAATTCGGTCTTCAAAGGGCAGGGAGCGGGATCAAGGACTACTTTCACGCAACCCGGTAGTCTGCGAGGATTCCTAAATGTGCCCGCAATATCGGGCGAGTCAAGTAGGGTCGGCGCCGGCCAGGAGGCAGGCGCACATGAAGGGACAAACTGGCGCTACCGCATTCTTGCGAGCAACCAGCCAAATGAACCGCCTACTTGGATCAGCCCCGGTGACGGCGGCGGTAATATCGCTCAACCTCCTTATGAGCGGCTGCGCGATTTACAGGGACCCCATCTGGCAGCCCCTCTATCCAGGGGCAAGTACCGTGAAAAATTGTAGGTCCGGCGGGCAAACATCGATAGACATCCAATTGACCAACAGTGCCGTGCTGACTGTGCGTCCTGCCTATATCGATCGACATGATGGACTGAGCCTCGGTCTGCTCGTGGCGTCCGGCACGACACTTCGCCTGGTCAGTGACAAGGCAAGGATCGAGACCTCGCATGAACTGGTGCTGGTGCCACTGCAATACCAGGGGTCTGTAGGCGAGATAGCGCCAGCCGACCGCCAGGACGGCTACGATCTGAAAGGGAGGCCCCAATATTATCTGTTCCATGTGCCTGAGGGCGACGTCAAAGGAGATCATTTCGCGTTGATCCTGCCCATCATCCTCGATCCCGAACGGAATCTTGATATGGTCCGTGTCCAGTTTGATCGTCGCACCGCCTACTGCGTGGTCGGAATGCAATGATCCACTGAGCAGAACGATGAATCCGCGCCACCATATCCATGCAAGCAGTTCGCCAACGAGTCGGCGAGATCGCTCTTCGGCGGTTGGGGCGATTATGCTAACGTTCAACCTCCTCCTGAGCGGTTGCGCAATCTATACAGACCACGTCTGGCAACCCAAATATCCAGGCGCGAATGTGCTCAAGCGTTGTCCCTACGGAGGCCCAAACCCCATAGATATTCATCTGACCCAGAACGTCCTAATATCCGTGATACCCGCCTATATCAATCGGGGAGACAAGTTAGGGTTTTCCGTGCTCGTTGCGCCTGGCGCCGCCATTCGCCTGGTGAGCGATAAGGCGAGGATCGAAGTGGCAGGGAAATTGATGCTTGCGCCACTGGAATACCAGGGTCCACTAGAAGAGATTTCCACATCGCAACCGAATTCCTACGAGCTCAAGGGAAGGCCTAAGTACTATAATTTCAAAATGGCGGCAGACCGCATCACCGCCGGAACATTGGCCGTGGAGTTGCCCATCATTGTCGACCCGGGCCGGGATCTCGAGATGGTCCGGATCCAATTTGATAACCGCACCACGCACTGCGTGATCGGAATGTTCGGACCGTGACCTCGCGATGGTCCGGGTCCACGATCGAGCGATCCGAAAGGTTTCCTATCGCGCACCTTCCGCCCGGGATGGCGTCAAACCGACCGGCGATGTAGTCGGCGGGCGATATTGGGTACACTACGACCGAACGGCAAGCAAGTTCGCGGAACGCACCAGCGAGTCATACACCACCTTGATCGATGACCGAACGCTCTTGTCGGTAGCTGGTTCCTATTCGCCTGCCGTTCGACTCAGACCTACATGGCTCGAATCGAGACGCGCGCCGCTGCTAAAGGTGCGAGATCATGTCGTCGTTTCGCCGTAGCTGTTTGATTGTGGCGCGCCAGATAACCGCAGGAAAACATATGACGCCGGAGGTAGAAGAATTCGCGAAAACTCTGTGTGAAAGGGTGCGGGACGCCGCGATCCAAAGCTGCGACCGCGAGCTAGATCCCGATCGAGCGTCGCCAATGGCCAAACGCTGGCGGGCGGTAATGCCGGACAGCAGCGCGGAAAGACTCGCGCGGATGCTTATTCCCGACGTCGTGGACGAAACCATCGCCCAGCTATTATTGGCCATCGACCAGGAAGTATTGAATTTGACGTTCTGGGCCTTGAACGGAGCCACGATAGACCTATCCCGCCACGGCCGCGGTGAACTGACAGGGTCTTACGTGGGAAGTGGGGGTTGGCGCGCCACATACTCCAAAGAGCGGTTCGTAGACGATCTTACAGATCTCAGTTCGACCAAAGGCCCCACTAACGAATGACGAAGCTTCCCTATCACGAAGGCGACGCCTTCGCCGTTCCACTTCGTGACAGCCGCTACGCACTGGGGGTAATCGCCCGAATGCCGGCGACCGGCAAAATCCTGGTGGGTTATTTCTTCAAAGAAGTCTTCCAAGTACCTCCGGCGCCGGGCGACCTACCCGTCCTCAATCCCCACGACGCAATCAAGATCTTCAGATTCGGAGACTTGAGATTGAACAACGGTACTTGGCCAATCATCACACCAGTAGCTTGCTGGCGTCGTCAGGAATGGCCAATTCCCAAATTTATGCGCGAGGACCCCTGAGGAAGCGCGCCTGGCTGATATCCTATTCTGATGCCGATCCCGGCACCGAAAAACACAGTGAACCGTGCGACTGGGGCACCACCGGCTACGAAAGGGCAGGGCTGACGGGCGCCGGGTTTGTTGAGGAGGTTCTTACAGCATTGTTGTCCAAGAAGTAGCTTCGCGTCACGCTAAACGAAATGATGAAACTCTCTCTATTGACCTGCTCCCTGCTCGTGTTGAGCGGTACGGGCGCCGCAACAACGAGATCGTCGCGATCCATGACCGCTGTCGAATGTAGTAATGCTGCAATCTGCTTCGCCTCTGGTCTCCTGACCATGTCGAGCGATGGCCACGGTTTTATCGGGATACTCCGATTGTCTGACGGCGACTGCATCAATGTTTCGCTGCCGGTCAGTCGCAGCAAGATACTCCTTGGAGGTCCGCCGACGGCTATGTCAATCAGGGGACGAGTGTTACCGTTTCCGCTTGGCGAAGATATTTTAAGTTTTAGGGTCAATGGACGTCCCATCGGGTTCGGCCGGTGTGGGCGCTACTATGTATTTGTCAAATAGATCGAAGGAGCATTGCATCGGCTGGACACTTTCCCAGCCTTCATTGATGGCCGAATGGCGGGCGCGGCGACAAATAGTCGTACTCGTGATTGGTGTACTGCTAAGCGCGTGGGGTTATCCAGCGAATGTGACAGATGCATCAACTGACTGCTCTGTTGGAAGTGAATGCACTGTCCAAGGTGAACTGCAGATATACCGCGGTTTACCCACATCCACTGGAGTCATTAGGTTAATAAAAACGGATTGTTGGCTCCTCGCCCTGCCGATGGATGCCTGGTTGAAATACGATGAATTGGGTAAGAAGAAAGTAATCGTGACTGGAGAAGCGTTTTCTAATTTGGCTGCAAGCGATGTCATTTGGTTTGAAGTGAGAGACCGAAGGGTCGCGGTTGGCATCTGCGACAGTCCGATCGTCATCTATGTGAAAAGAATAAAGATGGAGCCCTGATTCGAACGATTTCCGTGGAGGTCGATTCCCAAAACATTGAGGGACACCCGTTGCTCTTATATATAAGCCGCACCCCCGAGGACGTGACAATCTGGCGCCGAAGCGCTAAACTAGCCAGAAAAGTATAATTAAATCAATGACTTAGTACGCATAATACATCTTATGTAAAGTCGTAGATTTGGCGCCGATTTAGCTCAGACTACCCTTGGTACAAGCATGGTTGAGTCGTGGTAAGATAGTGTTTATGAACGCGCCAGCCACCGCTTTTCCCAACCCCAGAGCTTCGATTGTCAGTCACATAGCGAACCAGGATCTCCTTCACTTGTATCGTGACGGCCATCCCGACTATAAGCGCATCGCCGACCTCACCAAACTAAGTAAAGCGGACTTGAGCAAAATCTCGCAGGTGGCGAAATCCTCGGTGCGCTTCGATACGCATATTCCGGAACCCGTTGCGGCCAGATTGCGTGAGATTGCGAATATTGCAAATCTCGTTGCCGAGTTCTTTGCCGGCGATGCACAGAAGGTAGGCCTCTGGTTTGAGATTGCCAATCCAATGCTCGGTAACGCTTCTCCGAGAGATATGATTCGATTCGGCCGATACAAGCGCCTGCTCAATTTTGTGATCGACGCACGCGAGGCGGAGGCCGCGACGCCTCGATGAAGACAGCCGGCTTGACTGCACCACGCAGTAAACGCCAGTGAAGAAAAAGTATCGTCGCCCGAAGAGATCGCGTCCCCGTAGCAAATCTGCTGTCCTTGATTCGTTCACGCAACAGCAGTTGCGCGCGTGGGAGATTCACGGAGACACACTTCAGTGGCTGTCCGATCGAATCTATTTCGAGCTCGAACAACAGCGGGTCGCACGATACGATGCCCTCTGCGAATCTCTGCGGACCGCCCCGGCCATTGCGATTAATGTAGAGCATTGGGTGCGCGTGACCGACTGGCGCTGGAATTTATCACCGCTATCACCCGCCGGCAGCCTTAAAGGCATCGGTGGCCGATTTAACATCGGTAACGATCTCGACCGAGCCAGGAACCAGTCATTCGGGGCTTTGTACTTGGCGGAGAATGTTGAAACCGCATTCAGTGAATATTTCGGCGGCTCTCAGACAGAAATGAAGAGTGGACTAACTCTGAGCGAGCTTGCTCTGCGTCGCCCATCCTCTTTCACGACATTCCTCCTGAAGGGGCAACTAGAGCACGTGTTAGACCTGCGAACTCCCAAGGTTCTCGATGGGTTCGCGGGAATTATCAAACACTTCGACGTTTCGCCTCAGACGAAGACCGCAGTACGCAAAGCAGGTCTACCACCTCGAGCGACGATGCGATCGGCGAAAGAAATGTGGACGCAATTATTGGTTGCGCCCTCAAATTGGCGGTTGGAACCCCAAGCCTATGGAATTCCCTCAGCGTGCCAAATCTTTGGTCGATTCGTTCGCGACGCTGGGATTGAAGCCATTTTATTTCCGTCCCAACTGGGGCCGGGCTCTTGTCTAGCGGTATTCTCCGAGAACTTCATCGCGAGCACTGGACGAATCGAGGTTGTAGGTGCGGTCCCGGATGGTGCCACCCACACCATTTTGGATAAGAATCATCTGATATAGCATACTCGGCGAGTCAGTCATGGTTTCCACACTCGCATCTACGATCGGCGCAAAATGAACCGCATGATCCGCCGACCTTCAGGGTAGACTACCGAACTCCAAGGCCGCCGGGCAATCGCCATGAGTAATCGTTTCATACGGATGCGGCTCGAGCGAATTGGTAAGCCGACACCGCCGTCCCCCGATCGAAACAATTCCGAAGGAGATAGCACTCGTTTTTGGATGGCGGTTTCATCAATAGCTGCGTGCGGCGCCACTCTGTTCGCCGGCTGGGCCGCATGGGAGACGCGAGCCAGTGCTCTAGAAGCCGCGCGCGCTACCAAGGCAGCGGTTTGGATGCAAACTTTATCGGCCCAGTGGGAGCGAAGCTACAATTTGAGGCCATTTGGTCGCCGTCAGTGCCTCGGATTCATTTCGAGGCGGTCTTGAGTCAGGTCCAAGTAGTCCGGGTTGTCGTGGCAGACCCATTCCAACACCTGCCCTGGCGGGCTCGGATGGCGACGAAATTGCGCCAGCGCTTGGTCGTACTGAAGCTCCGTTGTCGTCGAGCCTTGAATACGCGCCATGTTGGCGGTCAGTCCGGACAGCGGCGCATCACCTATTTCTGCACGAAACGCCGTCATTCGCTGGTTAGGCGCGAAGGCGAAAAAGAAGTATTCGCCGCTCTCGACGATGCTCGTGAGCACGGTCTGAACCAATGGATTGCTGGGGTTGACGAGGACGTGATAGGTCTCGAAGCCGTAAAACTCGAAGGCAAACTGAACCACTTCATATCGCGAGGTTCCGAGCAACGCGTGCCCCAAATTAAATCCACCGGCGGTTACCTCGGCGGGGATGGGCTCCTCGGGCCGCAGCGCCAAGAAACCCCACTGCCGGCGCCGCTCTTCGACGAGGCCAAGCGTGAAACACGGCGCCGGCGCGGCGAGAAAGTCGCGCATCAACTGGCCGTTGACGGCGAGCGTCGGCAGCAGGCGAGTGACGCTACTCATGTGCCCTCGTCCTGGGCGACTTGCCGCGCCGCGGGCAGGTAGCGGTAGAGCGTTGAGGGGCCGACACCGAAGCGGCGCGCGATGTCCTCGACCGTAATCTCTGGGTCGGTCAACAACGCACGCGCCTGTTTCAAATCCTTATCTGATAGCGAGCGCGGACGGCCGCCTTTGCGGCCGCGCGAACGCGCCGCGTCCAATCCCGCTCGAGTGCGCTCCCGAATGATCTCTCGCTCGAATTCCGCGATGGCGCCGAACACGGTGAAAATTAGGCGGCCGCCGGCGCTGGTGGTGTCGATATCTTGGGTGACGGTTTTGAAGCCCATTTGCCGTTGGCTCAAGAGCTCGACGGTCTCGAGCAGTTGGCGGGTCGATCGAGCCAGCCGGTCGAGCTTCCACACCACCAAGGTGTCGCCGGCGCGCATGAATTCGAGCGCGGCGTTTAATTCCGGGCGGTCGCGCCGGGCGCCACTCGCCGTTTCCTCGAAGACTTTTTCGCATCCCGCTTCCCGCAGAGCGTCCAGTTGCGGATGCGCTTTTTGGTCGCGGGTGGACACCCGGGCGTAACCGATCAGCATGGCTCGACATCCGTCTGAGCGAAGTCGTTGCCGACAAAGAGCAGCGGTTCATTCATCGATTTGGCGAGGGCGTAGACCGCACAGTCGCCCATATTGAGCTGCGCCGGATGCCCCTGACCTTTGCCATAGCGCTGGAATGCATCGGCGGCCAGGCGCGCCTGGTTTCGTCGAATGGCGTCACGAGGACCTCGATCTCATCGAGGAAGCGCTCGAGCTTTTCGAGCAACGCCGGATGCTCCCGGCCGCGAACCACAATCTGAGCTTCGAGCAGGCTCACCGCGGAGAGGCGCCTAGCACTATGCGCCTCCAGCGCCGCGACAATTCGCGCGCGTTCCGGTTCTTCTTTGAGCCACGCGAGGATCGCCGAGGTGTCGATCACCATTGTCCGCGGTCATCGTAGCCCAAGATCTCCTCTGCAGTGCGCCGATCCGCCGGCACTCTCGACGGCAGGGCGTCGACCTCGCGGGCCAAATCCGTCAAGCGCTCGCGCAGCGGCCGCTCATGCACGGTGAGGCCCCGCCGGCCGGCGCGGGACAACAAGCTCTCGCGCACCACGCGTTCCACCGTGGTGCCTTCGGCCGCCGCTAGTTGCTGGGCCAGCTGCTCTAAGCGCGGATCATCGATCACAATGCTCACAGAAGTCTCCTGAAACTCGTCTGGATGGTGCCTGTATTGAGAATCGAAATCAAGAGACAGTTTTGGGAGAGTTTTTTGGCCATCGAGCCCTTTTTCGATAGTCTTTCCGGCCTCTCCTCTAAACGGTGGTTTTCGGGGGATCACGCGGCGAGCGCCAACCGGGTCGCCATATCGAGCTCGAAGCGGCCATACGGGTTGACGTTGTGGTAGATCAAGGGTGTGAGGCCGCGCCAGTCCTCTGCCGTCATGCGATCGCGCCAGGCGGGATCGGCCAGCACTTCCTGGATGAAGAGCGTGTTGATGTACACCAAGCAGATTTGCAAGAGGTGCAGTGCGAGCATCCCGAGCTCTTGGTCCTCCACCTGGTTGGTCGTGAACTCGCCGCGCTCGCCGTAGAAGATGAACCCGTTGGCGCTATTCCAGTTTTCTACGACCTGCAAGCCGTTGTGAATCTCGCGCCGCAGCGCCTCCTCATGCAGGTAGCGGCACAGAAAAATCGTCTTGATCGCTTTGCCCAATTCGGCGAGCGCCAGATAGGTCGGATGCGTCGCATTGGCGCGAGTAAAGCGGCGCAGGATCGATTCCGACTCCGCGGTCCCGATGCGAAGCGCCACCGCGAACTTCACCATCTCATCGTACTGCTGAGCGATGAGGTCCCAGTTGATCGCGCGCGTGAGCACCGGCGCGAGCGCCGAGTACTGTTCGGCATCCGCAGCGGTTGCCAGATAGAGCCGCTGGCGGGCGATCGCCTTCAGGCGCGGCAACAGGTCGAAGCCCAGCAAATAACTGAACGCGAAGGCAACCTCGCTTTGGCCGTGACTGTCCACGTACTGCTGCTGGACGGCCATGTCCGTGCAATGGCGCAGCACCCCTTCGACCATCGCCGCCCCCTCGGAGGACGAGCAGCGTCGCAACTGCGAGTAAATGCAGGTTGAGTGCTTCTCGACATGCCAGTAGATCATGACGCCGCGCCCGCCGTAGCGCGCGTGCCATTCGGTCATCAGGTTCTGATCGTACGCACCGAATTGCTTCGAGTCGGCGGCACAGGCGGTTGTGACATCGCCCCAAATCGCCGACTGGCGGATCTGGAAAGTGCCGTTAACGATGGTGGCGATCGCCGCGCGCAGCGCGTCCTTCTGCACGAAGCGCCGCTTCACATAGCGCAGCTCCTCGACGTTCACGCTCGGCTGCTGGCTCGCCACCCGTTTCAACCCGATGTTGGTGCCGAGGCCAAAGAGGCACAGCAATAAGCGCTGCTGCAATTGCGCGGGATCGAGCGTCTCGCGGCTCCCGGCCGTGCGAAACGCGGCGGTGTAGTGCAGCCGCAAATCGACTTCCTTGATGATATTGATGAGATCGACATCGGCCCAGCGGCGGCCAATCTCGCGCTTCAGCGCCGCGGTATTCGGGGGCTCGGGTTGCTTATCGAGCGGGGTCACCGCGATGCGCCGTTTGCCCTTCTCGCGCAGGTGCACCTTGGGGTTCGTCGGCATGCCGGCATTGAGTTTTTCCAACCAGTGGCGCATGGCGATCCGGATTTTCTCGATGAATTCACCAGCGCTCTTCGGTGCCTGCAACAGATCGTAATAGGTCTCGCGCTTGGCATCGAAATCGGTGGGCAAGTCCTCGTCGGGATTGCGATAGCGATCGGCGCCCTCGGCCCACAGCTCCTTGGTCCGCAGGCGCTTGCGCACGGCGCGCAGCACACAGAGCTCGTAACTCACGCGATTGACCCGCTCCGTGCCCTGCGGGCCTTTCTCGACGATCAGGGGACGCCACTTGCGCGGAATCACCCCCTCGAGCGGGACCTCGGCCGCCTCGTAGTATCGGTGATTGGCATCCCGGTTCGCCTTGAGCACCTCGAGCGCCTCGACCACCGGCCGATACCGGGTGTTGTTGGACTGGAATCGCACCGTATCCAAGACCGGCATCAGCATGCGGCGGTAGTGATGACCGTAGGAGGAACGCATGCGCTCCTGGACCTCGCGATCGAAGTTGAAGCCCATGGCTTTGAACTCGGCGACGATGTCCTGCAGCGTCTTCTGGCTCACCACCGGATAGACCACGTCTTTGATGATGCCGTCCGGTTGATCCACCGTGGTCTCGGCCAATTTGAACAACAACTGCGCCTTGCCGCGAACCTTCTTGAATTGCGCGAAATGGCGTTGGTCGATCTTCTTCTCGGCGCGGGCGCCCAAGTGATGCGTCACCTGCAGCAGCAGATCGAGCAGTAAATCGGTGAGTTGCTGGCGGCGGCGCCAGCAGAACATCGCCACCATACTGTAGCGAATGACCGGTGGATGGCGCCGCAGTTCACGGATCGATTCGGTCGCACAGCGTGCCCGAAACTGCTCGATAAACTTGGCGGGAACGGTTGCGAACACCTCCGCCGACAGAGCAAGCCGATCAATGCATTGGAGTTTCGCGATGGTGGAAAGCAGGCTCTCAAGGCTCGCCTTGCCGGGGTCGGATTTCAAATCGGAAAAGGCGACCGATTCAATGGGGCCAGTCATCAAAAACGCCGAAAATCCGGTCAATTCTGCTCAAGTTGGGTTAAATCAATCGCGACAAAAGCACGACGCTGCATGGCCGTACCGGACGCGGTGGGATGCGCCAATGAGAGGCAGGCTCCGCAGCTGGCATGTCACGAGAATCGTCGCGCAATCTATTTCACGGGTGGGCGATGGCGACCTGCAGTGGCTGCGTGTCCGTGAATCCGGTGCGAGCGTCAAGTTCGAGGTGCATTGCGATGAGTCGCTGTTGCAATTCTAGTCGCAGTAATTCGACTTGCTGCTCGTCCAGCCGCGCCGGAATCTCCATCGGCTCGCCAATCAGAATGCGGATCTTTGCGCCCAGCTTTGGGATGACCGTACGATCCCAGGAATTCAGTATACGGCACGTCGAGGTGGAGGCCGCAACCGGAAGCAGCGGCCCATCCGTCTTGCGCGCGAGCGTCAGAATGCCGAGTTGTGCTATGCCGCGAGGACCGCGCGAGCCGTCCACAGCGAGGCAGGAGTGGAGCTGACGGTCTTCGCGCTGCGCCCGGATTATTTCAGCCAATGCACGGGCGCCACCGCTTCCCGAAGAGCCGCGCGCGACGCGGTAGCCGAGTCCTCGCTCCACGCTCGCCATCAAATCGCCATCGCGGCTGCGCGAACACATCAGCATCCAGCGCCCGCGCTGCGAGCGGCTGAAGTAGGGTAAAAGTTGGAACGTGCGGGAATGCAAAAAAGCACCGACCACCGGCCGTGTTGAATGAAGGAGGTCGGTCAATACGCTTTCGTTTTCCGTGGTGTAACGCCAGGTGCTAGCCAAGCCGTTGTAGGCGGAGCGCACAATGGGCGGCAGGATCCGGCGTATCAGGAATGCACGCACAGGTTTCCTGCGTTTGGGCATGTCGCCACCGGATTGCGCTGCGGCACCGGTGCCGGGAATGGTCACGGTATCTTTCCCCCGTTGGGCGCGGCACCGTTGCTTACGGAACCGTTGGCCGCAGCCAGCGCCTTGCGGCCCCCCGACCCATGGGCAGCGGCAAACTGCCCGCTCGCCATCGCGCCGATGATGGCGAGTTCGCCGGCCAGCGCCACGCTGCCGCAGATCTCCGCAAACTTCTGCGCATGGCCGGTCCCCGCGCACCCCAGCATCGCCAGGCACTCGTGCGCAGTCGGCAGATAGGTGCCACCGCCCACCGTGCCCACGAGCAGGTTCGGCATGGTGATACTGATATAAAGCTCGCCAGCTTGGGTACGCTCGACGCGCGTCAGGGCGCTGGTCGCTTCGACCACGCAGGCGACATCTTGGCCGCAGGCAATAAACAGGGCCGCGAGCGCATTGGCCACGTTTCCTTGCAAGCCGACCGTGCCGGTCTGTGCCGCGCTGTTCACGGCTTGTCGCCAAGCCCGTTCCAGCGACGTCGCGCTGGTGCGCCAGTAGCGTTCAACCTGTTTCGGCGGCATCAGGATCTCGGCACTGACGTTGCGTCCGCGGGTTGAACGAAACGCCATCGGCGTCGCGCGCTTGTCGCCCGACAGCATGGACTCGACCAGCCACGAGCGCGGTGCAGCCGGCATGTCGCCCAGCAGTCTTTGACATATTGCCTGGGTGGCCAGCGTGACCATGTTCTGACCCGCCGCGTCGCCGGTCGAGAACTCCAGCAGTACGTACACCGTATTGCCAACAATCCACGCGTTCACCGTGCGCAGGCGGCAGTATCGCGATGTGCCCTCGGTGACTTCCTGCAGACTGGCGAGGCGGGATGGCAGCCAGCGGGCAAAGACGCCCGCTTCGGGAAGGTTCGCAAACTCGAAGCAGGGGGCACGGCCGACCTGCTCATCGCTGCACAGGGCAGTGACCCCGCCGCAACGATTCATCGCGTTGAAAGCATGCTGAAAAGAGGCGACCAACGTCCCTTCGCTGGTTGCGAACGGCACGAAAAATTCTCCGCGCGCCGCCTTCCCGGAGATACGGAACGGGCCGGCAATACCCAACGGCACGCGCGAAAAGCCTATGAATCCTTCGATGGTGCCGGCCAACTGCGCCGGTTCTATTTCCGGGCCGCGGCCACTGATCTGGTCAATGTTATAGCCTGCTGCTTGTAGCCGGCTGCGTCGGCTCAGGAGCGCATCACTCGACGAATCCGTGGTCGCCGGCAGCCGCTGACAGGGAAGCCCGCCGCTGCCGGAAACTGGGTATGCAGTGCCGTCCGACGGTTGGGGGGCTTCACAGTCGGCAATGCTATTGTTCACTTAGTGCTTTCCTATTCGCCGTCGAGGGCGAAGTGTCGGTATCTTACAGCCCACGACGTCGTATCGGCCAGCGCCCGGCGCATGCGCTCCGCGGCGTAGTCTGCCCGATCCCGCCGATCAGGTCGGATAACACTCGCACGACAATAGCGACGGCGCTCGGCACGTACCGATCATGCCATACTCGCAGCGCCGAAGCCGCTTACGCGGGCCACGACGAAATTCTGCGGACCAGAACTGCGTCGGGAACATCGAGAAAGCCCATTTCGCAGGGCATTCACTAACAATGCGGGTGACTGAGAGCGGTGGATTCGACTGACCGCTTTGGGTGGCGCGCAATTCGCCCAGCGCCCCCCAAGTACCAGGACAGCGCGCCCGCTCGTGCTCGGTGCAGCGGCGAGGGTCAGAGCAGGCAGTGAAGCGGATCTGCCACGCGACGGACCTGAACCGTGCCCGAGGGGTCAGGTGGGCAGGATAAGCTGCGGCGGCGCGCGACGCCGCGACGCGCGCGCAAATGCGTAGTAGAGCACGCCCGGCACGAGCAAACCCACAATCCAAGAGATATCCACACCGCCGAGCGGCTCGACCAGTGGGCCCGTGTAGAACGCCGTGGAAAGAAAAGGAATCTGAACCAGGATCCCGATCGCGTAGATTACGATGCCGGTCATATTTCATCGGCCATAGCGAGCATCGGGATCGGACAACGCCGGCACATCGTAACGCGACCGAGTGAAGCAGTAGTAGTCGATCAGATTGATCGCACTCCACGGCGTGGATACCGCCAGCAGACACAGGATAAACGCCTCAAACGCCTTCAGAAAGGAGTGACGCCCGGTCAGCGCGAGCAGCGCCGAGACGCCGACCATCGAGACAATGTAGAAGAGCCGGTGCCGTAGTGAGATTCGAAGGCCGCGCCGAAAACCGCTTACTATCGTCGCCATCGACATGAAGCTGCCGTAAGCGTTCAACGAGGTCACCGTGACCTTGCCGAATGCGATGCTGAAGTAAAGCAGGCCCGCGACAGCGCCCGTGGATCCGAGACTCACGATATAAGCCACCTCATGATGCTCGAATTGCTTACCCGCGAGCGCCGCGGCGAGAACCCCGAAAGTCATTGATATCTGCGAGCCGATGACTGATCCGACGCCCACGGCGGTGAAAACCCCCGCTACCGACGTGTCTCTCGGCAAGTAGCGGGAATAATCAGCAACGTATGGACCGTAGGCGATCTGCCACGACGCCGACAAGGACATCGCCAGGAGAAACTTGCCCAACGAGAAATGACGCCGGGCAAGCAAGGCCGCGATATCATGGGACGCAAACAGTCTGCTGAACATGTAGATGAATGCGGCTATGCCGACGATGCTCGCAACTCGCCCGAGAAGGTGAATGAATCGATACCCTAAAAGCGTCACGATCACGATGAAGCAACTGAAGATCACGATGCCGAAGCCATCGTCGACATGGAGTAGTTGACCTACTGCCTGCCCGGCCAACACGCAGGATCGACGATGTGACAGACACTCTGACCGGCGTGTCATTTCCGGACCCATACCGATGGCTCGAGGAGGAGAGTGATGAGGTGCGGCAGTGGCAGCGAAAACAGGCGGAGCTAGCCAGCTCCCACGTACGCGAGTGGTCGCACTTTGATCGATTGCGGCAACTCGTAGCGAAATTCAACATCGAACGGTACGTAGTGCTGCCGCGATATGTAGCTGGCCAGTGGTTCCGAATGCGGGTTGTCGAGGGCGCGACCCAGGCACAAGCGCGAGTGGCGGACGAACCAATGGGTGACGGTCGAGTGCTGTTCGATCCGATTACCGAGAATCCTGAGCGGCCGCCCTTTCTATCGTGGATCTGCCCCTCGCCCGACGGGCGAACGCTCGCGGTGGGAGTCTGCGCGGATGGCAGTGAGAACAACACAATTCGGCTCATCGATGTGGCTACCGGGCGAAAGCTTGCCGATCCACCGCCGCACACGCTGATGGACGATTGGACGGGCGGTGTCCAGTGGCTGCCAGACTCAAGCGGCTTTTTCTTCACCTCAATCACCGGCGCAGCGGTCGATTTCGTGCAGACTGTGTACTTGCACCGACGCTTTCCCGCTGTCGTCCGCAAAAACTCAGTGAGCGCCCGCAGGTGCCCAGAAATACTCATGGTGTAACCCACCGAGAATGGACCTAGCGCGCACGACTCTGTATTTCGACGCGCAAGGCAAATTGCGCTCGATGCGAGCCTCTTGGACCAGCGTGGCGGAGCCGGATCTATTTGCACAGGCGGCGGCCGGCCGCACGTGGTTTCGGGTCGATGATTTGCTGCGATTGTGCCCGCAGATCGCGGAACTGAAGGGACGGAAGCGACGATGAGTGCGTCAGGTAAATTTCGCCGCATATGTAACTGTAATTACGCCGCTATGTGGTTGCTAATTGCGATGGATCGAGATATACACCGTAATAGTAGCTATATAATTGCTATATTGTCGTATTGTGTGATTGACATTTATCGTATAGCGGCGTATATCACATTACGTGTTCAGTGTTGGATCGGGCTTCATGGCCAAGCGCACTGCCAAAGCCGAGCGCCTCGAGGGACTCGGCAGCTTGAACCGCCACCCGGAGCGGGTGCGGGCCGCCTGGTTTCAGAGCGGCGCCTTCTTCGACGCTCAAGACCTGGTGCAGGTCAAGTACGAGATGCTGCGCCAAGTGCTGCACGAGGGCGCCTCCAAGACCGATACCGCCGCACTCTTCGGGGTGTCCCGTCCCACGTTCTATCAGGCCCAAGCCGCGCTTGCCCGGGAGGGCCTCGCGGGATTGTTGCCGCGTCAGCGCGGACCGAAGGGCGGGCACAAGCTCACCGCCGAGATCATGAGCTTCATCGAACGGCGACAGTCGGAGGATCCGCAGGTCCATGCCCGAGGTCTTGCCCGGCAGATCAAGGCGGAGCTAAAACTGTCGGTGCATCCGCGCAGCATCGAACGCGCCCTGGCGCGGAAAAAAAAACCGCAGACCCCGTCGCCGCGATGAGCGTGCCGCCCGCCGCGCTCGCCACCTACGAGACGCTGCGCGCAGGGGTCCTCAACGGTCAAGCCCGACCAGGGCGCTCGCGAAGGGCTTGATACCATCTTTCGACGTGGGGAAACCTGGTTAACGCTTGCCCCTGCCACTCGTGGTATTCGATCCAGGGGTACCAGGCAATATCCGCAATTGAAAACTGATCGCCGGCGACAAATTTGCAGTGGGCGAGCTGATCGTTAAGAACACCGTAGATGCGCGTCGATTCAATGGTGAAGCGCTTAATCACTTCCGGGAGCGCATCGCGGTACATAACCCTGTAGATGTGCGCATTCCCAAGATAAGGAGCGTGAGCAACTTGGAAGTAGACCCATTTGAGAACCTCGTAGCGGGCTTCCCCCGTCTGAGGAAGCAGCTGCCCTGTTTTTTCAGCCAGATATTGCAGGATGGCTCCCGACTCCCATATGACGAGGTTCCCCTCGGGCCCCTCGGTATCCTGCAATGCGGGCAAACGGCCATTAGGATTGACGTTAAGAAACTCGGGGGAAAGCTGTTCGCCGCTATAGACGTCTACCACCTTACAGTTATACGGCAGCCCGACTTCTTCCAAGAAAATGGTAATTTTGCGCGGATTTGGCCCGCCTGTGACATAGACCGTCAGCATCGCCCCTCCCGAAGAATGTTGTTGTTACGTTGAGCGCTCACCTACGCGCAGCGCACTTCCTGGATTCAGATCTTGAACGAGAGCATCGTCTCTGGCGCGAACAGCTCTTCGGGCTTAAGTAGACGCTTCGACAGTCCCTGTTCATGGTGGTAGTGGAGAAATGTCGCAAGGGTCGCGCGATTGGAGTCGATCCCATACGCCCAGAAATCCTCGCCCATGAGCTCGCGCGTTTCCTCAACGTGAGACGTGAGCCACGGCAGCATGGCTTTGAGCGCGGCAGTTTCGTTAAGGTCTTCGTACGTACGGCGCTGCGCCTCGACGAATGCCTTGTACAGTGATCGCGCAATCCAGCGATTCTGCTCATAGACGTCGCGGCGGATCGCGACCGTGTGCATGATGGGGAAAATACGCGTCTTTCGGAAGTACTCTTGCTCGACGTCCCGATAATTCGGGAAGAGCCGTCGCACAGCGCCTCCCTGTAGTGAAAATGTGGAGGGCATGCGGGCGGTATGGAGAGCGTCGATCTCGCCATCCGCGAGCATCCTGGAGAGTGTTTGCGTCGCTCCGATCGGCTGCACCTTGATATGAGGCGGAAGGTCGAGCTGCATCTTCTCCAATCGCCCGGGCTCCTCCTCACCGCCGGTGTGATAAGTGACGGCGTCGATGGGAACATCGTAGTGCTCGGACAAGATGCCGCGGATCCATACCGGCGCGGTCATCTGATATTCAGGCATACCGATGCGTTTTCCGATCAGGTCCTTCGGGGTTCGGATGTTGGAAGCGGCGTTAACGTAGATACACGAGTGACGAAAGAAACGTGACGGGAAGACAGGTATGGCGATGAAGGGTTGTTGCTCGGTGAAGAGCGACATGGTGTATGACGAGAGCGAAAGCTCCGCTATGTCGAACTCACGGTAGCGCAGCATCCGGAAGAAGGTTTCCTCGACAGGTAGTTCAAGGTAGTTGAGGTCGATGCCTTCGGGTTGCACGGACCGATCGGCCAGTGCGCGTGTCCTGTCGTAATTCCAGCACGCAAGGTTGAGTCTCAACTTTGTCATGAAAGCGCTCCACTGGAAGCCGCCTGCGGGGGTCGCGCGGCGGTCCATATCGAAAAATGTTGACAGAATAAATCGAACTCGTATCATACGATCTCGTATCAATTTAAGAAAGCCAAATTGCTGGGCTGGCAAGAGGTGCGGAGTGGTGGGCATTTCAGCGGAATCACGACTTCTGTCGGAAGCCATCCCTGTGGGATGGGGCGAGACGCCGCGGCGCTGTCTGCTCGTCTGGCCGCAACCACTGCTGAGCGCCTTCCTGTCTGAGCGGCGAAGCGACTGGCGCATCGAGATGCCGGTGGCTAGAGCCGTGACGAACGCGCGATCAGAACAGAACGTCTAAACGAGCGCTGCGAGGGGGAGAAGATGAACATACGCAGATCTACAAATACATGCGGTAAGATTTCGGCCTTGATTGCCGTGATAGTGGGGAGCCCTGTAGCGGCCTTCGGCGATACCACTTCCACAGCGGCCGACGTCCCTGCTCAGGTCGCCCCCGACGAAGCGGCTGCCAGCACCGCTGGCGCAGGCGTGCTCGAAGAAGTAGTGGTTACCGCGACGAAGCAAACCTCAAACCTTCAGAAGACACCGGCGGCAGTTACGGTGTTAAGTGGGGATTCCCTCATCAGCGCCGGGATAACGGATATTCGGGCGGCGCAGGACTTCGTGCCATCCGTTCGATTTCAAGCGGAAGGTACGTCGACAGAGATTTATATTCGGGGAGTCGGTGGAACGTTGGATGATCCGCAAGTAGAACCACCGACATCTTTCAACTTCAATGGCATTTACGTCCCCCGCGAGGCAACCAGCGTACCCCTCTACGACGTCGCACAGATCGAGGTCCTGCCCGGACCACAAGGCACACTGTATGGCCGCAGTTCGCTGGGCGGAGCCGTGAATGTCAACTTCAATCGTCCAACCAAGGAATTCCAGACTCGAGCCGAGCTCGAAGCCGGTAACTACGGTCTGATCCACGTGAGCGCGGTGGAAAATGTGCCCATTGGCGATTCCTTCGCGGTGCGTCTGGCGGTCGATGATCTGCAGCACCGGGGCTACATGACCTCCGGCTCTGATTCGCAGAGAGATTTCAGCGCGCGCCTTGGCGTCTTGTATGAGCCGAACGACCAATTCAGCATTTATTTGTGGGATCAAATAGCGGCACTGCAAGGTCATCCGCAGAATTCCGTGGTCAAGGGCGCCGATCCGACGACTGGCAAGCTCTCACCCAATTCGTATCTGACATCAGACCCATGGAACGATGAGCTGCCTGCGCCATATTCGGCCGCGCTGCCCTTTGGTCAGCCGGCGGCCGAACACCAGAGCTATAGCAACAACATGGTGGGGGGCGAAATCAATTTTAAAGTCGGCCCCGATATAAAGCTTACCGACATTCCCTCATACCTAGACGTGACGGTATCCCCCAGTTACTGGCTCGCCGCATTTCCCGCCAATTTGACGGTTCACTACAGTCAATGGACCAATGAATTGCGGGCGTCCGGTACTGAATCCTGGGGCTCGTGGCTCGCGGGCTTCTACGCGTACCGGCTGCAAAGCAGCGGAATCTTTTCCTTCGGCGGCTTCACGCCGGACACGGCAATCGTGCTTCCGTTCGACATCGATTTGAATCGCATCACCGGGCAAGCGGGATTCGGCCAGGTTACGCTGGATCTCGTTAAGGACCTGCGCCTGACGCTCGGCGGCAGGTACAGCCATGATCACCGCATCGGCAACGGCAATTTGGATGGCGGCCCGGCGCTCACTCCGTTCTCGTACGACCAAACATTCAGCCATGTTGACTACAAAGTAGGCCTCGACTACGACATTGCGCCGGGGGTTTTACTCTATGGTGCGATTCAGACAGCCTATCAGCCAGGAACCTTCAATGGGTACGCGAGCACGCCGACCTACAGCAACGCAGTCGATTCTGCCAACCTGAGAGCCTACAGCACGGGCATCAAGAGCCGACTCTTTGGCGATCGGCTTCAAGTCAACGACGAAGTGTTCTACTACGATTATCGCGGTTTGTTTGCCTCGGCCTATAACACCATTACCAACCAGCAGCAGACATTCAACGTTCAGAAAACCGAGATTCTCGGCAATCAACTCGATGTAATCTACAAGCTTACAAACTCGGACCGGCTGAATGTGTCGGTCGGCTACCTCAATGCGCGCAACATTCGATTCCAGCTGCCGGACGGCTCGGCGAATTTTAACGGCTTCCAATTGCAATACGCCCCGAATTGGACCGTCACTGCAGGCTACGCGCACGATTTCCACTTCGACAGCGGCTACGTGCGAGCCAGCGCTTCGACCAGGTATGAAGATTCGTTCTATGCCGACTATGTCCACACACCGGGCGGTCGTCAGCAGTCTTACCACAAGACCGACGCCTCCCTGACCTATTACTCGGACCGCGGTAACTGGAGCCTCGGACTGTGGGCTAAGAATCTCGAGAACGTGGCAGTCATCGCGGCAACCGCCGGTGGGAGCGCCATTCCGCCGCTGGCGGAGGGCGCGACTGCAAACTTGGAAGCACCTCGAACCTACGGCATGCGCGTTACCTGGAATTACTGATCGACAGATTGGAGGGGAATCGTGGACAAGCAATTTATGGTCGATATGTTTGCAGCCGCGGACACGATGGACATCCCGAAGATGCTGCGTTACCTGACTGACGATGTCGCGTTCCGTTTCGCCAACGCCCCCACTTTGCATGGCCATGCGCAGGTTACGCAAGGTCTTACGACCCTGTTCGAGACTGTGAAGAAACTGCGACACACCGTTGTAGGTGTGCACAACTGTGGCGACGTGTGGGCGGTCGAAACCATCGCCCACTATGTGGACCGGTACGGCCGATCGTTCTCGTACCCCGCGTGCAACTTGATGGAGCTTCGCGGCGATCGTATGAGTGTCTACAAGATATTCATTGACAACAGCGAGATGTTTCAGCCGCCCAAATAACCTGGGCTCAGCGCGTTTCCCGAGAGGAATAGAAAAATGGCTGGTCGTCTTTCAGGAAAGGTCTGCATCATCACGGGGAGTGGTGGAAGCATGGGGCGGGCCGCCGCCATACTGTTCGCGTCCGAAGGGGCGCGCGTCATCGGTTGCGACGTCAACGTCGAAAGTGCGATCGAGACGATGAGGCTCGTGGAGGCGGCCCGGGGGGACATGGCTTCTCTCCAGCCCTGTGATTTAACCGATGCAAAGCAATGTCAGGCGCTCGTGGAGTTCGCCGTCAGTACCTACGGGCAAATAGATGTCTTGTTCAACAACGCGGCCATGGCGTATTTCGGCTGGATCGATCAGATGCCCGATGAGGATTGGTACAAAACAATCACTCAGGAACTGCATCTGGTCTTCTTACTTACGAAGGCGGCCTGGCCCCAACTCGCCAGGCGCGGCGGATCCATCATCAATACGGCATCGGTATCCGCGCGGTTGGGATTCAAGGTTCTGCCGGGTCTCGCCCACGCCGCGGCGAAGGGCGCCATCGTGTCGATGACGCGGCATCTGGCAATGGAAGGGCGCGCAGTCGGCATTCGAGCGAACAGCATTTCTCCCGGGCTTATTGAAACCAACCAGACGCGGCCCCTCCTAGACGATGCGAATTACTCGGAATCGATGCTCGGGAAAATCATGCTCGGACGGGCGGGTCGACCGGAGGAAATCGCGAATGCTGCGCTTTTCTTCGCCTCAGATGAGAGTTCTTACGCGACCGGCGCCGATTTGCTTGTCGACGGTGGGATGACGGCTTGGTAGAGCTTCGCGCACAACATATTGGTATGCCTATTAGAGGTTACGATGACTAGTAAAACACCTTTGTCTTTCTCCGAGGCCGCCAAGCAGGAGATGGAGCATTACCATTTCCTCGCAGATCTGCAGGTGCAGCCAAAATGGGATATTCCATCGCGCATCGCGATCAACGTGGCGGTGTCGGGCCGTGCGTCCGGAGGAGCCTCTGGCGTCGATGCCGGCGAGGCGTAGCCGCAAAGCGTGGACGACTACATCGAGGCGGCGGCCGGTGTCATAGAGGCGGGCGCCACGGGCATTCATCTCGACTTTACACTCGTGACCGATCGGCAGGGGCGTCCCCTCGATTCGGGTGAAATCCCCATGGTGGACGTTTATAAAATGGTGCTCGGCCCTCTGCGCGCTCGGTCTGGCGATGCCTTCATATCGAATCTGAATGTGCTCAGTGGCAAGACATTCGAGGCCTGTGTGGCTCCCGCCCGCGCGGGGCTTGCCGACGTTGCCCCTTGTGCGTCGGGTCACCCGGACGCCTTTATGCTCCCGGCGATGCAGGCTCTCGAGGAGTGCGGCGTAAAACCGGAGATCGTCGTGCATAGCTCTGGAGAAGTCGAACTGGCAAAACGAAAACTGATCGACGCCGGCCTCTTATCGCGGCCGCTCAACTGGATCATTCTCTTTGGTTTACCCTTCAATTCCGGCAGAACTCTGCTTTCTGGAACCTGGGTGCCCAACGCGCGCGATCTGATTACCCATCTTGCATTGATGATCGGACAAATCCGGGACGTCGATCCGACGTCGGTGATTACGGTATGCGCGGCCGGCAGGGCCACCCTGTATCTGACCACGCTCGCAACGATGCTCGGCGTCAATATTCGCGTCGGGTTGGAGGACACGATGTGGCGCTACCCCAATAGTGACCAACAATTCTCGTCCAATGTCGAGATGTTCCAAAAAGCGAAGACAATCGCAGAACTGCATGGGCGGAAAGTGGCTACGGCCGCCGAATATCGCGCAGATCTTGGCGTCCGATATCAGTACCGCAAGGGCTAGCCCCGGCATGGCCAAGCCACTCCAGGACAAGGTAATCATTATTACCGGTGCAGCGGGTGGTATTGGCCAGTCCTGCGCGGTGACTCTTGCGAATGCAGGCGCGAAGCTCGTCTTAACCGACATTGTAGATTGTGACGCGACGATTGCGGCCATCCGCAATTCCAACAATGACGCCACATTTTTCAAGGCAGATGTCGGCGTTGAGTTGGACGTGGAGGAACTGGTGGCTCAAACCGTGCGAAAGTTTGGGCGACTCGATGGCGCGTTCAACAATGCGGGTGTCGAGCAGTGTGCGACGCCGCTGCACGAACTGACGGGCGCGCAGTGGGCGCGCGCCGTGCGTATCGATCTGACCGGCGTGTTCTTTTGTCTGAAGCACGAGATCCGTGCCATGTTGAAGTCAGGCGGCGGCGCGATCGTGAATACGGCATCCGCACTCGGTGCCGTCGCCATCCCCAATGCGAGCGAATACGTTTCTTCCAAGCACGGCGTGGTAGGACTCACCCGGGCCGCGGCTGTCGAATATGGCGCGCGCGGCATTCGAGTCAATGCGGTGCTGCCTGGGGTTATCGAGACGCCCATGTTGGCGCGCGCTGCGGCCGATCCTGGCGTGGCGGTCTATCTTGAGTCCTTGCGCACGCGAAACCCCGCGGGACGCTTCGGCCGGCCTTCGGAGGTTGGCGAGGCGGTCGCATGGCTGTTGTCCGATTCGGCTTCCTTCGTTATGGGTGCGTCGATATCCGTGGACGGGGGTACGCTCGCGGGGTCTCCCTGACAGGACCCGGAGAGGTTTCGGCGAATGAACGGGATCTGTTGCGAGTCGCGAATCTCAAACCGACCGAGGGCCCGTGAAAGCAGGCGAATGTCTTCCAGATTTAGTGGAGTGGAACCGTGGTCAAACTCATTGTTACCATCAAACGTAAGCAGGGAATGAGTCCAAAGGACTTCCATGATCACTGGGGAACGCAACATGCGACCCTGGTAAAATCTTGTCCGGCCTCACGGCGCTATATTCGTAAGTATGTTCAGTGTCACACACTGGATGAAGAATATTTGGCGGGCGAACCCGCTTTCGACGGAACCGCAGAGCTGTGGTTCGAATCGGTGGCGGACAAGGAGCGCTTTTTCAGCGACCCGGACTATCTCAGCCAGGTCAAACCCGATGAATCACGATTCTCAGATATGTCGCGCACACTGTTCTTCCTGACTCAAGACCAACAAATAATTTAGCCATGCCGCCGACCCTCACCGCTTAGCCCTTGTGAGACGCTCGGCGTCTACTCAATTGCGTCTGGCTGTCGCGCCGGTGCCGCCGCCTGGAAGGCCTCGAGCTGGCCACAAGCCGCATCAACGGCGGCGATACACGGCCAACGTAACGTATCCACCTTGAAGCGACGCGCGCTTTCAACTTGCGGAATCAGGTAGGCGTCTGCCAGTGTAGGTGTGCGCCCGACGCAGTAAGCGCCTCGGAATCGATCAGCTGCGAGAATCGCCTCGATCGCGTCAAAACCGGCGGTGATCCAAGTCTCACACCATACGTTGACCATATCCTAGTCGCAATGCAGCGTTCCGCGCAGGTATTCGAGTATGCGGCGATTGTTGAGCGGGTGAATGTCGCGGCCAATGATCGCGGCTATAGCGCGCACGCGGGCGCGGTCCGACGAATCGGCGGGTAGGAGCGCGGGCGAGGGATAGCGCTCCTCCAACCATTCGAGGATTGCCGGCGACTGAATCAAGACCTGCCCGTCGATCTCGAGCGTCGGCACGAAGCCTCGAGGATTGAGCGCTTTGTAGCGCGCGGACTGGTGCTCATTGCGACGCAAATCCACTGGGTTATATTCGTACGTTAGTCCTTTCAGGTTGATGGCGATGCGCAGTCGGTGGGAGCTACCGCTTCGAAAGAAGCTATGCAGCGTCCGGTTCAAGTGCAGCCCCGTTTCAACCGTCTCAGGCACGTGGGCCAATAGACAAAGCAATGCTGTGGATAAGACTCCCGCGGACGACTCGGGTCGCTCGGCCCCGGCTACTCGGCCCGGTTAATCTCAGTTCGCGGAAATCGCGTCTTGATATTCGCGGCGGTTGCGCGCAAGAATAGAGAAGGGGGATCGACGCGGGAGGAGATATGGCGAATGCGAAGACGGATGATCTTATCGCCGTGCTCGCGCGCGATGCTGTCGCCAGC
>Ga0137410_10000587_pt1 | contig 25637 bp, 25 predicted proteins | sample CZODoug1_16funga_FD_108878 | JGI IMG/M metagenome (GOLD analysis project Ga0137410, IMG submission 108878) | Vadose zone soil fungal communities from Angelo Coast Range Reserve, California, USA - CZODoug1_16fungal (Illumina Assembly) | ecosystem: Environmental > Terrestrial > Soil > Vadose zone... | reverse complement strand
CTGCGTAGTCTCCGATAGCGGGGGAAACCCCGATCTTGTCTCGCCGGACGTCCACGGCGGCGTGTTCAGACTGGATGACCACGAAGGTCTGGCAAGGGCGGTGGTCGGCCTTCTCGACGATCCGCAGCGAGGCATGCGCTATGCGGCCAACGCGCGCCGGCGAGTGGAAACCGAGCTGAGTCTGCCAGCGATGGTGACGGCGTACGCGAATCTCTATGAACGCCTATCCGGTACGAGGACACCGCAGCACCATACGGAGAAGCCCGCTCTGCGCTATTCGGGGCCGAACTGAAGGCACTGGTCGCGTGTCTCCCGCATTGTCCTTCGCCACTTCCGGCTACCCGGAGTGCGCGCCCGAGTTGATTGCGTTCCGCAATGCCAACCGCGAGATCCCGCGGGATCGTGCCTACTTCGATTGGCGCTATCTCGGCAGGCCTTGCGCCGCGACCCCGATCGTCGTCTGGGCGGAACTCGGAAGCGAGCCGGTAGGAGCGCTGACGATCTGCCCTCACGATTTTCACGTCCTCGAGGCTGAGCGCATCGTCGGCGTCATGGGAGATATCTCGGTACGGCGCGAGTCGCGTGGACTGGGTATTGCCGCCGCGATGTTCAATTTCCTCCCGCAAATCGACGCGGTGCGCGACCTGCACGGTTGCCTTGTCCTGCCGAACGAGGGCGCGGCCGCGCCGCTCTCGCGATCCGGCTGGAAGGAGGCCCATCGCATCGAGCGATTTGCCAAGGTCTTGGACTTCCAGCCACGACTGGCCAGACTCATGCCGCGCAGGTGGGCGGGCATTCTCGCGGCACCGCTGAACGTCTTGGCGCGCGCTCTGTCGCACGAGACCGCGCACCGGGCAACGCGGCTTCGCGCCGCGATTGTTTCTCAGGTTGATGATCGCTTCGACGAACTTTGGCGACGCGCCGATAAGCAAGGCAGGATAATCGGGCTGCGTAACGCCCGCTATCTGCGCTGGCGGTATCAGCAGCACCCGATGACCACCTACCACAAGCTCGCCATGACCGAGGGCGAAACCCTCTCCGGCTACGCTATCTACCGCGTCGCTGAGGGTACGTGCTTTGTGGAAGACATCTTCTGCATCGATGCGTCCCACGCCGTTGCCGTGGTCAGCCTGCTGCTGATGCACCTTCGCGAACAGGGATCGGTTTCGACTGTATCCTTGGGCATCAACCGCAGCGCGATGGACAGGCCCTGGCGACCACTCGGTTTCTCTCGTCGCCGGGATTTCCAGCGGACCATGATATCGGGCGGCGCAGGTTGGGGGGGGACATCGGCCGCGTGGCACTTGACCTCTGGAGACAAGGATGTCTGACCGGGCGGCGAAGGGCTGACACTCCAAAATGGAACCGACGTTGCGAGCGCAAGGAGCGAACCTGTGGCAGTAATCCGCTTCCCATCCAGGCTGCGAAATGCCGCTCAGTTCCTGGCGCGCAAGGGGTTCAGGCATTTTGTCAGGGAATCGATTCATCAGCTCGCCAACCGCTACTACGAGCGGCGCCTGGGAGTGGACACCGACACCAGGGTCCAGCTGGCGGATCTCGGAATCAGCAACCCGGACTCCCGGGACAGCATGCCGATCTCCTACTACGCGTTCTATTCCGCGCTCAAGCTGATCCCCTTGCCTCCTTCAGCCTGCACGTTCCTCGACTACGGTGCCGGGAAGGGCCGCGCGGTATGTGCGGCCGCCACACTCCCGTTCCGGAAGATCGTGGGGGTAGAGTTTTCAAGGGTTCTCATTGAAGCGGCGCTTGCCAATCTTGAGAGGATGAAGCACCGGAGGACCCGGCAGGTCGCGATTCACGAGGCCGACGCGACGGAGTATGAGATACCTGCCGATGTCAATTTGATCTACTTCTTCAATCCCTTCGCTGGACCGACCTTGCGAAAGGTGGTTGACAAAATCTCTTCGTCGCTCCGCGCACACCCTCGGTTGATTTACATCGTGTTTTTCAATAACGATCACTTCGACGACCTGGTCAGGAACCAGAGCTGGATCGTTAGGACACATCAAGCCACCTACTATCCGGATATCACCCTGGGAGTGTATGAAACCAGGCCGACATAAGAGGAAGGCGCCTTCGGGCGGGAATCGGCCGCAGCGGGCGCGCGGGGTTCTTCGGTCCTCCGGGGCAGGGCAGCCGGGGGACGAGAAACCGTTCCGCAGGGCCCTGTCCAGATCCGACACGGCGAAGGAGGATATCGCCGCAGCGGTTGAAAGATGGATGCTCGCATGGAATCACCACGACCTCGACGGCGTGCTCAGTTACATGAGCAAGGATGTCGTTTTCGAGCACTGGAACGGCTTGGTGACCCGGGGCGCCGGCGCGCTCAGGCGCCTGTGGCATCCATGGTTTCAGAATCACGGAGGATTTCGATTCGAACTGACCAGTCTCGCTGCCGAGAAGGGACGAGAGGCAGCGGCCTTCGAGTGGACCCTCTACTGGCCATCCCGCGAGCCAGGCTACCGCGGATTGCCCGAAATCAGAAAGGGGATCGACGTGGTCAGGTTCCGCGGCGGAAAGATCGTCGAGAAGCGAAGCTATGTCACAACGCGCTTGATGATCGCAGGCCGTCCCGTGCACCTGAAGGTCTAGACTATCCCTTGGCCTGAGCCGCGACCACTCGGATCTCTCCGTTGCCGTCGACGATCGGTTTCACATTCGCGTACAGAGGGTTTCTCTGAAGGCGCTGCGCCATCGCGAGTCCCTGTCCGAGGCCAACCTCGAAGCAAAGCCACCCACCCGCCTTCAACAGGGGTGGTGACTCCTTGATGAGGCGCATGAAAAATGTGACGCCGAAAGGACCGGCATCAAACGCGAGCGAGGGCTCGTTTCGCGCTGTTTCGCCCGGCATGGACGGAAGCTTTCCGCTCGAGATGTAGGGTGGCGCACCGGAAATGATGTCCACGCGACCTGAAAACTTTTCAGCGGGGAAGGGAGAAAGAAGGTCTCCGCAGAAGAACGTGCACTGCTCCTCGAGCTGGAGAAACTCGGCATTCTTCTTGCCCAGCGCAATTGCTTCAGAAGACAAATCACCGCCGTAGTACCTTGGGCCGGGCAACAGCTTCGCCAGCGAGAGCGGGATGTTCCCTGACCCTGTGAATACGTCTACGACGACCTGCTCTTTGAGCGGCGTTGAACTGCCACGGATCAGCTCCACCATAAAACGAGCCAGAAGCTCGGTCTCCTTGCGCGGGATCAGCGCCTGGGGTGTGGAAATGAAATCCACCCCCATGAATTGCTGTCTCCCGGTCAGGTGTGCGAGGGGCTTCCCACCCAACCTTGCCGAGATCAGCCCCCTGAGGACCTGCTCCTCGTTGCCGTCGAGGTGGCCAAGCGACGCATTCATTGCCGACGCTGCGGAAACAGCCTTGCCGCTTGCCTTGAGCCAGAGAGCTCTCAGACAGGATTCAGGAGTTTCCTCGGGTTTGTCGGGGAGCACGCTCAGGGAAGCAGACAAAGTCCCCAGCAACTCGTCGTAAAGTGCCCCGACCGTCATAGGATGACCCGCACACTCAAAGTCCTCAGTTGAGAGACACCGCCGCCCACAGAGCCAGGTCAAGGATACCCTGCATCTCCTCCGTATCCAGAAAGAGAGCTGCGAGACTCGCGCTTCCCGATTTCCGTGCGCGCTTGAGGGCATCGATCAGGGCGTTTGGCGCGGCGAGTCGGGCCAAGGTTCGAAGGGAAGCGACCGGCAGAAACCGCTGGGCAAACGCCTTCCGCACGAGGTGAAGGCCTTCGGCCCTATCGGTGCGGGCGAGCGCGTAGGCCGCCGAGAGGAGCGCTTCGGCGGAGAGCCGGCGCAGGTCATTGCCCCGCCTGAGCTCGAGGTCAGCGTCGTCGCGCCGAATCTTCTCCAGAATCCGTACAGTCTCGAGCTGCAGCTTCCCGGTGACGGCGGCTGCCGACATCTGCCTCGGGCTGCGCCGGTAGCGAAGCAACGGGGTGGCGATGTATGCAAAAGGGGCTGCCCTGGACGCGCGCAGCAGAAGGTCGTAGTCGCTGCTATAGCGCAGCGTGGAGTCAAACTCTCCCGCCCGATCCAGAAGCGATCGGCGCGCGAGGACTGTCGGCGGGTGTACGAAATTTCCCGCCAGAAGCTTCTCGTAGACATGCCCCCAACGCAGGCTCACGGGTGCTTGAATGTCGTCAATCTGCATGATCTTTTCCATGGGGAACACCCCGGCAATACCGCCCGACTTCCGCAGTGACTCGTAGTAGGAATCGATGTGCGCGGGATCGAAGTCGAAATCGCCTGCCGAATCGTGAAATGCGCTGAAATTGCTGCAGACGAGCCCGGCCTCCGGCAGGGCCTGCAAGGCCGCGACTTGCATTCGGATGCGCTCGGGTCGCGCCAAATCATCGCCATCCATCCACGCAAGCAGTGTGCCCCGGGCCGCCTGCTGCCCCGCACTTCTGGCTGCGGCAAGGCCTCGGTTCGCCTGATGGACCACCTGGATGCGGTCTCCGAAGGGCGCCAGCGCGACCGGAGTCCCGTCGGTAGAGCCGTCGTTTACAACGATGACCTCGATATTGCCGTACGTCTGGTCGAGACAACTCTGCACCGCTGAGCCTACCGTCTCGGCGCAGTTGAATGCGGGGATTACGATGCTTACAAGCTCTTGGGAGACCACGGTTTCCTCGCCTCTGTAAGATTGCATGCCGCCGCATTTTTTAGGCTACAGCACCCGGCTGGCGGCGAAGGACGGGCCATTTATTGTACGTCCATCCACGCCATAGCCACTCGACAGGGCCGAACTGGTAGGAATTAAGCCACAGACGACTGAAGACGCATTGCAATGAGAAGAAGCCCAGCGCAAGGAGAAAGCATGGGGCGGAGCCAAGACGCCCAAGCATTCCGAGGCCGAATCCGTAGAATACGAGAGAGAGGAACAAGGACTGCAGCAGATAATTGGTCACGGCCATCCGGCCTATCGGGGAGAAAAACGACAGAAGTCTGCATCCCGCTCCGACCTGCCATGCCAGTGCAAAAAGCGCCGCGTAGCCTGCCGCAAGCAGCAGGGTACCCGCTTGCTGGAAGTAGAGCGCCAGCGACCGCCAGAAAGCAGGGTTGCCGATCCAGCCGGCACTTTCCTCCAGGCGTTCGATCTGCAGAGATTCGGTGAGGAGCAATCCACCGAGGAGTCCGATGACGGCCGTCCAGATCAAGCTGCGACGGTAGCGCCGAGGCTGGGCAAGGAATCCTGTTCGGACGACCGCCACGCCCATCATGAGACGTCCGAGAACGTAGACCTGGAGAGTGAGCAGGCCCCTCAGCGGATGGTCGATGAACCATAGTTTCTGCCAGCGCATTTCCATGATCTCCAGGTACCGGCCATGCTGGTACAAGGCCGGTAGATTGAGGTTTCCAAGGGTATCCCCTTGATGCGATCCGGTACCCATCACGCCCAGCACGCTGGCGGTCGGCATCGCAACGAGCGCTAGAACAATGCCGACTCCGGCGAGTGCAGCCGTCCTCCAGGATCGGACGAAGAGCAGGGCAAATCCACCCAGCGCGAAATACAGCAGGATATCGGCCGCCGGCAGCAGGGCCACGTGCAGCAGGCCGATCGCAAGGAGCCCGATCAGGCGACGTCGATAGACGCTCGCGGCATCGTCCACGCGATTTTCCAGGCGCGTCATTTGTATTGCGAAGCTGATCCCGAACAGTACGCTGAACAGCGTCTGGGCCTTTTCTTCGACGAATACACGCACGAGACGGTCGACCCAGCGATCCAACTCGGGGTTGATCAACACCCCGGCATCAGGGCTGGCAATCGATACGTCGGCCGCCAAGTGGTTCGCGTGGACCAACAAGACACCCAAAAGCGCGAAACCTCGCAGGGCGTCTAGGAGAAGAATGCGCTCCGAGACCGGAACCGGTGCCTTGGAATTCGGCCCAGAGTGAGGCGCACTCATTTACGTTCCGAGGTACATTTTCTATTTGATGCGATTATAGCGATAGCAATTCGGAAATCCCTACGCGTCAGCCAGATGTCAGCCTGCACTAAGCTTCGCTGAGGGACGCGCAAGAGCTCCCGTGCATTTTCGGGTGGCGCTTGACGTCGCACGGACTCCCGGGGGCTGGTACGCGAAGGGGCGCGTCGAGTAAACTACGCACTTGCTTTGTTCGCCTAGAATCGAGGAGCTACCCTGATGAACACAGTGGCCGTGGTGGGGCTCGGCTATGTAGGTCTTCCCCTCGCGGTGGAATTCGGCCGACTTTACCCGACCGTTGGGTTCGACCTCAACGCCGAGAAAATCGCTCACTACCGAAAGCACGTCGATCCGACGGGCGAAGTATCCTCGGACGCTCTGCGAGCGGCAGACAAGCTGACACCCACCTCCGATCCCGCTGCGCTAGCTACGGCTGATTTCATCATCATCGCCGTGCCTACGCCCATCGACTCCGCCCGCTTGCCGGATTTCGGCCCGCTTGTCGGCGCCAGCGAGATCGTGGGCCGGTACATGAAAAACGGGGCAATCGTGATCTACGAGTCCACCGTTTATCCGGGTGCAACCGAAGAGGTTTGCATCCCGGTACTGGAGAAAAACTCTGGGAAGAAATGGAAGCGGGATTTCAATGTCGGCTATTCGCCGGAGCGCATCAACCCCGGCGACAAGGAACACACCCTGACCCGCGTGGTGAAAGTCGTTTCGGGCGATTCACCCGGAACACTTGAGGCGGTCTCCAAACTTTACGGATCCGTCGTCACGGCGGGCGTGTATCGCGCCTCGAGCATAGCCGTGGCCGAGGCTGCGAAGGTCATCGAGAACACCCAGAGGGATCTCAACATTGCCCTGATGAACGAACTCGCAATCATCTTCAATCGGCTGGGTCTGGATACGCTCGAGGTCCTGCAGGCGGCGGGCACAAAGTGGAACTTCCTACCGTTCCGTCCCGGGCTGGTGGGCGGGCACTGCATTGGCGTAGATCCCTACTATCTGACGCACAAGGCGGAAATGATCGGTTATCACCCGGAAGTAATTTTGGCGGGGCGCCGCATCAACGACAACATGGGAAAATTCATCGCAGAGCAGGTTGTCAAGCAAATGATTCGCGCCGGGAGCCAGGTGCGCGGCGCGAAGGTCAACGTCCTGGGCCTGACATTCAAGGAGAACGTCCCCGATCTGCGAAATTCGCACGTCGTCGATGTTATCCGGGAGCTGGAGTCCTATGGCCTGGTGGTGGTGGTGCATGACCCGGTGGCTGATCCCGCCCATGCCATCGAGGAGTACGGCATTGCCCTGGTAGCTTGGGACGAGCTGCCGGTCGCCGACTCGACCGTTGTTGCCGTGGCACACAAGGAATTCCTGCGTAGGGACATAGCAGACTACATCAAGAAAACAGTGCCCAATGGGTGCTTCGTTGACGTAAAGGCTCAGTTTGATCCTGCAGCGTTGCGCGCTGCAGGCTTGAACGTGTGGCGCCTTTAGGACCGAACAATTTCCGCATGCTGTGGCGCGGAAAAAACCCGGACATGCCTTGGCGCCAGGCATGGCCCTTGGGAGGGGGCAAATGCATCTCATCGTCTCGCGCCATTTTGCAGTAGGGCGCTAGAGGCTCGGCCGATGCCCGCCGACCTTGTCAGCGTGGTGATTCCAACGTTCAATCGTGCTTCCCTGATCGGGCGGGCGATTGCAAGCGTTCTGGAACAGACGCACGGCGCGACCGAAATAATTGTCGTGGATGACGGATCAACCGACAATACCGCTGACCTAATCAGGGATCGCTACGCCGCCGAATCGCGCGTCAGGTATCTCGCGCAAGGTAATCAGGGCGTATCCGCGGCCCGGAACCACGGGTTCGCGGTGTCCCATGGGGACTTCATCGCGCTCCTGGATTCGGACGACATCTGGAAGCCCTGGAAGCTCGAGCTTCAAATCCGCTGCCTTCGCGCAGTTCCGGAAGCAGCAATGATCTGGACCGATATGGAAGCCCTCGATGCGGACGGCAGCGTCTTGAGCCGCCGCTATTTGCGGACCATGTACCGGAATTCCTATCGCTGGTTTCCGGACAAGTCCAGCCTTTTTTCCGACAGCCTGCCTCTGGTCGACATCTGCAACATCCCCGGGATAGCGGAGGCGGAAGACCGGTTGTACTGGGGAGACATCTTTTCCCAGATGATAATGGGCAATCTCGTCCATACCTCTACCGTGCTGCTACGGCGCAATCGCCTCGAGCAGGTGCGTGGGTTCAATGAGGAGCTGAAGGGTTCAGGCGAGGACTACGACTTTCACCTTCGCACTTGCCGCGCCGGGCCTGTCGCATTTGCCGACGTCTCTTCAATCTACTACCAAGTAGGCCGATCGGATCAGCTGACCCAACGTCCCTTTCGAATCTACATGGCGAGGAATTTTCTGAATACCATTACCCCCGTGCTGGAAACCGATGGGGACCGGATCCGCCTACCGGCTCGCATGCTCCGCGCCGTGCAGGCCTTCGCAAACGGGTGGGTAGGCTCCGAGAATTTGGAACTCGGCGAGACGGTACAAGCTCGCACATATATGCGCAGGAGCCTCGAATTCCGTTTCTGGCAGCCGAAGATGTGGGTGCTCTATTCGCTGACGTTGTTACCGCCCGCAGCTGCTCGTATCGTATTGACGTGCTTGCGCCAGGTGAAGCATGCTCTCCTGGCGCTGTCCCCGTTCAGGGGCTGATTCAGTTTCAAAAGCATCGTCGATCACACGCCTCATGCTCGCGATACGGAACCTGTTTCATTCCATCAGTCAGTTCTTCACTGGCTTCACTCTGATATTCCTGCTGGGGTTCGTCACTTTCCCGGTTCTGACGCGTTTGCTCTCGCGCGAGGAATACGGCATTTTGGGCCTTGTCACGACCACGATGGGAATCGCCGTAGCGATCGCCAAGGGCGGAATTTCGGATGGGATCATCCGGTACTACGGGGAATACGCCACCACGCCCGAGCGGCTCTCGGTCTTCACGTCCACCGTCCTGACCAGGGGCGCACTTCTGGTCGTGGTGGTGGTCGGTGCGTACATCGTCTCCATTCCGTACATCAACGCTCTCATCGGGGTGAGCCCCAGATATCTCAGTTGCTTTCTGGTCATGGCACTGTACCTTTTCGTCCGCCCCTTGGACATCATTGTCGGAAACTACCTCCGCTCGGTCGGCAAAATATTCTTTTTCAACGCCGTCAACGTTTCGACCAAAGTCCTCGAGATTGCGTTTGGTTTCACGCTGCTCCTGTGGCTTGTTCGTGAGCTTTACGGATATCTCCTCGGCGTGGCTTTGGCCGAGGTCTGTGCGATGGTGATCCTGTACCGATGGTTGTTCAAGAACTACCGCTTCGCATTTTCGCAGGTGTCCGGCTCCCTTGCCCGTGATCTGGTGAAGTTCGGGTTGCCATTGATGTTCACCGAATTGGCCTATCTATTCTTGTCCTACACCGACCGCTACATGATCATCGCCTTCCATGGGGAAGACATGCTCGGGCTATATTCGGTGGGTTATAACGTTCCCTCTTACGTGAACAATCTTGTGATGTTTTCCATATCCTACGCCGTCGTTCCAATATATACGGACCTGTACCGGCGAGAGGGTAAAGCCGCAACAGAGGAATTCCTGACTCGGGCGTTCCGGTATAGTCTCATCGGCGCGATTCCCCTGTGCGTGGGCTATGCTGCGATAGCGCACGACGCGCTCGTGACGCTCGCATCGGAGAAATACGCAGAGGCGGCCGGCTTCTCACCGATTATCCTGGCGGGGCTGATCTTCCTGGGTCTGAATTACATTCTTTATGCTGGCCTGTATCTGGAAAAAAAATCTGGGCAGATACTTGCGGCCATGCTTTTCGCTGTGGTCATCAATGTCAGCGCAAATCTGATTCTGCTGCCGCGGTATGGGGCGACCGGGGCGGCAATCTCAACCCTGCTCGCGTGCCTTGCTTCATCGGCTCTCATGGCGGTTCTGGGCCGCAGATACCTTCGGATCGAGATACCAATTTCTACACTCCTGTATTACCTTGCCGCTTCCGCAGCGATGTATTTTATACTCGCAGAAATCGAGACATCCCGACCTTGGCTGAATCTCGTCACAAAAATTCCCGCCGGAGCGCTCATCATGGCAGTGGCCATGATTGCACGGGAGCACGAGATTCGCGCGCACGCATGGAAGTTGATCAGGGGTGCGTCTGGAAAAATCACCTGATGCCGGATAACGCGCAAAACCCAGACGCCGGTTAGCATAAAGCGAGCATGTACGAAGGTTTCCCGCCCGAACTGGTAGCAGGGCTGCGATGCCCCTTGGATTCCGGTACCCTGCAGCTGACCGCGGAGGTCAGATTCCGCGAAAGCGTTCGGAACGGAACCCTGACGTGCGTCGTCTGCCAAACCGCGTATCCGATTGCCGAGGGTATCGCGACGTTGTTCGATCCATCCACTCTAGACAGCGTGAGCCGACACGAACTTGAGAGGCGCGATGGAGGGGCAGAGAAAGACAACTTCGAGTGGGAAAGGTCGACGCTGAGCCAGATGGAGGTCATCCCGGTAATGGAAGCGCTGCGGCCTTTGAAGGGGATGGTGGTGCTCGAGCTGGGGTGCGGCAAAGGTAGATTCACGACGGTCTTGGCGAAGGAATCAATGAGCGTCATCGCCGTGGATTTTTCCCTCGCAGTCTTGAGGAGGCTGGCATCGAGAATAGGACCGGGGTCGTGCGTCGGCCTCGTGCAAGGGGACTGCACGAAACCCATCGCCGCTACCGCAAGTGTCCAGCGGGTCCTTTCGACGCTGGTCTCCAACTTGCCAACCAGCGAGCATCGCAGAGCGATGCACAGGCTCGCTGCAACCGCACTCTCTCCGGAAGGCAAGTTTGTATTCACCGCGCATCACCATGGCCTGAAGCAACGCTTCCGCAATGCTCCCCAGCAAGGGCACTATCCGGAAAGCGGAATATTTCGCTACCTGCTCCGGCGCTCGGAGATTATCGAGGAATGCGGAGAATGTTTTGAGCGGATCCGGTGCCGCCCCATCCAGGTCACGCTCCCTGTGTTGGACCGGATTGGCTTTCAGGCCGTCAGGATCTCGAGAGTCGCCGAGAGGTTGCCGATCGTCAATCAGCTCGGCGAATTGCTGATGGCTGTAGGTGAGAGACCGCGTCAGCCGAGATAGGTGGCGGTCACGTGACCATCGAGAAATCGCCGCGGCAATTCAAGTCATACCCAGAGACTCGCGCGCCACGACGATTTGTAGAGCTACTCGTTTTTCTGGGATTTGCCTGCCTGCTCGGCGGTCTGGAAGGATGCGGCGGAACGGACAATCTTCAAATCGAGTCGGCGATACTCAGAAATCGAGTGGTCGTACTGGACGGGATCATCATGAAGAAGGTGCTTTACGTCGCCTTTTCCATGGGTTCTAGAAATGCCGCCGGGAGGAGTTTTCGCATTCAAGGGCGGCTCGTCCACGACGGCAGCGTCTTGTCCGAAAGCGCTGTCTTCTTGCATAGCGAGCGTACCGGAAATCTCGTCTTTGACCTCCCGTACGAGATACCCGACGGCCCTTACGTGATTTCGATGCAAGCGGTGGATGAGCACGGGAACGTGATAGGCCGAGGCTCTCAAACAGTGGAGCGATCCACCCTGTGGAGCGGTGCGGGCGTTCCACCCGAGCCTACTCTGGAGTCGATCGAGGAAAGCCCGCTCCCAAGGGAGGAGGCGGGCGGTGTTCTGCTAACCGGCGCCGACAAGGATCATGGATACGTCCTCTTTGCACGATCGCCGCTGATTTACGTGTATCCCGACAGCAAACCGAAACGAGATGAAGTCATTCGTTCCCTCTCTGCCCAGGCAGTAAGGAACGCAACCGTCACGTTGTCCGTTGCGATATACCCGGCGCGTACCCTCGGCAACCTCAGGATCAGCGTAAGCGACCTGAAGTCCAAAGACGGAATATTGCCGAGCGATCAGATACGCATGGCGTGCGTTGATTCCGTGCCGGACGCGACTGGTGCGCCGAAAGGAACATTTCGATACATTCCGGAGCTGCTCAGGCCGATAAGCCCGAAAGGAAGCATCCAGCCCGACTGTAGGCGACTCTGGATCACGATCAAAGTGGGCCGCGAAGTGGTACCTGGAGAATATTCGGGAAAGTTGACCCTCGTCCCTGAGCGCGCCGCAAGCACCGAGCTCCCGATTACGCTGACCATCACGTCGATCGTGCTCGAGGACGTCCCCAGCGTGGACTATTGCATGCTGATGACTTACGAGTTCACCGAATTGACGATGCCCTGGTCGGAAGAGGAAAAACTGAGGATTCGGGCGGCCGCGGCAGCGGTACTGAGAGACTATAAAAATCATGGCATGACCACACTGTGCCTTCACTCGCCATTTGTCCTGATGACGGGGAGAGACGGAATGCCGGCACTGGACGACATCTTTGACGGCCTTCGAGCGGTCCGGGATGCCGGATTCAAAAGACCGATCGTCTGGTACATGGGGCACCTGGTTCAGACTTCAAAGCCTAGGCACCCCGGGAACATTCGCGGGTTTGATGAGAACACTCACTTAGAACGGTTGCGATATCTGGTCAAGACGGTTTCGGAGCACGCAAGAGCACATGGGTATCCGGAGGTCATTTTCCTGCCGATAGACGAACCCGACGATGCGAATCAGGACATTGAAGGCCGGCGCCGATCAATTACCCCTCTGTTGGTAAAAACGATCAAGGAATCCGGAGCGAGGAGTATGGTTACGGGAGAGCGGTATGATCAACTCGGTCGTCCCGACTACCTTGTATCAAGCCGCCTGGATCGGCGGGAACGGGACCGGGCCCATGCCGATGGAGCTCGATACTGGGTCTATGAAAACAAGGTCACAATGCAGTGCACGAGTCCGGTGTTTGCCCGATATCAATACGGCTACTTTGCCTGGCAGAACGACCTTGACGGCCTGTCGTCGTGGACCTTTCAGAACACTCAGAACGCGGCGGGACCGCCTGGACAAGCGAACCCGTCCGGACGATCCGGCCTAGACGTTTATCTGACCTATCCTGCTCCGCATGGCCCCGTTTCCACGATCAAGTGGGAGGCCATCCGGGAAGGGATCGAGGATTACAAGCTGGTCTACCAGCTTGTCAAACGTGTAAACCGGATGAAGGCGAAAGGAATGGATGCGCGGGAGTATCAGGCATTCCTGCACGGATTGAAGACCGAACAGCTGGAGCCTTGCTGTGACGCGACCTTGTGCAAGGCTCGCGAAGCTCGTGCTTTCGAACAGCGCAGGGATGCCCTCATCGCAATGATTTTGCGGGCAGAGGAGGGGCTGCGCTAGTTGTCAGAATCGCAGCTTGACGGGGCGGAAGGATCGCCTTCGGGCGACAAAGCGTGTCGAGGTCCGAGCATTCCACGCTTGACACGGGTATCCTTGCGACTTCATGATGTTGTCATAGACTTCACCAGTTATCGTTGATCGCAAATGGACTGGGCAATTTTGTTGTCGGTCTTCGCCGTGTGGCTTCTGGCCGGTCTGGCCGTGGCCTATTTGTTCGGCGGTTTCATCCGGGGGATCGAGGCTGCTGAGAGCACGGGTGAGTTGCGTCCCCCGGTGGTGAGCTATCTACGGCGCAACGGCCGGGCCAAGGCTGCCACCGGCGCACACGTCTTACTGCCTCAACCGAAGGTCCGGCGCAAGCTTGCCACCAGGCACTAGCAGGAAAGGCGGGATACAGTTCCTGCTCGCCCCGAAGGGGCGGTCGCTCCCAAAATCAGCTAGACTCGGCAAGTCGCTCGACTCGCTCGTGGGATAGAATTCGTCGCCGGACTCAACAAAGAGCCCGCTCCCCGAGGGGCTGCGGGCCGGGTGGACTGTTATGAAAGTCATGGTAACCGGCGGTGCCGGATTCATCGGATCCCATACTTCTGTAGCGCTGATGCAGGCTGGGTACGAGGTCGTGGTTCTCGACAACCTCTGCAATAGCCATGCAGCCGTGCTCGGCCGGATCGCACAGATTGCGGGCAAAGCGCCCGAGTTTGTAAGAGTGGATGTTCGCAATCTGGAAGCCCTGCGGGAAGCATTCTCGCAACATCGCTTCGATGCCGTGATTCACTTCGCCGGACTCAAGGCGGTCGGTGAATCGGTTGAAAAACCGATCGAATACTATGACAACAACGTTCAGGGGGCGCTAGCGCTGTGCCGAGCGATGACGGAGGCGCGAGTCGGGACCCTGGTGTTTTCCTCCTCGGCGACGGTGTATGGCAGCGCCGCCTCGGTGCCGATACGCGAAGATGCACCGCTCGGTCCCACCAACCCCTACGGTCATTCCAAACTAATGGTTGAGCGGATACTTTCGGATCTCGCGGCCTCCAATCCGGGCGCTTGGCGAATTGCCTTGTTGCGATACTTCAACCCTGCAGGTGCCCACCCGAGCGGCTTGATCGGCGAGGATCCTCAAGGAATTCCGAACAATCTCATGCCCAATATCGCACAGGTCGCTGGGGGCGTCCGCAGCAAACTCCGCGTATTCGGCAGCGACTACCCGACCCGCGACGGTACGGGAGTGCGCGACTATATTCACGTGGTCGACCTGGCGCGCGGGCATCTCGCGGCCCTGGACACCCTGCGACGCGAACCGCGTGGGTTCACGGTGAATCTCGGCACCGGAAGGGGAATCTCCGTGCTTGAGGCAGTGCATGCATTCGAGCGCGCCAGTGGTCGCAAGATTTCGATCGAGCAGGTGGCGCGACGCCCGGGCGACGTCGCCGAATCGTATGCAGACCCTTCGCTGGCCGAAAGCCTGCTCGGGTGGAAAGCCGCCCATGGACTCGACGACATGTGCCGCGATAGCTGGCGCTGGCAAAGCCTGAACCCTCTTGGGTACAGGCAGGTACAAGGGACCGAACGCGCGTAGGCGAGCGTCGTCGGTCGGACTGACAAGGGGACCGTTCGAAGATGAAAGTTCTCGTTACCGGAGCGGCGGGCTTTATTGGATCTACGCTGACGCACCGTCTGCTCGACCGCGGCGACCATGTCGTGGGGATCGACAATCTGAACGACTACTACGACGTGCGGCTGAAGCACGCACGGCTCGACCGCCTCAAGGCGCGACCGGGATTTGTTTTCCAGAAACTCGATATCGTCGAGCGCAGCCCGATGGCCGAGCTGTTCGCCGCGAGCAAGTTCGATGCGGTCGCACATCTGGCCGCGCAGGCCGGGGTGCGCTACTCAATCGAGAATCCCTCCGCCTACATCGATGCGAACCTCGTCGGCTTCCTCCACGTGCTCGAAGGCTGTCGCCATGCGCGCGTCGGGCACCTGGTTTTCGCCTCGAGCAGCTCGGTCTACGGCGCGAACACCCGCCTGCCGTTTTCCGAGCACGACAACGTCGATCATCCGGTATCCCTGTACGCCGCCACGAAGAAAGCGAACGAGCTGATGGCGCACAGCTACGCAAGCTTGTACGGAATGTCGTGCACCGGCCTGCGCTTCTTTACCGTGTACGGGCCCTGGGGACGGCCTGACATGGCCCTGTTCAAGTTCACCGAGGGAATCCTCGCCGGACGTCCTATCTCGGTCTTCAACCGCGGCGACATGGTGCGCGATTTCACCTACGTCGATGACATAGTCGAGGGCGTCATCCGGACCATGGACAAGCCCGCCGCGCCGGCCGCAGGCTGGAGCGGCGAGCGGCCGGATCCGGCGACGAGCTATGCGCCTTGGCGCATCTTCAACATCGGCAACAACCAGCCCGTGAAGCTGATGCGTTACATCGAAGTACTCGAGCAATGCCTCGGCAAGAAGGCCCAACTCGAGCTGCTGCCCATGCAGGCCGGAGATGTACCCGCGACCTTTGCCGATGTCGGCGAGCTGCAGCAGGCGGTCGGCTACAAGCCGCAGACGCCGATCGAGGTCGGCGTGCGGCGATTTGCCGAGTGGTACCGCGGCTATTACCGGAAGTCCGCGTAAGTGCAATACTTGAGCTGATGTGGTATCCCAACCCCGCCACGGTACGCTTGCACCACGAACGGCAGGTACGCACGCTGTACGCGTGCCTCGGCGTCTCGATCGCGCTGCACGGACTTGCGATGTTCTCGTTTCCGGCCTTGCGGCCCGCTGATCACCTAGATGATGCGCGGGCGCTGACCGCATTGTTTGCGTCCCGGACCGAGCCAGCCGCCGTCGCCGCGGTTCCCGTCCCCGGAAAACCTCGCGAGCGGCGTGAAGCCGAACCTCAGGCGCCGATCCAGACGCCCGTCGAATCCGCCCCTGTCGCTACGGCAGGGGAACCGACATCGGCCCAGGCGCCGGCTCCGCCGCCCCCGTCGCTGACGCCCAGTTCTTCGGAGCCGGCTCCGGCGGCTGCCAAGGTTCTCGCGGAGGTGCTCGACTCGAATGTGTTCGATGCCTACCGCCTAGCGTTGATCAACGCGGCGAAGCGTTACAAGCGTTACCCGGTGCAGGCGATGGAAAGAGGCTGGGAGGGGCGGGTCGAAATTCGCCTTGTAGTCGACGCGAACGGGACGATCAAGAGCGTACTGGTGAAAAGCTCGAGCCGGTATCAGATACTGGATGATCAGGCGCTCGACATGGTGAGAAAGGCGTTCAGCGCCATGGCGCAGGTTCAGCCCGCGCCGCGCGGACGCGAGTTCACGGTCGATGTCCCTGTGATTTTCGAGCTAAGGACGGGGTGATTCTCGCTCGACACGCAGTCCCGAGCTACTCCATGACACGCCGTGCCCCGTCAAAGCGCCGGCTCCAGTAGGCGGTGCGCATGTCCTCGATGCGCACCGCGGTTCCAGGCTTGGGTGCATGGATGAAGCGATGGTCGCCGAGATAGATTCCCACATGAGAGTAGGGACGCCGCTCGGTGTTGTAGAAGACGAGGTCGCCCGCTTCGAGTCCCGATCGAGTCACGTGTTTCCCCACCCGGCTCTGGGCGAGGGCGTTGTGCGGCAGTTGAACGCCGAAGGCTTCGCGGTACACATGGGCGACCAAGCCGCTGCAATCGAAGCCGGTTTCGGGCGACTCTCCGCCACGCCGATAAACTACCCCGGCCGTGGCGAGCGCCTGAAACACGAGCTCAGGGCTGCGCGGTGACGGCTGCGGGGGGGTGGCGCAGCCGTAGATGACCAAAACGCTGAAAAACAAATAGTTGCAGCGCATAACTAAAGTACCTTAGACCATCGTGCCATGACTGTAAAGCGGCTGACGGCATGCGGATCGAGCTCACCTTCGCGCTCCAACGTTATAGGGTTCAGAGGGGCACGTCCCGGAGAAAATCCTCATGAGTGAGCAGCTCGAGGCGATTTTCGGCCCGACCGGGCCGCTCGCCGCGAAAATCCCCGAGTACCGCGTCAGGGCGCAGCAGTTTCAGATGGCGGCTCGGGTTGCCGAGGCGATCCGGGACAACGCCGTTCTGCTGTGCGAGGCGGGAACCGGCACCGGCAAGACTTTCGCCTATCTCGTTCCGGCGCTACTTTCCGCAGGCAAAGTGATCATTTCAACGGGCACCAAGACCCTGCAGGATCAGCTCTACCGACGGGATTTACCGACGGTGCGCGCAGCGCTAGGCGTTCCGGCCACTACGGCCCTCCTCAAGGGGCGCGCCAACTACGTTTGCCACTATCACCTCGAGCGCCATCTCGACGCCCATCAGCATGGGCGCGAGGTCGAGACCGATTTGCGGCGGATCGCGAGTTTCGCGCGAGTCACCCGCACCGGAGACAAGAGCGAGCTTGCCGAGGTGCCGGAAGAAGCGCGAGCCTGGGATCTGGCGACCTCGACCCGGGAGAACTGCCTGGGGCAATCGTGCCCGCGGCATCGCGACTGCTTTGTCATGGCCGCGCGGCGCGAGGCGCTTGGCGCCGACCTCGTGGTGGTGAACCATCACCTGTTCTTCGCCGACGTAATGCTCAAGGACGAGGGGATGACGGAACTCCTTCCCGCGTGCAACACCGTGATTCTCGACGAAGCGCACCAGCTTCCGGACACGGCAACCCTCTTTTTTGGGGAGACCTTGTCCACTGCGCAGCTCCTCGAGCTGTCGCGCGACGTTCGCGCCGAGACGCTCGCGGGAGCCGGAGATACGCCGGAGGCGCAGCGGCTCGTCGCAGCCCTCGAGAAGGCGGCGCGCGACCTTCGGCTGGCCCTGCCCAAGGAAGGCGTGCGTCTCGCCGCGGCTTCGGCAGTCCGGGAGTGCGGGTTCTCGGACGCGCTCGCCGCGCTCGGCTCTGCCCTGGCATCGCTGAACGGCGCCCTCGAAGTCCTCGCCGAAAGAAGCGAGGGTCTCGCGCGATGCTGCGAGCGCGCGAGGCAGGCACGAGCCATGCTCGAGCGCTGGCGGGACGAAGACCGCACCGACCTGATTCGATGGGTAGAAGTGCTGGGCCACTCGCTCAGGCTGAACGCCACGCCCCTTTCGATCGCCGAGATCTTCCAAAAGCAGCTCAACAGCAGGCCGCGCTCGTGGATTTTCACCTCGGCCACGCTCGCCGTCGCGGGCGACTTCGGGCACTACAGCAAGGAGATGGGCCTGCGCGACGCTCGCACAGCCTGCTGGGGCAGCCCATTTGACTATGCGTCCCAGGCTCTGCTCTACGTTCCGAAGAACCTCCCCGATCCGAACAGCGAGGAGCACACGCGCGCGGTCGTTGCGGCCTCGCTTCCCGTGATCCGGGCGAGCGGGGGACGCGCCTTTGTCCTGTTTACGACTCTGCGCGCGATGCGGCTCGCTCACCGGTTGTTGCGCGAGGAGTTCGACCGTGAAGGACTCCCGTTTTCCTTGATGCTTCAAGGTCAGGGCTCCCGCAGCGACCTTCTCGAGCGCTTTCGGACCCTAGGGAACGCCGTTCTGGTGGGAAGCGCCAGCTTCTGGGAAGGAGTGGACGTGCGGGGCGAGGCCTTGTCGGTGGTGGTCATCGACAAGCTTCCGTTTGCGCCACCCGACGATCCGGTTCTCGCCGCGCGGCTCGAATCGCTGGAGCGCGGCGGTGGCAATCCCTTTCTCGACTATCAGCTGCCGCAGGCCGCCATTGCTCTGAAGCAGGGTGCGGGGAGACTGATACGGGACGAAGCCGACCGGGGCGTGCTGGTAATCTGCGACCCGAGACTGCTCGGCAAGCCCTACGGCAGACGAATCCTCGCCAGCCTCCCGCCGATGAAGCTGGTGCGCGAGCTTGACGAGGCCGTGCTCTTTCTCAAGCGAAACGCCGAGGCCCCGGGCCGGTCCGCGGTCAGCGGCCGAGCTGACTGAGCACGCTCTTTAGCTGCTCGCTGTCGGGAAAATTCTTTCTCAGGATCCGCTCGGCGTCGTCTCGCAGGTCCGCCATCCCGAGCGCGTTGTAGGCCTGGATCATGATAAGGAGGGCTTCCTCCTGGGCCGGGGCTTCGGGGTAGTTTCTCAGCGCGTATTGCGCGCGGTTGGCCGCGGCGACGTACGCCTCCCGCTTGATGTACCAGCGGGCGACATGCACCTCGTGAGAAGCGAGCGCGTTGACGAGGTATTTCATGCGCGCGAGCGCATCGGGTGCGTATTTGCTTTCGGGAAAGCGCTGCGCGAGGTCCTTGAAGGCATCGAACGACTCCCGCGCCGACTTGGGATCGCGCTCGGTTCGATCCTGCCGGGACAGCTTGCTCAGCATGCCCAAGTCCTCGTTGAAGTAAGCCAGGCCCTTGAGGTAGTACGCGTAGTCGACGTTGGGATGATTGGGATGGAGCTTCATGAAACGCTCGGCCGCCGCGACCGCGGAAGCCTGCTCGTTCTGCTTGTAGTAAGCGTATGCGATCTCCAGCTGGCCCTGCTGTGAGTAGCGCCCATAGGGGAAGCGCGCCTCCAGCGTCTCGTAGCGCTTGATCGCGAGGTCGTATTGGCCGCCGTCGAGAGCTTCCTTCGCCTCGGAGTAGAGTTTCTCGACCGACATGCTCTTGGTGGGGTCCTGCTTGTCGAGGAACGAGCAAGCCGCCAAGGCCGCTGCCAGGACGAGGACGAATAAAGCTACACTACGTTTCACGATGGTTCGGTCGGAAGAATCGGGAAATTATACCGCGGTGAGGGTGAGGCGACGCGTTCCCGAGGCCCTCGCGGGACTACGCTTGGACCAGGCCCTCGCTCAGATGTTTCCCGAGCATTCGCGAAACCGCCTGCAGAGGTGGCTGAAGGACGGGCACGTCAGCCTCGATGCGCACTCCGCCAAGCCCAAGCAGAAGATCTGGGGCGGGGAGCAAATCGAGATCCGCTCGCAGCCGGGCCCTTTGGACGCGGCGCACCGTCCCGAGCAAATCGCCCTCGACATCGTCTACGAGGACGACGACGTCCTGGTGATCAACAAGCCGGCCGGCCTGGTCGTTCATCCCGGAAGCGGCAACTGGAAGGGAACGCTGCTGAATGCGCTTTTGCACCACTCACCGCGGCTTGCCGCGATTCCCCGCGCCGGGATAGTGCACAGGCTCGACAAGGACACGAGCGGGCTCCTCGTAGTGGCGAAGACTCTGAGAGCGCAGACCGAGCTCGTGCGACAGCTCCAGGCGAGAACGGTGAAGCGCGAATACCTGGCCCTGGTGCACGGAGCGGTGCGCAAAGACGGGGAGGTCAACGCACCGGTGGGCCGCGATCCGCGCAACCGCACGCGCATGGCGGTGGTGCCGGCGGGGCGCTCCGCGCTGACCCGCTACAAGGTAGCGAAGCGTTTCGCGCATGCCTCGCTGCTCGAGTGCAGCCTGGATACGGGAAGGACGCACCAGATCCGCGTGCACATGCAGTCGCTCGGCCATCCTCTGGTGGGCGATCCGGTTTACCGCGGCGGGCGCAGGAGCGAGGGGGAAGGCGCGCGGCTCAAGCGCCAGGCGCTGCACGCTGCGCGTCTGGAATTTTCCCACCCTGTTTCCGGCGCGCGCAGGCGCTTCGCAGCGCCCTTGCCCGAGGATTTCCGGGCCCTGCTGAACTCGCTTCAGTGAGGGGCGCGCCGCATCCCGACTGGGTCGTTCCCGATTGGCCTGCGGCAAGGCGGGTTCGGTCGCTCGTCACCACTCGCTCCGGAGGGGTGAGCTCCGGAGCTTTCGCGAGCCTGAACCTGAGCGCGCGTGTCGGCGACGATCCGGGCTGCGTCTCGCGCAACCGCGCCATTCTTCGCGCCTGCCTTCCCGCGGAACCGGCGTGGATCAGGCAGGTGCACGGGACAGCGGTGATCGACGCGGCGCAGGCGACATCGGAGAGCGAAGCCGATGGAGCGGTTACCCGGCTTTCGGGTCGGGTGTGTGCCGTCATGACAGCAGATTGCCTGCCGGTCTTCCTGAGCGAGCGCACGGGGCGATCAGCGGGGATCGCGCACGCCGGATGGCGGGGGCTGGCGGGCGGCATCATCGAGAGCGCCGTGCGGGCGATGGGCGCGCCCCCCGGAGATCTGCTCGCCTACATCGGACCGGGTATCTCGGCCTCTTGCTACGAGGTCGGAGAGGACGTCCGCAACGCCTTTGTGGATGAGGACGCGAGTGCCGCGGCTTCGTTTGCGCCGTGCCGCGACGGAAAGTATTTCGCCGATCTTTACGCCCTCGCCAGGGCACGGCTCGCAGCGGCGGGGGTCACCGAGGTCCGTGGCGGAGAGTTCTGTACGGCGAGCGACGAGCGCTTCTTTTCCTTTCGGCGAGACCGCACAACCGGCAGAATGGCGAGCCTCATCTGGCTGGAGGATGACTAGCGCATGCCGACACTCGCCTGGATATCCGGGGCTGCCGTGGCCGGCAGCGTCATCAGCATCGCCATCGCCGCGCTCTTCGCCCTGTCGGCGCCGGCGAGCTGGGTTCCGGCGCTGGTGAGCTTCGCCATCGGGGCGCTGCTCGGCGCGGTATTCCTTGAGATCCTGCCCCACGCCATCGGCAGCGCGGGAAGCCTGCAGGCGACCCTCGCCACCGTGCTTGCCGGCATTCTCGGGTTCTTCGTTCTGGAGAAACTCGTACTGTGGCGGCATTGTCATGTCGAAGACTGCGAGGCCCACGACCACCATACCGATCCGAACGATCGCGGGCGCAGCGGCCTGATGATCATCATCGGCGACGCATTTCACAATTTCGTCGACGGGGTATTGATCGCGGCGGCGTTCATGCAGAGCGTCGAGCTCGGCATTGTCACCGCGGCTGCGATCATCGCGCACGAGATCCCGCAGGAGATCGGCGACTTCGTGATCCTGCTGCACTCCGGCTACGGCAAGGCTGCCGCGCTCGCGCTCAACCTGCTGTCCAGCCTTGCCATGCTGGCCGGCGCGCTCCTCGCGTACTTCACGCTGCAAGCGGCGCAGGAATGGATCGCCACGGTGCTCGCGCTCGCCGCCGCCAGCATGATCTACGTCGCTGTCGCGGATCTCATCCCGGGACTGCACCGGCGCCCCGAGCTGGGCGCCACCGCGCAGCAGGTCGTGCTGATCGCGCTCGGCGTTGGCCTGATCTGGCTGGTCGGCGATCTAGTCCGGGCGGCATAGCCTCACCATCGTCGCCGGCTAGAGCATCGCCGAGCCCCCGTCGACCGCCAGAGTCTGGCCGGTCATGAAGGCCGCGTCGTCGCCCGCCAGGAAGCTCACCGCGCCGACCAGGTCCTCGGGATGCTCCTCGCGCTGAATCGCGCGGGCCCGGATGCTCTCCGCGTGGTTGCGGAGGTGCTCGGGCCTCCCCGCGGTTGCGTCGGACACGGTCAGACCCGGAGCGATGGCATTGACGGTAATGCCGTCCCGGCCGAGCTCGCGGGCCAGGCCGCGGGTCATCGCGATCACCGCGCCCTTGCTCGCGATGTAGTGCAGGAAGTCGGGTACCCCTTTCAGCGGCGCGCCGGAAGCGAGGTTGATGATGCGCCCGCTTTTTTGCCGCCGCATCTGCGGTGTCACGGCCTTGCAGCACAGGGCGACGCCCAGAACGTTGATCTCGAGCAGGCGCTTCCATTCGCCCGCCGAGATCTCCTCGAACGGCCCCAGCTTGACCGTGGCGAACATCGCCGCGCAATTCACGAGGATGTCGATGCGGCCGAATGCCTTCAAGGTCTCCTCGGCCATCGAGGCCGTGTCGGATTCCGAGGAGACGTCGACCTTGAGGCCGAGCGTGCGCGCTCCGGCTTTCGCCAGCTCGGCCGCCGCGACGTCGTAGCCCGCGAGATCGGCGATTGCCACGCTCGCTCCGTCCGCGGCCAGGCGCGCCGCCATCGCCTTGCCGATGCCTCGTCCCGCGCCGGTCACGATTGCGGTCCTGCCGCTCAGGTTCATGACGGACTCCTCGCGTTGATGGTAACTGATAGCATGCCGCCGTGCGAAAGGAAGCAATCTTGCTTGGTGTTCTCGCGGCGATCGCGCTCGCACTCGCCGACGCAAGTCAGGCGCAGGATGCTCAAGAAGAGGCGTACGGCGCGAAATTCCAGACTACCTACGTGTGGCAGCGAAAGTATCCCTTCGGAGCCGCGTACACGGGTACCAACAGCCTCTCCCCGGACATCGAGAAGAGCTATTCGTTTACCGCAACTGCCGCGCTGGGCGCGCGGATCTGGCGCGGTGGCGAGGCCTACTTCGATCCTGAAATCACGCAGGGCGTGGCGCTGTCCCGTCTCACGGGCCTTGGCGGGTTTACCAACGGGGAAATTGCGCGCACCTCGGGCCCGACCCCCACCTTGTACGCGGCCCGCCTGTTCGTGCGCCAGACCTGGGGCCTGGGCGGCGACCGGGAAGCGGTCGAATCGGACGCCAATCAGCTCGCGGGAAGCGTCGCGCGGCGCCGGCTGGTACTTACCGCGGGCAAGCTCTCCGTCCAGGACCTCTTCGACGACAACGCCTACAGCCACGATCCGCGCACGCAGTTCCTGAACTGGTCGCTGATGACTTATGGTGCCTGGGATTTCGCCGCCGACGCGCGCGGCTATTCCTGGGGCTTTGCCCTCGAATATTTCGACGGCGCCTGGGCGCTACGCGCCGGGCGCTTCATGATGCCCAAGCAGTCTAACGGCCTCGCGCTCAATCCGCGCATTTTCGCGAGCTTCGGCGACCAGGTCGAGCTGGAGCGCTCGCACACGCTCGGCGGCCAGGCGGGCAAAGTGCGCCTGCTCGCCTATCGCAACCAGGCCGACATGGGCGGGTACAGCGACGCCATCGCCGACGCCAGCGCAAGCGGTGCAACGCCCGATCTCGCGACTTCACGCAAGACGCGCGTGAAGTACGGATTTGGCGTCAACCTCGAGCAACATATCTCCTCTTCCGTTGGCGCGTTCGCCCGGGCCAGCTGGAATAACGGCGAAGCCGAGACCTTCGCATTCACCGAAATCGATCGCTCCATTTCCGCGGGAGTGCTGATCAAAGGAACGGCCTGGAACCGCGCGGCGGACTCGGTCGGCGTCGCGCTCGTGAGGAACGGCATCTCGGGTCCGCATCACGACTACCTCGCTGCGGGCGGACTGGGATTTTTTCTGGGAGACGGCCAGTTGCGCTACCAGTACGAAGGCATTTTCGAGACCTTCTATAGCTTTGGTCTCGTCAAAGACGCCTGGCTCTCCGCCGACTTCCAGCGAATCCTCAATCCGGCGTACAACGGCGACCGCGGCCCGGTCAGCGTCGTCTCCGCGCGGTTTCACTACGGATTTTAGCGAGGCACCGAGGTCAAGCCAGTTTCGGATGGACCGCGGCGAAGAGCCGGGTCTCGCCGTCGACGTGCCGCAACCACCACACCGCGCCCTTGGCGAAATGCCAGTCGGCCTCCGAGCCCGAGAGTAGCGTCGCGGCAACGCGGCCCAGCGTCGGCTGATGCCCGACGATCAACACCGCCTTCGAGCGCGTCGGCCAGCCGATCGCCGCGATGATCTCCGTGGCGATCGCGTTCGTGCCTACCACGGCGCTAGTCGCGAACCGGACACCGAGCGCTGAGGCGGTCTCCTGAGCGCGTGCCGCGGGGCTCACCAGAACTTCGCAGCGCTTTGGGAGGCGCGGCTTCAACCAGGCCGCGATGCGTCGTGCCTGGTCTCGGCCGTGCTTGGTCAGCTTTCGCGCGGAGTCGGGGCTGCCGTCCTCGGCTTCCGCGTGTCGCCAGAGAATCAAATCCATTGGAGTATTATCCGGGAACGCTCTTGTCTGAACAGGGCGATACCTACCGAAGGAGACGATCGATGGCCAAAGCTGAGGGAGTCTACCGGATCACCGAGGTAATCGGCACGAGCACGACCTCGTGGGAGGATGCAGCGAAACGAGCTGTGGAGACCGCGTCCAAGTCCTTGCGCGACCTTCGAGTCGCCGAGGTAGTGAAGCAGGACATGAAGATCGAAAACGGCAAGGTCGCGGCTTACCGTACGCGCGTACTGCTGTCGTTCAAGTACGAGAAGTAGATTCCGCGGTGCCGGCTATTCCTTCCCGGACGCGGAGATGGCCTTACGAATAAAAGCCTTCCGCTCATTCTTGTCCTCGATTTCCTCGGCGATCAGCAGGTAGAGCTCTCCGGGGTCGCGCGCCTTGGCCGCGGCGCGCTTGACGACGATCCTGGCGACGGCGCCGATGTACCTGGCGAGCGCAGCCTCGGCCTTGGCGAGCGTTCGCGGGTCGATGTTCGACGGCGCGGATTGCGTGGCGCGCGCTTGAGTAGGATCGCCCATGGGGACAGACTTGTCACCCGAGAATTTCTTGATGAATGCGGCGCGCTCTTTGTCGCCGGTGATGT
>Ga0137410_10000586_pt1 | contig 25663 bp, 24 predicted proteins | sample CZODoug1_16funga_FD_108878 | JGI IMG/M metagenome (GOLD analysis project Ga0137410, IMG submission 108878) | Vadose zone soil fungal communities from Angelo Coast Range Reserve, California, USA - CZODoug1_16fungal (Illumina Assembly) | ecosystem: Environmental > Terrestrial > Soil > Vadose zone... | reverse complement strand
CTTGTCATGACACGCGCGACTCGCGGTGAACTGGAACTTGAAGGTTTCCTCGGAAAGCGGAGCAACCACGGGCCGGCGTTCATCGCGTCGCGGCGCTGGGGCGAGCGGCGGTGCCAACGCGAGAGCAGGGGGCGACTCGGGCTGCGCCACCGGCGTGGTGGCGCCGAACGAGAATGCGGGTGAAGCCTCGGGGGCGGGGTTGGGCCGGCCGGGAAGCTTGCGCACCACAGTCGGAACCGGCGGCTGCGGCCAGAGACGCGCCACCAGTTCTTCGATCTGGCGCTTCGACTTGCCTGCTGCCTGCGCCAGCACCTGTTCCTGGTTCTCCGTAGTCAGGTGCGGCGCCAGCAAGCGCAGCCCGGCCAGGTGCACCTGCCCCGAGCGGAGCGCCTCCAGGATCACCGGCATGAGTCGGGCGGCGCGGGCGAGGTCGATCCGGTTGCAGGCGACGTCCTCGGAGAACCCTAGCTCGCCGACGCAGAAGGCGAACATCGAGGAGAACGTCCATTCGAGGTAGAGCTTCCGCTCGTCGATCTCGCCGAGATGAACGAGAAGCGCCGCATCGATGCCGTGCGATCTCCGCACCAACTTATGCGTAGCGGAACGGAGGTCCGACGGGCTGAGCGATTCGACAACGATTTGTGAGTTCATCATGTTCGCAGTCGTAGCACGGCGTATTTCAGAGCCCTCCGGAGGCCGCACGAGAGCGCTGGACGGCAGGCCGACATACGAGGAGAACATGCTCCAAACGGCCGCTCTCCACGCATCTGCAGCAGCTACAAGGCCGTTGTTGCCAACGCTCGCGGCATTTGCGAGGCGACGGCTCCAAACCTGTCAATCGGTAACCGCATGCATACGTAAGTTGTCCGATGGGGCGCGGTCGCGCTGCTACGGGTCGTATCCGCCCCGGGGCGGATCGCGCTGCCTCAAAGCGAGCGCGTGGCTGTCGCTCTCGGTGATGTACCGCCGCAGTGCTCGGCACGGGCCGCGACGCGACGCCGTTGGCTCGCTCCACACTCGCCCTGAAAAGCAACGGAGACCCAGAGTCGTTCTTCCCCGGACGCGCAATGCCGCGCGCCACGCAGGCGCAACGGGGCGGGACGGAACTACGCTACGGTTTCTTCGTAGTCTGCGTGCCCAGCTCGCCGCGGCGGACCAGCCCCTTGTCCTGGAGGATCTCCACCAGGGCGCGGAAGGCGCGGCCCTGCGAGTTGATCTGCTTCTCCAGCCGGACGAGCAGGATGCGCAGCTCCGCGATCGCGTCGCCCTGCGCCGCCGCGGGAGCCACCGCGCCGGCGGCCAACTCCCCGTCGCCGTTGCGCTGCGTGACCCCGGGGATCGATCGCAGCGGCTCGCCGAGCTTGCCCGCCTGCGCCGCCTGGTCGCCGAAGTAGTACTGCCGCACCGCCCGGTCGATGCTGCTCATGGTGCATAGGATCGGCTCGAGCGTGTGCTGCGCGATCCGCGCCACCTCCTGGAGCGTCCCCTGGTCCGGCTCGGCGGTGGCGAGCCAGAGAACGCGCCGCTCCGGATCGACGCGCACCGGGAACACGCCGTAGCGCTCGCACGCGTCCACCGGAAGGGTCGAGAGCGCGTCGGGGGCGATCTCGACCTGGGCCAGGTCGACGGTCTCGAGCCCGAGCTGGGTGGCGAGCGCGTGCACCAACTGCTCCTCGCTCACGTACCCGAGGTCCACCAGCGTCCGCCCCAGCTTTCCCCCGAAGGCGCGCTGGTCGGAGAGCGCGGCGATGAGCTTCTCCTCGTCGATCACGCCCTGCTGGATGAGGATGTCGCCCAGCTTCGCGCTCATCTACGTCTTCTCCGCGCCGGGCAGCCGGACGATCTCCGCCGTGCCCTGGCGCCCCCGGAGGACGAGCAGCGCGGCCTGGCCCGCGACCCGCGTGCCGTCGGCCAGCGGCCAATTGGTGCGGTCCGCCGCGCCAGGGTTGAGGTACAGCTGGTCGGAAACCGTGCCGGGCGGGACCGGCGCTCCGCGGGCGTCGATCGCGCGGCCTCCCGATTCCCAGACCTGGCCGAAGATCCCGAACGGCGCGCGCCGCGAGGTCAGCAGCGGGACGATGCGCGCATCTCCGACGTTCTGCCCCTCGCTCACGTCGAGGGCCGATCGGTCGCGTCCGCGGGGCGGGACCGCCATGACGAGCACCGCCGGCGGCTCCTTCGCCGGGAGCCGGTCGAGCCAGGCCGCCAGCGCGTCCAGGTCGCGCTGCACGTACACGCACGCGCCGTCCGCGTGGAGCAGGCGGCGGTCCATGGTGCCGGGCAGGCCCACGATGAGCGCGTCGCCGGCATCGACGACCCGCGTATGCGAGAGGTCCCAGACCTTGGCGCCCTTCTTGCGAAGCTCGCCTTCGGCGGCATCGAGCTCGCTGCGCACTTCGCGGTTGCCGGGAGCGACCAGGACCGGCAGGCCCGTATCGGTGAGCACTCCCAGAAGCGTCTCCTGCTCGTCCGGCTTGTCGCCGACGTCTCCATCGGCGATCAGGACGTCCGCGCCGCGCTTCACGACCTCGTCCGCCAGCTTGCGCAGGTGCGCCACGTTCTCGTCGTCGGCGTCCTTGAGGCCGGCGAAGACGCCGATACGCAGGATGCCGGCGGCGGGCCGGATCTGGACCCTGGTCCCCGGCAGCTCCAGGGGCGCCGCGCAGCTCGCGTCGCTGCGCTGCTGCGCGACCGCCGGCGCGGTGGGCTGCGCCGGCGGAGAGGGCGTGGCGGCGGCGCTGGAAGCCGGCTTCTGCGTGCACGCCGCCAGCAGGGCCGCGCAGCACCATGCGATGCGCCGGGAAAGCATCATGCCGCCAGTGTACGCGAATGCCGGAGCGCCGCCGTGAAACGTCTTCAAAGCACAGTGCCGCCCTGGGGGCGGCGACTGCCGGCGGCTAGAGTGCATCCCATAGCCGCCGCGCCGTGAAAAAACATAGGGCCGCCCTATCGGCGGCCACTAGCCTTCCAGGGCCTGGAACAGCTCCTCGCGCGTGGCGGGCTTCTTGACGAATCGGTCGACCACGCCCGCGGAGCTGAGCGCCTCGATCCCGGGAATGTCGCGACCTGACGTCAGCACCTTGCGCAGGCCCGGCCGCGTGGCGAGCTGCACGAGGAGCCAGGCACCGTTCCGGCCCGGCAGATCGTAGTCGGTCAGGACCGCCGCGAACTCGGCAACGGCGGCCATGCGCGCCGCTTCCTCCGCCGACACCGCGGTGGCGATCGCGAAACGGTCGGCGAGGAGCCGGCGCAACGCATGCAGCACGCCAGGCTCGTCGTCGACGAGGAGCAGTAAAGGTGGGCAGGCCATCCTACCCTGAATCATAGTTCACAACTCATGAGTGGTACAACTCAAGAGCTCTACAGGATAGCCGAGGGTCGGTGCCCCGCGCCCCTGGCTCCCCGCACGCGCACGGAAGGTCCGAGCTGAAGGAGCGGCCGGCGGTCATGCGGCCGTTTCGCGAGGAGCAGCGGCGCCTGGGCGCGCGCCTGAGGGCGCTGCGCGAAGATCGAGCGCTGACCCAGGAACAGGCGGCCGAGCAAATCGGCTTGCATTCCAATCACCTGCAGCGCCTCGAGCGCGGGGCCGCCAACGTGACGCTCGCGACACTGGTCGCCCTGTCGCTCGCATACCGGGTGTCCATCGGCTCGCTCTTCGAGGAGCCGCGCTCCAGGCGCGAGACGCAGCCTTTCCGCCGCATTTCGTCCGACAAGGTGCGCCCTTTCCACAACGCCGTCCCGCTCTATTCGCTCAAGGCGGCAGCCGGCCGATTCGGGGCCCAGCAGGAGGTCGAGCCGGAGGACTGGGTGCGCCCGTTGGGACGGACCCGGCCCGGCAGGGGGCTCTTCGTCGCCCAGGTCGTCGGCGACTCGATGCGTCGCCGCATTCCTGGTGGGGCGTATTGCTTGTTCCGCCACCCGGTGGTGGGGAGCCGGAACGGGCGCGTGCTCCTGGTACAGCACAGGCAGATCCACGATCCCGACCACGGCGGCCGGTACACGGTGAAGGTGTACCGAGGCCGCAAGCAGCACGCGGGAGCGGAGGCCGGCCGGACCGTGGAGGTGAGGCTCGAACCCGACACGGACGTGCCGGGATACCGCCCCATCATGCTCCGCGGTCTAGAAGAGGGTGAGCTGACCCTCATCGCCGAGTTGGTCGAGGTGCTTCCCGGCGCCTGACTCGAGCGTGTCTACGCCACGTGCGGCGGCAGGGTGCGGCCCAGGCGCGAGCTGACCGCCGCGCCCAGCGCGAAGAACTGCAGCAGGGCCAGGAGGGGCACTCCCAGCCAGGGCACGAAGGCGAGCAGCAGCAGGACCACGATGCCCATCCCCAGGGCGGCGGGAGGCACGAAGCGCTGCCCGGGGCCGGCCGGAAGCGCCTCGCCCAGCCGCAGTGCCAGCGAGGAGACGCCGAGGGTGATGGCGAGGAAGATCATCACCGGGAGGAGCGGCACCAGCGGAATGCCGATCACCGAGATGAGCAGCAGCAGGCCGAGCGGGAGCAGCAGGAGCCAGCAGAGGAACCCGACCAGGAAGCTCTTCAGCGGCTGCTCGAACATCGCGTGCCCCACCTGGCGGACGCGCTCGGGCCACAGCCGCAGCGTGAGCAGGCCGATCAGGTAGACCACCGCGAACAGCGCCAGCGTGGGGAAGAAACCGAACGGTCCCAGCGAGGAGAGGATCGAGTGCCGGCGCGAGGGGCGGAACAACTTGCCCAGGCCCATCTGCACGTGCTCGCCCATCACCTGGCCGCCGCGCTGCACTTCCACCTCGCCCAGGATGGCCACCGTGTCGCCCAGCACCACGGCGCCCTGGTCGATCACGGTGCTGCCCAGGATGCTCACCGCGTCGCCCTGGACCACGCTGTTGGGCTCCAGCTCGATCGAGCCGCCCACGTTGACCACGTCTCCCTGGACCACCGTTCCGGCGGGTACCACCAGTTCGCCCTGGAAGACGCGGACCATGTCGTGCCCATGGGCCGAGCGGGTGCCTTGCACGCGGCGCTCGCGCCGGCGCGTGTGCTCGACCAGCATGCCGGCGCTGCCCCGTGCCGGAGCGGGAACCACCACCAGCTTGCCGCGGTGCAGGACGCCCATCGAGCCGCTCGCCTTGAGCACCTCTCGCGCCGCCTCGCGTGGGTCGGCTTCCTTCACGTCGACGTCGATCCGCTCCTTCCCCACGCCCACCAGGGTCAGCGACCAGCCGGCGGAGCGGGCGATGCGGTGCAGGACGCCGACGGCGGCCACGTTCCGGGCCGTCTCGGAGAAGGGTGGAAGCTCGCCCGCCTGGTCGTCGCCGATCTGGATCTTGATGCGGGGAAGCCTGGGCGGCGTGGGCGGGGGCGGAACGGCCTCGAGGTCGGTGTCCGAGTCGGGGTCGGGATCGGGATCGGCGTCCGGGTCGTCGGTCTGCGCTCGGACCTGTGCCAGAATCTGGTATTCGTGCCGCTGAGCGATCGCGCGCATCTTCTCGGACACGCGGGCGCCGCCGCCGCCTTCGGCGAAGTGCTCGACGATCGCGTGGGCGCCCGAGCGCACCGTGCCGGAGACACTGAAGGCGAGGAGCAGCGCGAGCGACGAGATCATGGCTACGAGCTCGCGGGGGCGCGGTCGGCGCCGGCGCGCAGCGCGCGAATCAGGACCAGGAGGATGGCTGCCGCGAAGACGAGCGCGCCCAGACCGAGAGGAAGGCGCGCGGCCTCGAGCACCGGGGCCGCCGCCGAGACGACGTGCCGCCCCACCGTCCACACCTCCAGCAAGCCGTTGACGTGCGCCGTCGGCGCCGCGGACAGGGCCCAGCCCAGGATGGCGAAGAGACCGACCGCCGCCGCGGGGATGGCGGCCAGGACCGTGTGCCGGCGCTGCGCGAGCGCGTGCTCGCGGTTCTCCACCGCCTGCAGCACGCCGGAGGTGAAGTCGGGCGGGAGGATCGGGTCTTCCAGCGTGGCGAGGCGGTGCACCAGCGCCCCGTACATGGACAGCTCGGCGCCGCACTCCGCGCAAGAATCGGCGTGCTCGCGCGCGTCCATGCCCTCGGGTCCGCGCAGCGTGCCGTCCGCCAGGCCCTGGATCTGGTCCTCGCTGAGGTGGACGAAGGCGCTCATGGCAGGTGCTCCGCGAGCTTCGACTTCAGCTCCTTGCGGGCCCGGTGCAGCCAGGTCATGACGGTGCCCATCGGGACCTTCAGCGCCATGGCGATCTCAACATAGCTCTTGTGCTGCACGTGGAAGAGGGCAATCACCTCGCGGTAGCGCGGCGGCAGGGAAGCGACCGCGGCGTCCAGGTCGCGCTGCGCCTCGCTCTCCTGGACGGCCTGCTCGCCGCCGACGGCGAACTGATCGGCCGGCTCGGGCGCCACGCCGGGCTCCGGGTCCTCGCCGCGACCCTCGGAGACCAGCGCCAGGGTCGGACGCCGGCGCCGCAGCAGGTCGATGCAGTGGTTGCGCGCGATGCGCAACACCCAGGCGCCGAACGGCTGGCGCGCGTCGAAGTCGCGGATGCTGGTGTAGGCGCGGACGAACGCCTCCTGGGCGGCGTCGCGCGCCTCGTCGGTGGTCCCGACCAGGCGGTAGCAGAGGCCGAAAACCGAGGTCTTGTGCTTCTCCACCAGGCGCGCGAAGGCGACCTTGTCGCCGGCCGCGGCCGAGCGCGCCCATCCCATCTCGTCAGGGGAGCAACCTGGACGCGCCGTCTCGTGCGGTCGGGTCAAGGGGAAGGGGAGCGCGAGAGCTGTGTCCACGTCGGACCAACGCAGTGAGGGCGCCACTATTTCACGTCAGCGGGAAAGAAGCCCCAGACGCCGCTCAGCCAGCAGGGTGGCGAGGCCCACCGCCAGGGGCAAGAAGGTCGCACCGGCACCCACCAGGAGGAACCGGCGGAACGGAATCTTCCCTTTGCTTCCGGCCAGTTCCAGCACGATGAGGTTTGCCACCGAGGCGACCGGCGTGAGGTTTCCCGCCAGCGTGCTGACCAGGGCCAGCGAGAGCCAGGCGAGGTGCGGGTCGGCCATGTTGGGGATCCAATGGCCCGCCAGCAGCACGAAAGGAACGTTGCTGACCAGCTGGCAGGCGACCACGGTGAAGGCCCCGAAGCGGAACGTCTGGTGCACCGCGTCAGCGCCGAACGCCGGCTCGAGCCAGCGGTAGAGCCGCTCGGCGATCCCCGCCTGGGCCACTCCGTGGGTGACCACGAAGAGCGCGGCGAAGAAGAGCAGCAGGGTGCCGTCGACTTGCGCGAAGATTTCGCGCGGATCGCCGCGGGTGAGGATCAGCAGCAAGGCCGCACCGACCATCGCGGTCCAGGCCAGGTTGTACCCGGCGAGAAAGCCCGCCACGACGAAGATCAGGGCCGAGAGGCAGAGCGCCGCCTGGCCGCGTTGGAGCGGCGGCTCGGAAAGGTGCGGGTCCAGCCGGGGCGCCTGGGCAAGCTCGCGCCGGAACGCGATGCGCAGGACCAGGTACACGCAGCCGATCGAGAGGAGGGCGGGCAGGATCAACGCCTTCGCGAAGTGCGCGTACCCGATCCCGCTGAGGGTCCCGATGAGCATGTTCTGGGGGTTGCCGGTGAGCGTCGCGACGCTGCCGGCATTGGAGCCGAAGGCGAGCGCGAGAAGGTACGGCAGTGGGGGGAGGCGCGCTTCTTCCACCAGCGCCAGCACCACCGGCGTGCACATCAGGCAGACCGTGTCGTTGACCAGCAACGCGGAGAGCCCGCCCGCCACCGCGACGATGGCGAGGAGCAGCGTGCGCGGTCCGTGGGCCCGCTGCAGCGCTGCCCAGCTCACCCAGCGGAAGATCCCCGCCCGCGCCAGGAGCGAGCTGAGGATCATCATCCCGAGCAGCAGCACGAGGGTGTCCCAGCTGATCGCCTCGCGGTAGACCTGCTCAGGCGTGAGGACGCCGGCGGCGACCATCGCCACCGCGCCGGCCACCGCCCCGCCCGGGCGGTCCAGCTTGAGGAACGGCAACTCCGTCCCGGCGAGGAACAGATACGTCGCGAGGAAGATGATCAGCGCGGCGATCAAGTCGGCGAGCCTGCTAGACTTGTAGCATGCTGCCTGTCTACCCGGACTTGGAGGCACGCGCCGCGATCGTCACCGGTGGCTCGAGCGGGATCGGTCTCGGCATCGCGCAGGCGCTGCTCGCGCAGGGCATGCGGGTCGCCGTGCACTACCGCGGCGGGCGCGAGGCGGCGGAGGCGGCGTGCGCGCAGCACCCGGGCCGCGCGTTCGCGGTCCAGGCGGACCTGGGCACCGAGGCCGGGTGCGTGAAGCTCGCGCGCGACGCAGTGGAGAAGCTCGGCGGAGCGCACGTCCTGGTCCACTCGGCGGGCATCTGGAATGCGGGGCCCATCGAGCAGATGGACGCCGGCAGGCTGGAAGAGATGTTCCGCGTCAACGTCTTCAGCGCCTTCTACCTGGTGCGGGAGCTGGCCGCGGCGCTGCGGGCCTCCGGGCACGGCAGCATCGTGCTCATCGGGAGCACCGCGGGGCAGCGGGGCGAACAGGGGCACTCGCACTACGCCGCCTCGAAGGGGGCGCTGCAGTCGTTCGCACTGTCCCTCGCGGTCGAATTGGCCCCGCTCATCCGCACCAACGTGGTCTCGCCGGGATGGATCCGCACGCCCATGGCCGAGACGGCGCTGCGCACCATCGGGCCGCTGGTCGCCGCGACGCTGCCGAACCGGCGCCTGGGCGAGATCGAGGACGTCGTCAACGCGGTCCTGTACCTGTCCTCCGACGCGTCGTCGCACCTGCTCGGCGAGAACCTCAGCGTCTCGGGCGGCGCCCTGCTGGTCGTGCCGCGCGGGCAGCTGCAGCCGCGATGAGGCTCGGACCTCCCGAGCTGCGCGCCCGAGCGCGGGAGGCCGCGGGGCAGTACCGCCACTGCCTTCTTTGCGCGCACCGCTGCGGGGTCGACCGGACGGGCGGCCCGGCGGGACGTTGTCGCGAAGGCAGCTCGGTGTTCCTCGCCGGCGCTGGCCTCCACTTCGGAGAGGAACCGCCGCTGGTCGGCGCGCGCGGGTCGGGCCTGGTCCTGGTCGCGGGGTGCAACCTTGCCTGCTCCGCGTGCGAGACCGCGGAGTTCAGCCTGCTGCGGCAGAGGGTGACCGAATTTGGCGAGGACCAGCTCGCCGCCCTCTTCCTCGATCTGCAGCGGCGCGGCGCGGCCAACCTGAACCTGGTCACGCCGACGCACGTCTTGCCCGCGCTGCTGTCGGGCCTGGCGCGAGCGGCGGAGCGCGGATTCAACCTACCGGTCGTCTGGAACTGCGGCGGATACGAGAGCGTCGAAGCGCTTCGGCTCCTCGACGGGGTCGTCGACGTCTACCTCCCCGACGCGAAGTACGGCGACGACGCGGCCGCGCTCCAGCTTTCCGGATGCGCGGGCTACGTTGGCGCCCTCGGCGAATCCCTGCGGGAGATGCACCGGCAGGCCGGGACGCTCAGCGTCGGCGCCGGCGGTCTCGCCACCTCCGGGGTGCTGGTCCGTCACCTGGTGCTGCCGGACGGCGTCGCGGCCCCCGAGAAGGTGATGCGCATGGTGGCCGCGATCTCGCCCGACATGTGGATGAACGTGCTCTCCCAGTACCGCCCTGTCCACCAAGCCCTTCGATTCCCCATCGTTGCTCGCACGGTCCGCGCCGACGAGGTCGGGTCCGCGGTCGACGCAGCACTCGCCGCCGGCTTGCGCAACCTGCTCGTCGACGGGTGTCGGCAAACGGCCAGCCGCGAGCCGGCCGTGGCCAGCCGCACCCCCGAAGCCTGTTAGAGTGCCGCGTCATGCGGCCCCCCGTTGAGCTCGGCGAGGCCACCGCGCCGTCGCTGCTGGACGGCGCCCTTGCGCTCGCGCTCGCAACCGGCGCGCCGCTGCGGCTGGTGGGGCCCCTCAACGGGGCGGACGCCGCGCTGGTCGTCGCCGCGGCGCGTATCGGCGACGGCGCCACGGTCGATGCCACCCGCGCCGCGCTCGGTCGCACCGGGCCCGTCGAGCTGACGCTGGGCCACGCCCGCCCGGGCGTACACGTGCTCGATCTGCGCGAAGACGGCGCCGTGTCGCGCGCCATCTGGGCGCTGGCGTGGCCGCTGGCGCTGCTCGGCAGGCCGAGCGAGCTGCGCCTGTCGGGGCCCAACCACTGCGAGGGGCAGGCGACGTTCCACGATCTGCGGCTGGGTTGGGTCCCTCTCGCGGCCCGGTTCGGCCTCAAGGTCTCACTCGAGCTGCCGCTGGCGGGGTTCGACGGAGAGAACGGCGAGGTGATCGCCTCTTTCGACCCCGCGCCCGCGCTCACGCCCCTGCAGCTGGTGCACCGCGGGATCCTGCGCCAGGTGAGCTTGGTGGCGGCGACCGCGCAGGGTCGGGACGACGATCCGCTGCGCGCCGCCCAGGCTGCGGCCCGCAAGCTGCGCGCCCACGGCGTGATCGCCGAGCCGGAGCGCGTCCCCCTGCCGCATCCGCAGGGCTCGCGGGGAGGCCGCTGGGCGCTCACCGCGGTGGCGGAGTTCGAGAACTCCGTCTTCACCGCCTCGGCGCTCGGCGCCCGGCGCGAGCGTCCGGCGCTCCTCGGTCCCCAGGCGACGCCGCCTCCCGAAGAGGCAGGCGAGCGCGTCGCGGAGCGGCTCGGACGGTTCCTCGCCGCCGGCGGCGCTCTGGAAGGTCGCATGGCGGAGCGGCTGCTGGTGCCGGCCATCCTCTGCGCCGCCGGGCTGGGCGCGCGCGCGGGCACCGCGCCGACCTGCCACTTCACCACCAGCAACGTCAGCGAAGGGCTGGTCTCGCTGGCCACGCTGGCCCGGCGCATGCTGCCGGTGAAGGCGGTGGTGGACGGCGCCGTGGGCGAGGAGGGCGTGGTGGTGGTGGCGCCGGCCGGATGATCGCGCTCCTCCTCGTCCTCTTCGCCGCCGCGCCGAGCTACGACCTGGTGGTCTCGGGTGGCCGCGTGATCGACGGCACCGGCGCCCCGTGGGTGCGCGCCGACGTGGGCATCCGCCGGGACCGCATCGCCGCGATCGGGGAGCTGTCGGCGGCGCAGGCGAAGAGGCGAATCGACGCGCGAGGCCTGGCCGTGGCGCCCGGCTTCATCGATCTGCTCGGCCAGAGCGAGCTGAGCGTGCTGATCGATCCGCGCGCCGAGTCGAAGATCCGGCAGGGCATCACCAGCGAGCTGACCGGCGAGGGCATCTCTCCCGCGCCCATGAACGACGCCTGGGTGCACGAGAAGGAAGACTGGCTGCGCAAGTACCGCCTGAAGGTGGACTGGACGGATCTGCGCGGCTACTTCCGCAGGTTGCGCAAGGCGCGGCCGGCGATCAACGTCGGCGTGATGGTGGGCGCGGCGCAGGTTCGAGGCGTCGTGCTCGGCTTCGGCGACGTGCAGCCCGACGCGCAGCAGCTCGCGCGGATGCAGCAGCTCGTCGAGGAAGCGATGGAGCAGGGGGCGCTCGGTCTCTCGACGGGTCTCATCTACCAGCCGGGCTCCTTCGCGAAGACGGACGAGCTGATCGCGCTCGCGCAGGTGGCCGCGAAGCACGGGGGCTTCTACGCGACCCACCTGCGCAGCGAGGGAGCCAGGATCTTCGAAGCGCTGGACGAGGCCTTCGCGATCGCCCGGGCCGCCTCGATCCCGGTGGAGATCTGGCACCTGAAGGTCGGTCGATCGCACTGGGGGCACATGCAGGAGGTGGTCGCGCGGATCGAGCGGGCCCGGGCGAACGGCATCGACGTGACCGCCGACGCCTACCCGTACGTCGCCTCCGCGAACGGGCTGCACGCCTCGCTGCCCGACTGGGTGAACGCGGGCGGGGTGGACGACCTGGTGGCGCGGCTGCGCGACCCGGCGCTGCGCGACCGGATCGCCCGCGAGACGGGGCGGGACCTCGACGCGGACGGCATCCTGCTCGTCTCGTGCGTCGATCCCGGACTGAAGAAGTTCATGGGCAAGAGCCTCTCGGGCGTGGCGCGGGAGCTGGATCTCTCGCCGGAGCTGGCTTTGATGCAGCTGGTTTTGCAGGACCGCGGAAAGGTGGGCGTCGCCCGGTTCACCATGAAGGAGGAGGACGTCCAGACCGCGCTGCGGCAGCCGTGGGTGGCGGTGGACACGGACTACGGCGCGCGGGCGGCGGACGGTCCCTTCGGCGGCGAAGGGGCGCATCCGCGCGCCTTCGGCACCATGGCGCGGATCCTGGGTCACTACGTGCGGGACGTGAAGCTGTTCACCCTGGAGGAGGCGGTCCGCAAGATCACCTCCTTGCCCGCCCGGCGGATGGGCGTCTGGGACCGCGGCGTCCTGCGGCCCGGCGCGTACGCCGACCTGGTGGTCTTCGACCCGGACCGCGTCGAGGATACCGCCACCTTCGAGCAGCCCCAGAGGTACCCGCCCGGCATCGAGACGGTGGTGGTCAACGGCCGGGTGGTGCTCCACCAGGGAAAGCGCACCGCGGAACGGCCCGGCAGGCCCCTCTTGCACGCGCCTTGACACTGCCGGGCGGGGGAAGCATCTACTCCGGCCCTTCCTTCTGGAGGACACCTTGGTCAGTTCCGACGCCATCCTCGCCGCCCTGCAAGGGGTGAAGGACCCCTCGACCGGCCGTACGCTGGGCGAGCTGGGGATGGTGAAGAACGTCGACATGCTGGAGGGGAACGCGGCGCGCGTGCGCCTGGAGCTGCCCACGCCCGCCTCGCCGCACAAGCCGCGCCTGGAGGAAGCAGTCCGGGCCGTGCTCTCGCCCCTGCAGCTCTCCCGCGTCGAGGTGGCCTTCACCGCGGACGTGCTCCGGGCGCCCGGACGCGGGGGCGCCGACCTGGTCCCGGGTGTGCGCAACGTCATCCTGGTGGGCAGCGGCAAGGGCGGGGTGGGCAAGAGCACCGTCTCGGTGAACCTCGCGGTCGCGCTGGCGCAGCTCGGCTGCCGCGTGGGCCTGCTCGATGCCGACATCTACGGGCCCAGCATCCCCCTGATGATGGGGCTGTTCGGGGCGCGCCCGAGCTCTTCCGACGGCAAGAGCGTCGAGCCCCTCGCCGCGTACGGGGTGAAGGTCATCTCGATCGGCTTCTTCGTCGACCCGGAGCAGGCGATGATCTGGCGCGGCCCCATGCTGCACGGCGCGCTGGTGCAGCTCCTGCGGGACGTGCGCTGGGGCGACCTCGACTACTTGATCCTCGATCTGCCGCCGGGCACGGGCGACGTGCAGCTCACCATCGCCCAACAGGTTTCGGTCTCCGGCGCGGTGGTGGTGACCACTCCGCAGGACGTCGCCTTGTCCGACGCGATCAAGGCGAAGACGATGTTCGACAAGGTGAGCATCCCGGTGCTCGGGTTCGTCGAGAACATGAGCGGGTTCATCTGCCCGCACTGCCGGCAGGAGACGGACATCTTCTCGAAGGGCGGCGCCGAGGCGGCGGCGCGGAAGCTGGCGGTCCCGTTCCTCGGGCGGGTGCCGATCAACCTGGCGGTGCGAACGGGAGGCGACGAAGGACGGCCCGTCGTCGCCGACCACCCCGAGCTTTCCGAGTCGCAGGCGCTGGTGCGCATCGCCCAGAACGTCGCGGACCGGGTCGCGCTGGCAAACCTGCAAGCCGTGCCGAAGGGGCACAAGCCGCTGGTGCAGCTCGGCAAGCGGAACTGAGTGCTACTGCTGGGAGGGCGAAGAGTGAGAGAAGACGAGCCTCCCGACGAGCAGGCCAAGGGATTCGTGCCGGACATCGTGCGGCGGGCGGTGCTGACCGGCGTGGGCGCGCTGTTCATGACCGAAGAGGGCATCCGCAACCTGGTCGGCGAGATGAAGCTGCCCAAGGACGCGCTGGGTTTCCTCGTCGCGCAGGCGGACAAGACCCGCTCGGAGGTGACGCGCATCGTGACCCAGGAGGTCCGCCGGTTCCTGGAGAGCGAGACGCTCAGCCGCGAGATCTGGAAGCTCTTGACCAGCGTGACGCTGGAGGTGAACGCCACCGTGCAGCTCAAGCCCAGCGGCGAGCCGCACATCAAGGCCAGGATCAAGCAGCGCAAGAAGGACGAGAAGAAGGACGAGAAGGAGGACGAAGGAGCGTGATCGGGCCCCGGGGACGGGGTGGGCTGCTCCTGCGGCTCGGGTTCCTCGTTTTGCTGGGCGGCGGGCTGCTCCTCTGGTCCGAGCTGCGCCGGCCCCGCGACCTGGCGCTCGATCTGGACCTGACCTCCGCGTTGCCCGGGGAGATCGTCGAGGTGGACGTCACGGTCTTGCGGGACGGCCGCCCGCTGCTGCGATTCGATCAGAACTACGGCACCGCCGGCGTGCCCGCCACGCTGCACCTGGCCTTGCGTGCCCGGCCCGGTCCCGTCGAGGTGGACGTGATCCTGATCGACGCCCGCGGCCATGCGCGGCGCACGCGGGCGACCGTGGAATTGCGCAAGGACACGGGCGCGGTCGTCAAGGTGTCATAGCTGTGCTGCCGCTGCCGCGCGGCTGCCCGGCCGTCCAACCTGACCTCGTGGATGCGGCTCCCGCCCGGTCATCTGTACCGAGCGCGCCATGTCTTCGTGCCAGCGCTGCTCGAACGCCTGCGCGAAGGCGGGGTCGTCCACCACCAGGCAGCCCTCTTCGAGCCACTGCATGGAGAGGAAGTCGAGGTTCATGGACCCGACCATCACCAGCCGGTCGTCGATGAGCATCGTCTTGGCGTGGATCATCGAGGGCTGGTACTCGTAAACCTTCACCCCGCTCCGAGCGAGCCTCGAGTAGAACCGGCGCTGGATGAGCCTCACGATCGGGTGGTCCAGATAGGGTCCTGGCAGGAGCAGCCTCACTTCCACCCCGTTCTCAGGGCGCGCGCACAACGCGCCGAGCACCTCCGGCGGCGGGACGAAGTACGCGTTGGCGATCCAGGCGCGCCGGGTGGCCGCCGCGAGCGCGATGTGCGTCACCCAGCGCGCGTGGGAAAGTCCCTTCACGTCCATGCTCGTCACGTAGCAGGCGCGCGCCTCGCCCGCCGGCCGGGCCCGATCGAACTCCGAGGCGGGGAGCATCCAGCCGCCCGTTTCGAGCCAGTGGGCCGCGAATGCCATCTGCATCTGCCGAACGACGGGCCCCTCGGCCTCGGCGTTCGAATCGCGCCAGCCGCGCGGCGAGAGCCCGTCCCCGTCCCATTCGGGTGCGATGCAGAAGCCCCCGGTGAAGCCGACCCGTCCATCGATCACGACCAGCTTGCGGTGGTTGCGGCCGGTGAACGCGAACGGCCGTTCCGTGAGCGGCCGGAAGTAGTGGACTTCGCAGCCCGCCTCTCGCAGGCGCGCGTAGAGGTGCCGGTGGAATCCGCGGCTTCCCATCGGATCGACGAGGATGCGCACCGCCACGCCTTCGCGCGCACGCCGGCAGATGAGGTCGGCGAGGCGCTCGCCGGGCTGTCCAGGCTTCCAGATGTACATGTCGACGTGGATGCTGTGGCGCGCGGAACCGATGGCGTCCTCGATCGCCTTGAACACCTCGCCGTTGTCCCTCCAGGCGAGCCGGTTGCCAGGGACCATCGCCGTGGCGGTCGTCTGCAAGAGGGCGAGCGCGACGGAATCCACGCCGTCCGGCAGGCCGAGGCCCAACGAGCCCCACGGGCCATAGCGCAGCCGCTTGTCCCACGAGCGCCGTGCCAGCGCCCCGATCGCGGTTCCGACCGCGAGCCCCTTCCACAGCGCCTGGTCCATGAGGCGCAACGCTGTGCATCCCGCGACCGTTGCGCCAGCCGCCGCCCCATTCGGCGGCGCTGCGCTTCGAGTGGGGCGCCGTCAAATGCGAGGCGGGACCGGGGGAGGCGTGATCTCCGGCAGGTTCTTCACGTCGGCGAGCGGCAGCGTGAAGGAGAACGTCGAGCCTTTCCCCACCGTGCTCTGCACGCCTACCTCGCCGCCGTGCGCCTCGACGATCGACTTGACGATGTTCAGGCCCAGCCCGAGACCCGCCTCGCGTGCCGCCCGGCTCGTTTTCACGTCGCCCACCTGGTAGAGGCGGTCGAAGATCTTCTCCAGGTGCTCGGGCGCGATACCGGTGCCGTTGTCGTGGACCGAGACCAGCAGGAACCCCGGCTTCGGCTCGGCGGACACGACGATGCGGCCGCCGTCGCGCAGGTGGCGCTCCGCGTTCGCGATCAGGTTGGTGAGCACCTGCAGCACGCGCTCGCGGTCGCCCAGCACCGGCGGCGTGTTGCGCGCGACGCGCTGGCGCACGCTGATCCGCCGCTCGAGGAAGCGCGGAGCGAATCCGGCCACCGACTGGGCCACGGCTTCCTTGATGGAGAAGGGGTGCAGCGTCATCGTGTCGCGCGTCAGCTCGAAGCGCGAGAAGTCGAGCAGCTCCTCGATGAAGGCGCGCAGGCGCCTCCCTGAGTTGCGCGCGATCTGCAGGCACTGGCGCTGCCGGTCGGAGATGGGCCCCAGCTTGTCGCCGAGGAGCAGGTCCGTGTAGCCGAGGATGGTCACCAGCGGCGAGCGCAGCTCGTGGGAGACGTTGGCGAGGAAATTGTCCTTGCGCCGATCGGCGTCGCGCAGCCGCTCGTTCGCGTCTCGCAGCGCGCGGGTGCGCTCCTCCACCGCGCGCTCGATGATCTGCGCCTGCTCGCGCACCTTCTCGCGCATGCGTGCCCGCTCCAGCGCGAGCGACGCTTGCAAGGAGAAGGCGCTCAGGGCCCCCAGGTCGGGCTCGCCATCGTGCTGCGGCCAGGCGATGAGGATCCCGAGCGCCGCGTCGGCGGCGCCGCGGAGAGGCAACGCGAGCACGTCGTGGGCGCCCAGCGCCTCGATCAGCTTCTCGCGGACGGGGCGCGGTGCGCGGCGTCCGAGCAGGGCGCGCAAGAGCGGGCCCGGCTGCACCTCGATGACGGGCTCCGGGGAAGAGACCAGCGAGGCGAGCATGGGCGAGCGCGCCGGATCCACCGACACCGCCCGCAGCTCGGTCATGCGCTTGAACCCGAGCAATTCCAGGGTCTTGGAGGCGGCCGGACCGCGGTGCGAGAGATGGGCGATCACCAGGCCTCGCGCCTCCGACAAGAGCAGCGCGCTTTCGAAGCCGAGCTTGCGCAGCTCCTCGCCGACGGTGCGCATGACCTCGGGCATCTCGGTCTCGCGCCGCAGCCGGGCCGCGCCGGCGGCCAGCATGGCCTGGTGCTGCCGGGCCGCGGCCAGGTCGCGCAGCGCCCGCAGCCGCTCGCGCTCCTGCCCGAGCTGAGCGGCCGCCTCGTGCCCGAGGCCGCGCAGGGCGCGCAAGAGCGACCGCCGGGGCTCGCGATCCATCCACAAGCGCAGCGCGCCGGCGCGCTCGCCCTCGAGGAGCAGCGGGACGTCCGCGCACCACAGCTCGACCGGGGCGATCTTCGACCCCACCTCCAGCGTCTCCGACACCTCGGCGGCGACACGCGACAGGCGGAGCGACTTCTCGTCGGTCGTTTCGATGACGGGGGCGCGGTCGGCCAGCTCGCGCAGCCGCTTCGCCGTCTGCTCGCGGCGCGCCTTTCCGGTGGCGAGAGTGCCGCCGAGCGCGGCGAGGCCGAGCTCCACACCGTCCTCGCCCAGGATGTCGCGGCGCACGCGCAGCTCGGCGAGCAGGGCGCCGCAGATCGCCGCCGCATCGTCGACGATGCCCTGGAAGACGCGCGGCTCCACGTTGCGAGCGTACAGGAGCGGACGGCGAGCGTGGAAGTGCCGGCTCGGGGCGATTGACTCCCTGCGACCCGCGCCTACAGTGGACCAGGCGCTGTTCGCGCCGTGAAAAGCGTAGCGCCGCCCTGGCGGCGGCGACTTCTCCCGAGGAGAGCGATGCCGTGGACGTGAAGACGCTGGCGGTGGTCGGGGCAGGGCAGATGGGAGCGGGGATCGCGCAGGTTGCCGCGCAGAGCGGCGTCGCGGTGGTGCTCCTGGACGTGAACTCGGAGCTCGTGCAGAAGGCGCTGGCCGGGATCCGGTCCCAGCTCGAGCGCGCGGCCGGCAAGGGCAAGCTGAAGCCCGAGGAGGCGCAGGCGGCGGTTGCGCGGATCAAGGGGGCCTCCGCCGCCCAGGACGCGTCGCAGGCCGACTTCGCGGTCGAGGCGGTGACCGAGAACGAGGTGGTGAAGAAGAAGGTCTTCCAGGATCTTTCGCGCGCGCTGCGGCAGGACGCGATCCTGGCGACGAACACCTCGTCGATCCCGATCACCCGCATCGCGGCCAGCGTCGAGCGGCCGGAACGCGTGATCGGCATGCACTTCATGAACCCGGTGCCGGTGATGCAGCTGGTGGAGATCATCCGGGGAGCGCAGACCAGCGATGCGACCTACGCGGCGACTCGCGCGCTTGCCGAGAAGATGGGCAAGACCACCGTCCTGTCGAAGGACATGCCCGGGTTCATCGTCAACCGGATCCTCATCCCCATGCTCAACGAGGCCTGCTTCGCCCTGCAAGAGGGCCTCGCCTCCGCCGAGGACATCGACACCGCGATGAAGCTGGGCACCAACGTGCCGATGGGGCCGCTGGCGCTGGCGGACTTCATCGGCCTGGACACCTGCCTCTCCATCGCCGAGGTGCTGCACAAGGGGCTGGGCGAGGACAAGTACCGGCCCGCTCCGCTGCTGCGCCAGTACGTGGACGCGGGCTGGCTGGGCCGCAAGACCAGGCGCGGCTTCTACTCCTACTGAGGTCCCCGATGGCTTACGAGAACATCCAGGTGTCGCGCGAAGGGCCGATCGCGACCATCACCGTGAACCGGCCGAAGGCGCTGAACGCGCTCAACAGCGCCACCCTGCGCGAGCTGCTGCAGGCCGTCCGGGAGTCGGCCGAGTCGAGCCGCGCCCTCATCCTGACCGGCGCGGGGGACAAGGCGTTCGTGGCCGGCGCCGACATCTCCGAGATGGCGCCGATGACGCCCTGGAGCGCGCGCGAGTTCAGCGAGCTCGGCCACGTGCTCACCGCCATGCTGGAGGACATTCCCTGCGCGACCATCGCGGCGGTGAACGGGTACGCGCTGGGCGGCGGGCTCGAGCTGGCGGTGGCCTGCGACATGATCTACGCCAGCGAGAACGCGAAGGTCGGGTTCCCCGAAGTCACGCTGGGGATCACCCCCGGCTTCGGAGGCACGCAGCGCCTGGTGCGCCTGGTGGGCAAGCTGCGCGCGAAGGAGATCATCTTCACCGGCGACATGGTGGACGCCAAGCAGGCCCTGGAGATCGGCCTGGTGAACGCGGTCCTCCCCCGCGCGGAGCTGATGGCGCATTGCCGGAAGGTGGCGGAGAAGATCGCCACCCGAGGCCCGCTCGCGGTCGCCCGGGCAAAGCGCCTGGTGGAGCGCGGCTACGACATCCCGCTCCGGGCGGCGAACCGCCAGGAGGCGGAGACGTTCGCGCTGCTCTTCGACACCCAGGATCGCGCCGAGGGCATGCGCGCGTTCCTGGAAAAGAGGCCCGCCAGGTTCGTCGGAAAGTGAAGTAGGGTGAGAGGCACCATGGACTTCTCCCTCACCGACGAGCAGCAGCGGCTGGTCGACACCGCGCGCAAGTTCAGCCGCGAGCGCATCATCCCGGTCGCGCAGAAGCTCGACGAGCACGGCACCTTTCCCAGCGAGATCTGCAAGGCAGGCTGGGAGCTCGGCCTGATGAACGCCGAGATCCCGACCGAGTACGGAGGCCTGGGACTCTCCTGCACCGACCACGTGCTGATGCTGGAGGAGATCAACTACGGCTGCGCGGGGATCGGGACCACGCTGGCCGGCAACAACCTCGCCGCCATGCCGCTCATCCTCGCCGGGACCGAGGAGCAGAAGAAGCGGTATCTCGGCGCGCTCACCGAGGCGCCCGTCTTCGCCGCCTACGCCTGCAGCGAGCCGGACGCGGGCTCGGATGTCGCCGGCATGCGCGCCAACGTGAGGAAGGTGGGCGACGAGTACGTGCTGAACGGCCAGAAGCGCTGGATCACCAACGGCGGCTACGCCAGCTGGTACACGACCTTCGCGCGCATCGGCGACCCGAAGGACCGGCACAAGGGCATCACCTGCTTCGCGCTGCCGCGGGACACGCCCGGGGTTTCCGTCGGCAAGAAGGAGGACAAGCTCGGGCAACGCGCCTCCAACACCACCGACGTGCTCTTCGACGACGTGAAGCTGACGCGCGCGAACCTGGTCGGCGCCGAGGGCGAGGGGTTCAAGATCGCGATGAAGACCTTCGACCGCTCCCGGCCGTGGATCGCCGCCGCCGCGACCGGCATCATGCGGCGCGCGCTCGACGAATGCCGGCGGTACGCGCTCGAGCGCAAGGCTTTTGGCCAGCCGATCGCGCAGTTCCAGGCGGTCCAGTTCATGCTGGCCGAGATGGCGATGAAGTACGAGGCCACCCGCCTGCTGATGCTCAAGGCCGCGTGGAGCATCGCGCAGGGGAAGCTCGACGCCATCGAGTCGAGCTACGCCAAGGCGTTCGGCGCCGACAGCGCGATGGCGGTGGCCACCGATGCTGTCCAGATCTTTGGCGGGTACGGCTACACCAAGGAGTACCCGGTGGAAAAGCTGATGCGGGACGCGAAGCTCCTGCAGATCTATGAAGGGACTTCGCAGATCCAGCGCATGGTGATCGCCCGGAACCTGCTCGCCCAGGCCGGGTGACGGCCGTTACCTCCGATTGCCGCAGTGCGGCATGCGGGATCGGACATCCGCCAGTTGACCGACCCCGTTTGGCGGAAGCGGGCGACCCGTGTACTATGCAAAATCTCACATTGTCCCCGCTGCACGCCTCTACTCCTCCATGCAGATCGATTTCACCGACGAGCAGAAGCTGCTGCGCGACACCTGCCGCGATTTCGCGGACAAGGAGCTGCGGCCCAACGCGAAGCGGTGGGACCGCGAGCATCGCTATCCCGCCGACGCGGTGAAGAAGGCGGTCGAGCTCGGCCTCGCGGGGGTGGCGGTGCCGGCCGACCAGGGCGGCGCGGGCATGGACAACGTCGCCTACGCGCTCGCCATCGAGGAGATCTCCCGCGGCTGCGCGTCGGTGGGAGTGACGCTGAGCGTGAACAACTCGCTCTACTGCGACCCGGTGCTGAGGTACGGCACGGCCGAGCAGAAGGAGCGCTGGCTGAAGCCGTTCGCCAGCGGCGAGAAGATGGGCTGCTTCGGCCTCACCGAGCCGCAAGCAGGCAGCGACGCGGCGGAGCAGCGCACCACCGCCGTGCGGAAGCGGAGGGCGACGGCAACGCCTTTGCCCGGGCCGGAGCCGGTCACGGCGGAGGCATACGGTGACAAGTACGTCATCAACGGCACGAAAAACTGGATCACCAACGGCCCCATCGCCGACGCCATCGTCCTCTTCACCATGACCGACCTCTCGAAGGGGACCAAGGGCATCACCGCCTTCGTGGTCGACGCCAGCACGCCGGGGTTCCTGCGGCAGAAGACCGACGAGAAGCTCGGCATCTGCGCCAGCCCCTCCTGCACCATCTTCTTCGAGGACATGGAAGTCCCTCTGGCCCAGCGGCTCGGCGCCGAGGGCGAGGGCTTCAAGATCGCCATGAGCACCCTCGACGGCGGGCGCATCGGCATCGCCGCCCAGGCCATCGGCATCGCCCGGGCCGCCTTCGAGGAAGCGCGCGACTACGCGAAGGTGCGCAAGACCTTCGACGTCCCCATCGCGCAGCATCAGGCGATCCAGTTCATGCTCGCGGACATGGCCACCGAGCTGGAGGCGGCGCGGCTGCTCACCCTGCGCGCCGCGAGCCTCAAGGATCGCGGGGCGCGCCACACGCGCGAGTCGAGCATGGCGAAGCTCTTCGCCTCCGAGGCCGCCAATCGCGTCGCCGACAAGGCGGTCCAGATCCACGGCGGGATGGGGTACTCGAAGGAGCTCGACGTGGAGCGGCACTTCCGCGACGCGCGCATCACCGAGATTTACGAGGGGACCAGCGAGATCCAGCGCCTGGTCATCTCCAACGCATTGCTCAGATAGGGCCGACGGACGCCACGGGGGTGGGTCAAATGGCCGTGCAGGGTGCAGCACAAAGGGAAGGCTGGACCGCGGGCGCGGAGGTGCTCGATCGGCTCACGCCCCGCCAGACGTTTTGCGGTCCGCTCCTCTCGGCCATGCTGTTCGGGGCGGGGGGGCCGGCATCTCGGATGTGTACGTGCACATCCGTGACATCGTGTCGCTCTCGGCGCGCGACTGGGAGTCGAATCCGCTCGAGCGGCGGCTGGCGCGGTGGCACACCTCCCTGGCGCGGGCCATCAACGACTTCGTGCGGGTGGGCGTGCTGCGCGAGGAGGGCCAGGCCCGCTGGTCTTTGACCGACAAGGGGCTGGCCGTGGCGCGCGAGTTCGGACTCATCTCTCGCGACGGAGTGCTGATCGACCGGGCGCTCCTGCGCAAGCAGCTGATCGACCTCGCGCTCGAGTTCGAGAAGATGTACCGGGTGGTCTCGCGGCCCGGGCCGGCGCCTGTCCAGGCAGTCGGGCTGGAGAAGTAGCGTACGAGACGGCGCGCCGGCTTTTTTGCTGCGGGCGAAAGCCCCACGCTGTAGTGTCCGCGCCCCATGTTCGAGCCCGACGAGCACCAGCGCCTGGTGCGGGAGACTGCGCGCAAATACGCGCAGGACTCGCTCGTCCCCGTCGCCGCCCAGCTCGACCGCGAGGGCCGTTTCCCGGCCGAGCAGCTGCGCGAGCTGGCCGACCTGGGGATGATGGGCGTGAACATCCCCGAGGAATACGGCGGAGCGCAGGCCGGGGCGGTCGCCTACGCCCTGGCGATGATGGAGATCGCGCAGGGCTGCGCCTCGACCGCGCTCACCATGGCGGTCACCAACATGGTGGGCGAAACGATCGTGAAGTTCGGCACGCCGGAGCAGCGGCGAAGGTACGTCCCCGAGCTGACCAGCGGCCGGTTCGCGGCGGGGAGCTTCGGCCTCTCCGAGCCGTCCGGCGGGTCGGATGCGGCGGCGCTGCGCACCTGGGCGCGGCGGGACGGCTCGGGATGGGTGCTGAATGGCGAGAAGCAGTGGATCACCTCGGGCGACCGGGCCGGGGTGATCATCGTCTGGGCGCGCACGCAGCCCGGGCCCGGTTCGCACGGCATCTCCGCATTCCTGGTCGAGGGCGGCCAGCCCGGCCTGCGCGTGGGCAAGCACGAGGACAAGATGGGCCTGCGCGCCTCGACCACCGTCTCGCTGGCGTTCGAGGACATGCGCCTGCGCGAAGGCCAGCTCCTGGGCGAGGAGGGGCACGGGTTCCCCATCGCCATGGCGGCGCTGGACGGGGGGCGGATCGGGATCGCTTCGCACGCGGTGGGCATCGGGATCGCGGCGGTGCGCGCCTCGCTGAAGTACGCGAAGGAGCGCCGCGCCTTCGGGCAACCGATCGGCGACTTACAGGCCATCCGGTTCATGCTGGCCGATTGCGATACGCAGATGGAGGCGGGCCGGCTGCTCGCCCTGAACGCGGCGGCGCTCAAGGAGCGAGGCCGGCCGTTCTCCCGCGAGGGGTCGATGGCGAAGCTCTTCGCCGCCGAGGCGGCGAATCGCGTCTGCGACGCCGCGGTGCAGATCCACGGAGGTTACGGGTACATCGACGAGTTCCCGGTCGAGCGCTACTACCGCGACGTGCGGGCGAGCACCCTGTACGAAGGTACCAGTGAAGTGCAGCGCCTGGTGATCTCGCGGGACCTGCTCAAGGACTGAGGCGACGCGCGAGGTGAAACGCCACCCCGTCCCAGAGCGCGAACGGCGCGCAGCCGGACACGAGCACGTCGAAGCCGGCCGCACGGGCCAGCCGCAGCACGTCCGCACGGTCCGCCGCCACGTCGCCGCGGTATGAGAAGTTGACGAGGACGAAGTCGCCGCCGTCGCGCAGCACGCGGTGCGCCTCCCGGAAGTACGACGCGACCGACGCCTCGCCCACCTCGACCACGTAAGGGAAGGAGTCGACCGCCACGACGACGTCGACGGAGCCGTCGCCGCGCATCGAGAGATCCACGCCATCGCAGACGGCGAATTGGACGTTCGGCAGCCCGGCGCAGCGGCGCCGGGCCGCGGCGATCATGCCCGGCGAGATGTCGATGCCCCATACGCAGCCGACCAGCGGCGCCAGCCGCGCGGCGACTCGGCCGATGCCGCACCCGACGTCGAGTACGGCGCGGCCCGGCCTCGCGACGCCCCACTGCTGGAGCGTCCGCACGAGCTCCTCCGACGCGGCGGCCAGCAGCGCCGGGCTGCCGAGCGAGTAGAGCGCCACGCTCGCTTCCTCGCTCTCGGCCACGAACCGGTCGAAGAGACGTCGCGTGCGCGCGATCACGTGATCGGGGCACGCCGGGGTGGACGGACGCTCGAGCTCCTCGCGCAGGACCTGCCCGATCCGCGCGCACCCGGCGCCGATCTCCGGGAGCAGGGCGCGCAGCGCGCGCAGGCGCTCGTGCTGCGCGCCACTCCCGTCCGGGCGCGACGCCTCGGCAGGCGGCGACGCTCGCTCGACGGCATCACGCACCGCCGCCGCGTCGCCGCAGGCCACCAACAGCCGCGCGAGAGCCACCGGGGCAGACATCTCCCCCGACAGGTAGCGGGCGATGGTCGCGCCGAGTGAAGGGATGGGCGTCAGGTCGTCCGGTGCCATGTGCCGCGCGCTCTACCGTCTACCGGGCGGGCCTGTCGCCGGCGGCCCCGGCGTGCCGCAGCCGCAATCCCGCGTTCGGCCGCCTCTCGGCGCTCCACTCGTACTTGTACGACTCCGTGCCGCGGAGCATGTCGAGCTCGCGCGCCCCTTCGTGGATGGCTTGCTCGATCGCGTACTGCAGGATGAGCACGCCCGGGCTACAGAAGTCGGCGCTCGGGTCGAGCCCACTCAGGTACATGCACGCGCGGTCGCGATGGGCAAAGCCATGGAGGACCGCGATGGGCGCGCCACGGAGCCGGAGCGCATGGAGCCGGAGCCAGCCGCGGCGCAGGAACCCGGCCGCGGCCACCTGGTGGAACCGGCGCAGCCGCGGATCGGACAGGACGCCCGGCTCGCCGCGCTCCTCCCAGCGCAGGGAGTGCAACCGGACGAGTGCCTCGAGCAGCTCGGGGAGGCTCCGTTCGTCGGCGGTGACGAACTGCGGGTCCCCCGCCCGCCCGAGCCGGTTGCGGGCGTTGCGGAGGCGGCGCCGGAACCGCCACGAGAGCGACGCCGGCAGGGCGTCCACGGTGGCCGGCAGCGAGAGCACCGTGCACGACGAGCTCGGGTACCGCTCGACCGACAGCTCTGGGGGGCACGGCGCGGCGAGCAGGGGCGACGCGGCGCGCAGCTCGAGGAACTCCCCCGCGTCCCACCGGCTCCGCTCCTCGGCGATGTGCCGCAGGAGCAGCGCGGCCCCGGCATCGGCGAGCTCCGGCTCCAGGAGCACGTCCTCGTAATCGGAGATCCCCGCGCCGAGCATGGCCAGGCGGCGCCGGCCGTCCAGCCCGCAGTAGATGAAGAGCGGCGCGAGCCCGACGAGCCGGCCATCGCGCCGGAGGGTGGTGACGCAGAGCTCGCCCCCACCCATCGCACGCCACCACGAGAGGAGCCACGCGGGCGACTGGAACGGCGTCGCCCACGGGCATCGGTCCAGCAGCTGGTGCCACTCCTCGCATAGTCCCTCGAGTCCCTCGCAGGTCGTGATCTCATCGACGAGGAGCTCCGGAGCCGCGCCGCCCAGGTGCCCGCTGCCCGCCGGCTGGCCGCCCGAGCCGCCGTG
>Ga0137410_10000582_pt1 | contig 25836 bp, 29 predicted proteins | sample CZODoug1_16funga_FD_108878 | JGI IMG/M metagenome (GOLD analysis project Ga0137410, IMG submission 108878) | Vadose zone soil fungal communities from Angelo Coast Range Reserve, California, USA - CZODoug1_16fungal (Illumina Assembly) | ecosystem: Environmental > Terrestrial > Soil > Vadose zone... | reverse complement strand
TGTGGGAAAAGTTCTCCTGAGAAAGGCGCGACAGCACCTCGCGCTGGTTCGCCGTGGAAGCGAGCGGAGCGGCGCGCGAGCGCAGCGAGGTCGTGGCGCGGGGACTGCTCAGGCCATTACCTGCTTGTGCACGTGCTCGAGCATCTGCACGCCGTGCACCAGCGAGGCGCCGCCGCGGATCGCCGCGGCGACGTGCAGCGCTTCGGTCATCTGCTCCAGGTCCGCGCCCTGCTGCAGCGATTCCTTGGAGTAGGCGTCAATGCAATATGGGCACTGCACGGTATGCGACACCGCCAGGGCGATCAGCGCCTTCTCGCGCGCTGACAGGGCGCCCGCCTTGAAGACCTCGGCGTAGTAGTCGAAAAACTTGTCGGCGAGCTTCTGGTTGCCTTCGCCGATACTGCCGAACTTCGCGAGGTGCTCGGGCTTGTAGTAGCTATCCATGAATTTCCTTGGTTGCAAACAAAAAGGCCCGCCGCGCGGGCGGGCCCGTCCATGCTAACGCGCCGGCCTAGGCCTTTATTTCCCGCGCTGTGATCGTGTACTTGAAGTTATCCGGATCGAGGCTGTCCAGTCGTTCCTTGCCGTTTTCCGCTTGCGGATACATCAGGAAGCCGAGCGCGGGGCCGCTCGAGCCGGGGAGCTTGACGTCGTGCGCCTCGTTGTAGGCGAGCCAGTTCATCTCCCAGGCGCCGAACAGCTTGGCGCGCACCGGCGGCACGATCGGATCGGCGAGCGTGGTCGGTTGCGGCTGCTCTTCGAGCACGACCTTGCGCACGTCCGCCGGGTCGACCGGCACCCAGCCGTAGCCGATGAGGAAGACTTCGGCGCGGCAGTGCTGCGCCCGGGTGACGTTGGCGGTGCCGGCGCCCAGGCTGCGGTAGCCGAACTCGCTCTTCGCCACGCGCAGGCCGTAGACGTCGCGCGCGGGGATATTGACCGACCGCGCGAGGCCGACATAGAGGGCATTCAAGTCCGCGCACTTGCCGGTCAGATCGCCGCTTTCCAGCATCGCCTTGATGTCGCCGACGCCGCAGCCGCGCGTCTTCGGGTTTCTCTGCGTGTTGTCGACAATCCACTCGTAGATGGCGCGCGCCTTGTCGATGTCGCTGCTCTTGCCACGCGTAACCTCGTAGGCGGTCTTGCGCACGATGCCGTCGGTGGGAATCATCTCGGTGGCGGCGGTGCTGAACTTGGCCGTCGCCGCGTCGAGCTTGATGGCGGGGTTGCGCTTGCTGAAGTCCACCGCGCGGTTGCGCGTCGCGAAGGTGCTCGTGACTTCGACGACGGGGGTCGTTTCCCCCGCGCCCCACTCGGCGACTGCCATGCCGGCGCCGTATTTGGGGTCGGTCGCTTTACGCACCGACGCGTTGCCCGACCAGCGGTTGCCGATCACCTTCTGGTAATCGCCTTCCACCGAGGGCAGCGGTATCCAGGCGCGCGATGCGCCCTGGGGCTTCAGGATCTCGACGCGAGTCGTGGTCTCGAAGGTGCGCCAGCCGGCCGGTTTGGGGTCGAAGGGCAGCTGTTGCGAAAGGGCGATACGGGGAACCGACCCGAGCAGCGATGCTGCCGCGCCCGCCTGAATGAAAGTACGTCTACGCATGCTTCCTCCTGGATTGTGGCGGCTCGAGCCACGCGAGCGCCGCCGTAAGCGTCTCTCGCGTACCCGCCATGGCGATATCGTAACCGGGAAGCGCGGCGACGGCGGCTGCGAATTCGCGGCTGCGCAGCGTAGCCAGCAGCGTCTGAAATGGCGCCTCGCGGAGCGATCTGCGCGCTGAAGCAAGGTAATAGCGCTCGGTGGCGAGTGGGACGAATTCCAAGGCGTATCGGGCTGCCGCGGCCCGCAGACCGAACCCGGCGTCGGCCCGGCCATCGGCGACCGCGGCGGCGACCGCGAGGTCGATGTTGTCATGCGTGCCGGACGGGCGATTGAGGAAGCGCACGCCGGGACGCGCCAGATCATGGATGCCACGCACGCGGATCCCGGGGCGCACGATGATGCCCTGCTCGCGCGACACGAAGTGAACGAGCTGATGCTTGCGCGGATCGAGCCAGCGTCCAACCGCGGCCGCGGCTGCCGCGGCCCGCGGCAGAGCGTTGGCGACATGGAACCCCGCGAGTTCGCATTCACCACGGGCGAGGCCGGCGAGGCATTCATCTGCGCCGTGGAACGAAACGTCGAGGTCCACGCGCGGCGCGCAGAGGCGGGCAAGCAGCGGCAGCGCGAGATCATGGCTCGCGCGGAGTGCAATTCGCCGCCTGCCGGGCGGGGGCTCGCCGAGGATGGCGCGCACATCGCGCCGCAGGCGATCCAGTCGTCCGCCGAGCGTGCTGCGTACGTGCGCGTCTGCTTCGAGCAGCCGGCTACCGAACGCGGTGAGACGGGCACTCCGGCCGCGCTGCATATCGACAAGCGGCGTGCCCAACGCCCGAGCTCCGGCGCCGAGCAGTCCCCAGGCATGACGGTAGGAAAAGCCCGCAGCAAGCGCGGCTTCTCGCAGGGACGCCGCGCGATTCAATTCGGCGAGCAGCCGCAGCAGATCCTTTCCGTGCCGCGCCGGCAAGCCCTCGGCGGTCAGCCAATGGGTGTCCAACTCGATATGAACGGCCATGCCTATTGGTCAAGGTGTGGGGCTTGCATAGAGTAATCTCTGGAAGACTTTATATGCAAACAGAAACATAAGATGGAGGGTCTGATCCATGCGGCGCGCAGCGCGTTGCGTCTGATCTTCTCGGGCGACGCGACGCTCGGCGGCATTGTGCTGCTCAGCCTCGGGGTCAGCCTTTCCGCGGTACTGGTCGCCACCCTTGTCGGCTTGCCGCTCGGCGCGGCAATCGGCGTTGGCCGCTTTCCGGGACGCCGTGCAGTGGTCGTGCTCCTGAACGCCCTCATGGGTCTGCCGCCGGTGGTGGTGGGCTTGTTCGTCTACCTGATGCTGTCCCGAGCCGGTCCGCTGGGGAGTCTCGGCATCCTCTTCACGCCGACGGCGATGGTGATCGCGCAGACGATCCTGATCCTGCCGATCATCGCCGCGCTGTGCCGACAGGCGGTCGAGGACGCGTGGACGGAATACGAGGAGCAGTTGCGGTCGCTCGGAGCCACCGGCGTGAGCGCTGCGCTGACCCTGGTCTGGGAGATCCGTTTCTCCTTGCTCACGGCAGTCCTCGCCGGGCTAGGCCGCGCTTCCGCCGAGGTCGGCGCGGTGATGATCGTCGGCGGCAATATCGACGGTGTCACGCGTGTCATGACAACCACGATCGCGCTGGAGACTTCCAAAGGGGATCTGCCGCTCGCGCTGGCGCTGGGTCTGGTCCTGATCCTGCTGGTGATCGCGCTCAATGCGGCGGCCGCCTACGTCAAGGATGCTGCGCAGCGGCGCTACGGATGATCCTGCCCCTCAAGCTCGAGGATGTTTTTTTCGTCGCCGGAGGGCGCGTCATCATCGAGCGTATCTCCGCCGAAATCAGCGCCGGCCCGTCGACCATCATCCTCGGCGCGAACGGCGCCGGAAAAAGCGTGCTGATGCGCCTGATGCACGGCCTGCTCGCGCCCGCCTCCGGGAAGATTGTCTGGAGGAGCAATGACACCGCGCGCCTGCAGGCTATGGTGTTCCAGCGGCCGGTCCTCCTGCGGCGGAGCGCCCTCGCGAACGTGACCTATGCGCTCAAGCTGGCACGCGTGCCACACGCCGAGCGTGAGCGCCTCGCACTCGAAGCGCTCGAAAGCGTCGGGCTCGCCGCTTTCGCGCGGCGGCCGGCGCGGGTTCTCTCGGGAGGCGAGCAGCAACGGCTCGCCCTCGCGCGCGCCTGGGCGCTGCACCCGGAAGTGCTGTTCCTCGACGAGCCGACCGCGAGTCTCGATCCGACCGCCAGTCGGGAGATCGAGCGCGTCATCCAGGCGTTCGACGCCGCGGGGACGAAGATCATCATGGCCACGCACAACCTCGGCCAGGCGCGCCGTCTCGGCGATGAGGTCCTGTTCCTCCACCAGGGCAGGCTGGTCGAGCGCGCGCCGGTCGAGCAGTTCTTTTCGCGTCCCGCTTCTCCGGAAGCGGCCGCCTTCATCAAAGGAGAGCTCCCATGGGTTTGATCTTTCGACTGCTGCTCGCGTTCTGTCTCGTCGGCTCGGTGTCGGCGCAACCTCGCTTCATCACCGTCGCTTCGACGACGTCGACTGAGCAGTCGGGCCTTTTCAAGCACCTGCTGCCGATTTTCGAGAAGAAGACCGGCATCCAGGTGCGCGTCGTCGCGCTCGGCACGGGGCAGGCTCTGGACATGGGCCGCCGCGGTGACGCCGATGTCGTGTTCGTCCATGCGAAGCCGCTGGAAGAGAAGTTCCTGGCCGAAGGCCTTGGCGTGAAGCGGCAGGACGTCATGTACAACGACTTCGTCCTGATCGGGCCGAAGCCCGATCCGGCGAAGGTGCAAGGCGGGAGAGACGTGCTGGAAGCCTTCCGCAAGATCCGCGCGGCGCAGGTGCTGTTCGTCTCTCGCGGTGACCGGAGCGGGACCCATTTCGCCGAACTCGAAATCTGGAAGGCGGCGGGCATCGATGTCGCGAAGGACAAGGGTGCGTGGTATCGCGACACAGGTCAGGGCATGGGGCCGGCGCTCAATACCGCCGCCGGCATGAACGCCTACATCCTTGCCGACCGTGGCACATGGCTCTCATTCAAGAACCGTGGCGAGCTCGCGGTCCTGGTCGAGAGCGACAAGCGACTCTTCAATCAGTACGGGATCATGCTGGTGAATCCGCAGAAGCATCCGAGCGTCAAGAAGGAGCTCGGCCAGGCGTTCATCGACTGGGTCGTGTCGCCCGAAGGGCAGAATGCGATCGCGAGCTACAAGATCAACGGCGAGCAGCTTTTTTTCCCCAACGCCGAATGAGGCTGTGGCTCGCCGCCTTGATGCTTGCCGTCGCGCTGCCCGCGTTGGCGCAGGTTTCGATGCGCGTGCGCGTGACGGGCGAGGTGCAGCGTGAGCTAACGCTAGGCGTGGAGGAGTTGCGCACGATCGCGTTACGGCGTGCGTTCGTGAAGGAACGCGGTTATGGCGGGGTGCGGTTGGTTGACTTGCTGCAGGAGGCCGATATTCGCCAGGATGCACGCCATGCGCTGCGCCGCACCTATGTCGTCGCCACGGCCACGGACGGCTTTCAGGCGGTGTTCTCCTGGGGAGAGCTGTTCAACACGCCGATCGGACCGGGTGTGATCGTCGCCTTCGAGCGCGACGGGGCACCGCTCCGGGATGGCGAAGGCCGGGTGACTCTGATATCGCTCGCGGACGAGCGGCCCGGGACCCGCCACGTCAAATGGCTTCAGCACATCGAGGTGCGGCGCGTCGCCGAATGAGGTGACGCGGGTCCGTCAGGAGTAGCCGACACTGTGGCGGTCTATAGCGACGGATTTCACCAGCGCGAAGACCGGTTTTCCGGGGGCCAGGGCGAGCGCATCGACGGACTTGCGCGTGATGCGGGCGACGATGGTCGTCGCGCCGACTGCGACGGCCACATCGAGACTGGCGCCCTTCGCTTCGCCGATCGCCGAGACGGTCGCCGGCAGCACATTCAGGAAGCTTGCGTCGCGCGGCGCAGAAAGGGCGAGGGACACGTCGCGCGCCCGGATGCGAACGCGCAGCCGCTCGCCGATCAGCGCGTCCACGTCGGGCGCATAGAGTGCACCGCCGTCGAACCGCAGGCGCGTCAAGCCATACGCGAGGTCCTGCTCGGCGACCGTTGCTTCCAGCACCGCTCCGGCTTCGAAGCGCCCGAGGTGCGGCCGGAGATCGAGCCTCGCCGACAGCTCCGGCACGGAGCCTGCGGCTACCGTCTGGCCTTCCGAGATGACGACCATGGTGTCGGCGAGCCGCGTAACCTCGTCGATCGCATGGCTGACATAGACGATTGGAATGTTCAGCTCGTCGCGCAAGCGCTCGACGTGATACAGGATCTCCCCCTTGCGCGAGGCATCGAGCGATGCAAGCGGCTCATCCATGAGCAGCAAGCGAGGACTCGCGAGCAAAGCGCGCGCAATCGCGACGCGCTGGCGCTCGCCACCGGAGAGTCCATCGGGACTGCGCTCGAGCAGGGGGGCGAGTCCGAGCATGTCGATGGCGGCGGCGAGATCGATCGTCCGAGCCGTTCTGGGCGCTCGCTTCCAGGCGTACTCGAGGTTTCCGCGCACCGAGAGGTGCGGAAAGAGGCTCGCTTCCTGAAAGACATAGCCGCAGGCACGCGCGTGCGGCGGCACGAAGTGTCCGGTCGCACTGTCCTGCCAGCATTCGCCGTCGAGGACGATCCGGCCTTCGCTGGCGCGCGTCAGGCCGGCGATGCAGCGAAGAATGGTCGTCTTGCCGGCTCCCGAAGCGCCGAAGAGCGCGGTAATGCCGCGCGGCGGCGCAGCGACCTCGGCGTCGAGGCGGAACGAACCGTGCCGCAACTGCAACTGTGCGTGCAAGCCGCTCATATCCTCGCCAACATCGATTGCCTGCGCCCATAGACGGCGAGGAGCACCAGAAACGAGAACAGCAGCATTCCCGCGGCCAGCCAGTGCGCCTGGGCATACTCCAGCGCTTCGACGTGATCGTAGAGGGTGACCGAGAGCACCTGGGTCGCTCCCGGAATGTTGCCGCCGATCATCAGCACGACTCCGAACTCCCCGACCGTGTGCGCGAAGCCAAGCACGACGGCGCCGACGAAGCCCGGCCGCGCCAGCGGGACGACGACGGTGAAGAAACGGTCCCAAGGTCCGGCGCGCAGGGTCGCTGCGACCTCGACGGGGCGCTCACCGACCGCCTCGAACGCGGCCTGCAACGGTTGGACGACGAAGGGTAAAGAGTAGATCACCGATCCAATCACCAGCCCGGCGAAGGTGAAGGGCAGGACGCCGAGGCCGAGCGATTGCGTGAGCGCGCCGACCGGCCCCGACGGCCCCATCAGCACGAGGAGATAGAAGCCAAGGACCGTCGGCGGAAGTACGAGCGGCAGCGCGACCATCGCACCGACCGAACCTTTGAGGCGCGACCGCGTGCGTGCAAGCCACCACGCGAGCGGCGTTCCGACGACGAGCAGCAGTGCGGTGCTGACGGCAGCGAGCCGCACGGTCAGCCATACGGCAAGGAGGTCGTTCATGGAGTCTCGTAGCCGAAGGCACGTATCGCCTCGCGCGCGGCGCTGCCGCGGAGGAATTCGAGGAATGCGCGCGCGGCGGGATTCGCCGCGCCAGGCGCTAGCAGTCCCGCATCCTGACGCAACGGCTGGTGCAGCGAGGGAGGAACAAGCCACTGCGAGCCCGACCTTGGCTGTCCGCTCTCGCGAATCTGCGACAGGGCGATGAATCCGAGGTCGGCGTTGCCACTGGAGACAAATTGAAACGTCTGGGCGATGTTTTCGCCCTGCACCAACCGATCCTTCAAAGCGGACCAAACGCCGAGCCGCTCCATCGTCTGCATCGCGGCAGCGCCGTACGGAGCGACCTTGGGGTTGGCGATGGCGAGGCGCTTGAACGACCCGCTGCGCAGCACCTCTCCCTTGTCGTCGACCAGGCCCGCGCGCGGACTCCAGAGCACGAGCTTGCCGACCGCATAGGTGAAGCGACTGCCTGCGACGGCAAGCTTCTCCTGCTCGAGTCGCAGCGGCGTTTCGCTGTCGGCCGAGAGCAGGACATCGAACGGCGCGCCATTCGCGATCTGCGCGTAGAACTTGCCGGTCGAGCCGGCACTGAGCTGCAAGCGGTGCGACGTTTCGCGTTCGAACACGGCGGCGAGCTGCTTCGCTGCGCCGGCGAAGTTCGCGGCGACGGCGACCCTGGCTTCGTCGGCGATCGCCGGCGCGGCAGACACGATCACCAGGAGTAGGAGAGATCTCATCGGTATTCCGATATACTTATATAACTATATCGGGATGGCGACGGCTCGACAATTCGGCAGGGACGTGCGGCTGCGCATCGTGCTGCGCAGGGGCGTGGCCTTCGGTCCAGGCAAGGCGGACCTCTTGCAGGCTATCCGGGACAGCGGTTCGATCGCCGCGGCCGGTCGCCAGCTCGGCATGAGCTATTCACGAGCCTGGCAGCTGGTGGGCGCCATGAATCGCGAGTTCCGCTCGCCGCTCGTCACCCGCGCCAAGGGCGGCGCAACGCGCGGCGGCGCATCGCTGACCGGCCTTGGTGCAGAGGTGCTCGCGCGCTATCGCGCTCTGGAGGCAGCGGCGCAGCGCAGCGTCGCCAAGGACGTCGCCGCGCTCAGGCGCAAGCTCGCATGAAGATCTTCGGCTTCGCCGGCTGGTCGGGCAGCGGCAAGACCACGCTCATCGAGAAGCTCATCCCGCGCCTCGTCGCGCGCGGGCTGCGCGTCTCGCTCATCAAGCACGCGCATCACACGTTCGACGTCGACCAGCCGGGGAAGGATTCCTACCGCCACCGCCACGCCGGCGCGAGCGAGATCCTGGTGACTTCCTCGCGGCGCTGGGTGCTGATGCACGAGCTGCGCGGTTCGCCCGAGCCGTCGTTCGAGGAGCAGATCCGCCATCTCTCGCCGTGCGACGTGCTGTTCGTCGAGGGCTTCAAGTTCGCGCCGATCCCCAAGCTCGAAGTCTGGCGCGCCGAGACCGGCGAGCCGCTCCTGCACCCGAAGGACGCTCACATCGTCGCGGTCGCGAGCGACGCCAAGGTCGAGACGAAGCTGCCGCTGCTCAATCTGAACGATCACGCGGCGATCGAGACTTTCATCGTCCTGCACCTCAAGCTCGCTTGAACCAGGGACTCCTTTCCGTCGACGAAGCGCTGGCGCAGCTTCTCGCCTCCGCGAAGACGGTTGCCGACATCGAAGAGGTGCCGACGCTCGAGGCGACCAAGCGCGTGCTGGCGCGCGCGCAGCGCTCGACCATGGATGTGCCGTCGATGGACAACACCGCCATGGATGGGTTTGCGGTCCGGCGGGACGAGGTCGCCGCTGGCAGGAAATTCAAGGTGGCTCAGAAGATCATGGCCGGCAGCGTCGGCAAGCCGCTGGAACCCGGCACCGCGGCGCGCATTTTCACCGGCGCGCCGATTCCGGTTGGCGCCGACGCGATCGTCATGCAGGAATTCGCCGCGGTCGAGGGCGATTCCGTCACGTTCAAGAAAGTGCCGGAGAAGCACGAGTGGATCCGCTTCGTCGGCAGCGACGTGAAGAAGGGCGGCGAGATCCTGCCCGCCGGCAAGCGCCTCCTGCCGCAGGACACTGGCCTCGCTGCGTCGGTCGGTCTCAAGACGCTGCCGGTCTTCCGCAAGCTCAAGCTCGGGCTGTTCTTCACCGGCGACGAGCTGGCGATGCCCGGCGAGCCGCTCGCGCCCGGTCGCATCTACAACTCCAACCGCTTCACGCTGCGCGGGCTGGCGGAAGTCTTCGGTTGCGAGCTTCGCGACTACGGCGTCGTGCCCGACACGCTCGAGGCGACGCGCGAAGCGTTGCGCCGCGCGGCGGCGGAGTGCGACCTGATCGTCACCTCGGGCGGCGTCTCGGTCGGCGAGGCCGACTACGTCAAGCCCGCCGTCGAAGCCGAGGGCTCGCTCCTCATGTGGCGCATCGCCATGAAGCCCGGCCGGCCGCTCGCCTTCGGCCAGGTGAAAAAATCGTTCTTCATCGGCTTGCCGGGCAACCCGGTCTCGAGTTTCGTCACCTTCCTGATTTTTGTCCGGCCTTTCATCCTCAGAGCGCAGGGCGTAGCCGACGTGGGGCCGAAATCCATTCAGGCTCGCGCCGACTTCGAGTGGCCCAAGCCCGACGCGCGGCGCGAATTCCTGCGCGTAAAATGGAACGCGCAGGGCGGGCTCGAGCTCTACCCGACGCAGGATTCGGCGGTGCTGACATCCACCGCCTGGGCCGACGGCCTGGTCGACAATCCCGCCGGCCGGGCGATCCGCAAGGGCCAGCCGGTGCGCTTCCTGCCGTACTCGGAGCTCTATTGGTGAAGGTCAAGGTTCTGTTCTTTGCTTCGCTGCGCGAGCAGCTCGGCACCGCCGGCGAGGAAATCGAATTGCCGGTCGGCGTCGCCACGGTCGCGGCGCTGCGCGGCCACCTCGCGCGCCGCGGCGGGCCGTGGGAGGGCGCGCTGGCGGAAAAGAAAAACGTGCGCGCGGCGGTCAACCAGGACATGGTCAAGCCCGGCGCGCCGATCCGCGCGGGCGACGAGATTGCGTTCTTTCCGCCGGTGACCGGAGGCTGAAATGAAGATCTCGGTGCAGCGGGAGGATTTCGATCACGGCCTGGAAGTGAGAAATCTCTACAAGCACGCCGGGGCGGGCGCGGTCGCGAGCTTCGTCGGCATCGTGCGCGATGTGCGCATGACGCTCGAGCACTATCCCGGGATGACGGAAAACGCGCTGCGCAAGATCGCCGAGCAGGCCGCGACGCGCTGGAAGGTGATGGACTGCACCGTCATCCACCGCTACGGCGAGCTGGCGCCGCACGACCAGATCGTGCTGGTCGCGGTGGCGAGCGCGCATCGCGGTGACGCGTTCGCCGCTTGCGAGTTCATCATGGACTATCTGAAGACACAGGCGCCGTTCTGGAAGAAGGAGCATCGCGCCGAGGGCGCCGCGTGGGTCGAAGCGCGCGCCTCGGACGACGACGCGGCCGGCCGCTGGGAACCGCCGGCGAGGAAAGCGAGTTGAGCGGCTTCATTGCCGTCGGTGTCGGCGCGCTGCTCGGCGCATGGCTGCGCTGGGGCATGTCGGTCTGGCTCAATCCCGCCGTGCCGGCGCTGCCGATGGGCACGCTGGCGGTGAACATCGGCGGCGGCTACGCCGTGGGCCTCGCGGTCGCCTGCTTCGACGCCAATCCTTCGCTTTCTCCGGAGTGGCGCCTCGCCTGCATCACGGGATTTCTCGGTGCGCTGACGACCTTTTCGACCTTTTCCGCGGAGTCGGTGCAGCTCCTGCAGGCCTCGCGCTACGGCGCTGCGGCGCTGCACTCCGCAATCCACCTCTTTGGCTCGATCGTCGCCACGATGGCGGGTTTCGCCACCTGGCGGGCGCTCACCTAGCCGAGAACAGCCAGAAGAACTCCTTTTCGTCGCCGGGGCGCGTACCGCGCCAGACGAGTGTCCACCCCTGGCCGAGCGCCGGCGCCGCCGGCTTGTCGGTATGCACCAGCAGCAGCGGGCATTCCTTGCCGGCGATCACGCCGCTGTAGTAGTGAAACACCGCGCGCTGCGGCTCGGTGAGGTTGCGGCCGCTGACACACGCGTCCGGCGGAACGTTTTGCTGCATCGCGGATGCCACCGCGCGATAGCTCTTCGCATCGTCGAGGAACGGCAGCCAGAGCGTCATCGCCAATCCCCAGCCGGTGGTGATTGCCGCGAGCCAGACGATCGGCATGCGCAGCGGGTCTCCGGATACGACGAGCAGGACGAACAGCCACCCCGCCGTCGTCGCGACCGCGAACAGGAAGGGCACCGCGGCGACATGCGGGACATGGCCGGGGCTGAATGCCGCGAGCCGGGCCGCAAGCGCGGCCGGCCAACCGAGAAGCAGGAACAGCCAGGCGCCCCAAAGCACGACCACCATCGCGACTCCGCCCCAGAACGCGATGTGCTCGAGGGCGCTGCGCAGCCGCTCGGGCAACGAATCGAGCGACAACGCGCCGAGCAATGCGAGCGGCACGAGCATCGGCAGCCCGTAGAGGGTACGCGCCGAGGACGCGGTGCTAAGGACCGCGAGCATGACGACGAAGATGGCCAGCGGCATCTGCAGGGCTGGGTTGCCGAGCTCGGTCCGGGTGCGCACCGCGCGCCAGAGGGTCCAGGCGGCGAGCGGCAGGGCGGGTAGCGCGAACCACGGCAGCGCCTTGAGGTAGAGCCAGTGGTCCAGCACGCCGCCCAGGCCGGCGCTGCCGCTGAAGCGGCCGAAGTTGTTCACCCAGAACCACTCGTCGAACAGCGCCTTGGAGCGTAGATAGAGCAGCACCGGCCAGATGAGCACCCAGGGCGCGAAGGCGAGGGCGGCCCAGCCGAGCGAGATTGCATATTGGCGGGTGCGCCACGCAGGGAAGGCGAACAGCACGAGCGCGGACAGCGCAAGCATCCCGGGTCCGAGCAGGCCCTTGGAAAGAAAGGCGATGCCGGCGCCCAGTCCGAGCAGCAGGCCGTTGCGGCGGGCGAGTCCGCAAATGCCGATGGCGATGCCTGCCAGAAGGGCGTTGTCGGTGATGAGCTGGTGCGAGTGCTGCAAGTAGCCGAATGAGCCGGCGAGGAGCAAAGCGGCGGCGATGCGCTTTCCGCTGGCGAGCCAGGTGAACCAAAGCGCCAGTGCCACGAAAAAACCGGACGCGAGCCGCGCGGCGTCATGGATCGGCAGCGCCCAGGCGAATGCCTTGGCGAAAAGGGCCGCGGTCCAGAAAAACAGGGGTGGCTTCTCGACGAACGGCTCGCCGCCGAGGGTCGGCACCAGCCACTGGCCGGTTTCCAGGATGTGCCAGACCAGGCCGAAGGTGTACGCCTCGTCGGGTTTCCACGGCTCGTGGCCGATGAGACCCAGGATGATCCAGGCCGCCATCAGCCCGACGGCCAGCACCCCGCTCCCGAAACTGCTTGATTGCGCCGTAACAGCCCCCACTTGAAGATCACGGGTATTCTGCCAAATGCTGACGGATCAACGAGATGCGGTTTGAAAAGTTCACCACCAAGCTCCAGGAGGCCTTCGCCGAGGCGCAAAGCGCCGCGGTAGGCCAGGATCACCAGTACATCGAGCCGCAGCACTTGCTGCTGGCGCTGCTCGAAGACGAGGGCGTGGCGGGTCTCATCGCCAAGGCGGGCGGCAACCCGCAGGCGATCAAGAAGAACCTTGCCGATGCCGTCGCGCGGCTGCCGAAGGTCGAGGGCACGCCGGGCGAGGTGCACCTCTCGCGCGAGCTGGCGCAACTCGTCAATGTCGCCGACAAGGAAGCGCAGAAGCGCGGCGATCAGTACATCGCCTCCGAGCTCGTGGTCCTCGCCGCCGCGGGCATCCTGAAGATCGGCAAGGGCGCGCTGGAGAAAGCCATCGAGCAGATCCGCGGCGGCGAGAAGGTGACCGGCCAGTCCGACGAGTCGCAGCGACAGGCGCTCGCGAAATACACGCTGGATCTGACCGAAAGAGCGAGGCAGGGAAAGCTCGACCCCGTGATCGGCCGCGACGACGAGATCCGGCGCTGCATCCAGATCTTGCAGAGGCGCACCAAGAACAACCCGGTGCTGATCGGCGAGCCCGGCGTCGGCAAGACGGCGATCGTCGAAGGCCTGGCGCAGCGCATCGTCAACGGCGAGGTGCCCGAATCGCTGAAGAGCAAGCGGCTGCTCAACCTCGAGATGGCGTCGCTGCTCGCCGGCGCGAAGTACCGCGGCGAGTTCGAGGAGCGGCTGAAGTCGGTGCTCAAGGAGCTGGCGAAGGACGAGGGCAACACCATCGTCTTCATCGACGAGCTGCACACCATGGTCGGCGCCGGCAAGGCCGAGGGCGCGATTGACGCCGGCAACATGCTCAAGCCCGCGCTGGCGCGGGGCGAGCTGCACTGCATCGGCGCCACCACCCTCGACGAGTACCGCAAGTACGTCGAGAAGGATGCGGCGCTCGAGCGCCGCTTCCAGAAAGTGCTGGTCGGCGAGCCGAGCGTCGAGTCGACGATCGCCATCCTGCGCGGCCTGCAGGAGAAATACGAAGTTCACCACGGCGTCGACATCACCGATCCGGCGATCGTCGCCGCGGCCGAGCTCTCGCAGCGCTATATCACCGACCGCTTCCTGCCCGACAAGGCGATCGACCTCATCGACGAGGCGGCGGCGCGCATCAAGATGGAGATCGACTCCAAGCCCGAGGCGATGGACCGCCTCGACCGCCGCCTGATCCAGCTCAGGATCGAGCGCGAGGCGGTGAAGAAGGAAAAGGACGAGGCCTCGCAGAAAAGGCTTTCCTTGATCGAACAGGAAATTCAAAAGCTGGAGAAGGAATACGCCGACCTCGAAGAGATCTGGAAGGCGGAGAAGGCGCAGGTGCAGGGCAGCCAGCATGTCAAGGAAGAGCTGGAGAAGCTGCGCCTGCAGATGGAAGAGGCGAAGCGCAAGGGCGACTGGCAGAAGATGTCCGAGATCCAGTACGGCAAGATTCCGCAGCTGGAAAAGCAGCTGGCGGAAAAGCCGGAAGCGAAAAAAGCCCGGCTGGTCCGCACCCAGGTCGGCGCGGAAGAAATCGCCGAGGTGGTGTCGCGCGCCACCGGCATCCCGGTGGCGAAGATGATGCAGGGCGAGCGCGAGAAGCTGATCCGGATGGAAGACCGGCTGCACGAGCGAGTCATCGGCCAGGACGAGGCGGTGCGGCTCGTCTCCGACGCGATCCGCCGCTCGCGCTCCGGGCTATCCGACCCGAACCGCCCCTACGGATCGTTCCTCTTCCTCGGGCCGACGGGTGTCGGCAAGACCGAGCTGTGCAAGGCGCTCGCCGCGTTCCTGTTCGACTCGGAAGAGCACCTCATCCGCATCGACATGTCGGAATACATGGAGAAGCACTCGGTCTCGCGCCTGATCGGCGCGCCGCCGGGCTACGTCGGCTACGACGAAGGCGGGCAGCTCACCGAGCAGGTGCGGCGCAAGCCGTACTCGGTGATCCTCTTCGACGAGGTGGAGAAGGCGCACCCCGACGTGTTCAACGCGCTGCTCCAGGTCCTGGACGAAGGCCGTCTGACCGACGGGCAGGGCCGCACCGTGGACTTCAAGAACACCGTGCTGGTGATGACCTCCAACCTCGGCTCGCAGATGATCCAGAGCATGGCGGGCAGCGATTACCAGGTGGTCAAGCTCGCGGTGATGGGCGAGGTGAAGACGCAGTTCCGGCCGGAATTCGTGAACCGCATCGACGAGGTGGTGGTGTTCCACGCCCTTGCGGAAGACAACATCAAGTCGATCGCGAAGATCCAGCTCAGGATTCTTCAGCAGAGACTTTCCCGGATGGACTACGGCCTCGACGTTTCCGACGCCGCGCTGGCCGAGCTGGCCAAGGTGGGATTCGACCCGGTCTACGGCGCGCGACCGCTCAAGCGCGCCATCCAGTCCGGGATCGAGAACCCGCTGGCGAAAGCGATCCTCGAAGGCCGCTTCGCGCCCAAGGACACCATCGCGGTCGACTGGCGCGGCGGCAGGATGACGTTCGAGAAAAAGTCCACCGCCCGACGGGCAGCGTGAAGGCCTAAGCGCGGGCGACGCGGTCGCTGTTGCGCCGCAGCGGATGACCCCGCTCGACGTTTGCCGAAGCTTCTTCGGTGACGAAGGTTTCGATCTTGCCCCTCAGGGCGTCGGCGCTGCGACGGATCCGCTGGACGTCCCGGGCGATCAGGTCGGCGTGCTCGAAGGACGGGCCGTGGACCTCCTGCTCCACGCGCTCGGCGGCGCCGAGGGCGAGGCGAAGCAACTCGCAGAGGTCATTGATGGCGCTGAGCGCGCGGCTGCCGGATTCGGCGTCCATGCGCGCAAGACTAGCGGGTCAGCGGCGGGCGATCCGTCTTGCTTCTGGTGCGGCGGGTGCTCCGACCGGCGCATCCGCCCCGGCACCGGTACCGCTGCCGGCCCCGCCGTCAGCCCTTATCCGCCGGGTCGACTGCAGCAGTTCCTCCCACAGGCCGTCGGTGTCCTTGCGGAACACCATCTCGACGTTAGCGTCGAGCACCGACCACAGCCCGCGGTCGATTTCGCTCTTCAACTCGCCCGGGCGCCAGCCGACATAGCCGACGAAATAGCGCGCATCGTTGGGCGTGGTCTCGATCACGTGGTCAATGGTGTTGGCGCGGAACGTGAGGTACAAGTTCTGCATCAGCAGCACTGAGCCCGCGCCCGGCGTCTGATCGGCTCTGACCAGGGCGACCAGCGCGCCGCGCGAGAACGGCCCGCCGTAGTACACCGGATCGACGACCTTCTTCGAAGGCTCGTGCTCCGGGAACAGGCTGCCGAGCGATCGCTTTGTCGGCCGGTTGAGAATCACGCCGACGTGGCCGCCGCTGGGGGCGGGCGCTGCGAGCAGCACCGTCTGGCGGTATTCGAGGTCGCGGAATGCGGGGTGGGCGATCAGCAGGATGGCATCCTCCTGCTGGGACTGCGCGCTGGCGACGCCGGCACAAACCAGCAGAAGGACAGCCAGAAGGCGCGCGACGATCATGAGCGCAGCCTATCACCGTTTTTGTTCTCCGCTCGCGAGCCGCGCGCTTTTTCGAACAATTCCTTCCACAGGCCGCTCGTGTCGGCGCGGAACAGGATCTCTTCCGTGACAGGCAGCACAAACCAGGCGTCGAGTTTTAACTCGCGCTGCAACTGATTCGGCGCCCAGCCGGCGAAGCCCGTGAAAAATCGCAAGCGTTGTCCCGGGCGCGACGGCAGCGCGTCGACGTTCGCCGGATGTATGCTGAGGTAGACGCCTTGCACGACATGAAAGGCGGCGATCGGCGCGCGATCGGCGGCGAAGAGCGCGACCGTGACCTGCGGCATGACCGGTCCTCCGCTGTACAGCGGCTCGCCGGTCCGGTCGTGGCGCTTCTCCGCCGGCCGGTTGAGGATCACGCCGATGGTGGCGGCATCGGGCGTCTGCGTCACCAGCACCACGGTCTCGCGGAACCTCGGGTCAGTGAGGCTCGGCTTGGCCACCAGCAGGATGGAGTTGGCCGGCTGTTCCCGCTGAGCTGCCGCGGGAATCGCAGCCAGGAGGAGGAAGAGGGCCGCCGCGAATCGCACGGCCCGATTATTGCGCTTATCTCAACGACAGGGCGGCGAGCGCAACGAAGAGAGCGACGACCGAGAACGCCATGGCCACCGCGCACATCACCACGGCGCGGCGCAACCGCGCTTCCGCGGTCAACGCGGCACTCTCGAGCGCGGCGACCGTGCTCTGCAGTTGCGCGGCGAGCTCCTTGATATGGTCGGCGTTCTGCGCCGCGGCGGCCTGCAGCTCGGCGATCTGCTGCTGCATCAGGTCGCCCGAGGGTACGGTCGCGACCTCGCTCTTCTTGCGCGTGAAGACCGGCCGCACCGCGGAGACGACGTCGCTCACGTGCGGCAGGATCGCTTTCAGCGTGGGAATCAGCCAGCCGGCCATGCGCCAATAGTAGCAAGCCTTAACGCCACACCATTCGCGCCGTCCGCACTACGAGCTCGAGCTTGCGCTTCTGGTCCTCTTCGGTGACCCGGTTGCCGGTGACGTCGGAGGCGAAGCCGCACTGCGGGCTGAGCGCGAGCTGCTCGAGCGGCAGGTAGCGCGCGGCTTCGTCGATCCGGCGGGCGAGCGCTTCGGGCGTCTCCAGCTCCGGGACCTTGGTGCTGACCAAGCCGAGCACGCAGACCTTGCCCTTCGGCACGTGACGCAGCGGCTCGAAGCTGCCGGCGCGCGGGCTGTCGTACTCGAGCAGGAAGCGCTGGTGAGGCAGGGCATTGAACAGCCGCTCGGCGATCGCGTCGTAGTGGCCTTCGCGATGCCACATGCTGTGCTGGTTGCCGCGGCAGAGGTGGATGCCGAAGGTCACGTCGGGGAAGCCTTCCAGGACGGCAGCGTCCGCGGCGAGCGAGCGCTCGAAGTTGCGCATCGGGTCCTCGCCGCGGCTGCGCATCGCCTCCAGCGATGGCGCGTCGACGTACGCGGTATAGCCCGGTGCGTCGATCTGCACGTAGCGGCAACCTGTGGCGACCACCTCGCCGATCATCTGCCGCTCGATCGCGACCACGTCGGCGAGGAAGGCATCGGCGTTCGCGTAGACCGCGCGCGACTCCTCGTGCGCGAAGCGCTGGCCGATGCGGTCGGGGCCGATGAGCGTCACCTTGACGGGCTTTTTCGCCGCGCTCCTGGCGAAGCGGTATTCCTCGAGCAGGACGTTGTGCTCGAGCCGCAACCGCGCCACTGCAGGCCGGCGCCGCGTCACGGCGGGGCCGTGCTGGTGCAGGTCGGGCATGTCGAAGCGGGCGAGCGCGTTGCCGCCGGTGACGCGCGCCTCGGTGGCGCGCAGCGTCGTCCCGCCCGCGGCGAAGCCGCTGACCGCGGCGCCAAAGCTGTCCTGGAAATTGAGACGGCGGATCTCGCCGTCGGTAACGACCTCGAGCCCGAGATCCTCCTGGAAGCGGATTGCGTCGCGCACCGTCTGATCCTCGATGCGCCGGAATTCTTTCTCGGGCATGCGGCCTTCGTCGAACGCCGCGCGCGCTTCGCGCCATGCCCGCGGGCGCAGCAGGCTGCCGACCACGTCGGCGCGCAGCAGGTCCAGATCGCGCGGCATCAATCCTCCGGAAGCAGGACCGCTCCGGGGCTTCATGCGTAGTCCTCCGCATAGAGCTGCACGCAGCTGAGTCGCTCGTCGGTGAATTCGAGCGCGAGCGTGGCGCCGCCGCGCTCGAAGTCGATCCAGCGGAGATTGCCGCCGCCCGTCGAGTCCGACGCCGGTTCGCCGAACCAGGTCTGCACGTCCAGCGGCTTCACCGCGCGCGAAAGACGGATGTCCCCGGCAACGTCGACGCTCGAGCCTTCGTCGATGTCGAATTTCACGGCGATCAGCCGGCCATCTTTGAACTCCAGGTCGAAGGTTTCGTACTGGAGGTAGCCGTCGCGAAATAGTTTCGGCCGGCCCAAGGCTCTGGCGTTCTCCAGCGGATCGCCGATGCGCAGGGGCCCGATCGCGTGGCGTTGCGGGTCGAGCGCCGGCGTCTGCCCGGCGGCCGGCCAATCGGCGGTAGGATCCTTGGCTTTGCTGAACAGCAGGCTAGGTGAACGCCTGGATGCCGGTGATCGCGCGGCCGAGGATCAGGGCGTGGATGTCGTGCGTGCCCTCGTAGGTATTGACCACTTCGAGGTTGACCACGTGGCGGATGACGCCGAACTCATCGGAGATGCCGTTGCCGCCGAGCATGTCGCGCGCCACGCGCGCGATGTCGAGCGCTTTGCCGCAGGAGTTGCGCTTCATGATGGACGTGATCTCGATCGAGGCCGTGCCCTCGTCCTTCATGCGTCCCAGGCGCAGGCAGCCTTGCAGGCCGAGGGTGATCTCCGTCTGCATGTCGGCGAGCTTCTTCTGCACCAGCTGATTGGCGGCGAGGGGGCGGCCGAATTGCGTGCGGTCGAGCACGTACTGTCGCGCGCGGCGCCAGCAGTCCTCGGCCGCGCCGAGCGCGCCCCAGGCGATGCCGTAGCGGGCGGAATTGAGGCAGGTAAAGGGCCCCTTCAGGCCGCGCACTTCGGGAAAGGCGTTCTCCTCGGGGCAGAAGACGCCGTCCATGACGATTTCGCCGGTGATCGAGGCGCGCAGGCCGACCTTGCCGTGGATGGGCGGAGCGGAAAGATTCTTAAAGGATTTCTCCAAAACAAAACCACGGATGGCGCCTTCATCGTCCTTCGCCCAGACGACGAACACGTCGGCGATCGGCGAGTTGGAGATCCACATCTTCGAGCCGGTGAGGCTGTAGCCGCCCTTCACCGACTTGGCGCGCGTCACCATCGAGCCGGGGTCGGAGCCGTGGTTCGGCTCGGTGAGGCCGAAGCAGCCGATCCACTCGCCGGTGGCGAGCTTCGGCAGGTATTTCTTGCGCTGTGCCTCGGTGCCGAAGTCGAGGATCGGCAGCATGACGAGCGAGGACTGCACGCTCATCATCGAGCGGTACCCGGAATCGACGCGCTCGACCTCGCGCGCGATCAGGCCGTAGCAGACGTAGCTCAACCCCGGCCCGCCGTATTGCTCCGGAATGGTCGGGCCGAGCAGGCCGAGCTCGCCCATCTCGCGGAAGATCTTCGCGTCGGTCTTTTCCTTGCGGAAAGCTTCCAGAACGCGCGGTGCGAGCTTGTCCTGGCAGTACTTCTTCGCCGCGTCGCGCACCATGCGCTCGTCTTCCGAAAGCTGCTGGTCGAGGAGGAGCGGATCCTCCCAGGCGAACTTGGCCTTGATCTTCTCGCGCTTCATTGCATCCGTTCCAGGATGATGGCGAGGCCCTGGCCGACGCCGATGCAGAGCGACACCGCCGCGTACTTGCCGCCCGATTGCTGCAGCTCGCGCGCGACGGTGAGCGCCAGGCGCGCGCCCGAGGCGCCGAGCGGGTGGCCGATGGCGATCGCGCCGCCGTTCGGATTGACGCGCGGGTCCTTGAACTCGACTTTCATCAGCGCGAGGCAGCCGAGCACCTGGCTGGCGAAGGCCTCGTTGATCTCGATGATGTCCATGTCCTTGAGCTGCAGCTTCGCCCGTTCCAGCGCCTTCGGAATGGCGTAGGCCGGCCCGACACCCATGATGCGTGGCTCGACGCCCGCGCTCGCCGCGGCGAGGATGCGCGCGATGGGTTTCTTGCCTTTGCGTTCACCCCAGGAACGAGAACCTACCAGGAGCGCCGCGGCGCCGTCGTTGACGCCCGAGGCGTTGCCGGCGGTGACTACGCCGCCCTCGAAGAGCGGCTTCAGCTTGGCCAGGGCTTCCATCGTCGCGTCGCGGCGCGGATGCTCGTCCGCGGTCACCGTCACCGGCTCTTTCCGCGAAGGGATCGTGATGGCGTGAATCTCCCCCTTGTAGAAGCCTTCCTTCTCCGCCGTGGCGTATTTCTGCTGCGAGGCGAGCGCGAATTCGTCCGCCTGCTCGCGCGAGACGCCGAAGTCCTTCGCCACGTTGTCGCCGGTCTCGGGCATGGCGTGGTTGCCGTACTGCTTCACCACGCGAGGATTCGGGAAGCGCGAGCCGATGGTGGTGTCGAACATCTTGACCTCGCGGCTGTACGGCGCGTCGGATTTGGACATCACGTACGGCGCGCGGCTCATGCTCTCGACGCCGCCCGCGAGGTAGAGGTCGCCTTCGCCGCAGCTCACCGCGCGCGCCGCATCGACCACGGCCTGCAGGCCGCTCGCGCACAGGCGGTTGACGGTCACGCCGGGCGTGGTCGCCGGCAGGCCCGACAGCAGCGCGGCGAAGCGCGCCACGTTGCGCGAGTCCTCGCCCGCCTGGTTGACGCAGCCGAGCACGACGTCGCTGATCTCGGCGGCGTCGACCTTGTTGCGCGACACGACTTCCCGGATCACTTCCGCCGCCAGGTCGTCGGGACGAAGCGGCGCCAGCTTGCCGGCGTGACGGCCGATCGGTGTGCGCAGACCATCGTAGATGTAGGCGTCGAGCATGGGTTGGCTACTCCGGAGTCAAAAGGGAAATGCCGAGCTGCGCGCGGCGCCGTAGCCACGGGCTGGGCCGGTAGCGCGGCTCCTGGAAGATCGCGTGCATGGATTCGAGAATGGTGAGGATCTTTCCGGCGCCGAGCGTATCGCCCATCGCCAGCGGACCCCGAGGATAACTGAGGCCGAGCACCACCGCGCGATCGAGATCGGCCGGCGCGGCGATGCGCATCTGCGCGATGTCGCAACCGACGTTGACGATATGGGCGACGACGCGCTGCGCGACGAAGCCCGGCGAGTCGTTGATGACCGAAACCGGCACCCCGTCGAACGCCAGCATCGCGTGGGCGGCGGCGCGCACGTCCTTGCGCGTCGCCGGGTTGACCATCAGCGTGCGGCGCTTGGCGAAGCCGAACAGGGGATCGACGCCGACCGTACGCGCCGGGTCGAGGCCGAGCTCGAGCGCGGTGGTGGTGACGTCCTTGCCCAGCGGCGCGACGAAACAGATTTCAGAGTCCTTGCCGCCGGTGGCGGAAATCAGATCGCGGAGCTCGGGGACCGCCCAGGCGGATCTCGGCGTGGCGGTCGGTACCGACGGCTCGGGGATCTTCTCGGCGACGCCGTCGCTGCCGTACGTGTACCAGCCGCGCCGCGTCTTGCGGCCGAGCAGCCCCGCCGCGACGCGCGGCTCGGAGAGGAACGAGGGGCGGTACTTCGGCTCCTCGTAGTACTGCGCGTACATCGACTTCATCACCGCGTGCGCGACGTCGAGGCCGACCAGGTCCATCAGGCCAAAGGGCCCGATGCGGAAGCCCGCCGCATCGACGAGGATCCGGTCGATGGTGGCGAAATCGGCGACGCCTTCGGAAAGCACGCGCAGCGATTCGGGGACGAAGGCGCGCCCGGCGTGATTGACGACGAAGCCCGGCGTGTCCTTGCAGCGGATCGGTTCGTGGCCGAAGCGGCGCGCCAATGCGGTGAGCGCGTCGGTGGCCCAGGACGCGGTCAGCACGCCGTCGACGACTTCGACGATCTTCATCACCGGCACCGGGTTGAAGAAGTGGTAGCCGGCGACGCGCTCGGGCCGCTTGCACGCCGCGGCCATCTCCGTCACGGACAGCGACGACGTGTTGGAGGCGAGCACGCAGCTTTCGCCGACGATCGATTCCAGCCTGGCGAACAGCTCGCGCTTCGCGCCGAGGTCCTCGATGATCGCCTCGACCACCACGTGGCACTGGGAAAAGCGCTCGAGCTTGTCGACGACCTCGAGGCGGCCGAGCGCCGCGTCGACATCGCCCGGCTGCAAGCGGCCTTTCGCGGCGAGCTTGCCGAGCGCCTCGCCGATCGTCGCCTTGCCCTTCTGCGCCGCACCGGGCAGCGCGTCGAAGAGCAGGGTGCGTGCGCCGCTCTGCGCCAGCACCTGCGCGATGCCGCGGCCCATCGTGCCGGCACCGGCGACGCCGGCCACGAAATCGGAGCGGGAAATGTCCAGCAATGAGGTCTCGCTCGGCGGGAAAGTTGATATTATCCGCCGGAGGAGGAGGGCAGTAATGAAACGACTTGTTTTCGGTCTGCTGGCCGTGCTGCTGTGCGCCGCGACCAGCGCGCTCGGGCAGGCCTTTCCGTCGAAGCCGGTCACGCTGATCGTGCCGTGGCCCGCCGGCGGCAGCACCGACATCTACTTCCGCAAGCTGGGCGACGTCGCGCAGCGCTACCTCGGCCAGAACCTGGTGATCGAGAACCGGCCCGGGGGCAGCGGCAACAACGGGCCGACGACGATGGCGAGGACGGCGCAGCCCGATGGCTACACGATCTCGCAGCTCACGATCTCCGCGTTCCGTGCGCCGCACATGCAGAAGGTGGACTGGAATCCGGTCACCGACTTCACCTACATCATCGGCCTCGCCGGCTACACGTTCGGCGTGGTGGTGAGGGCCGATTCGCCGCTCAAGACGTTCCGCGACGTGCTGGAGTACGCGAAGGCCAATCCCGGGAAGTTGTCTTACGCCACGCCGGGCACCGGCACCTCGCTGCACCTGGCGATGGAGGAGGTGGCAGCCAAGGCCGGCGTGGAGTTCCTGCACGTGCCGTTCAAGGGTTATGCCGACGGCGCCATCGCGCTCATGGGCGGACACGTCATGATGCAGGTCGATTCCACGGGCTGGGCGAAGCAGGTCGATGCGGGCGCGCAACGCCTGCTGGCGACGCTCGGCGACAAGCGCACGCGCTGGAATGCGCCGACGGTCAAGGAGCTGGGCGTCGACACCGTCTCGAACTCGCCGTTCGGCCTGGTCGGGCCGAAGGGAATGTCGCCGCAAGTCGTGAAGACCCTGCACGACGCGTTCAAGCGCTCGCTCGACGACCCGGAGTACCTGAAGCTGCTCGCGCAACTCGACCAGCCCGGTTGGTACCAGTCGAGCGCGGACTATGCGAAGTGGGCGGCCGAGACGCTGGTGGCGGAGCGGGCGACCATCGAGCGCGTGGGACTACTCACAAAATAGGAGGGCGTCATGAAGTATCGCAAGATCCTTCTCGCCTACAACGGTTCCCAGGAAGGCAAGCGCGCGCTCCTCGAGTGCGCCGACCTGGCGAGCTTCCTCGGGGCGGAGACGCATCTCCTCGCGGTGGCCAGCATGCCGCCCAGCCTGTTTCTCACCGAGGGCTTCGTGCCGGAAGAGCTGCTCGAGGAAGAAAAGAAGCGCACCCAGTCGGTACTCGACGAAGGCATTCGCACGCTGCGCGAGCGCGGCTTCAACGCCACCGGCCATCTCTCGGTGGGCGAGCCCGTGGAGGAGGTGGTGCGCCTCGCCAAGGGCCTCGGCGTCGACCTGGTCGTCGTCGGCCACAACCAGCACTCCTCATTCGCGGCGCGCTGGTGGAAGGGCTCGGTGGGCGCCACGCTTCTCGACCACGCGCCCTGCAGTATTCTCGTCGCTCTGTCACGAAACTGAACTGATGAAAGGCAGACTCGAAGACGACCGGATGCTCACCGGTCGGGGGAGATACGTTTCCGACTGGAATCTCCCCCGGCAGGCCTACGGGCATTTCATCCGCTCGGATCGCGCCCACGCGAAAATTGCTTCTGTTCAAAAAGAAGAAGCTTTGAAAAGCGAAGGCGTGATCGCGGTCATCACCGGTAGCGATCTGGTGCAGGCGGGCCTCAAGCCGATTCCGGCCGCCGCTCCCTTCAAGTGGCAGGACGGCTCCGACCAGCGCCTCGCGCAGCGCTTGTCTCTCGCCCATGAGGTCGTGCGCCACGTGGGCGAGCCGGTAGCCCTGATCGTGGCGGAGACCGCGGCGCAGGCGCAGGACGCTGCAGAGGCGGTGATCGTCGACTACGAGGAGCTGCCCGCGGTGACGACGGCCGAGCAGGCCATGGCGGCCGGCGCCCCGCAGCTCCACCCGGGCGCGCCAGGCAACCTGGTGCTCGATTTCGTCGGCGGCGACGCGGCCGCGACCAATGCCGCGTTCGCGCGCGCGGCGAAAGTCGTAAAGCTCGACGCCTACCACTCGCGCGTGATCGGCAATCCGATGGAGCCGCGCGCGGCCATGGGGTCCTACGACGCCGCCAAGGACCTGTATTTCCTGCACGCCACTACGCAGGGCGTAGGGCCCATGCGCGGGCAGCTCTCGGCGGTCCTCGGCGTGCCGCCCGAGAAAGTCCGGGTCGTCGCGGAGGAAGTCGGCGGCGGCTTCGGCGTGCGCTTCAACGCCTATCCGGAATACGGCGCGCTCCTCTACGCAGCGAAGAAGCTCGGGCGACCGGTGAAGTGGGTGGGGACGCGATCGGAAGTGTTCCTCGGCGACGAGCAGGCGCGCGACATCGTGCACACCGCGGAGATGGCGCTCGACGCGAACGGGCGCATCCTCGGCATGCGCTTCGACTACCTCTCCAACATGGGCGCCTACGTCGTCTTCACCGGCGCGGTGGTCAACACGCTCGGCCTGGTCAACGTGAACTGCGGCGTCTACGACGTGCAGGCCGTCCACGTGCGAGGCCGGCTGGTGCTCACCAACACCGTTCCCACCGCCGCCTACCGCGGCGCGGGACGGCCGGTGGCTTCGTATGCGATCGAGCGGCTCGTCGACGAAGCGGCGCGCGAGCTTGGCCTGGACTCCGCTGAATTCCGCCGCCGCAACATGATCCCGCCGGCGAAGATGCCCTACAAGCTGGTGGGCGGTTTCGAATACGACTCGGGCGACTTCGAGGCGGTCATGAACAAGGCTCTTTCCGCGTCACACTGGAAAAGCTTCGACGAGCGAAAAGCAAAGTCGCGCGCGAGAGGAAAGCTCCGCGGGCGTGGCGTGGCGACCTACATCGAGATGACCGCCCCCGGCGGTTTTGCGCCCCACGACCAGGCGCTCATCAACTGGGAGAAGGACGGCAGCGTCACGCTGCGCACCGCCTCTCACAATCACGGCCAGGGCCACGAGACGACGTTCGCGCAGATCGTTTCGCGCGTGCTCGGCGTCCCCGTGGAGCGGTTCCGCCTGCGCACCTCCGAGCCCGAGTACAACCTGGTCGCCAATCCCACCGGCGGCTCGCGCACGCTGCACGGGCTGGGCAGCGCGATGCACTGGGCCTCGCAGGAAATCGTCAAGACCGGCATGAACCTCGCCGCCGACCACCTCGAGAGCGCGGTGCAGGACATCGAGTTCGAATCGGGGACCTACCGGATCAAGGGAACCGACCGCAAGGTGCGGATCGATGAACTCGCGA
>Ga0137410_10000581_pt1 | contig 25859 bp, 28 predicted proteins | sample CZODoug1_16funga_FD_108878 | JGI IMG/M metagenome (GOLD analysis project Ga0137410, IMG submission 108878) | Vadose zone soil fungal communities from Angelo Coast Range Reserve, California, USA - CZODoug1_16fungal (Illumina Assembly) | ecosystem: Environmental > Terrestrial > Soil > Vadose zone... | reverse complement strand
GGGCTGAATTTTATCAGCCCGCTCGCCAGTATTGATACTTCATCGTCGCTGCCGAGCCGGCGACGATGGCGACGAAGGTGATGATCGAGCCGAGCGCGAGGGTGGAGAAGCCGGTGATGCCCTGGCCGATGGTGCAGCCGAGCGCGGTGATGCCGCCGAAACCCATCAGCACGCCGCCGACGATGTGGTTGGCGGTGTCCTCGGCGTCGCGGAAACCCTCCCAGCGGAAAGTTCTCGTCGCCAGCGCATAGGCGGCCGAGCCGGCGATGACGCCGGCGGCGGAGGCGATGCCGTAGGTGATCACCCGCGACTTGTCGGTCCAGAACATCAGGTACTCGAGCGTGTACGCGAGCGGCGAAACGAAGGAGAACGACTCCATCCGCCCCGTGTTGGTCCGGACGAACGCCTCCTGCAGGGTTTGCGGATCCTCGGCGACATGGCCGATCACCCCGCTCACATACCAGCCGCCGACCACCACCAGCCCGGTGACCACGCCGCCGAGGGTGTAGTCGAAGCTCGAGCGGAATTCCTTGCTCCAGTAGACGAAGACGATCAGCGCGCCGCCGATCAACGCGGCGAGGATCGCCCGGTTGACGCCCAGCAGCGCGGGGAGGTCCTGCCCCTGCGGCAACGTGACGGTCGCCTTCTCCAGCACCTCGACGCGGAAGGCCCCGAGCAGCCCTTTCAAGGTCATGTAGGCGGCGATGCCGAGGAAGACGTAGACGATCACCGATTTCAGGTTGCCGGCGCCGATGCGGATCAGGGTCTTCGAGCCGCAGCCCGAGCCGAGCGTCATGCCGATGCCGAACAGGAGGCCGCCGACGATGTAGGAGAGCCAGGTGAAGTTCGGCCCGGGGTAGATGGATTTCGAGAGGTCGATGACGCCGCCGAGCGCGAGCGCGCTGGCGCCAAGCAGGGCGACGGCGATGGCAAGCAGCCACATGCGCATGCGCGAGAGGTCGCCCATGTTCACCCAGTCCGAGACCGCGCCCATGGTGCAGAAGTGCGTACGGTTGCCAACCGCGCCGAAGATGAAGGCGAGAAGAAACGCGCCGCCGGTAACGAGCGGCGCGAGGCTAACGGGGTTTTCGCTCAACGCTTGGTGAACGCCGCGAGGCGCTGCTTCGCGCTCGAGGCCGCGCTGCTGGTCGGATACTTGCCGACCAGCTCTTCCAGCGTCTTCTGCGCCGACTTGCGATCGCCCATGGTTTCCTGGGCGCTAGCGATGGAGAGCATCGCGTCGGGCGCTTTCTGGCTGTCGGGCCAGGCGGAGAGCAGCTTGCGCTGCGCGTTGATCGCGCTCTTGTAGTCACGCTGCCCGGAATGCGCCATGCCGATCCAGTACTGCGCGTTCGGCGCGAGGGCGCTGCTCGGGTAGGTCACGAGGAAGCCCTGCATCGCAGCGACGGCGAGCGAGTAGTTGCCGAGCTTGAACTGATCGAGCGCGGCCTGGTAGGCGCGCGTCTCCGCGGCCGACACTTCCGGCTCGGCGCTCGCCCCCGGCTTCTCCGGCACCGACGCCTGCGCCTCGCGCGCCTTCTCCAGCTTCAGCAAACGCGTGTCGATGTCCTGGTAGAGCTCGGTCTGGCGCTTGGTCAGGATCTCGGCCTGGTTGGCGAGCACCTCGACCTGGCCGCGCATGCCGGCGACGTCGTTGCGCAGCTGCTCCATCTGCGAGGCGAATTCGAGCAGCGAGCTGCGGTCGCCCGCGAGCGACTGGATCTTCGCCAGCCGCTCGTCGATGCTGCGGTTCTGCGCTTCCAGGCTCTGGCGCAGGAGCTCGATGCGCCGGCGCGCCTCCTCGTCGTCGAACAGCGCGGCTAGCGCCTGCCCCGTGAAGGCGCAGGCGACGACGAAGAGGGCGGCCCGGTTCAGCATGGAGCTCAGTACTCGCCGTTGTAGAGCATGTCGTCGCGGCGGTTCTTGGCCCAGCAACCTTCCGCGTGGTCGCTGCACATCGGCTTCTCTTCGCCGAGGCTGACCGACTCGATCTGGCCGTCCTTGGCGCCGAGCAGGATCAGCGCGCGCTTCACGGTGTCGGAGCGGCGCTGGCCGAGGCCGACGTTGTACTCGCGGCTGCCGCGCTCGTCGGCATTGCCCTGGATGAGCATTTTCGCCGCCGGGTTCTCGCGCAGGTACTTGGCATGCGCCTCGACCAGGCCCTTGTACTCGGACTGGATCTCGAACTTGTCGTACTCGAAGAAGATCTGCCGCTTCGAGAGGATGTTGTTCGGGTCCTTGAGCATCGCCGAGGGATCGGCGCGGCGCGAGGTCAGGTCGACCGTCGGTGCCGGCTTGCGCGCGGTCGCCTCGGGCGCCGGCGCAGCGGCGGCGTCGGGCTTGGCCGCCGGCTTGTCGGCGTCGCCGGTCGTACTGCACGCGGCGAACAGTGCCACCAGGCTGGTGGCGGCGATGATCGGCAGGATTCTTGTGCTCATGGTGTTTCCTCCTCTCTCGTTGCTAATCGATGAACGGCCCCCAGGCCGGCTCGCGTACGTCGCCTGCCGGCGTGGTCAGGCGCTGTTTGACACGACCGTCGGCGGAGACCGCCGAGAGCACGCCGCGGCCGTTGATGACCGTGGCGAGCAAAATCATCCGGCCGTTCGGGGCGAAGCTCGGTGACTCGTCTCGGTCGCTGTCGGTGATGATCTGCACTTGGCGATTCGCGAGGTCGAGTAGGGCCACCTGGAACTTGCCGCCGTTGCGCGTGATGTACGCCAGCGTCTTGCCGTCAGGGCTCGGACGCGGCGTCACATTATAGCTCCCCTCGAATGTGATCCGTTGCACCTCGCCGCCGGTTGCGTTCATGCGGTAGACCTGAGGGGTGCCGCCCCGGTCGGATGTGAAATATATCCACCGGCCGTCCGGGGAGAAGCGGGGCTCGGTGTCGATCGCCGCCGAGCTGGTCAGGCGCTTCAGGCCGCTGCCGTTGGGGGCCATGACGAAGATCTGCGAGCCGCCCTCGCGCGACAGGGTCACCGCCAGGCGCGAGCCGTCCGGGGACCAGGCCGGGGCGGAGTTCGAGCCGCGGAAGTTGGCGGCGACGGTGCGCTTCGCATCGGCGATCGAGTGGACGTAGACCACCGGCTTCTTGTTCTCGAACGAGACGTAGGCGAGCCGCTTGCCGTCGGGCGACCAGGTGGGCGAGATGATCGGCTCGAAGGACTTGAGCACCGTCTGGTCGCCCAGGCCGTCGGCGTCGGCGATCTGCAGCTCGTAGGCGCTGCCGCGCTTGACCACGTAGGCGATGAGCGTCGAAAACACGCCCTTCTCGCCGGTGAGCTTCTCGTAGACGTAGTCGGCGGCGCGGTGGCCGACCGCGCGCATGCCCTCCTTCGTCGTCGGCAGCGCGACCGCGCCGAGCCGCGACTGCTTCACCACGTCGTCGACACGCACCCGCGTCTCGAAGCGGCCGTTGGGCAGCGCGACCAGCGAGCCGACCACCAGCGCGTCGGCGAGCCGCGCGCGCCACTCGGCGTAGTTGATCGACGATGCCTCGGTGAGCGACGGCTGCAGCGCCGGCACCTCCAGGCTGCGGAACACGCCGCTCCGCTCGAGATCGCCGCGGATGATCGCGGAAAGCGACGGCGGCAGGGCGTTCTCGCCGGCGAAGGGCGCCACTGCGATCGGCGTGCGCTGCGCGCCGGCGCCGGTGATCTCGATCGCGAGCTGCGCCCAGGCGCTCGCCGCGGCGAAGCCGAACAGCAGGAACCACCAGCGAGCGGGCAAAGACATCCTCCTCGGTTATTCTTATCCTACGCAGGCATTTTATTTGTCTAGCGGGCGGAAGCGAAGTTCCAGTTGGCGCTCGAAAAGCGCCGGGTTGTCGGGCTTGGGCAGCGGCGAGGACTTGAGGATCGCGCGATAGACGGCATCGTCGTAGGCGGCGTGGCCGCTCGAGCGGCGCTGCTTCACCGACAGCACCTCGCCGGTAGGCAGGAGCGAGACGTCGAAGATCGCCTCGGGATTACCCGGGATGCCCTGCGGCAGGATGATGTTGCCGCGGATCTTGCCGCGGATCTTGTCCTGCCACGCCGCGAGCACCTTGAGCCGCGCGTCGGCCTCGCGCTTGGCGATCAGCGCTTTCAGCTCGCGTTCCTTGCGTTGCGCGTCCTGCTCGGCCACCGCCTTCTGCTCCATCGCCAGCTGCTCGCGCATGAGCTTCTCGTTCTCGCGGTCGCGCTTCGGGTCGCGCTTTGGCTCGGGCTTGGCCTTGGGCTTCGGCTCCGGCTTCTTCTGCACGGCGATGTCAGGCTTCGCCACCGGCTTTTCGGGCTCGACTTTCGGCGGCGGCGGGGGCGGCGGCTCGGGCTTCACCTCGGGTTTCACTTCGGCCTGCGGCGGGGGCGGCGGCGTGTCCCAGAGCTCGACTTCCACCGTCGCCGGCGGGTGGCTCTGGAAGCGCACGCCGAGAAACATGACGGCGATCAGCACCCCGTGCATCGCCGCGGCGAGCACGAACGAGCGCAGCAGCGCCGGCTCGCGCCGCAGCGGGAAAGCGAGGGCGTCGGCGCTCACTTATTTCTCCATCGGCTAGCGGGTCTTGACCTGCAGGCCGACCTTCTGGATGCCCTGGCGGCGCAGTTCGTCCATGACGGCGAGCACCGCCTCGTAGCGCGCGTTCTTGTCGCCGCCGATCAGCACCGCCGGCTCGGCCTTGCCGCGCACCGACTTGATGAAGGCGCCGAGCTCGCCGCGCGACACGGTCCGCTCGACGACGATCGCGCCGGCGTTGTCACGCTGGCGCACCACCAGCTGCTGGTCGGCTTTGACGAACACCTCGATGGGGACGATCTTCGGCGCGCTCGCCTTGTCGACGGTGGGCAGGTCGATGACCGCCGGCGTGACCAGCGGCGCGGTGACCATGAAGATCACCAGCAGCACCAGCATGACGTCGACGTACGGCACGATGTTGATGTCGTGCATCGTGCCGCGCCTGCGTTGAACGGCGGGCATCTGCCTACCTTACGGCCTGCCGGTGAAGAATGTTCGAGAACTCCTCCATGAAGCTCTCGAAGCGGTTGGCGAGGCGGTCGATGTCGTGCGAATAGCGGTTGTACGCGACCACCGCCGGAATGGCCGCGAACAGGCCGATCGCGGTGGCCACCAGCGCCTCGGCAATGCCGGGCGCGACCTGCGCGAGCGTCGCCTGCTGCACGTTGGCCAGGCTGCGGAAGGCATGCATGATGCCCCAGACGGTGCCGAACAAGCCGACGTACGGGCTGACCGAGCCGGTCGAAGCGAGGAACGAGAGGTGCCGCTCGAGGAAATCCATCTCGCGCTGGAAGGTGGCGCGCATCGCGCGCCGCGCGCCGTCGACCATGTCGCTCGCTTCGGTCTGCGCGCTCTTCTGCCCGCGCAGCTTGGAGAACTCGCGGAAGCCGGCCTCGAAGATGCGCTCCAGGCTGCCGATCGAGTGGCGGTTGTTGACCGCGCCCTGGTAGAGCGAGGTCATGTCCTTGCCGCTCCAGAACTCCTTCTCGAAGTCGTCGGCCTGCCGCAGGGCGCGCCGGATCGAGAACCACTTCTGGAAGATGAACATCCACGACATGAACGACACCAGCAGCAGCAGCAGCATCACCACCTTCACGACGATGCTGGCGTGAAGGATCAGCGTGAAGATGTCGAGGTCCTGCGTTACGTTCATCTCAATGCCTTCGAGAGTTCTTCGGGCATGCGTGCCGGCCGCATCCGCTCGCGGTCGACCAGCGCGACGGTCACGTCGGCCTCGCACAACAGCTCCGCGCCACGCTCGACGCGCTGCCGGAAGACGAGGCTCGCGCGACCCATTTTAGCCACTTCGGCGCTGACCGTTAGCTGCTCGTTGAGCCGCGCCGGCTGATGGTAGGTGACGGCGATCTGGAAGACGACGAACAGCACGCCGTGCTCGCGCGTGAAGCGCGCCAGGTCGATGCCGGCCTCGTTCAGCAGCTCGCTCCGCGCGCGCTCCATGAAGGACAGGTACTGGGCGTGATAGACGACGCCACCGGCGTCGGTGTCCTGGTAGTAGACCCGCACCGGAATCTTCAACTGTCGGAGAGAAGGTCGCGGCTGCTGGCCGGCGCGGCGAGACCGAAATGGCGATACGCAGCGAGCGTGGCGACGCGGCCGCGCGGCGTGCGCTGCAGGTGGCCCTGCTGGATGAGGTAGGGCTCGAGCACGTCCTCGATCGTTTCCGGGTCCTCGCCGATCACGTGCGCGAGGTTGTCGAGGCCGACCGGGCCGCCGCCGAACTTCTGGATCACCGCGAGCAGCAGCTTGCGGTCCATGACGTCGAGGCCGAGCGCGTCGACGTCGAGCATCTTCAGCGCCGCGTCTGCGGTCGCTTTCGAGACCGTGCCGTCGCTTTTCACCTCGGCGTAGTCGCGCACCCGCCGCAACAGGCGGTTGGCGATGCGCGGCGTGCCGCGCGAACGCCGCGCGATCTCGCTGCCGCCCTCCTCGACGACCTTCACCTTCAGCAGCCCGGCGGAGCGGCGGACGATGGTCGCGAGCTCGCTCTCGCTGTAGAACTCGAGGCGCGCGACGATGCCGAAGCGGTCGCGCAGCGGGTTGGTGAGCATGCCGGCGCGCGTGGTCGCGCCGACCAGCGTGAACGGCGGCACGTCGAGCTTGATCGCGCGCGCGCTCGGGCCCTCGCCGATCATGATGTCGATCTTGAAGTCCTCGAGCGCGGGATAGAGGATCTCCTCCACCACCGGCGAGAGGCGGTGGATCTCGTCGATGAACAGCACGTCGCGCGGCTCGAGATTGGTCAGCAGCGCGGCGAGGTCGCCGGCGCGCTCGAGCACCGGGCCCGAGGTCTGGCGCAGGTTGACGCCCATCTCCTTGGCGATGATGTGCGCCAGCGTGGTCTTGCCTAGGCCGGGCGGGCCGAACAGCAGCACGTGGTCGAGCGCTTCGCTTCTGCCGCGGGCCGCCTGGACGAAGATCTCCAGCTGGCCGCGGATCTTTTCCTGCCCGACGTACTCGGCGAGCGTGCCGGGGCGCAGCGACTGCTCGATCCGCTCCTCTTCCCCCGGCGCGGGGCGCGCCGAGATCAGCCGGTCAGTCTCGACGCTCAAAACTTGAAGTACGCTCCGAGCGAAACCAGTTCCACGTCGGTATGGAAGCCGACCTCTGCGCCACCGATGTTGTTGTAGCGCTGATATTCGAGTCGCAACCCGGAGTGCCTGAACACGTCCCAGGCCACGCCCCCGCCGTAGGTCCATTGGCGCGCCTTGCTCTGCGCCGGGGGCAGGAAGTCCGACGTCAGGGTCGACCTGGCGTAGTAGCCGCCTCCCTTGGCGTAGAAGGAGAAGCGGTCAACCGGATAGGCGGCGATGAAGACGACCTCGCTCAGCTTCGTCTTCACGGTGGCGCGCGTGGGCGTAGGGTCGCTTTGTTCGACGAGCGTGCCCAAGTCGTGGTAGCCGCCTTCGATACCGAAATGCTTGTTCATCATCACGCTGACAAACCCGGACCAGGCCACCTTTCCCGTGCGGTCGCAACTGAAGGTGGTGGTGCCAAGGAAGCAGGCGTCCTCTTTCGCTTGTGCCCTGCCAAGCGAGCCGCCCACATAGAAGCCGCCGCCTTCGGCGAGCGCTTGCGCGCTGACAGTCAAGGCTGCAACGGCCACGAGAATTGCTGCGAATTTGCTTTTATTCATGGAGGTATCCCCCGGTTATCTCAGCAGAATAACCTCCACGCCCCAACCGCGCAAATTACGATTTGGCGAGCGACTTGAGCGCGGCGCGGATTCCCTCGGCCACCGGGGTGCCGGGCGCGAGGTCCCGGGTCGCGGCGAGCGCCTCTTTTTCGCTGTAACCGAGCGCGAGCAGCGCGTTCAGGACGTCGGACGCTTTCTCGACGCCGGGCGTCGCGCCGAGCAAGCCGAGCTTGCCCTTCAGCTCGAGCAGCAGCCGCTCCGCGGTCTTCTTGCCGATGCCAGGGACCTTCGTCAGCCGGGTGACGTCCTGTAGCGACACCGCCTGGGCCAGCTCGCTTACCGAAAGCCCGGACAGCACTGCGAGCGCAGTACGTGGCCCGATCCCGGAGATGCGGATCAGCTGCCGAAAGGCCGAGCGCTCCTCGAGCGTGGCGAAGCCGTACAGCGTATGTGAATCTTCCTTTACGGATAGATGCGTGAAGAGCGTGACGGCCTCACCGGTCGCCGGCAGGCCATAGAACGTGCTCATCGGCACGTCGAGCTCATAGGCGATGCCGCCGACGTCGACCAGGACCTGCGGCGGGTGCTTGCCGGCGAGCTTCCCGCTAAGCCGACCGATCACGGGCGGCGCTCCTTTCCCCGTCCGATCAAAGCACGCGCCCCTTGCGATAGCGCTGCCCCTTGCCGTGCGCGTGGCAGATGGCGCAGGCGAGCGCGTCGGCGGCGTCCGCAGCGGGCGAGCCCTGCAGCGCCAGCAGCCGCTTCACCATCTCCTGCACCTGCTCCTTGGCGGCGTGGCCGTGCCCGACCACCGCCTGCTTCACCTGCAGCGCGGTGTACTCGGCGACCGGCAGGCCGGCGAGCACCGCGGCGCAGATCGCGGTGCCGCGCGCCTGGCCGAGCGCAAGGGTCGACTGCGGGTTGGCGTTGACGAATACCTTCTCGACCGCGACCACTGCCGGGGCATGCTCGGCGATCACGCCGTTCAGCCCCTCGAGGATCACCTTCAACCGCACCGCGAGCTCGCCCGAGCCGGACTTGACGCAGCCGCTGGTGACGTAACGCAGGTTGTTGCCGCTCGATTCGATCACGCCGAAGCCCGTTATTTGCAGGCCCGGGTCGATGCCGAGAATCTTCAGTCGAGCACCGCGGTGGTGTACACGTCTTGCACGTCGTCGAGGCCTTCCAGCGCCTCGAGCAGGCTCTTCATGCGCCCCGCCTCGCCGCCGGCAAGCGCGCTTTCGTTGACCGGCTTCATGACGATCTCTGCGAGCTCGGGCTTGAGCTTCGCCTGGTCGAGCGCGTCCTTCACCGCAAGGAAATCCGCCGGGGCGCACAGCAGCTCGACCGAGCCGTCGTCGTTCTTGAGCACGTCCTCGGCGCCCGCCTCGAGCCCGGCTTCGAGCACCGCGTCCTCGCTGGTGCCGGGCGCGAACACGAACTGCCCGCAATGCTTGAAGAGATAGGCCACCGAGCCGTCGGAGCCGAGGTTGCCGCCGTTCTTGGTGAAGGCGTGGCGCACTTCGGCGACGGTGCGGGTCCGGTTGTCGGTCAGGCAGCTGACGAGGATCGCCGCGCCGCCGGGCCCGTAGCCTTCGTAGCGCGCCTCCTCGTACGAGACGCCCTCCAACTGGCCCGTGCCGCGCTTGATCGCGTTCTGCACGCTGTCCTTGGTCATGTTCGCATCACGCGCCTTCTCGAGCGAAAGCCGCAGGCGCGGATTCATGTCCGGATCCCCGCCGCCATCGCGCGCCGCGACGGTGATTTCCTTGATCAGCCGCGTGAAGACTTTGCCCTTCTTCGCATCCGCGGCCGCTTTGCGGTGCTTGATGTTCGCCCATTTGCTGTGTCCCGACATAGTATGATTTTACGCATATGGCGTCGCCGCTCCTCCTAGCGAAGAACGCGGACAAGGAGCTCGCGCTCCTGCCCGCCCTCGCCAACCGCCACGGCCTCATCACCGGCGCCACCGGCACCGGCAAATCGGTGACCCTGCAGGCGCTCGCGCACCGCTTCTCCGCCGCCGGCGTGCCGGTGTTCATGGCCGACGTGAAGGGCGATCTCTCCGGCATCGCCAAGGCGGGCGGCGCCAACCCGAAGGTGGCCGAGCGCCTGAAGTCGCTCGCGATCGAGGTCGCGTTCGAAGCCTGCCCGGTGGCGTTCTGGGACCTCTACGGCAAGGCCGGCCATCCAGTGCGAGCGACGATTTCCGACATGGGGCCCCTGCTCCTCGGCCGCATGCTCGGGCTGAACGAGACGCAGGAGGGGGTGCTCGGCCTGGTGTTCAAGATCGCCGACGACGAAGGCCTGCTGCTGCTCGACCTCAAGGACCTGCGTGCAATGCTGCAGCACGTGGGCGACAACGCAGCGCAATACAAGACCGAGTACGGCAACGTCTCGACCGCCTCGGTCGGCGCGATCCAGCGCGGCCTGCTCTCCCTCGAGAACCAGGGCGCGGCGCAGTTCTTCGGCGAGCCGATGCTCGACATCGCCGATCTGATGCAGACGCGCGATGGCAAGGGCGTGGTGAACATCCTCGCCGCCGACAAGCTGATGGGCTCGCCCAAGCTCTATTCCACCTTCCTCCTCTGGCTGCTGGCGGAGCTGTTCGAGCACCTGCCCGAGGTCGGCGACGTGGAGAAGCCGAAGCTGGTGTTCTTCTTCGACGAAGCACATCTGCTGTTCGCCGAGGCCCCGAAGGCGCTGCTCGAGAAGGTCGAGCAGGTGGTGCGCCTGATCCGCTCCAAGGGCGTGGGCGTCTACTTCGTGACGCAGAACCCGCTCGACGTCCCCGACAGCGTGCTCGGCCAGCTCGGCAACCGCGTGCAGCACGCGCTGCGCGCCTTCACGCCGAAGGACCAGAAGGCGGTCAAGACCGCCGCCGACACGCTGCGCCCCAACCCGAAGATCAAGGCCGAGCAGGTGATCACCGAGCTCGGCGTCGGCGAGGCGCTGGTGTCCTTCCTCGACGAGAAAGGCACGCCGTGCATCGTCGAGCGCGCCTTCATCGTTCCGCCGGGCAGCCAGCTCGGACCGATCAGCGACGCCGAGCGCCAGCAGGTGATCCAGTCCTCCGACGTCTACGGACACTACGAGAAAGCGGTTGACCGCGAGTCGGCGTACGAGAAGCTGAAAGGCCGGACCGAAGCCAAGCCGGCCGAGGCGAAGCAGAGTTCGAACCCGGTCTCGAATCCGGTTTCCGACGTGCTCTTCGGCAAGACCGGGCCGCGCGGCGGCAGGCAGTCGCAGGGCGTCCTCGAAGCGATGACGAAGAGCGCCGCGCGCAGCGTCGGCTCGGAGCTCGGCCGGCAGGTGCTGCGCGGCCTGCTCGGCTCGATCCTCGGCGGCAAGCGCCGCCGTTGACGTCGGCGTCGTACCGGGCCTGGGGGATCGCCTTTGCCGTGCTCGGCGTGCTCGCTTTTTCGTTCCGGCCGATCCTGATCAAGCTCTCCTACGCGGCGCATCCGGTCAGCCCGAACACGCTGCTGTTCCTGCGCATGGGGATGTCGCTGCCCTTCTTCCTGGTCATCGCGTGGTTCCTACGCAATCAGACGCCCGCGCTCGCGCGCCGCGACTGGGCGGCGGTCGCAGGCCTCGGCTTCCTCGGCTACTACGCCGCGAGCTTCCTCGATTTCATCGGCCTGCAATACGTCGGCGCCGGCGTCGGCCGGCTGATCCTGTTCCTCTACCCGACACTGGTGCTCTCGCTGTCCTTTTTCTTCCTCAAGAAGACACCGGGCCGCCGCGAGATCGCGTCGCTGGTGATGAGCTACGCCGGGATCGCGCTGGTGGTCTCCGACCAGGTCGACACCAGCCGCGAAGGCAAGCTGTTCCTGTTCGGCGTGCTGCTGGTCTTCGCCTCGGCGCTCTGCTACGCCGCCTATCTCGTCGCCGGCAGCGAGGTCGTGAAGCGCATCGGCTCGATGCGCTTCACCGCCTACAGCATGGCGGTGGCGACGCTGCCGGCGCTCGTCCAGTTCTTCGTCCTCGAGCCGGCGAGCGCGCTCGACCTGCCGGCGAGCGTCTGGACCTACGCGATCATTCTCGCCACGGTCAGCACCGTGCTGCCGCTTTTCCTGCAGGCCGAAGCGCTGCGGCGCATCGGCGCCACCGAGTTCGCGCTGGTCGGCGCGGTGAGCCCGGTGAGCGTCGCGGTGATGAGCGCGCTCGGCCTCGGCGAGCCCTTCGGCCTGCCCCAGGTCGCGGGCGCGGCGCTGGTCATCGGCGGCGTGTTGCTGGTCTCACTTAGACGGAGATAAAGATGGATCTTGGTATTCGCGGCAGGACCGCGCTGGTGTGCGCGGCGTCGAAGGGCCTGGGCAAGGGGTGTGCGGCCTCGCTCGCGCGCGAGGGCGTGAACCTCGTCATCACCGCGCGCGGTGCGGAAGCGCTCGAGGCCACCGCTCTCGAGCTGAGGAAATTCGCGGTCAGCGTAAAGACTGTTGCCGGCGACATCACCACCGCCGAGGGCCGGGAGGCGGCGCTCAAGGCCTGCCCTTCGCCGGACATCCTGGTGAATAACGCCGGCGGCCCGCCGCCGGGCGACTGGCGCGAGTGGGACCGCGACACCTGGATCAAGGCGCTCGACGCCAACATGCTGACGCCGATCCTGCTGATGCGCGCCGTGGTCGACGGCATGGTGTCGCGCAAGTTCGGCCGCATCGTCAACATCACCTCCGGCGCGGTGAAAGCGCCGATCCCGGAGCTCGGGCTCTCCAACGGCGCGCGCACCGGCCTCACCGGGTTCGTCGCCGGCCTCTCGCGCAAGACGGTGCGTCACAACGTCACCATCAACGCCCTGCTGCCCGGGCCGTTCGAGACCGACCGCCTGCGCTCGAACCTGGTGTTCAACGCCAAAGCGGCCGGAAAAACAGTCGACGAGCTTCGCAAAGCACGCGCCGACGCGAACCCCGCGGGCCGCTTCGGCACCATCGAGGAGTTCGGCGACGCCTGCGCCTATCTGTGCAGCGCCCAAGCTGGGTACATGACCGGCCAGAACCTGCTGCTCGACGGCGGGTCGTATCCCGGAACCTTTTGAGGAGGAGGCAGCGGATGATCCGGTTCACGGCTTTTCTCGCATCGCTATTGTTCGCCGGCGCTGTGGCGGCGCAGGCGTATCCCAATCGAGCGGTCAAAGTCATCGTGCCTTGGACACCGGGACAGGCGACCGACATCGCCGGCCGCGTCGTCGCCGAGCGCTTGCAGGCTGCGCTCGGCCAGCCGTTCGTCATCGAGAACAAGCCTGGCGCTGGCGGCGCCATCGGCTCGGATGCGGTGGCGAAGGCTTCGCCCGACGGCTACACGCTGCTCGCTGCGTCCAGCGGGCCGCTGTCGATCATGCCCAACCTGCAGAAGACGCCCTACGACCCGCTCAACGATCTGGCGCCGATCAGCCTGGTCGCGTCGACGCCGTTCGCGCTGGTGGTGCATCCGTCCTTTCCGGCGAACAACGCGAAGGAGTTCATCGCCGCGATCAAGGCCAGCCCTGGCAAGTATGCGTTCTCATCCTCGGGCACCGGCGCCACAGCGCACCTGTTCACCGAGCTGTTCAACTCGATGGCGCAGATCGAAGCGCGGCACGTACCGTACAAGGGCAGCGCGCCGGCGCTCACCGACGTGATGAACGGTCAGATCACCTACACCATCGAGACGGTCGCCGCGACTGCGGGCCATATCAAGGCGGGCCGCCTGAAGACGTTTGGCGTTTCCACCGCAAAGCGCACCGGCGCGCTGCCTGACGTGCCACCGCTCGCCGAGACGGCCGGCATTCCCTACGACGCCGCCGCCTGGATCGGTTACGCCGCTCCGGCGGGCACGCCGCGCGAGATCCTCGCGCGTCTCTCTGCCGAAATCCAGAAGGCGTTGCAAGCAGGCGCAATGAAGGAGCGCATGGTCAACATCGGGCTCGACCCGGTCTGGAGCACACCCGAGGAGATGGCGGCGTTCATGAAGCGGGAGCAGGAGCGCTACGGCACCATCATCCGCAGCGCCAACATCAAGGTCGAGCCCTAAAAGAAAAGGGACGATCCGCGCACAGCGGACCGTCCCTGTCTTCTCAGGCTTTGAGAGTCGCGGAGACTCGCGAGGCCGACATCGGCAGCTGGCGCAGCCGCTTGCCGGTGAGCTTGAACACCGCGTTGCCGATCGCCGGCGCCACGGTGGGCACGCCGAGCTCGCCAAGTCCCGTCGGTGAGTTGTCGGTGACGATGATCTTGGTGTGGATCTGCGGCATGTCGCTCATGCGGATCAGCCGGTAGTCGTGGAAGTTCGACTGCTGCACCGCGCCGTCCTTGTAGGTCAGCTCCTCGGTGAGCGCCGATCCCAGGCCATAGACCACCGCGCCCTCGAGCTGCGCATGCGCGTTCTCCGGCTGGACGACGATGCCGGCGTCGCCCGCGATCCAGTAGTCGTGCACCTTGATCCTGCCGGTCTTGCGATCGAGCGAGATCTCGGCGATGCCGGCGCTGAACGACTCGTGATAGTCGGAGAAGGCGATGCCGAGCGCGCGATCCTTGCCGCGCGGCTTCTTCCAGTCCGCCATCTCGGCCACGGCCTTGATCACTGCCTGGGCGCGCGGATGGTCCTTGGTCAGCTCCAGCCGCAGCGCGAGCGGATCCTTGCCGGTGGCGTGCGCGATCTCGTCGAGGAAGGACTCGGAGACGAACTTGTTGTAGCCCGAGCCGATGCCGCGCCAGGCATGCACGCGCACGCCGCGCTGCTCGCGCACCGCTTCGGCGAGCATGTTCGGCACGCCGTAGAACGGCTGCTCCAGGCCGCGCCAGCCGATGACGTCTTTGCCGCCGGTGGCTTTGAAGCGCGGCGGCGCGGCGACCGCGTCGACGTTCTCCGAGACGAGGCGATGGTGCCAGGCGACGAGGTTGCCGCTGCCGTCGAGGCCGGCCTTGATCGTGTGGTAGGTCATCGGCCGCGGCCGCGCCGCGGTCAGATCGTCCTCGCGCGTCAGGATCAGCTTGATCGGCTCCTTGGTGATATTGGCGAGCACGACCGCCTGCGCCACCGCATCGGGCCAGATGCGCCGGCCGTAGCCGCCGCCCAGCAGCTGCTGGTGGACGCGGATCTTGTCGGGCGTGGTTTTCAGCACGTTCGAGGCGACGAACGCGGCGAGCGCGTTCGACTGCGTCCCGGTCCAGACCTCGGCCGACTGGCCGTCGGCAGAGACGCGCGCTACGCAGTTCATCGGCTCCATCTGCGCGTGGTAGCAATGCACCGAGGAGTACTCGGCCTCCAAGGTCTTCGCCGAGCTGCCCAGCGCGGCGCGTGCGTCGCCCTTCTCGAACGCGGTCATCGCCTTGGCATTCGGATCCTTGGCATTGCGGGCGTACTCGGCGAGCGCCTTCTCCGAATCGAAGCTCGCGTTGGGGTTGCCGCCGCCATCCCACTTCACCTTGAGAGCGCGCCGGCCCTTGTTCGCGCCGTGCACGCTGTCGGCGATGACCGCCACGCCGAAGGGCAGGGGCAGCACCCGCTTGACGCCGGGCACCTTCATGGCGTCTTCGCTGTTCACCTGCGCCGCTTTCGCTCCTTCGTACGGTGACTCGAGCACCGAGGCGTAGAGCATGCCCGGCAGGCGGACGTCGATGCCGTACTTTGCCGAGCCGTTGGTCTTCGAGGGCACGTCGACGCGCTGGATGTCCTCGCGGCCGATGAGCCGGAACTGCGCCGGCTTCTTCAAGTCCGCTTCGGTGATCTGCGGCGGCGCCTCCGGAACCTTGGCGAACTTGACCACGTCGCCGTAGGAAATGCGCCGGCCCGAGGCCTTGTGCACCACCATGCTCGGCTCGGTGGTGAGCTCGCTCACCGGCACGCCCCACTGCTGGGCGACGTTGTCGAGAAGCACGCGGCGCGCCTGCGCGCCGGCGAGGCGCAGCGAGGTCCAGTAACCCGGCGTCGAGATGCTCGCCGCGGTGACCATCGCCCCGCCGAAGAGCGGGTGATAGTTGCCGTACACCTTCGCGATGGGCGGCGCGAACTGGTAGGTCACTTTCGACCAGTCGGCGTCGAGCTCTTCGGCGAGGATGAGCGGCAGCGAGGTCACCGCGCCCTGGCCCATCTCGGCCACGGGCACCATCACGCTGATCGTGCCGTCGGCGCCGATGCTGACCCAGGCATTGAACCGGGCTGCAGCGTCCTGGGCGAACGCGCCGGTTGCCTTGCCTGCGAGCGTGAACGAAAAGCTGAGCGCGCCGGTCGTCTGCAGAAACGCGCGGCGGCTGATCTTGGTCTCGAGGATGGTGGTCATGGCTAGACCTCCTTCGCCGCGCGCTGGATCGCGCCGATGATGCGGTTGTACGTGCCGCAGCGGCAGATGTTGCCGTTCATGTGCTGCACGATCTGCTCGCGGCTCGGGCTCTTGTTCTTGGCGAGCAGCGCCGCCGCCTGCATGATCTGGCCCGACTGGCAGTAGCCGCACTGCGGCACCTGCGCTGCGACCCAGGCCTTCTGCAGCGGGTGCTCGCCGCTGGGCGAAAGGCCTTCGATGGTGGTCACCTTCTTGCCCGCCGCGGCCGAGACCGGCGTCGAGCAGGAGCGCACCGGATTGCCGTTGATGTGCACCGTGCAGGCGCCGCATTGTGCGATGCCGCAGCCGAACTTGGTGCCGGTGAGACCGAGCTCCTCGCGGATCACCCACAGCAGCGGCGTATCGGCCGGCTGCTCGGAATTGACTTCCTTGCCGTTGACGACGAATTGGGTCATTGCTTTGCTCCTCCTCCAGGAACGCCCATCCTAGTCCGGAAAAACGCCCGGATCAACGGCACCGAAAGCACCGCCAACGTCAGGATGCCGAGGCTGCCGGCGATCGGCCGCTCGAAGAACGCGGTCAGGCGGCCATCGGCCTTGATCATCGAGCTGATGAAGTTCTCCTCCAGCATCGCGCCCAGCACCATGCCGAGGATCGCCGGCGCCACCGGGAAGCCGTTCTCCTCCATCAGGTAGCCGACGATGCCGAAGGCGAGCATCAGCAGCACGCCGAAGACCGAGTTGTTGATGGCGAACGCGCCGACGATGCAGAACAGGAGAATCACCGGCAACAGGAGCTCGCGCGGCGCGCGCAGCATCTGCTTCGCGCTCTTGATGGCGGCGACGCCGAGCGGAATCATCAGCAGGTTGGCGAGGATGAAGACGATGAAGATCGCGTACAGCGCCACCGCGTTGTTCATGAAGATGGTCGGGCCCGGGTTCAGCCCCTTGATGTAGAGCACGCCGATGACGATGGCGGTGATCGAGTCGCCGGGAATGCCGAACACCAGCGCCGGGATCCAGGCGCCGGCAAGCGCGCTGTTGTTGGAGGCGCCCGCCTCGATGATGCCCTCGACGTGGCCGGTGCCGAACTTTTGCGGCTCTTTCGAGAATTTCTTCGACATGGCGTAGGACATCCAGGCCGCAATGTCGGCCCCCGCCCCCGGCAGCGCGCCGATCGCGGTGCCGAGCACGCTGCCGCGCAGGGTCTGCAGCGGATACTTCTTGACCAGCCCCCACATGCCGCGGAACACGTTGCCGACCTTCGCCTGCGCCATTTCCCACGGCTTGTCGATCGCAGCGACGCCGCGCAGGATTTCCGACACGGCGAACATGCCGATCATGATCGGGATCAGCGTCAGCCCGCCGGCGAGCTCGGCATTACCGAAGGTGAAGCGCGGATGGCCCGCGGGGTTGTCGAGACCGACCGACGAGACCAGCAGGCCGAGCAGCAGCGAGACCACGCCCTTCAGCGGATTGCCGATGGCGAGGAATACGGCGCTGGAGAGGCCGAGGATCACCAGCCAGAAATACTCGAAGGACGAAAACTTGAGCGCGACCTCGGCGAGCGCCGGCGCGGCGGCGATCAGCACCGCAGTGCCGAACAGGCCGCCGATCACGGAAAACACCAGTCCGGCGCCGAGCGCGATCTCGCCCTGGCCCTTTTTCGTCATCGCGTAGGCTTCGTCGGTGTAGGCGGCGGAGGCCGGCGTGCCGGGCATGCGCAGGAAGCAGCTCGGGATGTCGCCGGCGAAGATCGCCATCGCGGTGGCGGTGACGATCGAGGCGATCGCCGGCACCGGCGGCATGAAGAAGGTCACCGGCACGAGCAGCGCGGTCGCCATCGTCGCAGTGAGTCCCGGCACCGCGCCGACGAACAGGCCGAACAGCGCCGAGCCGAAGATCACCCACAGCACATAGGGATCGAAGACCTGCGCCAGCGCCTGCGAAAGGACAGAGGCGGTCATCGTTTAGAGGGCCGTCATCTCAAAATGCGAAGCGCTCGAAAATTCCCCACGGCAGGGGAATGCGCAGCAGCTTGTAGAAGGAAAGATGAATCACGATCGTCGCGAGTACCGCGACGGGCAGCGTAAGGCGCCACGACGCGCCCAGGATCCGCATCCAGACGATCTGGATCGCGAGCGCGGTGAGATAGAACCCGAGCCAGTCGGCAGCGAGGACATAGAACAGCAGCCCGGCGACGACGGACGCGACCCCCGCGACGGCTCGCGGGCTTCGGATCCAGGCGGGGAAGGCAACGAGAACATCTTTCCGGCTTCGCGCGGCCAGCAGTCCCCCGCACAGAATCAGGCCGACGGCGATCAGCCCAGGGAACCACGCCGGGCCGAACTTCTGGCCCGGCATGGCCGGGAACCCCTGGATATGCCAGAGGACGACGCCGCCCAGCGCCGCGAGCGCGGCGCCGGTCAGGGCATCGTGGAGCTTTATTTGGCCAGCCCGACTGCTTTGAGAGCCGAGCCGAGATTCGCGTCGGAAGCCGCCATGAACTTGGCGGTCTCCGCCGGGTCCGCCCACACCACGCCGAAGCCGCGGCTCGCCATGAACTCCTTGTACTCCTTCGAGTCGTAGACCTTCTTCAGCGTGGTCGCCAGCGTCTTCTGCACGTCGGCCGGGATGCCTTTCGGCGCGGCGATGACGCGCCAGGCCGCGATCGCCCACTTGGTGCCGAGCTCCTTCTGGAGCGTCGGCACGTTCGGATAGAGCGCGGGCGGGTTGGCGTCCATGATGACGAGCGCTCGCGCCTTGCCGGCGTCGATCATCGGCCGAGCCTCGGGAATGGAGCACGGCACCACGTCGACGCCGCCGGCGATCATGTCCTGCATGCCGGGCGCGGCGCCGTTCGAGGGCACCCACGGCAGCGCGTTCGGATCGATGCCTTGCTCCTTCAGCAGGCCGGCGATGGCGAGATGCCAGATGCCGCCCTGCCCGGTGCCCGACGCCTTCATCTTGCCGGGGTTGGCCTTGATCGCGGCGAGCAGGTCCTTCACCGACTTGTAGGGCGAGTCGCTGCGCACGTTGATCGCCGCCGGATCGGCGTTGACCAGACCGATGGGCGTGTAGTCGGTGTGCTTGAGCTGCGTCAAACCGACGTGATGCATCATCGTGATCTCGACCGTGATCAGGCCGATGGTGTAGCCGTCGGCGGGCGCCTTGGCGATGGCGTCGTGGCCGACCACGCCCGAGCCGCCGGTGCGGTTCACCACGTTGAACGGCTGCTTCAGCTCCTTTTCCAGCAGCGCGGCGAGGATGCGCGCGGTGGCGTCGGTGCCGCCGCCTGCGCCCCAGGGCACGATCAGCTGCACCGGGCGCTGCGGGTATTGCGCCTGCGCCGTCGTCGCAATGGCGACCAGCAGCAGCGCGAGAATTCGTCTCATGACCCCTCCTCGATAGGTTGTCTGACAACCTATTCTAACCATGGCGCGAGCGTAAGATGGCTTTCGTGGGCGACGAGTTCAAGGACGACTACCGCAAGGCGCTGCCGAAGGACCTGGTCCAGCAGCTGACGCGGCGCAGCGCCTGGCGCGCCACGGCGGCGATCCTCCACGACGTCGCCGTTCTCGCCGCGGCCATCGGCGCCGCGCTCTGGTTCTGGCCCAACCCCCTCGTGATCGTCCTCGCCGTGCTCGTCATCGGCACGCGCCAGCACGCGCTGTTCGTGATCGCGCACGACGCCACTCACTATCTTCTTTTCCAGAATCGAAAAATCAATGATTTCGTCGGCCGCGCTTGCGCCATGCTGCAGGGCCTGTCGATGTGCACCTATCGCGTCATCCACCGCTTGCACCACAACAATCTCTACGGCGAGCTCGATCCCGACACCGCGCTGCACGGCGGCTATCCGCGCGGCAAGGCCTATCTGGTGAAGAAGCTCCTCAAGGATCTTTCAGGGTTCACGGCGTGGAAGACGTATGCCTATTTCCTCGGCGGCGCGCCGGCGCTCAATACCCAGACGAATGTTGCCCTCCGGCCGCTCGATGACACTTCCGCCAAGCTAAAAGCCGAAGCGCGCAGCGATCGCAATCTGGTGATTGCATTCCACGTGGCCGTGCTTGCGCTCTTCGCCTGGAGCGGCTACCTCGCGCAATACCTCGTGCTCTGGATTCTGCCGCTCGTCACCGTGGTGCAGGCAATCCTGAGGCTGCGCGCGATCGCCGAGCACGGCGCGACCACGGATTTCTCCTCGCCGCTCACCGCGGCGCGCACCAACCTCGGCCCGGCGTGGCTGCGCTGGGCGCTCTTCCCGCACAACGTCAACTACCACGTCGAGCATCATCTCTATGCCTCGGTGCCGCAATACAACCTGCCGGCGCTGCACGGCGCGATGGTGAAGCACGGCTTGCTGGAAAACGCGGAGGTGGTTCCCTTCCGCGCGACGCTGACGAAGATCTTCGCGGAGTGCGCTACAGCGGCAGGTACGGGAACTGCACGTACGGCCCGCGCGGCGTGACGAGCGGCATGACGTAGGAAGGCGCCGGCTTGCCGGCCGCGCCGAGCGAGCGCACGTAGCGATACAGGGCACGCAGGTCTTCGTCGGTCATCGCCTGGATGGCGAACCACGGCATCGGTGGACGCGAGGTGAGCGTGCGCCCCTTCTGCACCCATTGCTCTTCGGTCATCGTCTGCATGTAGATGCGCAGGTTGGTCGCGTAGGTCGTGCCCCACACGCCGCGCCAGCCGACTTTGTCGCCAAGCAGCCAGTCCGACTCGGGCACGTTGCCGCCAAGCAACCCGTAGAGCGCGGTATGGCAGGTGTTGCAGCCGCCGGTCTGCACGATGTAGCGCCCGCGCTGCACGAGCGGGTCAGCCGCGGCGGGCAGGGCGATGCAGAGCGCCATCAGGGTGAGCAACAACTTCAACATCAGCCTTTCTTCAGCTTCAGCCGCATCGGCCGCATCGGCGAGCCGACGAAGCCTGCCCGGCGGTAGAGCGCCTGCGCGCGCTCGTTCTGCATGTCGGTGAGCAGCGTGATGCGCAGCACGCCGTCCGCCCGCGCCTGGCCGATCACGTAGGCCAGCATCTTCTGTCCGGTACCCTGCTGCCGGTAGTCGGGGTGCACCACCAGGTCCTCGAACCACGCCGCCTTGCCGCCTTCAGCAGTGCTGACGGTGTAGAGCAGGGACGCCATCGCCACCGGCCGCCGGCCGTCGCGCGCGACGTAGATCCGGCCGCGCACCGGATCGGCGAGGATCAGCTTCAGCGCCGCCGACTGCTTCGCCGCGTCGGGCCGGAACTCGGCCTCCTGGTCGAACAGCAGGCCGAGCAGCTCGACGAGCTGCGGCAGGTCAGCTTCCCGCGCCGGCTCGAAGACGATCATCGGTCAGGTGACGATTGTGGTGCTCATTGACATGACGCCCCAACCGCAGGGCGGCGCACAGGGCTGAGCCGGGCGAGAGGGAGGCGGCCCGGCTTCGTGAAACAACGGCAGGCCTACGGCCGGGCGCCCGCGCTTTCGAGGATCTGGATCAGCTCGGCCTGGCCGCTCTCCTTGGCGAGCGTCAGCGCGTTCGCGCCGCGCGGACCGCGTAGATTGGGATCGGCGCCCTTGTCGAGCAGAGCCTTCACCATCTGCGAGTCGCCGATGCTGGTCGCGATCATGAGCGCGGTCTGCCCGTCGCTCTGCCGAGCGTTCGGGTTCTTGCCATCCTGAAGCAGCTCCGTGACCGCTTGCTGGTCGCGCATCACCACCGCAGTGATGATGTCGTTGTACTTCCGATAGAGCTCGATCATGTTTTCCGGCCGGCGATACGGCGGCGGCTCCGCCGCTTTCGCGGGCGCTGCGGCGACTTTCTCGGGTTCGGCCGCGGGCTTGCTTTCGGCGGCGGGCTCCTCTTTCTCGGCGGGCGCCTGCGCCGCCACGGGTGCGGGCTTCGGCGCGGCGGCTACCGGCGGCGGCGCCGGCTGTGACTCGACCACCGTTGGCGCGAGCGCGACCGGCACGGGCTGCGAGGTCGGGGCGGGTTTGGCGGCCTCAGCAACAGCCGGCTTCGCGGCGGGCTTCGCGGCGTCTACGGCCGCGGGCTTCGCGGGTTCAGCAGCAGGCTTCGCGGCCTCTGCCCCGGGCTTGGCCGGCTCTGCGCCCGGCTTCGCCGGCGCGGCGGGTTTCGCCGCGGCGACCGGTGGCGGCGGCGCATTCAGCCATTCTTCGAGATAGAGAAACCAGGCAGCGGCGACCGCGCCGATCAGCACGACGCCGCCGAGAAGAATCTTGGTGCGCTTGTTCATGGCCCGTCTCCCTGGGTCAGGAAGGCCGGATACTACACCTAAGTCTCAGACATTGAAGCGGAAATGGATCACGCCGGCTTGCCAGACGCAGCCTCATGCGTCATCAGCACCGTCTGATTGCCGTCGGCAAAGCCGACGCCGATCTTGGCGAGCGCCGCCTCGATGCGCCTATAGGCCTGCGCGCGCACGTCGAACTGCTTGCCCGGCGCCGTGCGGAACTTGCAGCGGAAGATCTTGACGCCGGGATCGACGCGGTAGAGCTTGCCCTTGAGCGTCTCGTGGATCAGCCGCCCGATCTCGGGATCGGCCGCCATCTCCTCGCCGACCTTCTTGATCAGCTTGCGGATCTTCTCGCTGTCCACATCGATCGGCAGCGGTAGGTTGAACTTCTCCACCACCCAGTCGCGCGAGGTATTGCGTACCGTGCCGAGCGCGCCGTAGGGCACGAAGTGGAGCGGCCCGTTGTGGTGGCGCAGCGCGACGGTGCGCAGCGTGATGCGCTCCACCGTGCCCTTCGCATTCGATCCGGCCTCGATGTATTCGCCGATGCGGAAGGCATCCTCCGCCAGGAAGAAGATGCCGGCGATCACGTCGCGCACCAGCGCCTGCGCGCCGAAGCCGAGCGCCAGGCCGACGACGCCGGCGCCCGCGAGCACCGGCGTGATCTCGAGGCCGAGCGCCCAGAGCGATGAGAGCACGAGCATCACCAGGAGCAGCACCGCCGCAGTCACGCGCAGCAGCGGCAGCAGGGTCAACAGGCGCGAGCTCTCGTCGGGCTCATGCGCCGTGCCGGGCGGCGGCATGCGGCTCAGGCGCTGGTCGATCGCGGTGCGCAGCGTTATCCAGATGACGTGCGTCAGGAGTGCCAGGGTGGCGACGCCGACCAGCCGCAGCGCGATGCGAGTCAGGGGACTTTCCGCCGCCGCGAGCGAGGCAAGCGGCGCCTCCATCACGAGCGCGCAGATGCCGAGCCCGACCAGCACGAGGGCGAAGCGCGCCGCCGAGAGCACGATGCTCGGCAGCACGCGATCCCGCAGTTCTCCATCTTTCTCGCGCCAGAAGAAGAACACCAGCTCGCGCAGGCCGATCTGCAGCGCGATCACCGCCGCGACGACGGCCGCGATCGTTCCCGCCATCGGGTTCAGCAGCCAGGTGGCGTAGGTCGCGACCACGAGCAGCGCGAGGACGAAAGACCTGGGGAAGCGCGGCGCCCTTGAACGGCGGCCGAAGAAAGCGAATGCCGTCGCGAGGAGGAGCAGGCAGGCAAGGGTGACCATGGCGAAGCGCAGCGCGCCCGCGGCCCGATCCGCGCCGGCGAGCCGCTCCATCAACTCGGGGGCGAAGCGCCCGAGGGCGAGGAGAAAGGCCACCGCCATCGCCGCCGCGGCGATCCAGCCGGCGCGGCCGCTCGTGTCCGGGACCAGCCGCAGCCGGGGCTGTCCGGGCGCGAGCACCAGGGCGATGACGATCCACGCGAGGCGAAGGACCACCACGAACAGCGTCGCCGCGATCACCAGCTCCTGCACGCCGCGCGGCCAGGAAAACGCCGCCGAAGTACCGATCGCGGCCAGGGCGAAAAGCAGCAATCCGCCAAGGCGCAGGAGGAACCGCCTCAGGCCGGGACGCAGCGCATCGCACGGCGAAGCCGCAGGCACCGCCTGCGCGGCGCGCAACGAAGCATAAGCGTAGCTCCAGTACAGCCATTCGACGCCGATGCCGACCATCAGCAGGATGACGACGTAGGTAAACGAGGCCACACCCATGCCGGTCATCAGCGCGGCTTTCGTATTGGCGATCACGCTGCCGAGCTCGGCGGGTCCCTGCGCGAGGTCGCGGCCCAGGACATCAAGGCGCTCCTTGGCAATCTCGAGCGCCTGCACCGACCAGGACGCGAGACTCAGGGCGCCACCCACTCTTCAGGGGCGCGCGCAGCCGAGGCGTCGGCGTACGCCGGAAGGACGCGCGTCACCGATACGCCCGTGGCGAGGACGCGGGCCTGGCAGGCGAGGCGATCGTTCTCGGCTGCCGCAACGCGGGCAAGGGTTTTCTGCTCGGTCTCGTTGCGCGGCGAGAGCGCGGCCGCGCCGGATTCGACGCGAACGCGGCAAGTACCGCAGCGGCCGCGCGCGGAGCAGACATGCGCGTGCGGAACGTCATTGGCGAGGCTCAGCTCGAGGATCGAGAGACCGCGCCGCCCGCGTGCGGAAAAGCCTTCGTCATAGGCCACGCTCACCGTGGCGCGGTCGCGCAGTATCCGCCAGGCAAACACCCCGGCAGCCACTGTCACGAGCAGGCCGTAGCCAATGAGGATGCGCGCCTGCAGCGCATTGAGCGGGTCCGTCACCTGCACGACCCGCCGCAGATTCTCGGTGATGTGCGCACGCCAGGCCGGGTCGGTCGCGAGCTTGTCCAGCACTTCCTTGCCCGACTCGGCAAAGCCGATGAGCGCGAGCACCGGCACGGCGAACAGCACCGGCAGCACCAGGCCGCCGATGCGCTTCCAGACTGGCTTGAGAACCAGCCACGAGTAAAGTCCGACGGCGGCGTGGATCCACACGACCATCACCACGCAGAGCTGCTGCAGCGCGTAGCCCGGCGAGAAACTCCAGTAGACCGCCAGCATCTGACCGTAGGTGGCGTCGAAATTCGGCGTGACCTCGCCTGCCATATGCATGACGATCGCGTGGTTGAGGAGGAGCGGCGGCGTGGCGAGGCCCAGGCAAAGCTGCACCACGTCGGTCTTGCTCATTGCCAGGGAGCGCCGCGTGCTGATCGCGTAGATGCCGAGGGCGATGTGAATGAGCGCCGAGCACACGAGAAGACCCTGGCCGAGGGCACTGCGCCAGGGCCCCATCAGCCAGGGGCGCCAATGCTCCATCGCCGCCAGCGAATGCGTGCCCAGCATCAGGTTGGCCATGTGGCCGGTGACGAACAGCATCAGAACCAGGCCCGTGGCGAGCCGCAGGTTCCGAAGCTTCATACGTTGAAGCGGAAATGCATCACGTCGCCATCGCGGACGATGTAGTCCTTGCCCTCCACGCGCATTTTGCCGGCTTCCTTCGCCCCCTGCTCGCCCTTGTTGGCGACGAAGTCGTCGTAGGCAATCACCTCGACGCGGATGAAGCCCCGCTCGAAGTCGGTATGGATCACGCCGGCAGCCTGCGGCGCGGTCGCGCCGGCACGCACGGTCCACGCGCGCACCTCCTTGGGTCCGGCGGTGAAGTAGGTCTGCAGGCCGAGGATCTGATACGCGGCGCGGATCACGCGATTGAGGCCCGGCTCCTTCATCCCCAGGTCGTCGAGGAAGATCTTCTTGTCTTCGTCGGGCATGTCGGCGATCTGCGATTCGATCGCCGCGCTGATCGGCACGACCAGGGCTTTTTCTCTTTCAGCAAAAGAAATAACCTTTTGTAAAAGAGCATCCGAGCCCTTCTCGGCAATGTTGGCGACGTACATCGTCGGCTTCATGGTGAGCAGGAAAAGCGGCTTCACCACCGCGTGCTCTTCCTTCGACAGATCGACGGTGCGCGCCGGCCGGCCCGCGTCGAGGACCACCTGGACCTTCTTCAGCGCCGTGACCAGACGCACCGCGTCCTTGTCGCCGGTGGTCTGGGCGAGCTTGGCGTGCTTCGAGATCTGCTTCTCCACCGCGTCGAGGTCGGCGAGCGCGAGCTCGGTGTTGATGGTTTCGATGTCCGATACCGGGTCG
>Ga0137410_10000579_pt1 | contig 25887 bp, 24 predicted proteins | sample CZODoug1_16funga_FD_108878 | JGI IMG/M metagenome (GOLD analysis project Ga0137410, IMG submission 108878) | Vadose zone soil fungal communities from Angelo Coast Range Reserve, California, USA - CZODoug1_16fungal (Illumina Assembly) | ecosystem: Environmental > Terrestrial > Soil > Vadose zone... | reverse complement strand
CGGCCTTACTGGAGACCTCGGTAATCAGTCTCATACCCTGGCCACCCTCCGGGAAGTATTCAGACCACTCGCTCGGAGGGTGGTTAAATGGAGATCAAAGATGACCCCGTTTGAAATCGCTTGCATAGCCGGAGGGACAATGTTCTTAGTGGCTATAGATAGGTCCTGGATTTGGATACCTGTGGTTGGATTTATCTTTGCGTTAGAACGTCTATAAGCCATGGTAGATGTCTGTGTAGTCGGCGAAGCTTGGGGAGAGAACGAAGCTCGTATCCAACAGGCCTTTGTAGGTTCATCCGGTATAGAGCTTCTTAGAATGTTAGATGAGGGCGGTATCCTTGAACTCACTGCGGAAGATCAGAATTATATATACAAATTCTGGCAAGATCGAGACCCAAGACTTATCGATATGGTCTGGCGAATGCACCCGGAAATCTATCGAACTAATGTATTTAACATACGCCCTCGTGGAAACAAGATCGAAGATCTATGTGGCACACGGGAAGAAGGAATTAGTGGTCTTCCTTCCTTCGGCAAGTCTAAGTTCTTCCGAAGGGAATTCGAACCCGAAATCGATAGACTTGCCAGTGAATTGCTTGAGCAGAACCCAAACCTTATCATTGCTTGTGGAAATACTCCGTGTTGGGCTCTTCTCGGAACAACTAAGATCACATCCATTAGAGGAACTACCCACCTATCTACACATACAGTGAAGGGGTATAAGGTTCTACCGACTTATCATCCTGCTTATATCATGCGTTTCTGGGAAGCCAGGCCTACTGGCGTTGCAGATTTTATTAAGGCAGCAAGGGAAAGTAAGTTTCCAGAGATAAGACGACCCAAAAGAGAGATATGGATAGCACCTACCCTTGATGATATTCGAGAGTTCAAGGCTAAGTATATTGATAATTGTAAACTTCTATCTGTGGATATCGAAACCTCTAGACGTGCTATAACTTGTATTGGCTTTGCACCTAATCCTCAAATTGCCCTCGTTGTTCCATTCGTCAGACCTGGAAAAAGTGGAAGAAACTATTTCACGAATCCCACAAGTGAGAGAGAAGCTTGGAGGATTATCTCAGAGATTCTTGCTGACCCAACTACCCAAAAAACCTTCCAAAACGGAGCATACGATATAAGCTTCCTATGGCGAGCATATGGTGTGAAAGTGATAAACGCAGAACACGACAGTATGCTCTTGCATCACGCTCTATATCCTGAATCAGAGAAGAGTTTGGGTTATCTAGGATCCATTTATTGTTCTGACAGCAGCTGGAAGAGACTTCGCAAAACTGACACAATCAAAGAGGATTAATATGCGAAAATGCAAAATCTGCGGCGAAGAATTCTTTATTAAGAGTGCTAGGAATGTCTACTGTTCCAAAACCTGCGCAGTCAAAGCTACTAATGATAAGCGAAAAGACTACAAACAGAAATGGTATCTAAACAGCGTTGGCCGAACTGAACTTCTGCCAATTAGAGGAAGTAAGGATAGGTGGATTCATAGTAAATTTGGCTATGTCTTAATTAAGGTTAAAGGCGAATTAGTTTATGAACATAGGATGCTTGCAGAAAAGGCTCTGGGTAGACCATTACCAAAAGGTGTCATCATTCATCATATGTACGGTCCAGCAGACAATCATGGATTCGGCAAATTAGTTATTTGTCCTGACCAGTCCTACCATATATTGCTTCATAAGCGTATGGAAGAGCTCGGTTATGGCAAAAATAGTTGATACCTCGATAACCGGTCCAGAAGACCTCACAGCTTGGGAGAGGGACCAAATTTATAACGGTATGGACGTAACTATTACCGCAGAGGTCTTGGAAGTACTTCTACCAGAATTAGACGATCAAACTTCCAAGACCTACGCCTTTTCAAGAGCCTTACAAGGACCTACTTTGGAGATGAAACTCCGTGGAGTAAGGATTGATCTCCATCGACGAGATGAGGTTGTAGAGGAGTATGTAAATAAAATCGATCACCTCCAGGCTAACCTCCAAAGGATCGTAGGCGAGGCCTTCGGTCTATGGGACTTTAATCCGAATTCACCCCAAGATGTGATGGAGTTATTCTATGATAAAATTGGAGTACCGATTATTCGAAAGAAAGGGAAACCCACAGTCAATCGAGATGCTATGGAACGAATGGAGGCTTACCTTATTGCACGGCCCATTGTCGGACATATTAAAGCAATGCGGGACCTTGGGAAAAAGGTTTCCGTGCTTAAAACAGAAATCGATCCTGATGGTAGAATTCGAACCAGCTACAATATTGGAGGAACAACAACTGGTCGACTATCCTCATCATTTTCCGAATTCGGTACCGGTACAAATCTCCAGAATATCGAAGAATCTCTCCGATCTGTTTTCATAGCGGATAGGGGACATAAACTAGGATATTTCGACGCTGAGCAAGGAGAAAGCCGTGCAGTTGGAGCAATCGAGTGGAACTTGTTCAATGACGGTAGGTATCTCAACGCTTGTGAATCAGGAGACTTGCACACTTCAGTTGCAAAACTTTGTTGGCCCAATCTGGGATGGGTCGGAAGCCCTAATGCTGATAAAGAGCTTGCTGAGCAACCTTACTATCGACATTACTCTAGACGCTTCATGTGTAAAAAGATCGGACACGGGACTAATTACGGAGGTCAACCTGAAACTATCAGCACCCAAGCTAAAGTTCCCATCGGAATGATCATTGATTTTCAACCAACATATTTCGCCGCCTTCCCAGCCCATCTTCAATGGCACGATTGGACGGAGCATACACTTCGTCGTGAAGGTATGCTTACGTCTTTGACTGGGCGTAGGAGGCATTTCTTCGGCCGCCGAAATGATGCAGATACTCTTCGAGCGGCGATAGCCTATGATCCCCAGGGGAGTCTTGCGGATATTGTTAACAAAGGGATGCTCCAGGTCTGGCGAGAAAGGAAATGCATTTTGCTTATGCAAATCCATGATGCTATTATTGTTCAATATCCCGAGGAGATGGAAGATGGCATAATTCCAGTTATACGCAAGCTACTAGAATATCGTGTAGAACTAAACAATAATCGTAGCTTGGTGATACCTTATGGATGCGCCACGGGATATAATTGGGGACACTACGATGAAAAAACCAATCCAAATGGACTCAAGTCCTATAAAGGAGGAGACACTAGACAGAGAATACCTGAAGGAGATTTTAGATTATGATTCAGAAACTGGAAGCTTTAAATGGAAGAAAGTTCAAGGGAGACCTAATTGTTTTAAAGACCAAGAAGCCGGGTCTTTGCATCATTTAGGCTATATTATTATAGGAATAGACGGTATATCTTATCCTGCACACAATTTAGCTTGGTTCTATATATATGGAGAATGGGTCTTCATAGATCACAAAGATAGAAACAAATCACATAATGCAATTGATAATTTAAGGCCCACAACTCAAGCAGATAATAATTGCAATAAAGGAGTTTACTCGAATAACAAACTTCAAATTAAGGGCGTAAGACAAACAAGTAGTGGAAGATTCGAAGCAAGAATAACAAAAGATGGAATAACCCATCAATTAGGCACATTCAACACTGCCGAAGAAGCTTCAGAAGCATATGAAGAAACAGCTATGAAGCTCTTCGGAGAGTTTTATGCAGAATAATGCGAGTATTCCTCGGCGAACCCTAATGGGCTCAAAAGCTACAAAGGAGGGGACCAACGGAAGCGGATTGAGGAGGCTGAATTCGTGGATTGAAGCATTCGTAGAATATACCGCGGACTTGGAAAGCCCAGAAATCTTCCGCCGATGGACGGCGATTGCAACTATAGGAGCCACGCTTGAGCAAAAAGTCTGGGCGCATACAACGGATAATATTTATCCAAATATGTACACATTTATTGTCGGGCATCCTGGCGTTGGAAAAAGTCGAACGATTGCTGCCGCCAGAAGATTGTGTGAAACTATTGAAGGATATCCAATCGGTCCGCAATCAGTTAGCAAAGCATCTTTGGTTGACGCGCTCAAGAAATCGCGAAGGAGTGTTACCAACGTTGCCCTTGGCATCTCGGAAGAATACAACTCCATGATTCTCTTCTCCGATGATTGGCAAGTGACGATGTCGGAGTGGAATAAAGAATTGATCGCCGGTTTAACAACCTTTTATGATGTAATCGCTTCTTACTCCGAAATGAAACGGACTAAAGAAATCGATATCAAGATCAAGGCACCCCAGCTTAATATCCTTGCTGGTTCTACGCCTTCACAATTAATGACAACAATGCCAGAAGGTAGTTGGGAACAAGGATTTACTTCACGAGCAATGTTCATCTTCTCAGACGATAGGCACATAAATGAAACCGCATTCGGTCGCAAAGAAAAGAATCCAGAAGATCTTATACATGACCTCCACGTTATCAGTTCGCTCTGGGGACAACTTGGAAATGCGGAGAATTTCATTGCGCAAGTCGATAATTGGCGAAGAGCCGGAATGCCCCCAGTGCCTAACCATCCTAGATTATTGCATTACAACTCCAGACGATTTGTGCACTTGCTCAAATTGTGCATTATCGTTTGTGTTGACCGTGGTCAAAAGCTGATTATCACGGAAGAAGATTATAAAAGAGCGTTAAGTTGGCTCATAGAAGCCGAAATGCATATGCCGAACTTGTTCCAAGCCGGCGCAGGCAATGCAGATGCAAATGCTATGCAGGAGATTGCCCACTATGTGAAAGCCCTGGGCCAAGTTGAAGAAGGGGATTTGATCAAGTTTGCAACGAATAAAATCCCTGCGCAGTCGTTACAACGAATTCTTGATCTAATGGTTGGCTCACGTCAGATTGTGATTCTTGGTAGGCACCCGAAATGGGAAACAGCAGTATTTGGGCCAGGGGAAGATTAGGGCAAAAGGGCAAGGGCCTTCTTCTCAATTATTCGTGTGCGAGAGGTCCAACCTTTGATATAGTATTTAGCACCTTTCAGACTTCGGTAGAACGTCAAACATCGTTCAGAGAATAAATGAATCAAAGTTTTTACATCGTCAGGATGGATAGATTCGATCGCTGCCATTGTCACAATGCCGATGTGCCCATCATCGTTAACATGAAGACATCGTTGCAAGAGCTTTGTCGCTTGTACTGCACCTGCGTTGACGCACATATTATAGTAGATTAAATCAATTCCTGAGGGCAACTTCGGGCACCAAGGATTCCAGTAGCTGATTTCGTAGATTTCATCAATCTCTACGTCAGATGCCTTCCAGACATCCTGCATAGGCAAGCCTTCTCGCTTGCGATAAGCAGTATATTCACGCTGAATAATCCCTCGCGAAGTACGCCCACCTGGATCATGAGAATCATCATCGTTTCCGCCTTCTTCGAGAAGAACGGCCTTGAGGCAGTAGTCCCAGTTTGTTTCCATCTCAATGCCCTTTCAGATGTTCTAGATATTGTGCGCCAGTTTTGCTGTGGCCTTTAGTGGTGCCATAGCGCATACCGGTTAAGGTCTCCCATGGGCCTTTTGGCTTTTCAAGACCTTTATTTACCCGCCAGAAATATTCCACCATTTTGCCTTCGCTAGCATTGGTTAGCCCCGTTAGTAGACCGAACATGGATAAAATATGGTTAGCCAGTTTCGCCTGGCGTGCGGGATCGGTGAATGCTTGAGCTCCGTTGCCCAAATCCTTACCCACATCAGATATCGTCTTGAACATTGTTCCAACTAGGCCTGCCGAAGGGTCTCGAACGTTTATAAATCCATGAACAAAGTCTCGGACTCCTATCATCGAAGACCCTATCCCAAAGGCAAGGGTCTTCGCAATCTTCTTTCCCCATGAATCCTTCTCCGAATTGGTATAAGGAGTGACGAGTTCTTCAATAACAGCAGGGAGAATTACGTAAGAAAGGAATAACGACGCAAGTTCGGGAACTCGCTTTGCCCCTTCAGCATATTCTCCTTGCTTTGCCAGACCCACTGCATCCTTTGCCTTCCAGGCCATTTCATATTGTTTTTGAAACATATGACTGAAAAACCCATAAAGAGACGTATAAAGAGCACCGAAAGCATTGGTTCGCATCACAGAAGGCTTATTCGACATCACAGAGGATCCATGGGTTTGCCTGATAGCAAGATCACCACGATAAATCGCTTCTCCTTCTGTAGCCCCTTCCATTCTTGCTCGTTTATATGCAACTAGCCATGTAGGCCGAGCAGACAAAAGATCACTTGCCGCAACTGGTGCTGCTCCAAATTGCATCATGATCTCGCGAGCGGTATCGAAAGTTCCACCGCCTTTACCGCCGCGAATGTTGATTTCAGAGCCATGACCAGAGATTAATTCTTGGAAATTACGTCTTCGCCGTTGAAGTTCTTCCGATTTCTCCATTGCCATTTTACCATCGCGAATGCCGGTCGAAGAATCCACGCGGAATTGGCTGACGAACTCTCTGGCAAAGTCACGATAACCCATTTGTTGGAGAGAGTTTAAAAGCGCAGTCGTGCCATGTTTCATCACGGTTCCTGGGTTCAATCCAATAAGGGTTGAGATCAGGTTCTGCCGAAAGAATTCCATGGCTTCATTACCAACCTGCTCTGCGAAGCTAACGAAGTTAGGACTATTAGCGACATCACGAAGGAATGGGATAAATTCTTCTACTGGCTTATCGCCGTAGGCTTTTCGGATCATCCGATTGAATTCAGGATTATAAAAGAACTTCGAGGCTTGAATAATCGATGACCGCATCGTGATGTCGTGAATCATCTGGCGCATACGCACAGGGACGATATCAAGATTTAGTTCCATCGGCGCGATGTAGCCAGTGCGCTCAGTTAGGAATCCGGTAGGAACTGTGGCTCGAAAGTAACCTTCATCCTCTAATGCACTCCGTCCCATAAGTTTTGGGCTGTTGCCAGGGCGCTTGCGGTCATATTTAACCGGGTTATACCAGCCCTCGCGGACGGTACCAAAAGGGTCGATGAAAGGTTGCAAAGGAACCTTGGCAGGAGCTAGGCCTGTAAGCTCATGCTGCATCCTTGCGCCTTGATCGAAGAGATCGTCGAAGATTTTACCAATTTTCTGTGCGCGGTCCCAATCTTCTTTGGTGGTGTTGCGTTTGAGCCATGCCATTACGTTTTCTGAAGAAATGTTGTAGCCTTTGGTCAGCTTCTCCAAATTGCTGATGTTGCCTACATTCTGAAGAACACCAAGGACATTGCGCTTACGCATAATAAAGGGTTTACCATCGCCGCGAGGATCGATGAAGAGGTTGTTTTCAACAAGTTTATCCATATCCTTAATTTTACCAAGATCCGAGACCTCACCTTGGTATTTCTTCATCATTGCGTCTTTGGCGTTTGAAGCCTCGGCTATGGGCCGCATGATGTATTTCTTGAAAAGCCCTTGGATATTCCCTCGATCGAGACGGTTCATCATGGATTCAATGTTAACATGGGCCCAGAAGGAAGTCCCGATCCATTTCGCGATTCGACCCTGTGGTCTATCGATTCTATCTTCTTGAACCGGAAGGTCCTTAATCTGCTCTCGCATACCTTCGAAGACTTCGGCCAGGTCTGCCGCGTTGCCTTCAGAAAATACCTTCTGTTCATCGCGACCGTTTTTGATCAAGGATTTGATGGCATTGTTGGCCTCCATAAACTCATTCGTCGTCAACGAATCGAAATCCTTTTCAAATCTCGGATCTTGTAACCATTCAGGCACGGCAAGTTCACGGAATGCTTCGAAACGATCTTCCACGAAATCTTTGAGGGGTGAGATATCTGACCATCCATCACGACGAAAGGCCTCAATGAGGTCGGTAGGAGTTCGTCTAGGCTTGGGCGTAGAGTTAGTTCGGAACATGATGTCATGGATTGCATTCGTGTAACGTTGGTCAATTCCAGAGACTTCTCGCTTTGCGAATCGCTTTGCATTTCTATCCCAAACCTTCTTTGCCTTTTCAACTTTCTTTGCCTCCGCTGCCATCATCGTGGCAAGGGTCTGCATTTGTTTGGCCTTGAAGGCAGTTTTGAAATCTTCATCAAGAAGGGCTTTTTCAAGCTCTAATCCATGCTTGCCAGCGAGCTTGAGATACTCTGCCGTCGACATATCTCCCATGGTATGCTTGTCGAAAGAACCCTTGGCAATAGCTTTCATCTGGGCTTTAGTGATTGAAAACTCAATTCCACCCTGCATCGCCATCCCTACAAGTTCCTCATGCATGAGGTCAAGTTGGGTTTCGGAAAGAACATGATCTCGGGCTTCTTCAAGGATTTTCTGGCCAAGGTCACCAAATTCTTGTTCCATTCGTTTTGTAGTTTCCTCGCGGGTAGCGGCTTTGACAAAGATTTCACTGGAGGCGTAGGTGGCTTTGACGAATTCTCGAAATTGCCCCAATCGTTCGAGCATGGCATCCCCGGAAGGGAACCCGAAGTACCCTGCGAGATCGTCTGGGTGGACTCCGTCAAGAGAATATTCAGAAGGATCAAGAACGCCTTTCTGCTCCTCTGTAAGCTCTTCAGCATTTAAACGAAGTCGCCGACTACCTTTAGCCCTTGTCCCTTCTCCGAGCGTTCCCTTTCGCAAAGCTTCATCAACACTAACGTCTGGGCGGGCCCGGATTTTCTCTTCGACTTCCTTCGAAATCCTATCAGAGGTATCCTTCCATTCTTTGGTTTGAATCTGCTCAGCTCGCTTAAGCGCAATTTCCATCTGCCGCTTTGCATCTTCGCCCTGTTGTTTTGCGATGAGGTCTTGATAGCGTTGGTACCATTCTTTGTTGATACCTAAGGCAGTAGGCGTAGCGAATGCCTTCTTATCCTCCATTCGTGTGACATCAAGTTCACCTTGGCGGGCCATAGAGGCAATGCCTGGGGTTTTGCCTCGGAAAGCGGTGGGTTTGGCACTTGCAGGAAGTTCGGCTTCCATCGGAGATGGCTTCGGTGCCTCTTCCGAAGCCATTAAGCTCGCTTTCCATTCCATCATCTTAATACGGTCTTTGAGAGTGAGTTGTTTATCAAACGCTTCTTGGGATACTCGCATAGCGGCTTCCAAAGCCGACACAGTCGCGGGATTTGAATCCAGGCCCAGGCCTTTAGCGATTGTGTGAATAATTGCATCCCACATGGTTTTGATAAGGCCAGATTCACGTACACCAAGATGCTTAGCTAGTTCAGGAGAGATTTTCATCAACGCTAATTCTCGTTGAAATACTGGATTGGTAAGGGCTTCAGCAATGAACTCTCCAGTATCTGTCATTCCATAATGCTTACCGACAATTTGTGATTGTACCTCATTCATTACAAGCTGTATACGTGCATTAAGTTCTGGATTACGAATAATCTCACGAACAGTCGCAGCGTGAACAGCTTCATGGAAGAAAAAGCGGGAAGCAGAGTGGCCTTCAAAGTTGTTTTCCGATATAGCAATTGTATTACTAATCGGATCATAAAAACCAGCTAAATTCACTCCTTCTTGCATAGCCTCCCATTCGGCCTGTTTGATAACATGGATTTGGGTACTGCCAACTTTTTCAGAGATTTTCTTCGCGATGGCGTCCAAAGCACCAGCTATTGGGCCACCGATAGTACTACCAAGGTCAAGTTGTTGAAAAGCCCTGCGAATGGTAGTAGAGCCGAGGCTATCGGTGGTGAATCGCTTGCCCTTTGCTGACTGGATAACTCCAGTAGGCTGAGAAGGCCCGAGTTCAAAGGGAGTTTCGAAGTATTTCTCCTTCAGATCGGCGATGCTGATGTTGGAAGGGCCTGAATCTTCCACACCAAAAAGTTGGTCCCAAGTGTATTTGACATACTTATCTCGACTTATAAGATGTCCACCAAGGCCCTTAGTCTCAGGGAACATGTTATAGAGTTCTTTAGCGGTCCGAAGCAAAACCTCCATCTGGTTGAACCCATGTTGCCATGGTTGGAATTCGGCATTATGAGCATAGTCGACGTGGAGAAAGTCTTCGCCGGTTATAACGGAGATAGCGCCGAGAGGGTTGCCTTCGTCGTCTTTCAGATTAATGTCGATGAGTTTCCCGGCTTTGTGTTTGTTCCCGGATTGGTCTTCGAACTCAGGTTGATCAAAAGTATCGGTGATTTCGAGCTTGACCTCTTTGGGCTTTGCAAAAGAAGGTCGGAGATGATAGGCATCGCGGGTTTCATCAATAGCTTCTTGATGCCGATGCATGGTTTCACGAACGAAGGGTTCAGTTAGGCCTTTGGGGTAGTCGCCTTTCATGTATTCTTCGGGCCAAGGAAGTTGGGAGATTTCTTCCGCTTCAGAAGGCTTCATATGGTCTTCTTCGACCATCTTCTTGGTCATTTCTGAAGGCTCACCACCTTCGCCTTGCCCAGTCTTCCGAACCTGAACAAGCATTTCCTCAGTTGGAGTCCAGCCAGATTCAATGAGTCTAGCTGCTTTTTGCATAAGCTTAACGTCAGGATGCCCACCTTGGCCTTCGAAATGCTTGGCTCCCTTAGTCAATTGGCCTTTCACTAGATTTCTGAATGCATCGTCCTTACTCCTATCTCCGCCAGGATTGAAGAAATTCCAAAACTCAGCAGCTCTATGCTGAGCGTTTTTATCAAAAACCGAAAGGTCTGCCCCAGCAAACGGATTCACCTCTCCTAACTTCGGCACCTTGCCAGCGGCAGCAGTAGCAATAGTGGCTCCAGCGCCTTTGAGAAAGCCTCGGCGGGAGAGATCGATGTTTTGCACACCGGGCTTTTCAGGAGTTGCAGCTTCCTGTGACTCTTGAAGCTCCTTATATCTCTTCGCTTCGTTAGTAGTAACATCATCCTTGGTAACCCGAGTATCATCATGCAACGCTTTCGCAATCTCAGGATCGACTTTGGTTAACCAATCCTTCAATGGAATCGCTATATCCTTCCCAACTTCTCCATGGCTCGTGATTTTCTCTCCGATTCCATCAACCCACCCGAGGATCCCATCTTCTGGAGCCGGAATTTTGTCTCCGTAGAGGCGCTTGATAGCGTCGACAGAGACGTAAACACTTCTATTCTCAACAACAAGTTCTGCAAATCCCTTTCCAAGAGGATCGGGCACAGTTTGATTGGTTTGGGTTTTTTGCATAGACTTAGTAGCTTCGTCAAGCGCACGTAGATTCTCCTTCGAACGATGTTCACGAATACCATCGACTTCTTTAGAAAGCCCCGGAGGTGGAACTTCACCACCATAGACGTGAGATTTTCCATGCCGAAGGCCCATAAACATCATACCAAGCATCGCGATTTGTTCAGAGAACTCCGTAGGGACTCCGGTTTGATGTTCGCCAACCTGGGCAAAAAGGCGGACCGAAGGCGTGATGCCGGTTACTGCACCAAAAGCCCCGACGAGTCCACCCACGAGATCCTGTGCGCCAAGGTTAACTGGTTTATACCCTGCGGTTGGGTTTAACGGATCACCAGAGGCAATTTGGGTTACAAATAGATTGTTCAACGATCCAAGAAGGCCTGTGATGTTATGGTAATTCGGCCCTTCTTTGCGAATAAGCTCCGCCGCGTTCCGAACTTCATCGTTAGGAATAGTATGCTCATCCCAATCCTTTGGAATGCTTGAAAGGGACTTTCCAGAATCCCAAAGAGCATCGACGAGATTCTGCCCCCATTGCACAGCTAGGCTACCTGCGGTTTCGCCGAAGTCTTTCTCAACCGCGCTCCGCCCTTTAGGCAACGCCTTCATCTTCCCGGAGGCTTCGTCGAGATTATGTAAATCGCCGTTGGAAACAATTCCGGCTAAAGGGTGACTATTAATATAATCACTAATATGACGGTTACCACGAATAAGCTGAGCAGTGGTAGCAGCTTTGACATTGTTTTCAAAGCTTTCAATATCCGCGTGGATCGCGACGGGATTGGCGCCAGTTTTGTTACCAAGGTCTATCGCCCGAGCGGCGTCCTCTGGTGGGTCTTCAAGGGTGCCGATGGTTCGGTCAACGGCGAGGTTATCGAAGGGATCATAGGCGTCGGTCATTGGCCAAGTCCTGCACCAGCGCCTGGGGCTCGGAGAGCTTCAGCAGGCTTGCCTTTGCCTTTCCAAATGGTTTCATAGAGTTGCAAGCGATATTCGCGTTGCAAGGATTCATCGTCTGGAGGAGGTTCTTTCGGATGTTTATCCATATAATCCGTGCGGACTTTGTCGAGTTCTTTCGCAGGCAAGGACTTATTGTAGATGGAATATTTATTCGTCCAAAGATTGCCCCAGATAGCACCGGGTTCGGAGTATTCTTGCAAGAGGCGATTGCCGATGGTTTTGATTTCATCAATCGTTGGGGGCTTGTTATTGTTTTCCTTCATGTGCTCCACGATTGTATCTTGCAAAGTTCCGATGAAGGCATTGTAGTCATCGGGACGGTCGGCCTTTGTAAGGCCTATGGCGCGGAGCTTGGGGCCAAGGGCAGAGACGCTTAAAGCGCGTTGGATTTGTGGATCTCGTTGATCTGGGTTCTTACGAATTTGGTCCTGGAGAGATAGAAGAGATTTCATTTCGCCATAGGAGATTTTATCATTAGAAAGCACGTCTTCTTTCAAGAATCCTGTTGGATCATTGATTGCCTGTCCCCGAAGTCGTCGACCTTCGATTTCGGAATTTTCACGCTTCTGAGCGTTAGCTACGTTTTCCATTCGCTTGAGCATGGCGAATTGCTTCGGGGGTTCTAGGTTATTAAAAGCTTCATTAATTCTAGGGTCCATTGTGAGTTCTTCGACAGATGTCGGCACTTTACCCTGCGAACTATTCCCCATGATTCCATCGTAGACAGTGTTGAGATTCTCGGTCTCAGCCTCTCGACGTTGCCGTTTAATCTCGTTATATCCAGTACTAATCCGTTGGCGAGTGTAATCGTGGAATAAAGTATTATCCGGGAAGAGTTGCTTCGCATAGTTTTCTCCACGTTCTACGAGTTCCTTTTCAGTCGGCTCTGGCCGTTTCGGTGCGTCTTTAACATCAAAGTTTTTATCCAATGAATAATGGCCTGGGTCCCAAGATTTAAAATCCTCAGACTTCGCGGCCAGGGGGATACCAAGTCTAACAGAGGCCTTCTCCATGGCCTCCGCGATTTTACCATACGTGGCCTTGTCCTCATAATTCTCCCTACCTTTGTCATCGAGGGGAACCAAATCAAGGGCACGCCCTGATAGATGATCTGAATTATACGTCTTGGAACGTCCAGCTGCGACAAGTTTAGCCTGCTCTTCGGGGGTTCGTTTTCCACCTTGGCCACCAATGGTTACCTTTATTCCTTGCACTTCCAAATCCTTCTGCGCAGCTTGTACTACCGACACAAGTGTTTTATCAACATTAGCAGCGCGATCAACATGATTAGGTTGCATATAAGGGGCCCAGCCTTCTCGGACGTTGTCAGAAATAACGCGAGCGCCGGTGTTATCGAGTTGAGACTGGGTGACGTTTTCGACATGGTTACGGTGCTGCGCAAAGATTTTATCCCGATTTTCTTCCAGCATTTGGCGAGCACGTACAGGGTCTCCGCGTTGGGAAACTGCTTCGATTCGATGGGTCAGAGCCATAGAATAATGCAGGGCCTTTTCACGGTCTGTCTGATCCGGTCCCCAACCACCGAGGGCAGCTTGCTGATCGATACGAGTGTTGATTTCTTTAACATTAGTGTCGAAGACGTTCTGATCATTGGGGTTTTGGGAGATTTGTTGGAACAATGGATCAATACCAGCTTTTGCTTCATCGTTGGCCCATTTTTTGTTCTGTGTTGCGGCATGGCCAGCGCCGGCGAAGATTTCTCGGCCCATAAAACCACGGCTAGAAGCATCATAGCGGCGCTGGGCATCGGGATTGGAAAGGCTTTTACGTACGCCAGTGCGAAGAGTATCGAGATCTTTGATGTGGCCAGGATAGGAATCGACTGCGTCGCGGCCTTGTTTAGAGTTGAAATCAGCACGGAGCGGGGCGGATTTGATCATGTAGTCGGAGATAGCTTGGTCAGCCTCGGTTTCATTCCGAAGTTTTTGCAACGCAATGGCGCGGCCGAAGAGCTCGTCGGAAGAATGTTCAATTTGGGAACCGAGATGGCTTATGGCTTGGCCAATGTTGGCGCCAAAGGCTTCGGAAACGGCATTGACATGAAAATATGGCGTAGGACGATCTTCAGCTTGAACGTCCGGGACGCCTTTATAAGGTACTTGGGGCATGGGTTATCCGAAGTAATCGTTGTATTGAAGCCATTTCGAAGAGACGGAGGAAGCACCGCCAAGGAGAGAGGAGGTTGCGTTTATACCTCCGGAGATTTCAGAGGTCGTAGCGGCATTTTTATATAACTCACTCTGTGCGCCGAAGTTTATCGCCTCAACTTCATGACCATAAGCTGCGCGGGCGGCGTTGGAGCGGATAGTATCTTGCTCTGCTGCGCCTAGCATTTGCTCAGATTCAAGAACTTTACCACCTGAGCCCTCGCCTACGCGAAAGCCAGAAGAGCCTTGTTTTGCGATTGTCTCGCCGACCATAGCGCGGGTTTTGAGCCCAGAGGTTTCGGCTTTAGATTCTCCGGCAGCGCGAGAGAATTCAGCATTTTGCAAAGCGATTCGTTTATTAACCTCGGCGACGCCAGATTGGTATTTGTATGCTTGCGCATTGGCAAAGCCAGTATATAAAGCCCCAGCTGCGCCAACTGCTGCGCTTGCTCCACTGCCAACAATCGCAATAGTGGCTAGGGTAATCGGATCAGCCATTGACTTTAGCCTTTATTTCAAACGAAGAAAGGTCACCATGGGGATGGTCGAACTTGGCCCCAAGCCAGGTTAACCACCGTCGACCAATTGTGTTAGAAACCATACAGTCTCCAATGATAATAGGATAAGCTTTAAGCATACGTTTGATTTGAACCTGGCTATGGCGAATGAAGGCGAATTTGTACTGTTCCACAAGGTCATTGTGGTAAAGCCATAAATAGGCACGGTCAGACATTAGAGTTGGAGGAATTAATCCCCACATGCAAGCGAGGACATTATCTGCGGTGCCAATAAATCGTTCCTCGCTTCGCGCATAGCAATCGCCAACGATTTTCCATTGCTCGTTAGTTAATGCTTCTTGCAGAGGAAAGATGGCAAAATCGCAGTCGCTGACGTCGACAATGTTTACTTTCACTTGGGTGTGTCTCCGACTACGATTTCTGGAATGACTCCAAGGATAGTTGCAGGGAAGGGATTGGATTGTTGAAACGAATATTGACCAAAGACATCATACTGCGGATCAACAATCGTACGAGCGTCGGAAGTGACGAGATCAGTCACGACTGTGTTAGACATTGTACCAATTTGACCACGAACAAGGTCTTTCATCGGGACGGCGGTTGCAAATGTACGACCCGCAGAAAGACCAAGGGTGTCTTGAACACGGGCAGTTACGGCTACCGCTTTCTTGCGTTTGGATTGAACTGTAGGTTCACCGAGATCGAGGGCGAGGGTTGTGAGTTGTGGCAAGAACGAAAGGCCTACGGTGACTTTCGAAGCTGCTGCAAGGCTAAACGCGCCATCGATTGTTGGCGTGACAGATACAACCTGGCCATCTGCAAGGCCTGTAAGGACTGTATTAGCCAAGTGTTCCGCGCCTGTGAAAGATGTTGCAGGAGCGCCAGAATACTGCAAACCAGCATCCACACACCAAGCATCAACCACGCCGTTGGGGAAGATACGCTCAGCCATTCGCTCGATGTATTGCACAGTGTTTCCATTGATGGTCCTTTGGATTACGAAGTAAACTGCGTCGACAGCGCCAAAGGAGACGGTTTCAGTAACTACACAGTTGGATTTGAAGAGACCATTAGTATCACTGTGTGCCCAGCCGATAAGATCTTGTTCCTTTAAGAAAGTCAGGGATAGGCACTGCCCATCGCTACGCACAGCCCAAATGACTTTGAAAGGTTCTTCGGCGAAGGCCCAACTAGAAATGGTAAAACCATAAAAGAGATGGCTCGATAGAACAGAGATATCAGTGCCTGTGTAAACCTGGGTGTAGAAGTTGAATGCCAGATCACGAACAATAGAGCCTTTGGATTGAACGTAAAGAACATCGAAGTTGCCCACAATCGGTGGAAGATCCCCTGCGCCGTTGTAGGCTTGTGGATTTGCGGTAGCATCAATTGGAGTTATCGAAGCGTTTGTTCCGCCACCGTTGACAAGCCAAGCTTGTTTGTCGGTTAAAGTAACAAGTCCCGAAGGCATCGGGATCATGGACTTAATTGATTGCAGCGTAAGTGCAGCAAGAGTTTCAATAAGAGCATCGTCAGGTTGAATTGGAGTAGAAATGTCGAAGTTGAAGAATGCTGCGGATTTAGAGAAATTCATCTGCCCTGGCGATAGTGGAGGAGCAGCTAAGACAAGGCGTTGTTGAAAATATGCAGGAACAGAAGGATTACCAGTGTTACCTCCAATAACTGCTGTAGCTGCAGCTGCCCCAGTAGAAAAAGTTACAGCTGGAACTACGGTATAACCAGTTCCTCCCGAAAGAATGGTGACGTACCCAACGCCCCAAGTTAGGTTAACAGTTACAGTAGGGCCAAAAGTACCGCCTTGATGGAATGAAACAGGATTACCCGGCGTAGTACCTGTGGTTATGTTTCCTGGATTACTTCCCGGAAATGTAACTGGTTGAAATGTTGCGACTTGAGTTCCAGTAAGCGTAGCAACGACAAGAAGAACAACAAGTCCAGGACGGCCTGGATCAGGGTTTATTATTGCGATATCACCCACAGCCCAACCAGAACTTGAGGCTGCTACAGTAGGCGTGCCTTGGACTTGCAAGGCAGCATAACCAGTCGCTTGCTGTCCAGAAGCAGGTGTGGCAATGGTAACAGTTGGAACGGTTGTATAGGTACCAGCATTTGTAACAGTGACAGATGTTACAGGACCGCCAAGGAAAGGATTTTGTGGGATTGGCGGAGTGAGAGAAAAGTCGGCGGTAATATTGGTATCTTGGAATGAAGTTCCGACGGTGAAGCCAATAAAGCCATGCATTGCGCCAGCGGCTACAGCTGCACCATAGGCCCGAGTGGCTTTATAAACATTATAGTATTGAGCCCCCGCAACTCCAGACCAAGAAATAGTATTAGTACCTGGAACCGTTGTGATATCAGTTAACGGTCCTATAATTGCAGCAGCAGATGGACCACTTTCTTGCCCATTAAAGTCAACCGCAGTTACACGATAGGAATAGTTTACAGTACCAGCAGCAAGAGTTGTAGCCACAGATTGACCAATAGGTGTAGAAATAGTAGCGCCGAAGGAAATGGTAGAAATTGTCCAGTTATTGGCGGAGATAAGCGTAAGAATTTGAGGTGCATAGTTAGGATGGCAAAGCACCATTGTATTAACATTTTGAGCATATTTAACTAAAGCAAGATCAGCAGCGGCAAAAGGCGAGGGCAATGTGTAAACACGAGCGACCGTTCCGCCACTAACATAGGCGGAATAAGCGCCGGTGTTTATAGCACTGCTATCAAGAATTCGCTGGAGCGAGAAATGATTCGCATCGGTGACAACGACCTTGGCGTAGCGACCGTTTAGTTGAGTCATCCCGATAATGTTGGTTATGAAAACCCATTCACCCGTGGAATAACCGTGGGCAGTGACGTTGAGAATGCCAGGGCTCGCCTGGGTAATCCCGAGGATCGGCTTAGAAGCCTCAAGAATTGGAGCGCCATTGAAGTGGAATCGGATGTAGAAATCTCCAAATTCAAGCACGTAGTTGACAGTAAAGGAAGCCGAGAATGGGATAATACGGATCGCAGTGGCGGACTTAAAGGCTTGTAGGACATATTTAGTTCCTGCACGAGTGGAGGCCCCGCCACGGTAGTCGACGTAGAAATTTCTCATTAGTGAAGCGGCAGAGCGATACTTTGCTAAGTCCACTCGAGCGTTTAATGCTGGGGCGAGTTCCCCAGCATGGAAGCTATGTTGCATTACTGGCTGGGCCATCAGAGATTAACCATATGGTGTAAACATTGGACCCCAGTCGAATTGGGAATTCGGTGAAAACTCCCAATTCGGATAGGCGATACCGCGTGTGCGGAGCCAGTCTGGGGTGACATCGTTAATGGTTAGGCCTTCATTGCCGTCGTTTTTACGGGCTTCAGCAATTTTGGCATTAGCACGTTGGATTGCCATAGACATCAAGGCTTTGTCGCCGTTGATATTAGGGCAAATAGTCGCGCCTAAGGCTTGAACTAAGGCTTCGACGAAGTCATCGTCCATGATATTAGGATCGGTAATTCGTTTTACATAAGTAAGGATTGCAGATTCTTGATTGCACAGAATGACTCGTTGGTCGAACTTCGTTGGCGGCGAAGCAAAGGTTAGATTAAAGGTTGCTCCAATTCCAACTCCAGTTGAAGAACCTTGTGCAATGGGATTGGTAGGGATTGTGAAATAGCTTCCGGCAAGAACTTCTTCGAAGATACTTGTAATAATTGATGCTCCAGTGATAACACCCCCTGCGACGGCAGTGACCAATACCTGTGCAGGTGCGCCAAGTCCGGAGGCTGGAGTGGCCAATGTGAGAACATCTCCAATTGCATGGCCGGTACCTCCGTTGGCGATTGCTACTGTAGTTGCACAGAAGAATTGATCGACTTGAACTTGGAATTTAACCGGAGGCCCGTTCCAGAAGGAAGGGATGCCTCCGGTTACAGCGGTGGTTATAGGAACTCCTCCACCGAAGCCAGTTGCAAATTGTGGAACGATTGAGATTGCGCGAAGGCAATCGGTAGGGTATTGGTATTCGTAGGCCCAAGGCGGCGCCGGGATTCCTTTCTGCCACGTAAGCATGCTAGCAGTTGGATTCTCCGGCGTCCCTGGTGCAGAGGTGATGAAGGTTAATGTAGCGAGGTTTTTAGCACAATTCCAAGGGGCTTGGCGAATGATTTCATCACGAACAGTTGCATAGACGAGATTGATCTGGATCGCTTCGTTGGTGGAACTGGCGACAAGCTCTCCTGCGGTTATATTGGTTCTAGACCCAACAGCTTGGAGAGAACGATTCGCGATCTCAGTCAGATCAGTCACGACTAGTCTCCTTGAGTACCATCGGGGCCATGGTTTTCTCCGCCGAGGCCTGGCTTGCCGGACTGTCCATCGCCTCGAGTGGCGTAAGGGCCTTGAGTACCAGAAGGGCCACAGTTGTGTCCGCCTAGACCGACGCCAATGTGAGACGCAGCTCGGCCAGTAGGAGGAGCGTAGTTATTAACGTCGCGGGACGAAGAGCCTACGGACTTCGGTCCTTGACTACCGGATTTACTCATCTTCGGATTCCTTTTCGGTTTCGTCAGCAGGCTCTTCAACCTCTTCCTGCGGAGGATTCGCGATATCGTTGAGCTTTGCCATTGCTGCGTCGGAGATCGACTTCAGATTCGGGTGCCCACGGAGTAGATCGACGATGTCAATCAGTTCTCGAATCTGAGCCCAATCGTATTCAGCGGCTTCGACGGTATCTTCTTCAACCATAGTCTATTTTCCTCTTCCTTGTGAACCAGTTTTATGAACAGTGCGGTGAGCACCAGGACCTTGGTTGCCTTTGCCAAGGGTGGCAGAGCCTACTTGTTTATAGCCCATTCCGCCGTAGAGTTTTTCCACGGCGAAAGAATTTCCAAGATGGTTACCGAGTTGGTCAACCGCGCAAGGATTGACAATCTTTGGGATAGGTTCCCGTTTGAAATCGGCTTGAACGTCAACTTTAGCGCGACCTTGTTTCATCTATTTTCCTTTCTTCTTTCGAATACCGGTGCCGGTGTCGGCCTTGTTGAACTCCTTCGCGACCTTTGGTGGGATGCCGACTTTCTTCGCGAACTTTGGGTCGTGAGCAGCCGCAGCCATTGTGCGAGCTTGCTTTGCAGATTTTGAAGGCATATCAGACTCCTATGAGTTTATTCCTTTGATAACATTGAAGTGGAAGACTGGTTGTTCCGTTGTGGTGCCACCAGTAGTAAAGAATGTTACTTTAAAACTTCCAGCGGCAACATTAGTGATAAGAATATTATACAAATCTGTGCCGGATTTCTGGTTGATACTAATAGTATCCGTCGCTGCTACTGCACTGTTGGTAACGGTAAAACTATTTGCAGTAGTACTACCTGCCGCGCTAACTAGAGTAATATCGCCGGATACCGTATTAAGCGTTACTCCTGTAGCTCGAGAAGTAATTTGTGTGACAGTGCCACCGGCGCCAGTGGCGTAGCCAATACCTTGTGTTGCGTGGCTTGACTTAAGGCCGACCGTGGCAATTCCGGCGTTGCCTGCGCCATCAAAAGTTAACCGCGCTGTCGCGTTGGTACGAAGGGTCATGCCGTGAGCGGACGCCGTTCCGACCTCCATTGCAATGCCATTAGTTTGCCAGTACTGCGTACCGCCGAAGGACCCGATGGTAGAGAACCCTGTCGGGCCAGTAAAACGAAAGACATCGGCATCAACAAGGGAAGTAATGGCAATAGAAGTCGCGATGACTTCCTGAAGAACTCCCGCAGGATTGAATACACCAATGTTCTGCGCGCCGACCTGCCGATTGCCTTGACCAAGGAGGACCTTCGCGGTAAGGCCTTGGGCGCTCAGCCATTGGAAGGTATTGGACAGGTTATCTTGCGCAAAGTTGTCGTCCACGAGAATTCGATCGATTGAACCCTCAGTGATGACATAGCTATGGAGGCCGCCGCCGCCTGCGGGGTTGCCCGCAAGGCCACCAGAACAGGCATTGACAACGGTATTTCCTAAGATGCTCACGTTCTGCGCACCGATATAGCCGAGGCCGCCACCACCACCTAGCAAGGAGAATCCTGTCTTGCCTTGGAAGAACATGACGTTGTTGGAGATTAGCACATCTTCGAATTTCGTATTGGCATCTCCAGCAAGTGAGATACCGAAGGAAACGCCATTGCGAATATCATTATCGCTGATGATACCTCTAACCACGCCCAAGGCACCGAGGAGGTCGTTCTCTCCAATCATGCCAAGAACGTTGCTTACGATACCGGCGCCGGTATTCAGGGTGAGACTTGTGTTGCTATTGACTTGTTTGATGTCGGCTTGAATGGTACCATTGTTGGCGATCAACAGCATGCCGGACTTGGCGCTGGCGAAATTCGGCCCGCTAACCCAAGTAACCGCGGTTCCATTGACATCCACCCGCATTGGGGCGCTTACGTTTCCGATGAATGAACCAACGAAGCGGTTGTTAATTACTTGGAAATTGGCTATTCCGCCGATCAAGAGCGACTGATCGAAGTAGTTGTTGGCAACCAAAAGGTCGGCGGTGAAATTCGCACCGATATTAACCAAAAAGAATTGATGTGCTTCCGTATTCGTGCAGTAGTTGTTGGTGAACCGCATATGCACACAAGCAGCACCGTGCGCGCCATAGCCAGGGCCATTCTGGAGTGTGCAGTTGTCGATGGTTACGAAACCGATGTTGCCATAATAGATTAGGCGTCGCTCATTAACACCGCCCTGAAGTCTGCCGGTGTTGTTCGCGCGATTGCCGTCTACCACACAGTAACGGATCGTAGCACCAGTAGCGGTTGTATTCTCGGCGAAGTCGACAACTTGACGCAGATTCGCGGCGTTGCCTTGGATGATGATCGAGTTCGTGCCATCGCCAAGAAGGGTGACATTTGGCTGCATCACGATCGGCGCGGTGACACGGTAGGTGCCGGACGGCAGGCGAACAGTGCTGACACCGGCTACGCTTGCGGCCAAAAGCGCGGCATTGATCGCGGGCGCGTCGTTGGCAACGCCATCGCCGACGGTGCCAAAATCCCGAACCGAAAAGATATCGCGTTCTTTATTTTGGACAGTTCGGTTAACAGCGCCAGTACCAGCCTGGAGAAAGTTTAGTTTAGTCGCTTGAATTGCAGCTGCGGTATTGACATTAACGTCAAATATTGATCCGGGTGGGATGTTAATTCCTGCGTTACTCTCAATGTACCACCCAGAAAGATCGAATAATGGATAGAGCCGAATCATCTGGAAGTTTGTATTCATCACCACATTGGCAGCGGATTTGTCAATTAATTGTCCGCCAAAAGGATGAACAGTAATGTTGAAAAGTGTAGCATTGCCTCCAAGGTCTTTAATCCATAAAGCACGCTCATAGCCTGTGGCTGGACGACCGAAAGATTGTTTCACCCATTCAACTACGTCAGGAAGATTGACAGTAACAGTCGCAGCGACATCGACTAGGACAACCGAATCGCCGGGATCAATTGTAGAAGTACCGGTAATAGTGATTATTCTAGCTGGAATAAGCGGACTATCAACCCAGCCAAGGGTGGGACCGAGATAGACTTTGGAGCGATGAAATCCGGTCCCTCCTTTATCAAGATCGGTTGCCATTATTCAAAGTATCCTTGAATCATGACGTTGCCACGAATGATCTGGGAGACAGTGGCAAGGCCTACTGGACAGGCCAGGATTGCGTAGGCATTGGCAGCAACGGCAAGGCCAGCGTTGAGGGTGATGAAGCCACCGGATTGGACGATAGTCATTCCAGAGGTGATTGGCACCCAGACGTTGGTGTTGACAGCGACTCCATCAACTTGTTCGAAAAATATTAGGGAGTCATTAGAGACGTTCGTAAATCCATTCTCGGTCTGCGTTCCCTGACCACCGCCGCCGGTGCCAGACATGGTAGCCTCCTATCGTTGGACGATGTAGTCGATTTTACCTGCAACTTTGGTCGCCGCCGAAGAGTTGATGATAAAGTCGTTACCCGCAGATGTTTCGAACCAGGGAAGAGAAGTTGGATCAAGAGTAATCTGGCCTAAGGCACTGATGTCCATAGGGCCGGTTAGAGAGGTCCCGGCTCCGTCTTTGAAAGTGATAGTAGTTGCTCCAGTGATGACTAGGAGAATTCGATATATTTCGAGCTTCTTCCCAGCTACTGCAGCAGCAGCAACGGTATCGTTTGCTGCTGAGGAATTATAAGGCACAGATATTATAGGCCCTGTTACGCAAACCTGATCCATAAAACCCATAGTTACCCCCGAAGTAAAGCGATGAGGTTAACTCCGGTGAGATCGCCAGAGTTTTGTATGATTTGACCGTCGACCGGAACAAATGCCAAGGTACTACTGCTGGTACCAAAGTTGCTATTTACATTGGCAGCGCCGCTGGTACTTACAACACTAATAATCTGCTGCCCGGCTTTAGCGTTAGGAGCACTCACAATAACGGGATGAGATCCAGCATTTCCTCCAGTAATAGAAACGAGAGTGTCACTCATCATATCCTCCTTGCAGGAACTTCACCGGATTTTGCCGTAGGCGTAGGCATATTTAGGCGTTCCATGATAGCATCGAGCTTTGCTCGGAGATCGGCGTTCTCGGCCTTGATCGAATCGAGTTCGCTAGAAGTGATAGGAGCCATAGGCGGCTGGAGTTTTCCAAGAGAATCGAGTTGCCGAGAGAGCTTCGCGAGGATATCTTCGCCCAGGGAGCCATTCAAGGATTCAATCGGGTGTTCACCGTGGTAGTTCGCCTTGAACTCCTCCATCATAGCTTCAGCTTCGTCATCGAGAGGAAGCATGTCGATAGTGCATATAAACCCAGGACCAGTGACGTAGTCATCTGGATAGCGCCGGCTTTCTTCGGTAGAGATGATGATCTCCCCGGGGTAGTTCTGATCCGATTGGTCCTTGGGATCAAGATACATCGGGACCACAAAGACCTTTTTGTGCAGACGATGCCGGCCGCGGACTTTGGTTTGAAGCTCCTGCTTCTCTTCCCAGTCGCAGCCTTCGATGTTGATATAGTGTTTTTCGAGGAGTTTGAAGCGAGCCATAGGAAGGTTCCTTATGAGACGGCTATACAAACCCAGTTATAAGTACTGGCAGTTGCCGCCTGGTTGATAGTGAAACCAGCAGTGGTTACAGCAGAGACAAAGTAAGGTCCTGCATTGGTTGTGCCAAGTGATATTACACACCGTGGAGCAGTGCCATAGACTTGGCCAAAGACGACGGCACAAGTAGTAGCAGAGGCACCGGTGACTTGGCCGGAGAAATCGGTAGAATTGGCGGTGATAGTGCCACCGGTACAAGTGCCGAGTGTTGGTGTAGTACCAGTCGTAGAGGCATTGAGATGTCGATTGTTGGTGATGATGAGATTATTGTTGACATCAACACCAAACGGCCCAGAGCCATCTTGCGACAGCTGTAAGGACTTCGTGATTTGGGCAACGGCCAGAGTACCAGCAATAGCCAGTGCAAAGACTAGGCCACAGGCAGCAGAGCGAAGAAGGGATTTGATCATTGGATTACCTCAGTTTGAACCATTTAAGAGTGGCATTGGTGAATTGGAAGCAAGTTGAAGTTCCGACAGAGATAGTCTGAGCAGAGAAAGCAGCAGCCAAGGTTTGGTTTTCGGGAGTTGTAAGAGCGGTTACTGTAACCAAGGTAGTGAGAGTGGTGTCGGTTCCAAGACATAGAACTTCGCCATCATAGGCCGGATTGGGCAAGGTGACTGCCCAAGTGGTAGGCGCCGCACCTGTCCACATGAGGGTGCCTTGCTGTTGAGTTGCGGCGGTAGTAGCTGCGCCAGAGCCGGAGATCAAGGAGATCGCCTGCCCATTGCGGACTTGGTTGATGCAAAGGAAGTTCGAAGGGCCACCTGGGCCTTGTCCGGCGTTCCAGCATTCGTTGCCGGAGATTTCGTTTTGAACCACGCCCTGAGCGTAAACCCAGGTCCCAATAGCGAGGGCGATAGCGACAACTATTGCCCCCACTCGAAGTACAGTTTTGACCATGTTTGACCTCAGTTTGCGATTGTGATGCCGGCAGGGTAGCCACCTCGAATGACATTGTTGGTGCCCTGGTACATTGGATCTTCGCGATCGAGGACGATCCAGGATTTAATGGCGCCGCCAGTCATAACGGCAGTCGCGATTGTCCAGGCCATTTGGAGGAATCGAGGAATGGCAACGCCAGCAGGTGGACGCGGCATATCCATTTCGTAGAGCTTAGCTCCAGCAGCTAGGGTTGCAAGAGCGTAGGCTGGCGAGGACCACCAAGAGACGAAGGCATTAGGTGCACCTGCGCCGTTATCGGTTGCACCTTGGAGAATCGCTTGGAGCGTTCCGGCACCGCCAGAAGTGAAGGTTGTGGTGACCCAAGCGACCATTTTCAAGGCGGGTTTGTCTCCGATTCCCATATCGCGGGCGCCTTGCAAGTTGGCAAGAACAGGGATGCCCGTCATGTGGAGGTCGAGGATATTCGTTGAAGCGTTAGTGGCGATGGCAGTGGGGGTGTCGCCAGCCGCAGCGGTGAACTGTAGGAATGCATCAAGGATCATGTTATTTCACCTTCCATGTGAGTTCGCCAAGGGCCCTATCCATTTCCCAATGAAAGGCCGTCGTGTGCTTGATGATTCCAAGCCGCCAGAGATAGGCGAGCTTGGCGCGAATCTCGAGGATAGCTCGGAGAATCATGTGACCCTCGCTTCGTTGTTAAGGATAGCATCGCAGGTTCGCACCGGGATGCCGCGGAAGGTGGTGACGACTTTACCGTCGAACTGCTCAAGACGTAGCAGAACGTTGGTTTTGTTCATCGCCTGAAGGTCGAGGTAGGTACGGACGATGCGATTGCAGTAGATAACCGTGCGGCCCATGTTTCCACGGACTTCAGGAGAATCGGAAGACTGAATCGCGGTCGTACCGGAAGGAGCAGTCGGGAGACGATAGAGTGCGCGGACGATCAGGTTGATCAGGTTCGCTGCGTTGACGCCGGTAAGCTGGGTGACGTCAATGTTGCAGACGCGGGCGGTGTAACGCCAATCGCGGAGGACTAGACCGATTTCCCACTTAAAGTGGTCGCGGTAAGCCTGGTAGGTGTTGCCAGAAGCGTCCTGGACAGGCCACTCGCCCATGTCGCGATGTTGGAGGCCGGTGATTTT
>Ga0137410_10000578_pt1 | contig 25918 bp, 26 predicted proteins | sample CZODoug1_16funga_FD_108878 | JGI IMG/M metagenome (GOLD analysis project Ga0137410, IMG submission 108878) | Vadose zone soil fungal communities from Angelo Coast Range Reserve, California, USA - CZODoug1_16fungal (Illumina Assembly) | ecosystem: Environmental > Terrestrial > Soil > Vadose zone... | reverse complement strand
TTGATCCCGGACGAGACGCGCGAGCGCGTCGCGGTGCGCCGCTGGGAAGCGCTCGCCGACGGCATCGTCGACGCCGGCATCCTGGTGCGCTCGGAAGGACTGCGCGACAAGAAAGAGCGCAGCAAGGCCTGGGTCGACAAGCAGGTGGCGCGCATGCACCGCGGCATGGAGCAGCTCGCCAAGGACCTCGGCGAGAAGAGCTTCTGCCACGGCGACCGCTACTCGCTCGCCGATATCGCCGTCGGCTGCTGCACCGGCTGGCTCGACTTCCGCAAGCCCGGCGAGGTGGACTGGTGCGCGCGTTACGCAACCCTCGCGCACCACTACAAGAAGCTGATGGAGCGGCCCGCCTTCTCCGAGACCGTACCGCAGGTCCCCGCGCCTAAGAAATAAGCAGCAGCGCCAGCGCGATCGCCGCAGGCACGGCCTGCACCCACAGGATCTTCAGATTCACCGTCGCCGCGCCATACGCGCCGGCGACGATGACGCAGGCGAGGAAGAATATCTTTACCGGGTCCCCGGCGAACAATCCCCAGATCAGGCCCGCGGCGAGAAACCCGTTGTAGAGTCCCTGGTTCGCGGCCAGCGACTTCGAAGCAGCGGCGAACTCGGGCGTGGTGCCGAACACCCGCCGGCCCCCCGGCGTGTCCCAAAGAAACATCTCCAGCACGAGGAAGTAGGCGTGCAGGAGCGCTACCAGTCCCACCATGATGTTCGCGGCGATCGTCATGATTTCGAGACCGAATATACCCGCACCGGGGCTTCGCGGCCGCGCAACTGCTGCAACCCGAGGTCCTCCAGGGCGTATGCCGCCGCGCCGTCGATGCGACTCAGGGCATCGCCGGAGCAAAGGAAGCCGCGACTGAGGTCGCGCGTGGCGTTTTCCAGCCGTGACGACGTATTCATAACGTCGCCATGAAACACGATGGCGCGACGGCTGCCTCCGACCTCGCCGGTGATCACCGGTCCGGCGTGCAGGGCGCCGCGCAGGCGAGGCAGCGCGCCGTAGTCGCGCCTGAACTCGTCCCCGGCGCGCGCCAGCGCGGCCTCGATGGCGAAGAAACAGGCAAGCGGGCGGGCCTGCGGCCGCCCGTCGAGCGCCGTCCAGGTGATGACCATTTCGTCGCCGACGTATTGGTAGACCTCGCCGCGATGATCGTCGACAGGATCGGAGGCGATCCGGAACACCCGGTCGAGAAACCGGTTGACCGCCACAGGTCCCAGCCGCTCGGCAAGGGCGGTCGAGCCGATGACATCGACGAAGAGGAAGAAGCGTTCCTCGGATCGCGCGCGGTGATAGCGGCCGAGGACGATGTTGCGCAGCGTGCGCCCGCCGACGAGCTGCCGTAGCTGGTCCAGCAGCAGGAGAAACCCTGTCACGAGGAAGGCTACGGGGATCAGCACGCCGAGCGGCACCTTGGCCTCGACCTCGGCCTGGAGTGGCTGCGCCCCTTCCGGACCGACGATCGAGAGGACGGCGAGCGGGCCAAGCCTGCCGCCGATCACTGCGACGATGATCGCGCCGTAGAGGAGGAGCTTGAGCGCAAACGTGGCGAGAAACGGCGCTCTCTCGAGCCTCTTTCCGAGGCGCGTATCCGGGAGGACGGTCTCCGTTCCGCCGATAAGTAGCCCGAGGGCGGTGAAATCGATGAAACCGCTGAGGGCTCCCATGGCGGCGCCGGCGAGCGGCGGCTTGATGGCCCCCGCTCCCAACGCGGCTCCGAAAAGCGCGCCGATTGCGCTGGTCGCCGGGAGGCGCAGAAGAAACGCCCTGATCTTCAGGCGATCACGCCCCCTCCGAGGCAGCGGTCGCCGTCGTAGAGCACGACCGACTGCCCCGGCGTCACGGCCCACTGCGGGGCGGTGAAGTCGACCTTGATCTCCGTATCCAGGGCCTGGGTGAGAGTGCACGGCGCGTCGGCCTGTCGATAGCGCGTCTTCGCCGCGTGCGCGGAGGGCGCCAGCGGCGGCGCGCCCGCGATCCAGGTGGCATCGTCGGCCCGCAGGGCTTTCTTCAGCAGCAGCGGATGATCGTGCCCGCGCACGACGACGAGCTCGTTCGCATCGAGGCGTTTCTCGGCCACGTACCACGGCTCGCCGGGCCCGCCGAGGCCAATGCCCTTCCTCTGCCCGATCGTGTAGAACGCGAGGCCGATGTGCTCGCCGACGGTTTTCCCCTTTTCGTCGACGATCTTCCCCGGCGCCTTGGGCAGGTAGCGATTGAGGAACTCGCGAAACGGCCGCTCGCCGATGAAGCAGATGCCGGTCGAGTCTTTCTTCGCGTGGTTCGGTAGTCCCGCTTCGAGGGCGAGGCGCCGCACCTGGGCCTTCTTCAGCTCGCCGACTGGAAAGAGCACGCGCGAGAGCTGCTCCTGATTCAGCCGGTGCAGGAAATAGCTCTGATCCTTTGTCGAGTCCTTGCCTTTCAGCAGACGCACGCCATCGGTCCTTGCGTAGTGTCCCGTGGCGATCTTGTGGGCGCCCAGGCGCATGGCGTGGTCGAGGAAGGCCTTGAACTTGATCTCGGCGTTGCAGAGGACGTCGGGGTTGGGTGTGCGTCCCGCCGAGTACTCGCGCAGGAACTCCGCGAACACGCGATCCTTGTACTCGGCGGAGAAGTTCACCGCCTCGAGGTCGACGCCGATGACATCCGCCGCCGCGGCGGCGTCGATCAGGTCCTGGCGGGTCGAGCAGTACTCGTCGTCATCGTCGTCTTCCCAGTTCTTCATGAACAGGCCGACGACGTCGTGCCCCTGACGCTTGAGGAGCAGCGCCGCCACGGAAGAATCGACCCCGCCCGACATGCCGACCACAACCTTCACGCGAACTCCTGCGAGAACACCTCGAGCGCAATGCGCTTGCCGGCGAGAAAGTCGTCGACGCATTTCTGCACCAGCGGCGAGCGGTGCTCGGCATTTCTCTTCTTCAGCTCCTCCGGCGTCAGCCAATGCAGCGCGACGATTTCCTTGTCCAGGGGTCTTTTTTCCGCGCCGAGGATTTTTCCCATGAAGCAGAAACGCAGGAAAGTCACATCCTTGGCGGCGTAGTGCCAGCGGTAGACGCCGACCAGGCCCTCTGGCTGGAACCTGTGCGCGGTCTCCTCGAGCACTTCACGCGCGCATGCCGCGACGAGGGATTCGCCGGGGTCGAGGTGGCCGGCGGGCTGGTTGAGCACCAGCCGGCCGTCGATTCGTTCCTCGACGAAAAGAAAGCGCCCATCGCGCTCGATGACGGCCGCGACCGTCACCGACGGCTTCCACACCATCGCTAGGCCGCCTTGCGGGTATTGGCGCGGATGAAGTCAGCCATGCGCGCTACGCCGTTCTCGATCGCCTGCTTCGACGCGGCGTAGGAGAAGCGCACGTGCTGGCCCTCGCCCGGCACGCGCGTGCCGAAATGGATGTCGGCCAGCACCGCCACGCCGGCTTCCATCAGCAGGCGCTTCCTGAACTCCTCCGAGTCGGCGGCGCCGATCCTGCGGCAGGCCTCGGTGACGTTCGGCCAGGCATAGAAGGCGCCGTCGGGAACGAGGCACTTCACGCCGGGCACTTCGTTGAGCAGCCCGACGATCAGATCCCGCCGCTCGAGGAAGCTCTTCTTCATCATTTCCGCCGCGTCCTGCGGCCCGGTCACCGCCTCGAGCGCCGCCCACTGGCTGATCTGCGAGGCGCACGAGTCGGTGTTGGTAATCCAGCGCGTGAACACCGGCGCGAGCGCCGGGTTGGCGGTGAAGCCGATGCGCCAGCCCGTCATTGCCCAGGTCTTAGACGCGCCGTCGGAGATGATGGTGCGCTCATACATGCCGGGCAGCTGCGCGATCGAGAAGAAGTCGCTGCCGTACACGAGGCGCGAATAGATCTCGTCGGCGTAGACCCAGACCTGCGGATGCTTCTGCAGGATCGCCGCGATCTGCTCCAGCGCCTTGCGCGAGAGCGAGCCGCCGGTGGGGTTGTGCGGGTAGTTGAGGATCAGGAGCTTGGTCTTTTTCGTGATCAGCTTCGCCAGCTCGCCCGGATCGAAGGCGAAGTTGCGCGATTCGTGCAGGTGGATCGGCACCGGCACCGCGCCGTTGGCGACGATCTGCGACTCGTAGATCGGGAAGCCGGGGTTCGGATAGATGACTTCGTCGCCCGCGCCGTGATCGGTGGTCGAGAGAATGGCGTAGGCGATGAACGGCTTTGCGCCGGCGCCGACCACTACGTCCTGGGCGCGGATCGGCAGGCCGCCGCGCATGCGGCCGAGATACGCCGCGGCCGCCTCCCGCAGCTCGTCGATGCCGGCCGACGGCGTGTAGCCGTGCTTGCCGCCCTTGATGGCCTTGATCGCCGCCTGCTGCACGTGCTCGGGCGCGGGGAAATCCGGCTGGCCGATGCAGAAGCTGATGATGTCCTTGCCCTGGCGCGCGAGGGCGTTCACCTCGGCGAGGACGACGAAGGCGTTCTCGGTGCCAAGACTCGCGGCGCGGCGGCTGACCTGAGGCATAAGTGTCCCGAAAAAGCGCTTATTATGCCGCCGCATGCTGATCAACTGCGTCGCCTACGAGGAAGGCCGCAAGCTCGCCGATATCGACAAGGGCGAGATCTCTGACTACCTCGCGCGCCCCGGGTGCTTCGTCTGGGTGGCGCTGCTCGATGCCACCGAGGCCGAGCTGGAGGAGATGCGCGAGGAGTTCGACCTGCACGAGCTCGCGGTCGAGGACGCCCGCGTCGGCCACCAGCGGCCGAAGATCGAGGAGTACGGCAACTCGCTGTTCGTCGTGCTGCGCACCATCGAGGTCGCAGGCGACGAGCTCAAGCTCGGCGAGGTCGACATCTTTGCCGGACCGAACTACGTGCTCTCGGTGCGCCACGCCACCGAGCGCGGCTTCAAGGAAGTGCGCTCGCGCTGCGAGCGCGAGCCGGAGCTGCTGCGCAACGGCTCGGGCTACGTGCTCTACGCGCTGATGGACGCGGTGGTCGACCGCTATTTCCCGGTGCTCGACGCGGTCGAGACCGAACTCGAGTCCGCCGAGGAGCAGTTGTTCGCCGCAGCCGCGGCGCCGCGGGCGAACATCGAGAGCCTGTACTACGTGAAGCAGAAGCTGACGACGCTCAAGCACGCCACCGGGCCGCTGCTCGAGTATGCCGGCAAGCTCTATGGCGGGCGGGTGCCGCAGGTCTGCGGCGGCCTCACCGAATACTTCCGCGATGTGCACGACCACCTGGTGCGCCTCAACCAGTCGATCGACACCGCGCGCGACACGATCGCCACCGCGATCCAGGTGAACCTGGGCATGATTGCCATCGGCGAGAACGAGGTTACCAAGCGCTTGGCCGCGTACGCCGCTCTGGTCGCCGTGCCGACCATGGTCGCCGGCGTCTACGGCATGAACTTCAAGCACATGCCCGAGCTCGACTGGCAGTTCGGCTACCCCTTCGCCATCTCCCTGATGGTCGGTATCGACGCCTGGCTGTTCTCGCGCTTTCGCAAGGCCGGCTGGCTCTAGAAGCCGAGCTCCGCGCGTAGCAGTTCCCAAGGCACGGCGACGCCGTCGCTCTGCCGCTCCACGATACCCAGCCGCACGAGCTGAGCGACATCGGTGTGCACGTTCTTGTAGTCCCGCTGCAGGCGCTTGGCGAGCTGGTAGACGGAGAGCGGGCCCTCCTTCTTCAGGCGCTCGACCAGCGCCCAGCGCGCGGGCGTCAGCGTGCGCAGTAGAAGCGGCAGGTCCCGCAGCGTCAGCACCCGCAGCGGCGCCACGCGAGCGCCCTCGGCGACCCGGTTCCACGCCGCCTCGAAGCGGTCGAGCGCGTCGCGCGGCGGCGCGACGCGTAAGTGAAGCTGCCGAAGCGGCGCTTCGCTTCCGCGTCTAGCCAAGCCGCCCTCCCACAGCCGCGACATCGCGCTCGAAGTCGTAGCGCAGCTGCTCCACCGAGCGGAACTCGTAGCGCGAGCCGCGGCCGCGCAGCTTGCGCCAGCCGTTTTCGTACTCGACCAGGTCGGCGTAACGCAGCCGGTAGCGCAGATCGGCGTGCAGCTCGATCTCGAGAATCGCCTCCGCCAGCACCACGCGCTCGTGCAGAACCATATATGGCTTATAACACCATAACCGGGGTGCGGTAAAATGCCCGGATGAAGGCGTTTTTCAACCCTTACGCGCATGGTTTCGCGCGGCTCGCGGTAGCGACGCCGCGCGTGCGCGTCGGCGATCCCGAGCACAACCTCGCGGCGACGCTGGCGCTGATGCGCGACGCTGCGCGCGAGAAGGCGCTGCTCGCCGTTTTTCCCGAGCTCGGGCTTTCCGCCTATAGCTGCGAGGACCTCTTTCACCAGCAAGTGTTGATCGATGCCGCCGAAGAAGCACTTCTTGTTCTTCTCAGGAAATCCAAGAATCTGCCTTTGGCGGCGCTGGTGGGCTTGCCGGTCGCGGTCGACGGCCAGCTCTTCAATTGCGCCGCGCTGATCGCCCAGGGGCGCTTGGTCGGCGTGGTGCCGAAAACCTACCTGCCGAACTACCGCGAGTTCTACGAGGCGCGCCAGTTCACGCCCGGCGACGCTGCGCGCCACACGGAGGTCGGCCTCGCCGGCCAGCGCGCGCCGTTCGGGACGAACCTGCTGTTCCGTTTCCCGGAGCTAAAGGGTTTTGTGCTGCATGTCGAGATCTGCGAAGACCTGTGGGTCCCCGCGCCACCGTCATCCTTCGCTGCCCTGGCCGGCGCCACCGTGATCGCCAACCTCTCCGCCTCGAACATCGTCGTCGGCAAGGAGGGCTACCGGCACCAGCTGGTCGGCAACCAGTCGGCGCGCTGCCTCGCCGCTTACCTCTACAGCGCCGCCGGGCCCGGCGAGTCCACGACCGACCTCGCCTGGGACGGGCACGCGATGGTCTACGAGAACGGCATCCTGGTCGCAGAGTCGAAGCGCTTCGCCGCCGAGCCGCAGCTCGCGCTCGCCGACGTCGATCTCGGGCGCCTCGCCGCCGACCGCATGCGGCAGAACACCTTCGCCGCCAGCGCGCAGCGGCACGCGGCCGAAGTCGGGCGTTTTCGCGAGGTCGAATTTTCCGTACCGTTGCCCTCCGGACGCATGCCGCTCGAGCGCAAGGTGGAGAAATTCCCGTACGTGCCAGGCGACACGGCGAACCGGGACCTGCGCTGCGCCGAGGTCTATCGCATCCAGGTGCAGGGACTCGCGACGCGCATGCGCGCTACCGGCACGAAGAAGCTGGTGATCGGCGTCTCCGGCGGACTCGATTCGACCCAGGCGCTGATCGTCTGCGCGCGGGCGATGGACGAGCTGAAGCTGCCGCGCAGCAACGTCCTTGCCTTCACCATGCCGGGCTTCGCCACCAGCAGCCGCACGCGCAACCAGGCCTGGCAGCTGATGCGCGCGGTCGGCACGAGTGCCGAGGAAATCGACATCCGCCCCTCGTGCATGCAGATGCTGAAGGACCTGCGCCACCCCTTTGCCAAGGGCCGCAAGGTCTACGACATCACCTTCGAAAACGTGCAGGCCGGCGAGCGCACCAGCCATCTCTTCCGCCTCGCCAACCAGAACCAGGGGCTGGTGGTCGGCACCGGCGACCTCTCGGAGCTGGCGCTCGGCTGGGCGACGTACGGGGTCGGCGATCACATGGCGCACTACAACGTCAATGCCAGCGTGCCGAAGACGCTGATCCAGTACCTCATCGGCTGGGTCGCCGAGTCGGGCGAGTTCAACGACGAGGTAAAACGGGCGCTGCGCAGGGTGCTGGAAACGGAGATCTCGCCCGAGCTGGTGCCCGGCGGGCAGAGCACGCAAGCCAAGGTCGGGCCGTACGAGCTGCAGGACTTCCATCTGTACTACATCCTGCGCTTCGGCTACGCGCCTTCGAAGGTCGCCTACCTCGCTTGGAATGCCTGGAAGAGCGAGTACCGGCTGGGCGAGATCCGCAAATGGCTGGGCGTGTTCCTCGAGCGCTTCATGCGCAACCAGTTCAAGCGCAGCGTCGCACCGAACGCGCCAAAAGTCGGCTCGGGCGGCTCGCTCTCGCCGCGCGGCGACTGGCGCGCACCGTCGGATGCGAGCGTGGCGGCGTGGCTTGCGGATCTGAAGAGCGTGCCGAGCCGCGAATAGCCGGGCGCGTCAGTGCCTGCGCGCCGAATCGGCGTCGAATCCCCTGGACCAGGGATGACCGCCACCCTGCAAGGCGCGGCGGCCTTCGTCGGCGTCGCCGATCGGGTTGCTCTGCGGGCAGAAGTAGTCGCGCTGCAGCGACCGGTACTGCGGTTGACGGCTTTCCGTGATCGGGCGCCATGGACTCGCGCGACCGCTCCAGGTACGGTCGGCGCGACCGAGCGCGTAGACGCGGTACTCGTCGCTCTTGCAGTTGATCGCCTCGAAGGTGACGTTGTCGACACCGCTCAGGCTGCGCGCCACCAGGACGTAGCTGATCACGCCCTTCTTCGGATCGACGTTAAGCGTTGCGCCGTCGACGTAGTAGCGGAAATCGTGCGGCGCGCGTGGCTCGAATTCGAGCAGGGTCGAGCGCCCCGGGAAAGCGGGAAACGGCGGCAGCGGGTCGGCTCCCTCCTTGGCGAGCACGCCTTCGTTCTGGCGCTCCCAGTCGCTCTTCTGCACGCCACCGTGGTCGCAGCCGCCGAGCGCGGCGGCGAGCGCCACGGCGAGGAGGAGCGGCTTCAGGCGAGATCTTGCGCGAGCGATGCGCGCTGCTCCGCCGTGGCTTCGCATGTCGCCTGGTATTGCGCGTGGTCGACGCCGAGCATCAGCGGCGCGCCGGCGCGCAGGCGATCGCGAAAAGCCGGCGGCAGCTCGAAGCGCAGGAAGTGCACGGCCGCGGTCTTTTCCTCGTTCTCCCGCTCGAGGTCCTCGTCTGCGATCGCAAGGATGCGAGCGGCCCCTTCGGCCTGCACCCAGACGCGACGCTCGATCCCCTTGAGCCGCTCCAGCATGCGGCGGCGCTCGTCCTCGTCCGGAAACTCGACGAACATGGTGGCCTTCCAGTTGCTCCCGTCGGGCATGAGCGGGTTGTAGGTCTCGAGCTCGTGGCGGATGCCGTCTTCCTCGAAGATTCGCTCGATGCGCAGCATCTCCTGGATCTGGTAGCGGATCAGCAACTCATCCTCGAACTGCAGCGTGACGTGCTCGCCGAGATGGACGCTGCGGCGCTTCTTGTGCTCGATGACCCTCGCCCGGAAGCTGGAGCGCTCCCGGGCGTAGGCCTCGAGGGACAGCAGGGAGCTTCTTTCGATCACCGACTCAGTCGCTGAGCCCGTCCAGCGCCTTCTGGAAGCGGTTCGCGTGGCTGCGCTCGGCCTTGGCGAGCGTCTCGAACCAGTCGGCGATCTCAGTGAAGCCGTCGGTGCGCGCCTGCTTCGCCATACCGGGATACATGTCGGTGTACTCGTGGGTTTCGCCGGCTACCGCGGCCTTCAGGTTCTCGCGAGTGCGGCCGATCGGCAGGTTGGTCGCCGGATCGCCGACCGTCTCGAGGTACTCGAGGTGCCCGTGCGCGTGCCCGGTCTCGCCTTCCGCGGTGGAGCGGAACAGCGCCGAGACGTCGTTGTGACCCTCGACGTCGGCTTTCGCTGCGAAGTACAGATAGCGGCGGTTGGCCTGCGACTCGCCGGCGAAGGCAGCCTTCAGGTTGTCGTGGGTTTTGGTGCCGTTCAGGGCTTTCATAGGATTCTCCTCGTGAAGAATGACAGCGTAGGCCGGGGCGGCCGATAGATCAAATGGATATTCGCAATTCCGCCGATTGAGTTACTTAATGGCGGATTCGATCTCCGAGAAGGTGCGCGCGACCTCACCGCCGCCCTGCACCGCGATGCCGAGTTGGCGCGCGATCTGCGAGATCGAGAAGATGCCGCGCACCATGGTGCGCTTCGTCGGCGGCGCGAGCGGCCGCGCCGGCGGCAGCAGATCGAAATCGACGACCAGCGCGTGCTGGCGTCCCGCGCGACGCAACATCGCCAGCACGTGGCCGACGCGCGCGCCCTCGACGTCGCTCAGGGCCACCACCTGGACCTGCTCCGCCGGCGTCATCACGTCGGCGACCGTCAGCTCGTCGCGGCGCAGGCCGCGCCCGGTGGCGACCACCATCGGCCGCTCGCCGAGGATATCGGTGGCGGTAATCACGCCGACCACGGCCTCGTTGTCGTCGACGACGAGCAGCAGGCGCACGCCGCGCGTGATCATGAACTGGTTGCCGCCGGCGAGCGGCGCCTGCGGGCGGATCGTCGCCGGGCTGACCCGCGCGAGGTCGGTCATCACCTGCAGCGCCGCCGATTCGACGTCGACGCGCGACGCCTGCGGCTGGGTCGGGCGCCGGAAGCCGGCGTCGACGCCGAGCTCGCGGATCGGCAACGGATCGTATTCCCGCTCCACTACGAACCCGCGGCCGCGTTCTGCTGCCGCGGGCGCGCCCGGCGGTCGGCGTGCAGATAGCGGTGCAGCTCGGTGAGCGCCTGGCGGTACACCTCGCGCTTGAAATCGATCACCGCCTCGAGCGGCACCCAGTAGTCGTGCCAGCGCCAGGCGTCGAACTCGGGGTGGCCGCTGGCGCGCAGCTTGACGTCGCAGTCGCGGCCGGCCATGCGCAGCAGATACCAGATCTGCTTCTGGCCGCGGTAGGCGCCGCCGCTCGCCTCCTGCGCGCGCCGCGCCCACTTCTCCGGCACCTCGTACTTCAGCCAGTCGCGGGTACGGCCGAGGATGCGCACGTGCGCGCGCGCGAGACCGATCTCCTCTTCGAGCTCGCGGAACATGGCCTGCAGCGGCGTCTCGCCGTGCTTGATGCCGCCCTGCGGAAACTGCCAGGCGTGCTGATGGATTCGCTTGCCCCAGAACACCTCGTCTCGCTGGTTGGCAAGGATGATGCCGACATTCGGACGGTAGCCTTCCTTGTCGAGCATGGCCGCACCGCCTTAGTTAGCCTAAAGGTAGAATGCGCGACTGATTTTTCCACAGGCCACCGGCAAAGACAATGCCGGCAGGGCCCCATGAAAACCTCGAGTTTCTTCATCGCGACGCAGAAGGAAGTTCCGGCCGAGGCGGAGATCGTCAGCCATCGCCTGATGCTGCGCGCCAGCCTGATCCGGCGCCTCTCGGCCGGCATCTATACCTGGCTGCCGCTCGGCCTGCGCGTGCAGCGCAAGGTCGAGGCGATCGTGCGCGAGGAGATGAACCGCGGCGGCGCGATCGAGCTCGCCATGCCGGTGGTGCAGCCGGCCGAGCCCTGGCAGGAATCGGGGCGCTGGCAAGCCTACGGACCGGAGCTGCTGCGTTTCAAGGACCGGCATGAACGCGACTTCGTCATTCAGCCGACCTCCGAGGAAGTCATCACCGACCTTGCACGCTCGGAGTTGAAGAGCTACCGGCGGCTGCCGGTGCACTTCTACCAGATCCAGACCAAGTTCCGCGACGAGCGCCGGCCGCGCTTCGGCATCATGCGCGGCCGTGAATTCGTGATGAAGGATGGCTATTCCTTCCATGCGAGCTACGAGGATCTGCAGCGCGAGTACCGCAACATGTACGACACCTACACGCGCATCTTCACGCGTCTCGGCCTCAAGTTCCGCGCGGTGGCCGCCGACCCCGGCGCGATCGGCGGCACCGGCTCGCAGGAATTCCACGTCCTCGCCGACTCGGGCGAGGACGCGATCGCGTTCTGCCCGCAGTCGGACTACGCCGCCAACGTCGAGCTCGCCGAGGCGATGGCGCCCGGCGCACGCGGTGTGCCGAAGGAGGAGATGAAGAAGGTCCCGACGCCGGGCAAGAAGACTTGCGAGGACGTCGCTGCGCTGTTGAAGATCGACCTGAAGAAGACGGTCAAGGCGTTGCTGGTGATGCACGACGACCAGCTGCACATGCTGCTGGTGCGCGGCGACCACGCGCTGAACGAGATCAAGGCACAGAAGGTCATCGGCACGTTCCGCTTCGCAACCGAGAAAGAGATCGAAGGCGCCTTGGGAAAAGCGGGCTATGTCGGTCCCGTCGCGGCCAAGGGCGTGAAGGTCGTCGCCGACCGGCGCGTCGCGCTGATGAGCGACTTCGTCTGCGGCGCGAACGAGGAAGGCTTCCACCTCACCGGCGTGAACTGGGGCCGCGACCTGCCCGAGGCCCAGGCCGCCGATATCCGCAACGTCGTCGCCGGCGACCCCAGTCCCGACGGCCAGGGTAAATTGGAAATCGTGCGCGGCATCGAGGTCGGCCACATCTTTCAGCTGCGCAGCAAGTACTCCGAAGCGATGAAGGCGACCTTCCTCGACGAGAAGGGCGAGCACCGTCCGTTCGAGATGGGCTGCTACGGCATCGGCGTGACGCGCATCGTCGCCGCGGCAATCGAGCAGAACCACGACGAGCGCGGCATCGTTTTCCCGGCGCCGATCGCGCCCTTCACGGTCTCCCTGGTGCCGATCGGCTATCACAAGGCCCCGGCGGTGCGCGCCGCCGCCGACCAGCTGTACGAGTCGCTGCGGCGCGACGGGATCGATGTGCTGCTCGACGATCGCGACGAGCGGCCCGGCGTGCTGTTCGCCGACATGGACCTGATCGGCGTGCCGCACCGCATCGTCCTCTCCGAGCGCGGCCTTGCCGCCGGCAACGCGGAATACAAGGGACGCCGGGACGAAAAGCCGGCCGACGTGCCGCTCGCCGAGATCGCTGCGCTGCTTCTGCAGAAACTCGCTTGAGAAAACTCCTGATCGCGCTGCTGCTCGTCCTGCCGCTTCCGGCGCCCGCGGGAGAGCAGAAGTACGAGCCGCTCGCCGACAGCGTGCGCGCCCGGCTCAGCACCCAGGTCGCCGTCCGAGCACCGGCGCAGTTGCACTTCCGCTCCGAGGACGACGCCAAGCGCTGGCTCGAGACCATGGACAAGCGTCTCGAGAAGCGCATCCCCGACCGCAAGCAGCGCCTGGAAGTGCTGCGCACCGTGCAGTATGAAGCCACGCGCGCGCGGCTCGACCCGCAGCTGGTGCTCGGCATCATCGAAGTGGAGAGCGGCTTCCGAAAATACGCGGTCTCGACCGCCGGCGCGCGCGGCTACATGCAGGTCATGCCTTTCTGGATGAAGGTGATCGGCAGCCCTCGCGACGACCTATTCAAGCTGCGCACCAACATTGCCTACGGCTGCGTCATCCTGCGTCACTACGTGGACATGGAGAACGGCGACTACTTCCGCGCCCTGATGCGCTACAACGGCAGCCTCGGCAGCGCGAAGTATCCGCGCCTGGTACTGGCGGCGTGGAAGGGCCGCTGGAAGTACGACGGGCCCACCGCATGAGCGCGCTCCATTCGCCATGATCGGACGCCTGATCGAGCGCAATCCGCGCTTCGCCAACTGGGTCTGGGGCTTCACCCCGCCGGAGCACGGCACGATCGTGCTCGTGCACCGGCGCGTCTACATCGTGCCGACGCGCCTCGGCTGGCTGTTCGCCGCGACCCTGACCATCCTGCTCATCGGCTCGATCAACTACGCGCTGGCGCTTGGCTTCGGGCTCACCTTCCTGCTCGCCGGCATGGGCATCGCCGGCATGGTGCAGACCGCGCGCAATCTCGCCCGCCTCGCGGTGAGCGCCGGGCGCGCCGAGCCGGTGTTCGCCGGCGACACGACGCAGTTCCGGCTCTACCTGGACGGCCGCGTCGCCTTCGACCGCCCGGCGATCCTGGTGCGCCACATGGGCTGCGGCGCGCAGCTCGTGATCGATATCGCCGCCCGCGGCGTCGGCGAGGTGGTGCTGCCGGTGCCGGCGCCGAGCCGCGGCTGGCTCGCGCTCGGCCGGGTGATGCTCGAGACGCGCTTTCCTCTCGGCCTGTTCCGCGCCTGGAGCTACGTCGAGCCGGAAGCGCGCTGCCTCGTCTATCCGCGCCCCGAGAAATCCCGTCTGCCGCCGGCCAGCGGCGAAGCGTCGAGCGGAGCGATGCGCTCGCCCACGCCGGGCAACGACGACTTCGCCGGATTGCGCGGCTACCATGCCTCCGACTCGCCGCGGCACGTCGCCTGGAAAGCGGTCGCCAGGACCGGCGACATGCTGACCAAGCAGTTCGCCGGCGAAGCGGGCGCCGAGCTGTGGCTCGACTGGCAGCTTCTGCCGGCGACGCTGTCGATCGAGACGCGACTCTCGCGCATGGCGGGCTGGGTCGTCGCCGCCGAGCGCAGCGGCGCGCTCTACGGGCTGCGCGTGCCCGGTGCTGAATTTCCGCCCTCGCACGGCGACGCCCACCGCGCCGCCTGCCTGCAGGCGCTGGCGCTGTTTCGCCTGCCATGAAGCCGCTGCCGCATCCCCTCGCCCCCGAGCTGCGCGCCGTGAGCGCCCGCGATCTGGTGTGGCTGATCGGCTCGCTCGCGCTCGTGATCGCTCCGCACGCGCTGCGCGCCCCGTGGTGGCTGACGCTGCTGACGCTCTGCCTCTACGGCTGGCGCCTGTATTTCACCTTGCAGCGAGCGCCTCTGCCATCGCGCTGGCTGGTGCTCGGCGTCGCCATCGTGGCGATGCTCGCGCTGTGGGTCGAGTTCCGCACACTCTTCGGCCGCCAGCCCGGCATCCTGCTGCTGGTCGTCTTCTCGGGCCTGAAGCTGCTTGAAACCCGCACCCACCGCGACGCCGCGGTCGCCGCGTTTCTCGCCTATTTCCTCGTCATCACCAATTTCCTCTACACCCAGTCGATCGTCACAGCGCTGCTGATGGCGGTGTCGCTGCTCGCGACCACCGCGACGCTGGTCGGCTTCGCCGCGCCGCAGCGCGAACCGCGCGCCAACCTGCGCACCGCCGGCGTGCTGCTGGCGCAAGGCGTGCCGGCGGCGCTCGTCCTGTTCCTGCTCTTCCCGCGCGTGCAGGGCCCGCTCTGGGGTCTGCCGCAGGATGCCTATGCCGGCATGACCGGACTGTCCGAATCGATGAGCCCGGGGACGTTGTCCAGCCTCGCGCAGTACGACGCGATCGCCTTCCGCGCCGAGTTCGAAGGCGAGGCGCCGCTGCACGCGCTGCGCTACTGGCGCGGCCCGGTGCTCTGGGACTTCGACGGCCGCACCTGGACGATCGGCCCGGACCTGCGCGGCGCGCCAACGCCGCCGCGCGAGGGGCGGGCGAGCTACCGCTACGCGGTGGTGCTCGAGCCGCACAACCGTTCCTGGCTGTTCGCCCTCGAGACCGCGGCGAGCGTGCCCGAGCGCGCACGCATGACTTTCGACGGGCAGCTCCTGGCTACGACCCCGGTGCGCACGCGGCTGCGCTACGAGCTCACCTCGGTCATCGGGCCCGAGCCGGCGCGCACCGAGGTGCGCGGCGCGCTGTCACGCGCGATGCGCATTCCGCCCACCGCCAACCCGCGCGCGCAGGCGCTCGCCGCGCAATGGCAGGCGGGCGCCGCCAGCGACGAGGAGATCGTGGCGCGCGCGATCGAATTCCTGCGCGCCGGGCGCTACACCTACACCCTCGAGCCACCGCTCCTCGGCCTGCATACCGTGGACGAGTTCCTCTTCGATACGCGCGCCGGCTTCTGCGAGCACTTCGCCTCGGCCTTCACCTTCCTGATGCGCGCCGCCGGAATACCCTCGCGCGTCGTTACCGGCTACCAGGGCGGCGACCTCAATCCCTACGACCGCATCGTCACCGTGCGCCAGTGGGACGCGCACGCGTGGAGCGAGGTGTTCCTCGCCGGGCGGGGCTGGGTGCGGGTCGACCCGACCGCGGCGGCCATGCCGCGGCGCGTCGAGTCCGGGCTCGCGCGCGCCGTGACCGAGAGCGCGTCGCTGCCGCTGATGATGCAACCGCGCATGGAGTGGCTGCGCGGCGTACGCTATCGCTGGGAGGCGATCGCCCACAAGTGGAACGTCTGGGTGCTCGGCTACAACCCCGAGCGGCAGCGCGACCTGATGCAGTTCGTCGGCATCCGCGACGCCGACTGGCGCGCCCTCACCGCGGTGCTGTTCAGCATCCTCGGCGTGATCACGCTCGGCCTGCTGGCCTGGTCGCTGCGGCGGCTGGCGCGTCCCGACCCAGTGCAGAGAGCGTGGCGGAATTTCTGCCGCAAGCTCGCGCAGCGCGGCGTCGAGCGCGCTCCGCACGAAGGCCCGCGCGACTACGCCGCACGCGCCGCGCGCTCGGTCCCTGACGCCCGGCGCACCATTCTGCGCATCGGCGAGCTTTATATCGGTCTGCGCTATGGCGCGCAGCAGAGCGCGCCGCTCATCGCGCGCCTGCAGCGCTTGGTGCGCACGTTGCGCGTAACGTGATCCGCGCCTGGCTCGCAGCGGTGGTATGGACGCTCTGCCTGCCGGCTGCGCTCGCGCAGCCGGCTGCCTACGGCGAACGGGCCGACGTCAAGGCGTTCATCCAGGACCTGGTGCAGCGCCACGGCTTCATCGAGGCCGAACTGACCTACCTCTTTTCCCGCGTGCGGCGCGCCGACCAGGTGATCGAGGCGATCGAGAAGCCGGCCGAAAAAATCCGCACCTGGCGCGACTACCGCGCGCCGTTCGTCGAGGAACGCCGCATCGCCGACGGCCTCTCCTTCTGGCGCAGCCATCGCGGCACACTGGCGCGCGCCGAGCGCGCCTATGGCGTGCCGGCCGAGGTGATCGTCGCCATCATCGGCGTGGAGACCTTCTACGGCCGCAACACCGGCCGCTGGCGGGTGGTGGACGCGCTGAGCACCCTCGCCTTCGACTATCCGCCGCGCGCCAGCTTCTTCCGCGCCGAGCTCGAGAGCTACCTGCTGTTCGCGCGCGACGGCAACCTGGACGTGTTCGCCATGCGCGGCTCGTACGCCGGCGCAATGGGCCTGCCGCAGTTCATGCCGAGCAGCGCGCGGCGCTACGCGGTCGATTTCGACAAGGACGGCGCAGTCGATCTGCGCCGCAGCGCGACCGACGCGATCGGCAGCGTCGCCAACTTCCTCAAGCAGCACGGCTGGCGCAAGGACGGCACCGTTCTGGTGCCGGCGCGCGTGAGCGGCGACGCCTGGCGCTCGCTCGGCGGCGGCTTCGAGCCGAAGCTGCCGGTGGCGAAATGGCTCGAGGCCGGCGTGCAGCTCGACAAGCTGACGCCCGAACTCGAAGCGCAGCCGGCGGTGCTGGTCGAACTGGCAAACGGCGAGGCGCCGAGCGAATTCCGCCTCGGCTTTCGCAACTTCTACGTCATTACCCGCTACAACCGCAGCGCGATGTACGCCGCGTCGGTCAACGACTTGGCGCAGGCACTGCGTGCGAGGGCACCGAAGGCGCCCAAGCCGCCTGCGAAACCTCAGAGCGCGGGCAAGTAGCGCATCGGGTCGACCGCGGCCGATCCTTTGCGGATCTGAAAATGCAGCTTCGGCCGGTCGGCGTCGGTATTGCCGACCTCGGCGATCTTCTGGCCGCGCTTCACCGCCTGCTGCTCCTTCACCAGGATGTCCTTGTTGTGCGCGTACACGGTGATGAAGCCGTTGTCGTGCTTGATCACCACCAGCTTGCCCAGCCCGGGAATGCCGGTGCCGGTGTAGGTGACGCGTCCGGCGGCGGCGGCAATCACCGGGTCGCCGAGCTTGCCGTCGATGTCGATGCCCTTGCGACGCGGCTCGGCGAAGCCGGCGATGACCTTGCCGCGCGCCGGCCAGATGAATTCCGCCGGCGGGCTCGCCGCCGCCGGCGGTGCGGGCGCTTTCTCGGTGGAGGCAGGCGGCTTGCGTTCCTGTCCCTGGGGCGGCGGCAGGTCAAGCGGGCGCGCTTCACCGCGCTCGGGAAGCTTGGCGCGCCCGACCTGCACCCGCTCCTCGGGCGGCACGACGCGCAGCACCTGCCCGACGCTGATCTTGGTCGGGTCGTCGAGGCGGTTCCAGAGTGCGACGTCGCGGTAGTCAGCGCCGTTCTCGAGCGCGATGCTGTAGAGGGTATCGCCTTTTTTCACGACGTAAGTTCCTTCGGCCACCCGCGCCGGGGCAGGCTTCGAAGCGGGCGCGGGAGCACGCGCCGGTTGCTTGCGATCGACGACCGGGGCCGGCCTCTGGGTCGTGCTGCATCCCACCAGAAAGACGAGCAGGGCGACGGCGCGCTTCACGCCTTGCCCGCCTCGAATGGCACAAAGTGGACCGCGTCGAGCTCCGATTCGCGAAAGGCGCGGCCGGTACGCTCCACGAGCACGAGCCGCTGGGCTCCGTTGCCGGCATGCAGCGGCAGGATCATGCGCCCGCCCGGCGCGAGCTGGGCGCGCAACGCCTCGGGAATCTGCCGCGCCGCGGCCGCAGCGACGATGGCGTCGAACGGCGCCGCGGCGGGCAGGCCGTCGCCGCCGTCGGCATAGGCGAGGCGCAGGTTGGCGAGGCGCAGGCCGATCAGGTTGGCGCGAGCCCGCTCGAGCAGCGCCTTGATCCTCTCGACGGAGTAGACCTCTTCGAAGACGTGCGCGAGCACCGCCGCCTGGTAGCCGCAGCCGGTGCCCACCTCGAGCACTTTCCTGGAGTTTTTCTTCTGCAGAAGAATCTCGATCACCTTCGCCACCACGTACGGCTGGGAAATGGTCTGGCCGAAGCCGATCGGCAGCGCGCTGTCCTCGTAGGCGCGGCTGGCGAGCGCCTCCTCGACGAACACGTGCCGCGGCACGGCGGCCATGGCGGCGAGCACGCGCTCGTCGGCGATGCCCCGCTCGCGCAGGCGCTGCACCATGCGATCGCGCGTGCGCTGGGACGTCATGCCGATCCCGGGCGCGCGCGCGCTTTTCATGCCGCCAGCCACTCCTTCGCGCGCGCGAGCTGGCTGCCGTGGGTGAGGTCCATGCGCAGCGGCGTCACCGACACGCGGCCGCTTTCCACGGCATGGAAGTCGGTCCCCGGGCCGGCGTCGGCGGCCGCGCCCGCCGGGCCGATCCAGTACGCGGTCTCGCCGCGTGGCGTCTGCAGCTAGACCACCGGCTCGGCCTTGTGGCGCTTGCCCAGGCGGGTCACCTCCATGCCGCCGAGCTTCGCCGGCGCGATGTCGGGCACGTTGACGTTGAGCAGTACCGGCTCGCCGAACGGCTGGCGGCGCAGGCGCTCGACCATCTTCAGGGCGACCCCGATCGCACTCTCGAAATGCGCGCCGGCCTTGCTGGTGAGCGACACCGCGATCGACGGGATGCCGAGCAGATAGCCCTCCACCGCAGCGGCCACGGTGCCCGAATAGATGGTGTCGTCGCCCATGTTGGCGCCGAGGTTGACGCCGGAGACCACCACATCGGGCGTGAAGTCGAGCAAGCCGGTCACGGCGATGTGGACGCAGTCGGTCGGGGTGCCGTTGACCGAGAAGTACCCGTTCGGCGCCCGGCGCACGGTGAGCGGCCGGTCCAGAGTGAGCGAGTTGGAGGCGCCGGAACGGTCTCTCTCAGGGGCCACCACGGTGACCTCCCCCAGTTGGCGCAGGGCCTCGGCGAGCAGCGTAATGCCGGGCGCGAAATACCCGTCATCGTTCGAGACCAGAATTTTCACGCGACCGATTCTACAGTTTGAACAGAGGCTTCCCGAATTGTCTAAAGGCGGTGCGCTTTGCCGTCGGCCTGCTCGCCCTCGCCATCGCGATGGCCTGGGCGGCACCGGCTATGGCGCAAGCGGTCCGCTATCGCGTCGAAGTCGAAGCACCCGACGAGCTGAAGAAGATGCTGCAGACCGGCCTAACCCTGGTGCATTGGGAGCGCGATCCGCAGATGAGCGCCGAGCAGCTGCGGCGGCTCAGCGACGACGCGGTGCGCGAGGCGCGCGAGGCCGCCGCCACCGAAGGCTGGTTCTCCGCACGGGTCGAGGCGCGCATCGACGACAGCGTCGAGCCGCGCGTGGTGCGCCTGCGCGTTGAGCCCGGCGAGCGCACGCGCGTGGGCGAGGTCCATATCCGCTTCCGCGGCCCCGCCGCGGACGATGCCGCCGCGAAGGACGCGTTCAAGCGGGTCCGCCAGACCTGGAACCTGCGCCGCGGCGAGCCCTTCCGCCAGGCCGACTGGGATGCCGCCAAGCGCGGGGCGGTGCGCGAAATGGCGGCCTGGCGCTACGCCGCAGCCTCGATCGCCGACAGCCGCGCGACGATCGACCCGCAAACCGCCCGCGCCTCGCTGACCATCGAGATCGAGAGCGGCCCGCCCTTCCGCTTCGGCGAGTTGCGCGTCAGCGGCACGCGGCGCTATCCGGAAGCGACAGTGTCCAACTTGAGCCCGATCCGCCCCGGCGACGACTACGACCGCGACAAGGTGCTGCTCTACCAGCGGCGCCTGCTCGAGACCGGCTACTTCGCCAGCGTGCAGGCGGACATCGACGCGCAACCGCGGGTCGCGGACGCCGCGCCGCTGCGCGTGTCGGTCATCGAGGCAAGCTCGCAGCATTTCGAGACCGGACTCAGCTACAACACCGACGTCGGCCTGCGCGCCGAGATCAGCTACAGCAACCAGGACGTGCTCGACAGCGCCTGGCGCTTCCGCAGCGCGCTGCGCCTCGACCAGAAGATCCAGGACCTGCGGTTCGACTTCGACTCGCCGCCGCGTCCCGGCGCGCAGTGGCACAACTTCTTCACCAGCGCGCGCCAGCAGGACATCCAGAACGAGCGCACGCGCGAGTTCGCGGTCGGCATGGCGCGCAACTTCGGTTTCGAACGTACCCCCTCGGCGTGGCTGCTCTCGTGGCACCTGGAAGAGCAGTACGTACTCGGCGAGGAGCCCGATACCCGCTACGCGGTCTACTTCGGCCACCGCCGAACCTTCCGCCACACCGACGACATCGTCTCGCCCCGCAACGGCTACTACGGGAGCGTCGAGGCCGGCGGCACGCCGGGCGAGCCGCTCGCTTCCCGCGCCTTTCTCCGCCTGGTCGCATCGGGAACGTACTTCTTCGCCCCTAGCCGGCGCGACGACGTGCTGCTGCGGGCGCAGGCGGGCGGCGTCGCGTCCAACTCGCGCGAAGGAATCCCGAGCACGTTCCTGTTCCGCACCGGCGGCGATCAGACGGTGCGCGGCTACGCTTTCGAAAGCCTCGGGGTACAACAGGGCCAGGCGATCGTCGGCGGCCGGCGCCTCGCGGTGGGGAGCGCCGAATACATCCGCTGGGTCGGCGAAAGCTGGGGCCTCGCCGCGTTCGTCGACGCCGGCGACGCGTGGGATAGCGGCATACGCTTTACGCCGGCCATGGGCTACGGCATCGGCGCCCGGGTGCGCACGCCGATCGGCCCGATCCGCGCCGACCTCGCCCACGGCGTGCGTGTCGGCGGCTACCGCGTGCACTTTTCGGTGGGTTTCAACTTCTGATGATGAAGCGCGTCGCCATCTTTGCCGCGCTCGGGATCGGCCTCCTGATCGCCGGCGCGATCGCCGCCTGCGCGTGGCTGCTCGGCACCGAGGACGGGCTGCGCTGGGCGCTCGCGCGAGCGAGCGAGGCAAGCCGCGGTACGCTGGTCATCGAAGATGCGAGCGGCGTGCTCGCCGGCGACGTGCACATCGGCCGGCTTGCGTACCGAAGCGACGGGTTCCGCATCGAGCTGCGGGACGCCGGCGGTCGGGTCGATCTTCTCGCGGCACTCGGCGGCCGGGTCGCGCTCGCACAGGTGCGCGCCGCCTCTCTGCGCATCGAGCTAGCCGACAATCCGCCGCAGCATAGTGCTCCGCCGGTGCTCGCCTTCGGCGTGCAGCTCGCCGCGGCCGACATCGACGTGGTCGAGGTGCAGCGCGGTGCCGCTGACTACGGCCTGCGCGCGGTTCACGTCGACTACGCGGCGATCGGCCCGGGGTCCGCGCTCGCGGCGCGGGCGAGTTTCCGACTCGCAGACGAGCGCTTCCCGGCCGCGGTCAGCGCCGCCCTGGAGGGCACGCTGGAGAGCGCCCGCGTCTCGCTCAGAGCGGAGGAGAGCGGCACGATCATCGAGGCGCGCGCCGAGATCACCGCTTCCGGCACGCGCCCCTTGCAGTCCCTCTGGGCCCGTGCCGGACCGATCGATCTCGCCCGATTCGACGCGGCGCTGCCGCGCACCTCGCTCGAGCTGACGCTGAGCGGCGCAGCGTACGCCACGGACGCGCTGCGTGGCACGCTGTCGCTGCGCAACGCCTTGCCGGGCGCGCTCGACAAGGGACTCGTACCCATCGCGAGCGCGGACACGCGCTTCGCCACCACGGACTTCTCTGCCTTGCGCCTCGAGGCGCTGCGCATCGCGCTCGCCGGTGGCGGGCGACTCGAAGGCGAAGCGCATGCGAGCCTCGAGCGCGTCAACGCCATCCTGCAGGCGAGCGGCGTCGATCTGCGCGCGCTGCGCTCCGATCTGCGCCGCACCGCTCTGCGCGGACCGCTCGAGATCGCGCTGACGCGCGACGCGCAATCGGTCGACGGCACGCTGACGCAGGAGGACATGCGCCTCGACGCGCGCGTGCTGCGCCGCGCCGCGCGGATCGAGATCCGGCGCCTGCGCGCCTCGGCCGCGGGCGGCGAGCTGAGCGGCACCGGCCACCTCGACCTTCGGGGAGGGCTACCGTTTCGCGCCGAGCTCGCCTTCAATCGCTTCAATCCAGCGGCGTTCGGCGACTACCCCGAAGGCTCGATCAGCGGCATGGCGAGCCTCGCCGGCCTGCTGGACGGCGAGCGCGAGATCCAGGCGCGCTGGACGGTCGCCGGCAGCACGCTCAACGGCTTGCCGCTCGAGAGCCGCGGGCGCGCGAAGGTCTCGAAGCGCGGCGTGGCGCAAGCCGAGATCGAATCGCGGCTCGGCGAGACGCGCGCCAGCGCGCGCGGCGCATTCGGGCGGCCAGGAGACGAGCTGGTCTGGACGCTGAATGCACGTCGCCTCGCCGAGCTCGACCCGCGGCTCGAAGGAAAGCTGCGGGCGAGCGGCGTCCTCTCCGGCTCGTGGCAGGAACCGCAGGGCCGCCTCGACGCGCTCGCCGAAGCGCTGCGCGTTGACGGCGGACCGCTGCTCGAGGCAGCCAGCGCCCGGCTTTCGGGCAGCCTCGCACGGCACGAAGCTGCGATCGCGCTGCGCGGCGCCGACCTCGATCTCGAGGTCGCTCTGCGCGGCGGCTGGAGCGGGCAAGGCTGGGCTGGCGAATTGCGCTCGGCGGTGAACCGCGGCGAATACCCCCTGCGCCTTGCGGCGCCCGCGGCGCTGCGCTTCGCTCGGGAACGCTTCGAGCTCGGCAGGCTGGAGGCGCTGCTTGGCGAAGGCCGGCTGCTGCTGCAGGACCTGCGCTGGACGCCCGGCTCGCTCGCGTCGCACGGCGAATTCCGCCGGCTGCCGGCGCACTGGCTGATCCTCGCTCTCGGCGCGACCAAGCAGGTCGGAGGCGACCTCGCCTTGGACGGCGAATGGTCGATCGTCGCCGCGCCACGCGTCGACGGCTCGCTCCAGATCCGCCGCGCCGCCGGCGACCTGGCGCTCCCCGGCGACTCGCCGATCGAGCTCGGACTGCGCGAGGCGACGCTCGATGCACGCTTCGCGCAGAGCCGGGTTACGATGCGCGCGCACGCCGCGTCGCGCTTTGGCGATCTCGACGCCGGCGGCGAGATCACGCCGGCGGCCGATGCCGAAGGCTTCGCCATCGGCGCAGCGTCGCGGCTGGCTCTGGAAGGTCGAATCGCCTTCGCCGACGTGCGCCTGCTTTCGCGGCTGCTCGTGGAGGACGGCCGGCTCGAAGGCAAGCTGAGCGCCGAGCTGCAGGCGAGCGGCACGCTCGGCGAGCCGCTGCTGCGCGGTGAAGTGCGCGGCGAAGCGCTGGCGCTCGAGCTGCCGCCCTACGGCGTTTTCCTCAGGAACGGCGCGCTGCGCGCCAGCCTGCAGGGCGATCGGCTGCAGATCGACTCTTTCACCATCGGCGGCGGCGAAGGCGAGTTTTCGGCGCGCGGCTCGGTGCCGCTGCGACTCGCCGAGGGCAACGCGCGCATCGCCTGGAGCGCGCGCCGCTTCACCGTGCTCGACCGGCCGGAGCTGAGCCTCGTCGCCTCGGGCCGCGGCGAAGCGCATTTCGACGGCAAGCGCCTCGCCCTCTCGGGCGACCTGGTCGCCGACCGGGGGCGGATCGAGGTTGCGAGCAATCGCCTGCCGAAGCTCGGCGACGACGTCTGGATCGCCGGCGACGCGCGTCCACGGCGGCGCGGGCCGATACCGGTCGCGCTCGACGTGCACCTCGACCTCGGCGACAACCTCGAGATCCGCGCCCAGGGGCTGGAAGGCAAGCTCACCGGCCACATCGACTTCGCTACCACCGAGGACGGCGGGCTGCGCGCCTGGGGCAAGGTGCAGACGGTGAACGCCACCTTCTTCGCCTACGGACAGAAGCTGCAGGTCGATCCGGGCATCCTGGTGTTCGACGGCCCGATCGACAACCCATCGCTGCAGGTCACTGCCTGGCGACGCAACCTCGCGGTGGAGGCCGGCGTGCAGGTCAGCGGCACGGCGCGGGCGCCGCGCGTGCAGATCGTCTCGCAGCCGCCGGTACCCGAGGGCGAGAGGATTTCCTGGCTGGTTCTGGGACGCCCGCCGAGCGATGCGACCAAGGCAGACCTCGGCATGCTGCAGGTGGCGGCCAGCGCGCTGCTCGCGCGCGGCGATACGATGCCGCTCGACCGGCGCATCGCGCGCGCCTTCGGCCTCGACGAGATCACGCTGCGCGGCACCGGCGAAGCGCAGGACCGCGTGGTCGCGGTCGGCAAGCGGCTTTCCGACAAGGTCTACATCAGCTACGAACAGGGCATCGGCACCGTCGCGTCGAACCTCGTGAAGATGGACTACTCGCTCTCGCGCCGCTGGTCGCTGCGCGCGGAAACCGGCACCTCGAGCGGCGGCGGCCTCTTCTACCGCTTCTCCTGGGACTAGTCGCGATTTGCCCTACGAATTGCCGCGATAGATCGGCCCGCCGCTTTATCGTAGATTCGGGGCAAGATGATGCAGGGGGAAATTCAGCGCCGGTTCAGTTCGGGCGGCGGCGAAAACGGCGGCCGCCAAACCTTTTCCAGCGGTCGCGCTGGCGGTAGCGGCGCCCAGCGGCCGATCAAGGTCCTCGTCGCCGACGACGACCGCGACACCGTGCTTTCGCTGCGGATGCTGCTCGAGACCGAGAGCTACGAGGTCATGGGCGTCTACGATGCCCATTCCGTGTTCACGACGGTGAAAGAGTTCGAGCCCGATGCGGTGCTGCTCGACATCGGCATGCCGCAGATGACCGGCTACGACATCGCGCGCGAGTTGCGCCGGACGCGCGGCAACGACCTGTTGCTGATCGCCGTCACCGCGTGGAACAAGTTCTCCGACAAGATGGCGGCGCATATCGCCGGCTTCGACCATCACGTCAGCAAGCCGTATCAGCCCGAAGAGATCCTGGGCGTGCTGAAGCCGCTCGCCGAGCACCTCGGGCGGCTCTAGGAAGAAACGGGAATTTGGTCGGGGCGGCGAGATTTGAACTCGCGACCACCTGCACCCCATGCAGGTACGCTACCAGGCTGCGCTACGCCCCGAGACGGGGGATTCTATCCCCTTAGCTGATCCAGAACCGCGCGCAGTTCGCGCTTGATCGCAGCGACATCGACACCCGGGGTGGCGCCGTTGCGCGCCACCGGCGGGTCGATCTTGTCCTCGGACTGAAAGCCGCTGTCGATGCGGCTGCTGTCGAGGCGCACGCTTTCCAGGCGATTGCGGGCGCCGCTGATGGTGAAGCCTTCCTCGTAGAGCAGCTCGCGGATGCGGCGGATCAGCAGCACCTCATGGTGCTGGTAGTAGCGGCGGTTGCCGCGCCGCTTCACCGGTTTGAGCTGCGTGAATTCCTGCTCCCAATAACGCAGCACGTGCGGCTTCACCCCGCACAGGTCGCTCACTTCACCGATGGTGAAGTAGCGCTTGGCCGGGATCGGCGGGAGTTCAGCTTTCCTGCGGCTTTGCTCCATGGCGGGCTTTTTCGACCATGGCCTTGAGCTTCTGGCTGGCGTGGAAAGTGACGACGCGGCGCGCGCTGATCGGGATCTCCTCGCCGGTCTTGGG